>Ga0247804_10000001_pt1 | contig 368806 bp, 378 predicted proteins | sample UWRJL029104C1_FD_181142 | JGI IMG/M metagenome (GOLD analysis project Ga0247804, IMG submission 181142) | Plant litter microbial communities from Arlington Agricultural Research Station in Wisconsin, United States - UWRJ-L029-104C-1 | ecosystem: Environmental > Terrestrial > Plant litter >... | reverse complement strand
TAGCTATATTCGGAATAGATAAGCGCTGAAAGCATATTAAGCGCGAAACTAACTTCAAGATTAGATTTCCCTATGAGGACACAGAAAGAATATCTGTTTGATAGGTGCAAGGTAGAAGCGCAGTAATGCGTGTAGCTGAAGCATACTAATAGTCCCACTGCCTTTTTATGTCCTTTTCACCAAAAGTTAGAACTTGTTTTAACTGAGGTGATAAGGTAGACTTAACGAGTAATTGTTGAAAATCAAGCGACTTACGAAAGTAAGGAAGCGAGTTTTCATCAAGATTGTCAATTTTATAAACATTCTTACAATAAAGACTAATTCGATACGATAGTTATCATGTATAAGGAAACTTATAGTATGAAGTTATTGACATCGAAGCAAGGTTTTTTCCATCCACTGATCTTTTATATCAGCGCAAAGTATGTGAAAAGCCTTACTTCGGTGCCCATGGCGCTGAGGAAATACCTGTTCTCATTCCGAACACAGAAGTCAAGCTCAGTAGCGGCGATTATACTGCCACAAGCGGGAAACTAGCACGGTGCCGAATTATACAATAACCCCTGGTAATACCAGGGGTTATGTTTTATTCAAAAAATAGGTCATCCATTAAGGGTGGCCTATTTTGATTTCACAACGTTTTAAATGGCACAAAAAACTGCTCATGGTAAAATGGGGAGGATGACTAAGCTCAAAGCAAAACATTCAGTGAAGCATTCTGCCGACAAGCCTGTCCGTGGCCAGCTTAGAACTAAACTTTCTAAGGTGTACAACCGGCTTCCATTGCCAGCCTGGATTTCGATTGCGGTTCTTGCATTTGTAGTACTTCCTTATGGTCTTGTATTTAGCATCCCGAAGCAAGTAGCATTCTCTTACTCTGCGGATACATGCGTTCGCCAACTCACCCTTGCCCCGAGCCTCGCAAAGCAAAACGGCGAATCAGGGTATGCAATAGAGGTCAAAGACGTCACCTCTATTGGTAGTGTGCAATTATTCAGCACTTCTGTCTGTTTCACTGCTACGTCTGCGCCTGAACCTGGTAAAAATACTGTTGCTGTTGCGCCGTTCGGGAGTTTCTTTGCAGCGAAGCGCTTTACGCTTAATGTGCCCGAGGCTCCAACCGCTCGAACCGACGATGTTGTAGGGAAGGCAATCTCAACCGCTTTACCATTCCGTATTAAGTTAACTGCTGATGACGCAGTGCATACCTATCGGTTAGCTATAGCGGATAAGAGCACGCCCTGTGCCAACGAAGGCGCCGAGCTATCCTGTGAAGTATCTAAACTCGAATTAGCCCCTGGAACGGCTTACGACGCGTCTCTTTACCGAAGCTTCAAGGGTGACGGCGAAGAAGAGATTGTTAAGGGTGGTATCACTACACTCGTGCCACTTGTGCTTGCTGATGCCTCTGTAACTGATGGCAAGGTATTCTACGATAACCCTGCGGATTTCCGCTTCACCTTCGACCGTCCAATCGATACCGCTGATGTATCGCTTAAGAAAGCTGACGGCCAAGTTGTTGCAGTCGACACCAAGCAAGAGGGTACCGTCCTTATTGTCACACCTACGTCAGAGCTGCCTCGTAAAGCAGACTACGTGCTTACGGTGAACCAAGTCGTTGCCGATAACGGCAGCTCGCTTACTGCACCTCTGAATTATAAAATTACGACATCTGGTGGACCAAAGGTAGCAAACGTATCTGTCGGTGGAAGTGGTGTCGGCCAAAACGCAAAAGTGGTGGTTACCTTCGACCAACCGGTTGCGGATTCTGTGGCTACCGCAAGTGTTGCCCGTATTGCAGGCGTCGGCGGGACAGTTACGAAGCTCTCTGCAACACAGTTCTCATTTAATATTGCAGGTGCACCATTATGTGCAGCCTTCACTTTGACTATCGACAAGGGTATCGCCAGCGGGAGCAACAAAGAAACCTCTGAAGAAGCCTGGAGCTTTAAGTCCCGTATTGTATGCGGCTCGCAGACAACCATAGGCTACTCTGTGAAGGGTCGCCCAATTATTGCTTATTACTTCGGGAGCGGGAGCTCAACGATATTATTCACCGGTGGTATGCACGGTTCTGAACGGAGTGGAGCAACAACAATGCAAGCTTGGGTAACCTACCTACAAGCACATGCTGCCGAAGTTATTCCGGCTGGTAAAAGGGTTGTTGTCGTTCCTAATACGAACCCTGACGGTATTGCTGCAAATGCCCGTTACAATGCGAACAATGTAAACATTGGCCGTAACTTTGCAACGAAGAACTGGAAAGCTGATATTGAAACATCGAACGGTGTACTGGTTAACGGTGGTGGAACCAGCGCTACCTCTGAACCAGAATCGAAGGCACTCGCTGCGCTTACTCGTCAGTTACGCCCGCGACTTGAAATTTCCTTCCACTCGTCAGGCCGTTTAGTGGGTGCAAATAAGTTTGGCGACTCTGTAGGCGTTGGTGATATCTACGCAAAAATGGTTGGCTACAAAACAATGTTCTATGATGCCGAGGCTGTCATGGGCTACCCAATGACCGGTGAATACGAAGACTGGATGGGCGAGAGCATGGGTATTCCGGCTATCTTGATTGAACTCCCTTCTGCTTCAGGTAACTACCTGAATACACAACAAGCAGCACTCATCCGTATGCTATCTGTGTAGTATGATGTATATATGAAGGTGGCGAAAAGGACTCGACGACGTTTCGGTGCGGTAAAGATACTTTGCTTTATTCTTGTAGCTGTAACAGTAGCTAGTATTAGTGGTTTTTGGGCTTACCAAGAGGTTGAAATTGTTAAAAACAGGCAAGCGGCTGACGAAATTATTAAAAGTGCCGATGCTCGCCTGGCCGAAATAGAGGCTAAAAAGAAAGAGCCGGTATATATTACCCTTCCCGGAGCTGAAAAGTTACGCGCGCCTGTAGAGAACTATGAAGATTCCAGTAATATCTGGACGCTTGTCAGTAAAGCTAGGGCGATAGGGGTAGAATATACACCATCAGAACTTATTACCGCATCAGTTTCTTCGCATCCAGGGGTGGCCGCGGGTGAGAAAATGATTCGCAAAACAATCGACGAACCTTTAACGCAGTTATTCGCCGCTGCTCAAAAAGACGGTCATTCATTAATGATTGGGAGCGCCTACCGGTCGGCTGCATACCAAGAACAGATATTTAATACGTATGTATCAAGGGTTGGGTATGAACAGGCGAATAAATATAGCGCACACCCTGGCTTTAGTGAACATCAAACAGGTTTAGCGGTTGATATTAGTACTGTTTCGCAGCGCTGTTATCTATCGGAGTGTTTTATCGACACCGCAGATGGCCAATGGCTGGCTGAAAATGCCTATAAATACGGGTTCAATCTGCGATACCCAAAGGGTAAAGAATCGATAACGGGCTACAACTTTGAGCCATGGCACTATCGGTATGTCGGAGTCGACCTCGCTATAGCATTACACCAAAGCGGTTTAACACTTGATGAGGCGTGGCCGTATTTAGAAACGGCGCTTCAGACGCTGCGTGACAACCGCGCCGTCAAATAGTTGACCAATAAGCTGTCTATATAAAAAAACGACCTATCTCGCAGATAAGGTCGTTTTTTATTGGCTTCGAATCTTTTTGTTTTTTTGAAAGATTCAAACAGGTGCGTATTTATAATATCGCACGAGCGGTATATGTGCAACGGTAGCATAAACATTTTTATACCAATTTGGCAACATATATTAAATAACAAAATTCCGCTTGTGTAAAACTTGACATAAGGCTCATGCTATGCTACTATATAAACATACACAACGCGAGGTTATATCGTATGTGAGGTATAAATGAGGGTTTCCACGTCGAAAGACTAGTGGAAATCTTTTTAATTTAAGTGGATATCACCGTTTGTCGGTGGGAAGAGGATAATTATTATGGCTGGAACAAAAGCTGGTGGCGTAAAAGCTGCACAAAAGAACCTAGAACGCGACCCTAACTTCTATGCAAAAATTGGTAGCAAGGGTGGCAAAAACGGTCACACTGGTGGATTCGCTGCAAACCCTGAACTTGCTCGTATTGCAGGTGCTAAGGGTGGACGTATCTCACGCCGCAAGAAAACAGCTGCTTAATTAAGCGCTGAACAATGAAAAACTCCCGTATTATTGCGGGAGTTTTTTGTTATACCGTTGCTTTGTATCGTCGCAACTCGCACACGCGAGCTTCGTTAACGCGCCATTCGGCGTTACAGGCAGGGCAGGTATAGGTTTCTTTACCGGTTTGATAGCCAGTTGCCGAGCAATTTATGCAGGTACTGCGAGCATGGAGCCAGTCGCGGTAGGTATCGAGGTGGTCTTCGGCAACCGTATCGCTAATAGGGAAGTGGTACTGGCCCGCTAGTTGCTTCGCTTTTTCCCATGCAGCAGCTTCCATAGCGAGTAGTTCGATATCTTTTTTATATTCACGGTGCTCAAGAAGGCCATGCGATACTTCGTGTAATAAAAGGGCTTTTGATTCCGGACCGTCGTTGACGTAAAAGACGGTTTTGAGTTCAGGGTCCCACAAAAAGGTATCACCAGGTACAAAAAAGATATTCGGGTAGTCCGTTTTTAGCTTATGAAGCAGTGATGAGGTCGAGCGCATAATAGTAACATCCATAAATAACAGCTTGTTCAGGGTGGGCGGCTTGGTAGAACTTAGGAAGTTCGATGTGGTCAGGAAGCTTTTCGCGGAGGATGGCTTTTAATTGTGAGCCATATTGGTCGAAGTAGGTACCGATACTGCCACCGATAATAACGCAATCTGGTTGCAAGATAGGGATAACGGCGAGGAAGCCGCGACTGATGCGGTCGGCAATTTGGTTCCAAGTGCGCTTGCTTTTAATGTCGCGAGCAAACTTCCCGTAGGTGTTATAAATAGCTTTACCAGAGGCGAATGTTTCCCATTCACGAACAACACCATCGTATTCGATAAGTGCGCGGCCAGCTTCGCTATAACGGAGTGCTGGGTCGATTTTACCTTCGGTGATGATGCCGCTACCGATGCCGGTGCTGATGGTTACATACAGTGAGCATTCAGGCATTGGCTTGAGTTGGCGAGTTTCTGCGAGGCCAGCAAGGTTGGCATCGTTATCGACGTAAAGGGGAGCATCACCAAGGATACCCTTGAGTTCGCCGGCAACATCGAAGTTCTTCCATTTAAGGTTATTACACCAAACAGCAACGCCATTTTTTACTGTGCCAGGGATAGCGATAACAATCGCATCAACTTTGCGTCCGCCGAATAAAATATCGAGGTGATATTTTAGTTGTTCAATATATTCAGAAGTCTTCGCAGGGGTAGGAAACTTATACTCAGTGGTAATTTTACCGGCTTCAGTATAGCCAGCAATAAGCGTTTTAGTTCCCCCTGTATCCACCGCGACAATCATGTCATCAGTTTAGCATGTCAGCTTGCTCAAAAGAAGCACAACTCGCGCTTTGGCAAACGGCTTCGCTCCGGGTCTTCTCGGGGCACCGGCTCCCGTTCAGACTCGGGCTGCAGATGTTTGCCAAAGCGCGAGTTGTGCTTCTTTTAGCCCAGGTATGCTAAATCAGAACCTTTGCATTGCGGGATTATCTTACATAAATGACCTCCGTTATTCGCACATATTCGCCAACAAGTGACGGGCTTGCAGTGCTATTGGAGCGACATCTGCAACCCGAGCTTTTAATGGGCGTAGAGACCCCATTAAAACCCGGAGTGAAGCCGTCCGAGAATAGCACTGCAAGCCCGTCACTTGGCATGGGGATGTTAAAGGGTTACAATAAAGTCATTAAAGGGAGAACGACCATGGCGATACGAACTGTAACGCGAGCGGGTGTGGGACTCGTAGTTGGAATTATTATTTTAGGCCTGCTTGTATTAGGCGGTTTATACCTCGTGCGCGAACGCGGCGAGCAAGCACGGCGTGCTGAGGCTATTAACATAGCAGATCAACAGCTTCAGGCTGAGAGCGACTCAGACATTGCAATTAGCACAGACGGTGACGCTGAAGAAACACCTGCCGCAGAAGAGCAACCAGCAACAACCGGTCAAACCGATACAAGTGATGACAGTCCAGTATCAGCAGCTCCACCTGCAACTCCACCAGCAGCCGCTGCAGAGTTACCGCAAACTGGTCCAGATGCAATTTCGATTGTTGGACTTGGGCTTTTGAGCTTTGCGGTCGTGTCGTTTATACACTCACGTAAGCTTGTTTAGAACGAACAACAAACAAACTGGCGCGTTTTGACTTATCTCTGTAGATAAGGTAAAATAGACTCAATCGATGAGGTGTTTCGAATAACCCAGTGTTACTCGTGCGCCTCCGAAATATATTTTAAGAAGGGAGTCTGAATAAGACTTATGGCTAAAGCCGCAACAACAATAACTATGGATGACTTACTCGCTATCGAAGATGCGAGTATCAAGCAAGCAACTCAAGGAGAGGTGATTGATGGTAAGGTTCTTATCGTTAAGAAACATGAAATCCTCGTAGACCTCGGACCTCAAGGCGTTGGCCTTGTACCACGCCGCGAAGTTGGCTACTCACGTGCACTAAACGTAGGTGACGAAGTAACAGCAAGCGTTGTCGACACAGAACTCGATAATGGCTATGTATTACTCTCACTCCGTAAAGCAGCGAAAGACAAGGGCTGGGACGAAGTTATCGCTATGATGGAAAGCGGCAATATTATTGACGTTACTCCATACGACGCTAACCGCGGTGGTCTTCTTGTTGAATACGAAGGTGTTCGCGGGTTCCTACCTGTTTCACAACTATCAGCTGAACACTACCCACGTGTAGGTAGTAGCGATAAAGACGAAATCTTGCAACGATTGAACGCGCTTATCAACCAAGTGTTGAAAGTACGCATCCTCGATGCTGACCGTAAAGCAAACAAGCTTATCTTCTCTGAAAAAGAAGCTGTAAAAGAAGGCCTCGCGGCTCGATTTGAAAAACTTACTATTGGTGACACCGTTAAGGGTGTAGCTACTGGTGTAGTTGACTACGGTATCTTTGTAAACGTTGAAGGTATTGAAGGTTTGGTTCACATTAGCGAAATTAGCTGGGAACGTGTAAACAATCCTGGTGACTACGTAAAGGTTGGTCAAACTATCGAAGCGAAAATTATCGCAATCGATAAAGAACGCCTTAGCCTTTCTATGAAGCAATTAAGCGAAGACCCATGGTTGAGCGAAGTTGAACAATTCAAGCCAGGCGAAACAGTGGAAGGTACAGTAACTCGTATCACACCATTTGGCGCATTCGTACAAATCAGCAATGCCGTTGAAGCCCTCGTTCACGTAAGCGAACTAGGTGAAGGCGACAGTGCTGACCCTGAAAAAGTGTTCACACTTAACGAGCGTAAATCATTCGTTGTCCTCGACATCGAAAAAGATAACCGCAAAATCTCACTAGGTCTACCTGGTGCAACTAAAAAAACTAAATAGTTACAGTTTCAAGTAAACGTAACGTTTCCGAAGGGGAAAATACTATGGCAGAGAAAGTCCTATCTATTGCAGATTCGATTACCGTTGGTGAACTTGCTGAAGTACTCAACCTTTCGGTAACAACTTTAGTTGGTGAGCTGTTTAAAAACGGTATCGCCGCAACTATTAACCAACGTATTGATTTCGAAACCGCAACAATTATTGTTGAGGAATTAGGAATCGACGTTGAGTTGCAAAAAAAAGAAACCGCAACCACTGAGCGTCGAGTTCATGAACTGAGCGCTAAAGCTGTAGAACGTCCACCAATCGTCGCCGTTATGGGCCACGTTGACCATGGAAAAACCAGCCTTTTGGACGCCATTTTGGGCCAAAAGGTTGTCGACGGTGAAGCTGGTGGTATCACTCAGCACATTAGTGCCTACCAAACCGTACGTAAAGACCGCACAATCACATTGCTGGACACTCCAGGCCACGAAGCTTTCGCAGCCCTCCGTCAGCATGGTGCGACTCTTACGGACGTAGTAATTATCGTTGTAGCAGCTGACGACGGCGTGAAGCCTCAAACTATTGAGGCAATCCGCTTTGCTCGTACAGCTAACGCAAAAATCGTGGTAGCTATTAATAAGGTTGATAAAGAAGCGGCAAACCCGCAACTTGTAAAAACTCAGCTTGCAACTGAACACAACCTCAACCCTGAAGAATGGGGTGGTGATGTAGTGATGGTTGAAGTAAGTGCTAAAACCGGCCAAGGTGTCGATAAACTTCTTGATATGGTTCTTCTTGTCGCTGACATCGAAGAATTGAAAGCTGATATTGATACTCCTGCAGAAGGTTTAGTTATCGAATCTCACATGGAAACTGGTCGCGGCGCTGTTGTTGGCCTTTTGGTTGAGCAAGGTGTTCTTACGCCAAGTTCATTCCTTGTTGCTGGTACGGCGTACGGAAAAATCCGTACACTCCAAGACTTCGCTGGCAAGCCAATTAAGGCTGCTGGTCCGTCAACTCCTGTAACTATTTCTGGCTTTAAAGAATTGCCGCAATTTGGTGACATCTTCGAAGTAGTGAAGAGCGAAAAAGAAGCAAAGGCAAAAGCCAGCCTCGTGCGTATTGAACGCGAACAAAACGCTGCGACGACAAACGTTACTGGCGCTGACATGTTGCGTCTTATGACTCAAAAAGAAGAAGCTGCTGACTTTAACGTTATTATTAAAGCCGACGTTCAAGGTTCATTAACCTCTGTAATCGACAGCCTTAAAACTATCAACACAAACGGTGAAGTTAACCTGCACGTTATTAGTAGCGGCGTGGGTAACATGACTGAAAATGACATCCGCCTTGTTGCTGGTTCGAACACAGTTATTTACGGTTTCAACGTTGATTTGCCGCCTGCAGTGAAGCAACTTGCAACGCGCGAACGTGCTGAAGTACGTCTCTACCGTGTTATCTACGAACTGCTCGATGACGCCCGACTTTCTATGGAAAAACTACTTGCTCCAGAAATTGTTGAAACGCAAATTGGTACCCTCGAAATTAAGGGTGTGTTCCGTACAATGAAAGACGAAATCATCGCTGGTGGTTTGGTGAAAAGTGGTAAGGTTGTACCGAATGTTCTTGTTCGTATGACTCGCGGAAAAGGGCAAGCCTTGGAAATCCTTGGTGAAGCTGAAATTACTAACCTGCAACGTGAAAAAATCGAATCAAAAGAAGTATTCGAAGGCGACATGTGTGGACTTAGCTTAAAGACTCACAAGAAGGTGATGCTGGAAGTTGGCGACAACCTTGAATTCTTTACACGCGAAATTGTAGAACGACACCTATAGTCGCTTGTTACCCCAAGAGGCGATACCTTTATAAAGCTTGTGGTAACGCAAGCTTTTTGGTATATTAAGGCCAAATAGCGCACCAAAAACAAAAACAAGGAAATACCCCATGAGAAGCAGCGAATCCTTTATCAAGAGCCCTCGAGACGTATACGAGGCGACGCAGGCTCAAAAAGCAAAAAAAGCGACCGCGCCCGAAGGGTATATTGATTATTTTATGCAGCCAACTGCTGAGGAGTATATCGAAACGCCCGTTGAAGCACCGAGCAGTAGGCCACCTGCCAGTGATACTGAAGTGCATAAAGCGCTTGAAAAGCTGAAATCGGAATTTGTTGCCGAAGACACCGAAGACCCCGCGCCCCTTATTGAAGGCGGAAACCCTGCCGAAATTAGTATCCCAAATTACACGCACTCGTTTGATTTAGGTACGACTGCAATTCACCTAGAAGAGGTAAAAACTGAACCGCAGAATATTGAGGTTCATATTAACGACGAAGAAGTCGTAGCTGAAGTGGAACCTGAGACGGTTGAAGCGCCTGTTGTAGAAGCGGTTGTTGAACCAGTTGTCGTTGAGACTGTCCCGGCCGAACCTGTGACGGTTGAAGTACCAATATCGCTCGTAGTAGAAGAACCTGAGGTCGAGCCGCCAGTCGTACCGGTTGCGCCTATAGCACCAACGGTTATCGATACTCCAAAGTCTTCCGAAGACGAAACCGAAGTTATTCCTGATGAAGTTATTGCTGAAGTGGCCTCTACTATGAAGCGCGCAGACTTCGTGAAGCAACAAGAAGACCTATTTGGCGCAAACGATGAAATTGCTCCTGAGGATGTGCCTGAAGGCGAAATGACCTATGAACAATACCTTGCGCAACGACCAGTTGCCGAAGAAGGTGACTTCTATCACCACAACGGAAGGGTGTACAACGCCGCACCTGGCGGTCCAACAAGGGACAAGAAGGCAATTTACGAAGAGAAGCTAAATAATTCCTCGGCCGACGAACATTACTTGAAGCTTGAAACCCAGGCTAACATCGACAGCGTGTATGACGAAGCGGTTGCTGCAAATGAAATCAAAAGTACTGAATACGATGACCTTATTCGCAGCAACACCGAAGGTGAGTTTATAGTACAAAAAGACCCTATGCTTAAGGGGTTATTAAAGGTTGGTGAAGAACTTCTGGCGCTGTACAATAGCGAGCTTACTGGTGAAGAATTTGAAAAGAAGATTCGACCAGAATTAGAAGAGAAACAAGCGTTTTACGATGGCCTGTATGAAATGTACCTCAAAAACGGCGTTGATGCGCGAGCCCTTGGATACATTCACCATAAAACCACTGAACAAATAGAAGAACCTGAGTTTGTTCCAGTAGAAGGTTCAGGCTACGTTAGCGGTGAAAAGGTAGATATCCTTGATTTCACTGAAACACCTGATGGCAAAAAGGCTTACACAATTGAAAAGGACGATGGTTCAATTGAAGCTGTGTATACCGACGAAGTTGAATTCCGAAGAGAATTTGAAGAGTATGAAGCACCAGAAGAGAAGCTTTCTCGTTTTGACCGAGTAAAGAAATGGTTCGGCAAAGAACGTCGGAAGTATCAAGAATTTGGCGGCAAGGCGTATTGGGGTGCTATCTTTAGCACACCAGGGAACTGGCTCGATACTCGCCGTATGGAAGCGGGTATGTCGATGGCCGAAATACAGGCACAAAAAGAGAAAAACCGCGTAACCTTTGTACTCGGTGTGGCAGCGTTCACGGCAATTAAAGTGACAGCTCAATATGCTGGCCTTGACCACGGAGGAAGCGGTGATTTCTTAGCCTCAATCTTCAACAACAAGCCGAGTGTCGACACGGTTGCAAATACCTATCCATCAGAGAGTGCTATCGACTATGCTGGCCAGGGCAGTAGCGAGACACCCGATGTAGTAGAAGTCGCCCCTGTACCTGAACAAGTAGCTCAACCGGAAGCTCCGGTTATTAACATAGATAATCCTATCTACAACATTCCTGATGGTGGTAACCTTTCGGATGTCGTTCACTCATTCGGCATGACTGATGCGCAGTTAGCCGAGCACGCACCAGAGCTTATGAACCTTTTCCCGGGTACATTCTACTACGGTGAAGCTGGTGACCTTCGCGTCATGGACGACGGTTGGTTGCCTGCAGGCGCAAGGCAGAAGTTTGAAGAATACAAAAATAGTTAATAATTACAGATAAGGACTATTATGTACCAAGATGAACAAATTATTGCACAACTGAATATTGAAGAACTGCCAGATGATGAAAAGACCGCGGTTATTACTGAGGCTCAAGTTCGTATTGGTGAAACTATTAGCGAAGAGCTAACAGAAGAACAATTAACTGAATACCAAGCAATTATTGATGGTAACGAGCAAGTTATTGATTCGTGGCTTGAAAAGAATGTGCCGCACTATAAAGATGAGGCTATTTACCAATCATTCGAAGAAGGCTATGGGTCTGACCCAGAACATAACAGCCCTGCAAAATTATTTGCATCGATTGCATGGATACAATTAACCGTGCCTCACATCCAAGACCTTGTCGCTAAGGCCATTGAAAGCTTCAAACAAGAACGCTCGGTGCGTTAACGCCCTTCATTTGTTATAATAGATACAAGATAAGGGAGAAGTTTTTCACATGTTTCAACTTGACGACCAATTTTTAACCGATATCGGCCTCGCCGACCTTCCGGAAGAGCAGCGCAAGCCGTTCCTTCAACATGTCTATGACCAGCTAGAATATCGTGTAGGTGTTCGCCTAAGCGAAGGCATGACTGACGCTCAACTTGAAGAGTTTGAAGCAATCATCGACCGTAAAGAAGACGTTGTGAACAACTGGATTCAAACCTATGCCCCTGCGTATGCAGCCGAAGAAGTATTTGCTAAAATTCAACAAGCAAGTGGGCTTGCAGCTGACAATCCAGCACTTAAGGCTGAGTATGCTGCGACGAAATGGCTTGAAGTAAACCGCCCTGACTACCGTGACGTCGTAGCGAAAACACTTGAAGAGCTAAAGACTGAAATTAACAACAACCGAGACGTTATTTTAGGTAAAAGCGATGTCGGTGGTTCAGTTCCTGCACCAGACCCAAGCCAGCAACCTGGGCAACCGAATCAACCTGCGGCGTAGCCGTTTAGAAACGCTTTTGCGTCCATAGCGCGGCCACTTGGGCCGATAAGTTCATCAACACTTAAGAATCGTCCGTCGCTACAAGCGACATCAAGTACAGTTGTACTTTCGCTCGACAGATGAGCCCGGATATGAGCTTTCGTAACAACAACTAAGTGACTGTTAATGGTCACTTTTGTTTTAGGGTAGGCGAGGTAGGCACGGACGCGACGTTCAGCTTGCTCGGCAGTGAGGGTTTCGGGCGTTAAGACGCTGTCATCTTTGCTGAGGAGCTTACAATACGTTGCAATTGATTCATCTTGAGGCTGCGGCTGAAGGCTGCCGTTGATGATACTTGGAAGAATAGTCACCAGCTCTTGGGCGCCAAGGGCAGCGAGCTTCTGTTCGAGTTCGGGCGCGGTTTCGGTATCATTTAATGAGAAGAATACCTGCTTGTATACTGGCCCAGCGTCCATTGCAGCTGATAATTGCATAATACTGACACCCGTTTCGGTGTCGCCGTGAAGGATAGCAGATTCAACCGGTGATGGCCCGCGGTACTTTGGTAGTAGGGAAGGGTGAACGTTGATAATGCCCGGTTCGAATAGGTCGATAATTGATTGTGGGATGATTTTGCCGTAGCTGACGAGTACGCCGGTCGGCTTTACGCCAGTTTCGCTGGTGAGTTCTTGAATAGATTCAGTAATTTCTATCATTTTTAGTGGTTGCCATACAGGAATACTATTTTCGAGCGCAATTTGTTTTACGATAGACGCTTGCAGCTCGCGGCCACGGCCCTTACGGCTGTCTGGTTTTGTTACGACGGCACCAATAGTGAAGCCGCGCTCAATTAGCTCGCGCAGGCTAACGGCACTAAATTCATCAGTCCCAAAGAATACGATTGTCTTTGATGTGTGTGTCATAGTCCAGTGGCTCCAATTCACCTTTGTCGTCGAGAGTGTAGAAAGCTTTCGGCGCATCTTTAATGTGGTCAATGAACACAATACCGTTGGTGTGGTCGATTTCGTGTTGGATAACGCGCGCAAGGAAGCCGTCGGCTTTAAAGCGTACTTCTTGACCTTCGATGTTCGTAGCTCGAACACGAATTTTACTGTAGCGAGGCACATGGCCGTAGACGTTACTGACACTAAGGCAACCTTCGTAATCTTCAACAAGCTTCCCTTCGTATTTAACAATTTCCGGGTTAATGAGAGTAGTGAATTCATTCGATTCTTTATTGTCGAAGTCACTGCGAACAATAACAATACGCTGGAGCCGGTCAACTTGGATAGCGGCAAGGGCAGCGCTAATCTCATGGGGGCGAGATGCTTCCCAATCGAGTGCGGCATCAGTCATGTCTTTCACGAACTTTAAAATATCGTCGTTAATTTCAACAACTTTAGCAGACTTCTCGCGAAGATGGGGGTTTGGAAGGGTGATGATGTCTTCTTTTTTCATGTTGTTCCAAGTATATCAGAGGTGGGTAGGGGTTGGCTAGAGTTGGGTTTGTTAAAGAAGGCTTGAAGGGTCCAGGTCGTATTGCCAATGCGTATTCGGCACGTGCTTCAATACATCGGCAAGTGTTTCGCGCCGTTTACTTTTAAGTACTAGCTGCCAGCGATAGGTATCGTGTTGGCGTTCGTGGAAGGCGGGTGTTGGGCCAAGCACTTCAATAGCCGATGGAACAACTGATTTCAGCTTCGCTGAGAGTTCTTTGGCTGCCTTTACTGCGCCAGCTTCTGTCTTGTATACGTCGGTAAGTTGCAACAAGAATCGGAAAGGCGGAAAGCCGCCCTTTTGACGTTCGATGAGGGCGTATTCATAAAAGCCTTCGTAATCTTGCTTGAGGCCGAACTGTACCACTGGGTGAGTTGGCTGGTACGATTGCACAATCGTTTGCGTTTCGCGCTCGTCGCGGCCAACACGACCGACAACTTGAGCAAGTAATTGGAACGCCCGTTCGGCAGCGGTGTAGTCGGGGAGGGCGAGGCCGCTATCGGCTTGGATGACTCCAACGGTGTGGAGTTTTGGTAAATCGAGGCCTTTGGCGACAACTTGTGTTCCGATGGCGATGTTAATTTCGCCTGAATACAATTCTTTATACCGTTCGTTAACTGTATCGGCATTTGCGTTGTCGCCGTCGAAACGAGCGATGATTGCTTTTGGAAATAGCTTGTTCAACTCGCTTTCGATGAGCTTTGTACCAATACCTTTGTGAATAATATTAGCCGACTGGCACACCGGGCAGGCAGTTGGAACCTTCTGCTTGGTATCGCAAATATGACACGACATTGTGTACGTATCGGCGTGAAGTACCAGGGGTACGAAACACTTCGGACACTGTGCACTCCAACCGCAATTTTCGCAGAGTGTCGTGCTAGCACTGCCGCGACGGTTATGGAAAATAAGGGTTTGACGGCCCGTAGCAATATTTTGTTCAATCGCCTCAAGTAACTTGTTAGATAAAAAGCGGTGTTTCTTGAAATTCTCACGTTTTGTCATGTCCACTAGCTGAACGTCTGACGCTTTACGATTGCTACGAGCAGATTTATCTAGCCGAACAATTAAAGACTTGTTCGCTTCTGCAACGTACCGGTCGGCAATAAGCGGCGTCGCGCTTCCGAAAATAACGCGTGATTCCGAAAGCTTGCCAAGTACGCTCGCTGCGCGCAGGGCAGAGTAGCGCGGTGCTTGTTCTTGCTTGTAGCTTGGTTCGTGCGCCTCATCAACAATAATGGCGCCTAAGTGCGGCACTGGCATGAATAACGCAGACCGGGGGCCAATCACAACAACTGGTTGCGTCGCTTCAAGGGCTTGCTTCCAAGCTAAGTGGCGCGTAGCTTCGGTCATGTGGGAGTGGGTGACAATGAGGCTCGGGAAGTCGTGGGTAAATTCATCGATAATTTGGCTGGTGAGGCTGATTTCCGGCACCAAAAGAATGACCGAACGGCCGCTGGCGATGGTCTGGCGAGCGAGCTCTTTGTATACTTCAGTCTTGCCTGAACCAGTCACACCTTGCAGTAAAACGGTGCCAGTTTTGATACCCATAATAGAGGTAACTGCTTGTGTTTGCTCAGCATTGAGTACAATTTGTGTTCGGTCTCGAAAGCTTTGTTTTTCAAGCCTTTCTTGGGTGCGGCGCTTCGTTGTAAGGCCGCGCGGCAACACAGTTTGCAAAACTGTCGCGAGGGGAGTGCGGTAATACTCAGCCAACCATAATGACAGCCCGATTAAACTTTCCGGGAGTGGAATATCTTCAATAACATCACTAATTGGCTTTGTGTCGTATTTTGGCTTGACGCCTTCTTTGACAACAACACCAATAGAGTTTTGCTTGCCGATGGAAATAGTAACAAGCGTGCCGACCGCGAGCGGCGTTTCCGACTCATACGTAAAAGTAGCCTGGTCAGCGCGAACAATGCGAGTGGGGGCAACCTCGTAGTACTTCATCCCTTCAGTATAGCAGTGAAGGTGGCTGAAGCGGGAGGCTGAAGCTCTAATCTCAAACATCTGCACCCCGAGCCTGAACGGGAGCCGGTGCCCCGAGAAGACCCGGAGCGAAGCCGTTTGAGATTAGAGCCCAAGATACTGATTCTAGAGGGTCTTACATGCTAGAATATAAGCATATGTATTTCGAGAACCGCATCCACGCCGGCCAACAACTAGCCGCCGAGCTATTAGAACGCTACCGCTATGCCAACTGTGCCGTAGTGGCTGTCAGTGATGGTGGTGTCGTTGTTGGTGAGCAAATTGCCGCCGCGCTGCACTGTGTTCTGACGATGCTGCTTATTGAAGATATCGATGTTCCTGGTGAGAGCATGAGCTTCGGAAGTGTTTCCGAAGGCGGTGCGTTTAGCTACAACAGCCAGTTCTCAAACGGCGAAATTGACGAATATACCACTGAGTACAGAGGTTATTTGGAAGATCAGAAGCGTGAAGCCTTCCACCGCATCAACCACTTGCTTGGTGATGGCGGCCTTATCGACCATGATATGCTGCGCGACCACACGATTATCTTGGTTGACGACGGGTTCGATAGTAGCGTCATGATTGATGCCGCAATTGAGTTCTTAAAACCAATTCGTATTGCTCGTTTAGTTATCGTCGCACCCGTCGCTTCATCCTCGGCGGTTGACCGTTTGCACGTGGCTGCCGATGAGCTTCATATCTTGGATGTGAAAGCGAATTATGTGAATACAAATCACTATTATGATAAAAATGAAATCCCGTCTCACGAGGAAACAATCGACAAGATTAACAAAATTGTCCTTAATTGGCGTTGACCTAAGTACATCAAAAAGTGTAGAATAAAAATCAACAACAGAACGTGTTTTGGAATATTAGTACAAAGTAAAAGGGGATTATGTTAGACGTATTTATTACATCTCGGGTGCGACGCAAGATTGTAGTGGTCTATGCTAAATACCCTGATTTCCGAACGCACGTTCGTGGACTCGCCAAGCTTATCAAAGAAGACCCAGGTAATATTCAACGCGAGTTGAAGCGCCTCGAAAAAGTCGGTTTCCTTACGAGTGAACGCCAAGGTAACACGAAAATCTATTCTACAAACAAGCAATTTCCAATCTTTAAAGAACTGCAAAGTATTGTTATTAAATCTCAGCAACAAGCTGCTCGTCCAAAACGCACATCATCTGATATTGCCTAATGAACTTGTTTGACCGTATTCTTGAAGCCCGGGGTCTCTCTGGTGAACGGAAAGCGATTTTTTTATCGCCAAATTATGAACGAAAACATGACCCGTTTTTGCTTCCTGATATGCAAAAAGCGGTTGACCGCTTAGTTATAGCCCGAGAGAAACAAGAAAAAATTGCCATCTACGGCGATTATGATATCGACGGCTTGACTGCCACAACCGTCCTTATTGATAGCTTCGAAAAATTTGGCTTTACCGATGTATCGGCATTCATTCCGAACCGCTTTGTCGAAGGCTACGGCCTGACAATTAGCGCCGTTGAGAAGATTATAGAAGCTGGCGCCCAGCTTATTGTCACCGTTGACTGTGGAAGCTTAAGCCACAAAGAAATCGCCCGCGCCAAAGAAATGGGCGTTGACGTAATCGTCACTGACCACCATAACGTTGCTGAAGTACAGCCCGAAGCGGTTGCGGTGGTGAATCCGAAACGCCTGTTAGCAGATTTCCCTGATGAGTATGAAAACTACCTTCTGAAGCCTGAATCAAAAAAAGAACTCTATCCCTTCCTGGATTTAGCAGGGGTAGGCGTTGCCTTCAAATTAGTGCAGGCGCTACAAACCAAATTACCCGGGTTAGAAAATGGCCAAGAAAAATGGCTGCTCGATTTAGTCGCATTAGGTACGGTGTGTGACATCGTTACTTTAATTGATGAGAACCGCACGAACGTGTTCTATGGCTTGAAGGTTTTGTCGCAAACGCGCCGGCCTGGTTTAAAGGCGTTAATGGCTGTTTCTGCTATTCGTCCCGAAACGGTCAACGCCCGCAGTCTTGGCTTTGGCCTAGGGCCTCGTATGAACGCCTCTGGGCGGCTTGAAACCGCACAATACGCATTGGACTTACTCACGGCAATTGAAGGCATGAAGGCGCTTGAGCTGGCGAACCAGCTGGATGCCATGAATAAGAACCGTCGCTTAGAGCAAGACGAGATTTTCAAAGAAGCATTGGTGCAAGCCGAAGAACTTATTAACGACCCCGTGTTAGTAGTCAGTGCGGAGGGATGGAACCACGGTATTGTCGGTATTGTGGCGGCGAAATTACTCGAGCGGTATCAAAAACCAACCTACGTGTTATCTATTCACGGTGATGATGCCAAGGGTTCTGCTCGCAGCTACGGCGATTTCAGCGCTGCCGATGCTATCCGCGCGTCTGATGACATTATTACCAAGGGTGGGGGACATAAGTTGGCTGCCGGTGTCACACTTCCAGCAAAGAACATCGACGCTTTCCGAAAACGCGTGAATGAATTTTATAAAAGCTTAAACTTGCGCGACCAATCTGCCTTGCTGCTTCCAAAAGCCGATACTGACGCTGAGCTGGAAGACTTGAACGAAGCCTTGCTCGAGCAACTCGCAACCCTCGAACCCTACGGCAGTGGTAATCCTCAACCGGTTGTTCGTTTGAGCGACGTACTCGTTACGAACGTTCGTCGCATGGGTGATAGTAATCAACACGTGAAGCTGACGTTTAAAAACGCCAATGGCAGTAGTATCGATGCCTTAGCATTTAGCGCTCCGCAACACTTCTTCGTAGAGCCAGGTACGCGGGTGCATGCCTGGACAACGGTAGAATTGAACGAATGGAATGGCAACCGTTCAGTCGAAGGCAAGTTGCTTCACCTTGAAATCGCCGAATAAAAATTGCCGACATATGCCGGCAATTTTTTTATACAACTGTTTGGACTATTTCTTAAACAAGCTGGATAGTTTAATGGTCTGGTTAAACTCAAGTGCACCAAGTTTGAATGCGCGAACGGCAATCCATAAACTAAGGAGCATGAAGCCAGTCATAACGGCTAGTGACAGGAACGAACCACCAACTCCAAGGTTATCAACGGTATTACGAATGAGGTTCACTACAGGTGACGTCAGCGGGAAGTAGGTAATGAAATTCGTAATTGGGTTGTTTGGGTCTGTGGCAATCATCACCACGAAGTAGAACGGAATAAACGCACCGATGAAAAATACACTCGAAAAGCTGTTCGCTTCTTTCGACGATGGCGCCGCTGCTGCGGTAGCTGTCATAAAGCCAGCGTACATTAGGAATCCAACAACCAAGAAAGCGAGACCGAAGAAGATAGTGAATGGGTCTAGAACAATCTTCGATAAATCGATGCCGAACGGTAATGCTAAACCGTTGCCAGTTTGCTGCATTATTATTAACGCAATGACGGCCAGGATGGCGAAGAACAATACTTGAGTAAGCGACACCAAGCTAACAGCGAGCAGCTTACCAATAATAAGTGTGCGCGGTTTTACGTAGGTCAGCACCATTTCCATTGAACGGTTTTCTTTTTCTTCGCTGACGCTGGTAAGCATATAGCTGATTGAGAAAGCAAAGATGATGTAGAACAGGATGATAAACAAACCAGGAGCGAGGTACCCATTGATACCGGCTGATTCTTCGCCGTCTTCGTATGTAGTAATTGTTGCGCTCGCGCCATTTTGAGCGAGGGCGATTACTTCAGCAGAACCGAGTGGTAAGAACAAACTGGTTTTTAAGATGTTATCAGCCAACGCGCTGACGGTACTGGTTTTTGTTAAGTCATTTGTACTTAAGTACACCTGGTACGTACCACCGGTTTTCAAATCAGCAGGGAAGACAATCAGGCTGTCTTTTTTGCCATCTTGAACTTGCTGTCGAAGTGACTCGGTCTGGTCGCCAGGGCTAAGGCTCAAGTTACTCGACTTTACGACGTCTTTATTAATGAGGCCGCTGTTATCGACAATTGATACATTCTTTAAATCTTTCGATAATTCTTCAATGCGGCTAGCGCTTGATTGGTTACCAATGAACGTAAGTGCAAAAACAATACCAATAAGTGCCGGGATGGCAATCATGACAATCCAGAAACTTGGTTGGCGAACAATAGTTAAGTATTCATGGCGAATAACTGATCGTAATTTAGACATTTGCTTCTCCAGTACTAAGGGCGTGACTTTTCTCTTTATAAATTTGTACAAAAATATCTTCAATTGATTTTGATTTAAACTCTGCCTTTACTTCGGCAACCGTTCCGTAGGCACGAGCAACGCCGTCTTTCAAAATAAGCAGGCGGTGGGCGAGTCGTTCAACCTCTTCCATGAGGTGTGTAATGTAAATAACCGCCGTACCTTGTTGTTGCAATTCATCAACAATATCAAGAAGTAGTTTGCGGTTTACTGGGTCGAGGCCTTTGGTTGGCTCATCTAAAATAAGCAGCTTCGGGTTACCCATAATAGCCACACCAAGCTGAATCTTCTGTTGTTGACCACCAGAAAGCTTTTTAATTTTCAATGTCGCCTTGTCGGCAAGTTCAACGCGTTCCAAGAATGCTACAGAGAATTCACGAGCAGCTTCGCGGGTCATACCCTTAAGCTCGCCGAAGTAAATCATTGTATCGAGTACCTTTGAACGGGTATAGAGGCCGCGTTCTTCGGGAAGATAACCAACGTTTGAAGCGGTATCTGGGCTCAGTTTTTTGCCATTCACAAGCAATGTACCGGTTGTTGGCTGGTAAATGCCGAGTAGGGAACGGATGGTACTGGTTTTACCAGAACCGTTTGAACCAAGGAAGGCGAATACTTCTCCTGGCAAGATTTCAAAATTAAGTTCTTTTACGATTTCTTTGTCGCCAATGGTGAGGCTGAAGTTTTTTACGCTTACGATGGGTTTTGTCATGTACCTAGTATAGGGATGTTGGGTATGGGTCGCAACCCGCTCGTGATAAAGAATGATATCCATAAAGCCCTCAGTAACACTTGTCAATCAAGTGCCTCTCTGTTACAATACCAAGCATATGGTACAAGTAACACGTAAAGACGAACGAGAAGCGAACGAGAACATTATTCGTCGTTTCAACCGAAAAGTGCTGCAAAGCGGTGTTTTAGCTGAAGCTAAAGCTGCGATGCGTTTCAATAAGGACATTAGCAAGGTAGAACGCCGTAAAAAAGCTATTATCCGTAAAGAACGTAAAGCCGACAAGCTTGCAAAAGCTCGTTTAGGCCTTCGCTAGGTTGTAGCCTTAATGGCTCTCAAAACACAACTCGATAACGATTTAAAAGCCGCCCTTTTGGGCGGCGATCGTTTTCGTGCCGAAGTATTACGCGGTCTCAAAGCCGTAATTCTTAATGAGGAAGTGGCGCAAAACAAACGCGACACTGGGCTCGACGACACAACAATTGAAACATTGATTGTCCGTGAAGTGAAAAAGCGTGCCGATAGCGCTGCGCAGTATTTAGCAGCTGGTCGCCCCGAACTAACTGAAGCTGAACTTGCTGAATCAAAAGTTATCGAAGCTTATCTTCCTGAACAAACTTCAGAAGAAGACATTCAAAACGTTATTAATGAAACAATCGCTGCAATGGGTGTGAGTGGTCCACAAGCTATGGGTCAAGTTATTGGTGCTGTAAAAGGCAAACTCGGCAACTCTGCAGATGGTGGGACTATCGCTCGGCTTGTGAAACAAGCGCTCGTTGCGTAGTATAAATATATGATTATCTTCTTCGGTCCAGCTGGTGCTGGAAAAAGCGTACAGGGCCAAATTTTAGCAGCACGTATGGGCTGGCGCTGGTTAAGCGCTGGGCAACTTTTGCGTGATACACACGATACAGAACTTATTGCCACGATGCACGCTGGCAACCTCGTGCCACACGAAAGCATTACTAAAATTATGGGCGAAGCAATTTTGAAAGCTGGGAACATTCAGCAAATTATTCTTGATGGTTTCCCACGCGAGCTTGAGCAAGCGCAGTGGCTTATTGATAGTCAACCGCAACATGGCCGTTCTATTGGTTTGGTTGTAGTGCTTGAAGTGCCTCGTGAAGAGTTATTGAAGCGCCTTGAAATTCGTGGGCGTGTTGACGATACTCCAGAAGCTATCGACCAACGGCTCAATATTTACCGCCAAGAAATGTACCCAATCCTTAGCCTTGTGACCGAACAGCACATTCCTGTTGTTCACATTGATGGTGTCGGTTCTGTTGGTGAAATCCACGACCGTATTTTTGCTGAACTAAAAAGTAGGGAACTCGCCGCGTAATGAAGGACAAAACCCCCGAGGAAGTTCAAGCGATGCGCGATGGCGGCAAAATTCTTGCCGGTATTTTTCGCGACCTCCGCGCGCAAGTAAAACCAGGGGTGAGCGAACTCGAACTCGATGCTTGGGTAGATAAAGAAATTAAAAAACGTGGCGCAATTGCAACCTACAAAACTCCTGAAGTGAATTTCCCGGCTGCAATTTGTATTTCAACGAACAGCCAAATTGTTCACGCAATTCCAACCAGCTACGTGCTACAAGAAGGCGACATCGTCAGCTTTGATTTAGTTATTACGTATAAGAAGATGAAGACTGATAGTGCATTTACAATGGTTGTTGGCGATAAACCAAACGGTGTTCAAAAGCACTTAATCAATGCGACTGAACGCAGCTTGTACGCCGGTATTGATGCAATCAAAGGCCCAACTCGCACTGGTGATATTGGTGCCGCGGTTCAAAAAGTCCTTGATAATGCCAAACTTGGTATTATTCGCGAACTTGTCGGGCACGGTATTGGCCATGAGATGCACGAATCTCCTCCAGACATTCCAAATTACGGAAAAAAGGGGAGCGGTGGCTTCTTGAAACCTGGTAACACTATTGCGATTGAACCGATGGCTACCCTTGGTGGCGAACGTATCGTTCAAGAAGATGACGGCTGGACTATCAGCACTCGCGACGGTAGCCTGGCTGCGCACTTTGAGCACACTGTACTCATCACTGAAGACGGCGTTGAAATCTTAACGCAACTTTAATACTCGTTTCTCACCGTCTAGGTATTGTCGAACCTACACCACAAGCGTTATACTTAGCTTCATGCAAGAGTCTTCTCAATATGCTGTCGGTCTTGATATCGGTACAACAAAAGTTCGCGCAGTTGTAGCCCACATCGACGGTACCACTGGCGTGCCTACTATTGTAGGTATTGGCCAAGCAGCGAATACCGGTATGCGCAAAGGTGTTGTAGTTAATTTACAAGGCCCAGGCCATGCTATTGATGAAGCGCTCGGTGAAGCTGAACGTATGAGCGGGTACCAAGTACACGCGGCAACAATTAGCGTCAACGGCTCACATATTCTTACTACCCACGCCGACGGCATGGTAGCGGTCGGTTCTTCTGACCATGAAATTACTCCTGACGATTTAGCTCGTATCGAAGAGGTATCAACCCTCGGTAAAGTACCGGCAAACCGCGAAATTCTCGATGTCGTTCCGCACGCTTACAAGCTTGATGGCCAAGACAATATTAAAGACCCCCTTGGTATGACAGGTACACGCCTAGAAATTGACGCACACGTCATTTCAGCCCTTACTCCATACCTTGTGAACGTTCAAAAAGCTGCTGAGTCTGCGCAAGTGCAGCCAAATAGCGTTATTCCAACCAGTATGGCCGCAGCCCGTGCTGTACTTGGTGAGCAACAACTTGAAAACGGCGTCGCCATTATTGATATGGGCGGCTCGACAACCAGCGTGGCCGTATATGAAGAAGGCGACCTGCAATATGTCGGCGTTGTACCTATCGGTGGCGTCAATATTACCAATGACCTCGCGATTGGCCTTAAAACTGACCCTGAAGTTGCCGAAAAGATAAAACTCGAACACGCCTCTGCCGTTATTCGGGAAACAAACTCTGGTGTGAGTATTAAACATGACGGTGAGATTCACTCATTTAGTACTACTGACATTGATGAAATTGTTGAAGCCCGCCTTGAAGAAATTTTCGAAGGCATCACAAAAGAACTGAAGAAAGCCGGCCGTGCTGGAAAATTGCCAAGCGGTGTTGTATTAACAGGTGGCGCATCACAATTGAAGCACTTAACTGAATATGCGAAATCAACCCTCGGCCTTGCAGCCCGTTTAGGCCAACCAACCGGTTACGGTGGGGTAGCTGACGATATCGATAAATCTGCCTTCGCAACAGCTATTGGCCTTATGCTCATCGACGCTGAACGCGGCGCACCGACAAAGACAGCCGGTTCGAAGAAGTTTAAGACTCCATCGGCGAAAAGCGTCACTGGTGGCGTGAGTAAAATCTTCGGTTGGTTCAAGCCATAATGGCTGTCGCTAAGACGAAACGTACTAAAAAGTCTCCAGCGAAACCTGTTCCGACCGTAGCTACAGAGTCGGCTAATTGGTCGGTTATTCTAGGCATAGGTGCAGTAATAGCCAACCTTCTTGCGTTTGTTCATTTTCTTTTTCTTGTTGCTGGTGTTCTCTCGGGCATTATTGCAATATCCCTTGCATTAGACGCACGAAAGACGAATGTAAGTAGGGATGAATGGGTCCTTGGGCTCTTTTTCGGAGTTGCCTCATTGGTGTTAGCCGGTGGTATTTTGATAGTCTTCTTAATTTTTATTAGCACGTTTAGTCTGTAGCTGTACAGCTTTTAAAGGTGTTAATTCAGCAAAATGTTCTTAAATAAATCGTCCGTCGAACAACTATTTTAAACCCCCGTTCCCGGGTACACAACTTGTTCGAACACATACTATTGCCACTTGCTGCCTCGTGGTATACTAGGTAAAAGAGATAACGTAGGGGAGAATACAGACGTGCCTGAAGTAAAACCAAGTGACATTCAGACCTTCGCTAGCATTAAAGTTGTTGGTGTAGGTGGTGCTGGTGGATCAGCGGTAAATCGCATGAAAGAAGCCGGCCTTAGCGGCGTTCAATTCATCGCAATGAACACTGATGCCCAAGCGCTTCATAACAGCAAAGCTGACGTTAAAATCCACTTAGGCCACAGTACTACTGGTGGTCTTGGCGCTGGTGCAGACCCAACTAAGGGTGAAGCTGCCGCTAACGAATCACGCGACGACATTAAAGAAGCAATTACCGGTGCTGATATGATTTTCGTCACCATCGGTGCTGGTGGTGGTACTGGTTCAGGTGCTGGGTACGTTGTCGCCGAAGTTGCCCGTGAAATGGGTATCTTGGTTGTTGGTGTTGCTACGAAGCCATTTAGCTTCGAAGGTGAAAAGCGTCGCCAAAACGCCGACTGGGCAATTAGCCAACTTCGCCGTCACGTTGACACACTTATTACTATTCCAAACGACCGTCTTCTCCAAACGATTGACCGTCGTACTCCGCTGCTTGAAACCTTCAAAATCGCCGATGACGTGCTTCGCCAAGGTGTGCAAGGTATTTCAGAGCTTATTACTGAACACGGCCTTATCAACCTCGACTTTGCCGATGTGAAGGCTATTATGAGCAACGCTGGTTCGGCCCTTATGGGTATCGGCCGTGCAAGCGGTGACAACCGTGCTGCTCAAGCTGCACAACAAGCTATCGAATCACCACTTATCGAAGTTTCTATCGATGGTGCCCGTGGCGTTCTCTTTAACGTTACCGGTGGGTACGACATGAGCATGAGTGAAATCCAAGAAGCTGCTGAAATTATCACCAGCGCGGTTTCACCAGACGCAAACATCATCTTTGGTGCAACCCTCAAGGCTGACATCGAAGACGAGCTCATTATTACCGTTATCGCAACTGGTTTTGATACTCAATACTTCCAAGAAGAAGAACAAGAAGTTCAAAACACTGAAGTTTCTGAACAAATGAGCCAAGCAATTGATTCTACAGAAGTAAAAGACATCGACCTAAACCTTGACCATAGTGAATCTGCGGCAATCTTCGCCGAAGAAAACACTGAAAACATGTGGAACCAAGCTGCACCTGAAGAAGAGGATGAATCTGATACGCCAGCCTTCCTACGCCGTCGCAAGAAGCGCGAAAAGAAAAACAAGGAGTAGACGTTAATGACGAAAATTGTTATTGGAGATAGCCGGGTTATTGAATCGCGCGAGGTGAGTGATGGCGTTACAATTCGCCGTCGCCGCGAATCTCCAGACGGTACTCGTTTTACAACCTACGAGCGCATCGAAAAGCCAAACCTCGCCATCGTTAAAAAAGATGGTTCACGTGAGCTGTACGACCGCGACAAACTTGCAACTGCTATTAAGCGTTCAGTGGGTAAATTCTTTACCTCAGAAGTTGAAGTTGAAGAAATGATTGACGTTATTGAAGACGGCCTTTATAACTTCGGTGAAACTGAAATTACTTCAAAGCAAATTGGCGACAAGGTCCTAGATGAACTCGCTGCCCGTAACGAAGTTGCCTATGTGCGTTTCGCCAGTGTGTACCAAGAGTTCAAGAACCTCGAAGATTTCGTGCAAATCCTTGAACTTCGCCGCAGCCAGAAACAACAGAAACAGGGTCAGTAGGGTATCAGTATGCGCGTGGTGGTGATTTACAAAGAAGAAACTGATTACGCCCGTCAGGTTACCGATTATATGCGAGATTTTGAGCGCCAAACTGGCCACGTACTCGAAACCATGAACCCAGAAAGCGGTGAAGGCATTAGCTTCACTGGTACCTATGACATTATGGAATTCCCAACTGTTGTCGCATTATCTGATGATGGCCGTTTACAAAACCAGTGGCGCGGCCTGCCGTTACCAACTATTAATGAGGTGAGTTATTATGTTCAACAAAATTAAGGAAGCCGTCACACATAAAGACGAAAAACGTTCAGTCCGAACTGCATACATTGTTATGTTGGTTGGTGCAGTGTTGGCACTCATTGCCGCATTTGTACTCAGCCTCGAAAAAATTCACTTGCTGCAAAACCCTGATGCGATTCTTTCGTGTAGCTTCAACCTCGTACTCAACTGTACTGCCGTTATGCAAACCTGGCAGGCGAGTGTGTTCTTCGGCATTCCTAATATGTATATTGGGCTTATCTCGTTCCCGGTTATCGTAGCTGTTGCTGTCGCAGCCCTTTGGGGTGGTGCAACCTTCAATAAAGGCTTCTTGAAAGCAACAAATATCGGCGTGCTGCTTGGAACACTCTTCGCATACTGGCTCTTCTTTAACAGCTTGTACGCTATTCAAGTACTATGCCCATGGTGCCTTATCGTTACCTTCAGCTGTACACTTATGCTATCTGCAATTACGTACATTAACCTCCGTGAAAATACTTGGAATTTTTCTAACACAGTAAATGATAAGATTCAAAAATTCTTAAAGGGTGGCTACGAACAACTTATCGTTGCGAGCTGGATTGTGCTAATGGTTGTGCTTGTTGTTCTTAAATTCGGTGACGCATTGTTCGCCTAAGAATTAAAAGTTTTCGCTTATTTGATAAACCAATCCAAACCAAGTACAATAAAGGGTAGAAACGTTTGAGCGGCTATCACCCGCAAGTTTTGGGAAGAACAGCGAAAGCTTAGTAGAACCCAACGCGTCACGCTGCGTTAAAGCGACAACTAAGTGCTGAAAAAGAAAATCTTTTTTGGAAATCGGATGGTACCACCCTGTGAGGGGTTCCGATAGACAAAGAGGATTTTTATTATTTTAAAGGAACAAAGTATGTCGCGCAGCCCACTATTACCAGAATGGACTATCGAACAAGCCCTTACCGAAGATGCTGCCGATATTGCGGCGCTTCACAGTGAGAGCTTTCTTAAAACATACGTGAACCTTAGCGGTGAAGAGCATAACGAAGCAATTATCGAGGAAGCTACCAACTTCGTGAGCCCTGATCGTATTAAGTTACGCGCCGAGCTAGTAGACGAATCGCTCAAAGCGCCAGACGAGCACTTCTACCATATAGCCTTACATGACAACGGGAAGCCTATAGGGATGATTTACGGAACAAAGCTCAATGGAATACAAGAAATTGAAGCACTGTACGTTGATGAAAATTATCACGGTGCGGGAATAGGGAAGGCGCTGGTGGAAGAATACATCCAGTGGGCCGACCCCACGAAGCCAATCGAACTTGGCGTTCATAAGGAAAACGAGCGTGCCAAAAGGTTTTATATAAAAATGGGCTTCGAAGCAATGAACGACGATAGACACTCATATTACGAATTTTTACCAGAAACAACCATGATACGAAAAGGAACCAAGTAATGAAATTTCAAGCAAATACCCGACGCCGCGCACTCGAATACGAAAAAGACATTGCTAAGTACTGGCAAGACAACCAGACATTCGAAAAATCAATTGAACTTCGTCCGAAAGAAAACTCGTACGTGTTTTACGACGGCCCTCCGTTCATTACTGGTGTGCCACACCACGGAACCCTCCTTTCGAGTGTCGTAAAGGATGCTATTCCTCGTTACCAAACTATGAAAGGTAAGCGAGTCGAGCGTGTATGGGGCTGGGACTGTCATGGCCTTCCTGCTGAAAACTACGTCGAGAAAAAACTTGGTATTACTGACCGTCACGAAATCGGTACTCGTATTAGCCTGGCTGAATACATTACTGCTGCACGTGAAAGTATGGTGCAAACTTCAAGCCTGTGGGAAGACACTATTACCCGTATTGGCCGCTGGGTTGATTTCAAGGGTGCCTACAAAACTATGGACAAAGACTACATGGAAAGTGTGTGGTGGGCGTTTAAAGAACTCTACGAAAAAGGCAAAATTTACGAAGGCGAACGCGTACTTATGTACGATACAAAGTGGGCAACACCGCTTTCGAAAGCTGAGGTTACTATGGACGCCGGCGCCTATGTCGATGTCACGGACCCAAGCGTGTATGTGAAATTCAAAATTGCCACTGATGATAAAAAAGACCACGAAGAACACGGTAAATCTACCTACGTTTTAGCTTGGACAACCACACCATGGACTCTTCCCGGTAACACGGCACTTGCTATCAACCCTGACATCGAATACGTTCAAGTTGAATACGAAGGTGCGTACTATGTTCTTGCTGAAGCACTGGTTGCTAAAGTATTTACGAACGAAAAACACCAGCCACTTGATTGCCGCATCGTCCGTCCATTCTCTTCGAGTGAACTTTTGGGCCGTTCATACGAACCACTGTTTGAAGACCAAGGCGAAGGTGCACACAAAATTTGGGCAGCAGATTACGTTACAACTGACGCCGGTACTGGTATTGTTCACCTCGCACCAGCGTACGGTGAAGAAGACTTCTTGCTTGCGAAAGAAAAGGGAATTCCTGTTGTTCACGTACTTGATGAATATGGAAAATATATTTCAGGTGAATGGGAAGGTTTGGACGTTTGGGAAAACAACAAACTTATCGCGAAGACATTACTTGAACAGGGCATTGTTTGGAAGATTGAATACATCCGCCACGAATACCCACACAACCCACGTACCGGGCACCGCCTTATGTACCGCGCACACCCAAGCTGGTTTATGGACATTGATGGCCAACGCGTCGAAATGCTCGAGCAAAACACCGACAATATTAACTGGTTCCCAGAACACATTAAACACGGCCGCTTCGAGAAAACTATCGAAACTGCACCTGATTGGAACTTAAGCCGCGACCGTTTCTGGGCAACTGCTATGCCTGTTTGGAAGGGTACTGATGTTGACGGTAATGAGAAAATTAAAGTTATCGGGAGCTACGAAGAGCTTAAAGAATTAAGTGGTGTTGAACTTGATGACTACCACCGCCCATGGGTAGATGACATCACCTTCGACATCGACGGCGTTACTTACACTCGTATCGATAAGGTGCTTGATGGTTGGTTTGAATCTGGCTCTATGCCATTCGCACAGTTCCACTATCCGTTCGAAAACGTTGAGAAATTCGAAGCTAATTTCCCTGGCGACTTCATTGTTGAGTACGTTGGGCAAGTACGTGCGTGGTTCTACTACGTACACGCCGTCAACACTGCGCTGTTCGGCCATAACGCGTATAAGAACGTTATTGTTACTGGTAACATTGCTGGAAACGACGGTCGTAAGATGTCGAAGTCACTTGGTAACTTTACTGATCCAAATGAACTTATGGATAAGTTCAGCGCCGATTCGTTGCGTTTCCTCCTTCTCTCTAGTCCACTATTAAGCGGTGAAGACTTCACCTTGCAGGACAAAGAAGTAGGGGACATTGCACGAAAACTCAGCATGGTCTGGAATATGTACGACTTCTTTACGATGTACGCCGAAGTTGATGGCTGGGAATTCGATGGTAACTTAGTTGACCCTAGCGACGACGTTGAGAGCCCGCTCGACCAATGGATTATTAGCCGCGTGCACCAACTTATTAACGAAATTGAAGAAAAGATGGACGGCTACGACGTTGCCGGTGCTGCAAAGCCAATTCTGCCATTCCTCGACGACGCTTCAAACTGGTACGTGCGCCGTTCACGCCGCCGTTTTTGGAAGAGTGACGACGACACAGACAAAAACAACGCCTACCGCACCCTTCACTACGTACTTGTACGCCTCAGCCAAGCAATTGCGCCATTCGTACCATTTATGGCTGAAGAGCTGTACATTAAGCTTACTGGTGGCGAAAGCGTTCACTTAACTGATTGGCCTGAAGTCGGAAGCGCGAATGAACTTGTTCTCAGCCGTATGTCTCGTACACGCGAAATCATCGAACAAGGGTTAGCGCTACGCATGTATAAAGATGACACACAACAGCAAACAAAGGTTCGCCAACCGCTTTCGAAGCTAACGTATGCCGGTGAAGCGCTCGAAGATTTCTACGTGAACATTATTGCTGAAGAGGTGAATGTGAAGTTGGTTGAAAACTCAGTTGAAACCGAAATTGAAGTACTGCTTGATAAAACTATTACTCCTGAACTCCGCCAAGAAGGTCTCGCCCGCGAAATCGTTCGTTATGTACAATCTGCTCGTAAAAAAGCTGGATTGAACATTGATGACCGTATTGAACTTAGCTTAATTGCTGAAGGTGAAATTGCTGAAGCTATCAAAGAATATACTGCTGATATTGCAGATGAAACGTTAGCCGTAGAGATTAACGAAAAAAGTTACGACTACAGCGAAACTGTCGAAATAGAAAAAATGCCTCTCGGCATCTCGTTAACAAAGGCTTAAAAATGTTGTTGCCCCCGAGGCCCCGTATCCACACAGTGTGCGGAAGGGGCCTCGAGGGCGTGCAATCAATCTTTGGTCGGTAAAGCGGGTAGTGCAGTGGTGCTGTTAGATCATGACGATCTTCAGCGTGGCCGGCGACTCGCCCTTGCGATGGGCGAGGGCGTTGTCGATGACGTTGCGGACGCGGTCGCTCCAGAGGTCGATGGGACGCTTCGGAACGTGGAGTTCCACCGTGTCCATGCCGACGGCCTTCGCGACGACGTAGCTGGGGGCCATCGCCATCATCTCGTGCTTCGGCTTGCTGCCTTCTTCGACGCCGGCTGAAACCTTGCAGATGTTGACCATGTCCTCGAACTTGATAACTACTGTGCCACCTGACATTATGCCTCCTAGATTGGACTGAGCTCTCTACATCTGTAGACAACATGTTAAAAACTTTAGAACTCTTCGTCGTATCTGTCAAGTTTAAAATTGACAGATACGAACATAACTGTTATAATCTCTTATACTATAAGGGTTGAGATACCTTTGTTGCACCTTGACCCTACAAGACTTTCTTAGGAGAAACATGTCTGAAACCACCAGCACTGCCGTAGTACTGTCCCCAAAGGCCCGCGAAATTGGCGGCGAACTGGAAAGAATCTTCAGTGATTCCTCCGAGCTCGCTCGCTACACCGCCGGCCCGCTGAACCGCAAGGATGCTCGCGCTATCGGTGACACCGTCGCCGAGTACCCGCAGCTCAACACTGAGTACGCCATCGCCATCATGGCCTGGCTGGCCAGCTTCCACGGCGAACCGATTGGTGTCTGGATGAAGGAACTGCTTGCGCAGTACCCGACCCACGACATCGACCTCGTCATCGAGTACCTGTACGAAGAAGGCTTCCGCACTCGTGCGGATTCCACGCTTCCGGACAAGGAAGGTGACAAGGAGGCGACTCGTGAGTACGTGCCCCAGCTTCTCGAGTTGCTCGAGAACTACAAGGAGTTGAAGGGCTTCGAGACGGAGAGTAAAATCTCCCTCGAGATGCTCGTCGACCTCGTCGGAATGCTGGGTGGCCTGAAAACCATCAACCAGTGCTACGACAACATCGACCGCATCGACGAGATGCTTTTGGAGAACCAGCTCAAGGGGGACTAGCATGGCTAGCTCGTTGCAGGTCCTGGGAATTCCCCCGGACATTGTGGAGTTTAAACGCTCCACTGGTTCGTTGGATGAGCTTTTGGCAATCGCTGAAAGCAATTTCCGGACCTACTCTCGGCACTTCCATCCCGACAAGAATCCCAGTCCTGGGGCTGCAGGTATCTACCTGAGCCTCACCCATGCCATTGAGGACCTTCGGGACCCTGATGGCATGGAGTTGGCGATTGAATCGCTGGTTGGTGAAGATGACCGACAGTCGCTGATACGTCGTGTTGAACAGGAAATCGAACGCAACCGCATTCGTAAGAACCTTCGTGCGGTACTTGGCTTGCTCCCGAACATCGACCAGTTTGGTGTTCTCGACATTCCCGGTCCCACGAGTTTCCTGCTTCAGTTTGGCGCTTCGCGCACCATTCTTGACGTCAACGTTCATGACCGCGCAGTCTTGCACCTGACTTTTCAGGAGCTTGATGTACTTCCCGAGCAAACGGAAAAGGCGAAGTTCGCCGAAGGACGTTGGCAAGAGATGTACCTGTCGAACGAGACTGAGCTTTGGCTCAGCCACCGGCCTGAAAAGACCACTCCTGTTAACGTGATTGGGTTCGTCCCGGCACGTTCGCTTCGCTACCGAACCGATGACACCTTCAACCTGGTGACTGACGACTACTCGGAACTTGGTGGAACGTTGGCAGGAATGCGTACGACACCTGTATGGTCCAAGCCCTCAGAAGCTTGGTACCTGCAGTTTGTCGAAAACAAGCCGCATAAGGACAGTGAAGTTGTGGTCATGGATGGCCACGGCAACCTGGCTCTCATCGGCTCCATTCAGGCTCGTGCAGCCTTCTAAGTAAAAGCAGTAGGGAAACACCCCGGCTAGTAATAGCTGGGGTTTTTCTTTGTCTAAGCATAAGCATTCTGAGAAAAATAAGACAAACTACTGAGAAATTGTTGACATATTAATTACAAAATGGTATTATCGCTTTTGTGCCATGCTTCATCCGAAGATGCATGAACCTTCCATTTCAGATACACCCGACGCAGCTTAGCTGCAGGAAGGGGACATAATGTCCTCGAACACCCCGCTCAACACGTCGAACCGCAAGAAGCGCAACCGCAACATGTTCACCGTCGTCGGCATCGGCGCCGCTGCCATCCTCGGACTCGGCGTCGTCGCCGGCTCGGGAGCTGTCTTCAACGACACCGACACCGCCCGCGTCGACATCAACACCGCCACGGTGGTGCTCGGCGTCAGCGACGCGAACAACAGCGGAACGATCGACCTCGACTTCAACAACCTGAAGCCGGGCCAGACCATCACCGAGGAGTTCTCCGTCCGGAACGACGGATCCATCGACGCCGTCGGCAACCTCGGCAGCGGCTTCACGAACTCGACCCCCGGTGAGAACCTGGACTACTCGAAGCTCTCGGTCGGCGTCCGCGCAGCCAAGGGCGGCGCTGTCGTCACCCCGATCGGCGGCACCGCCCCGAGCAGCACGCTGACCCCGGTTACGCAGCTGCCCTCTGCGGGCTGGGACCTCGGCACCCTGAAGCCCGGCCAGACGGCGACGTTCTACGTCGACGTCAAGCTGGACATCAGCGCCGACAACTCCTGGCAGGGCAAGACCTTCGGGGGCAACCTCCCGGTCACGCTTACCCAGAAGTAACCCAACAAGCCGTCGGGCTTATCCGAAATTACCTCTGGGCACTCACTTCTTTCACGAGAAGGTGAGTGCCCAGAGCACTAACATCCTTATAGAATTTATTGAAATGCACATAAGGTTCCGAATTTTTCTGAATCTTATGTACGTATCCATAGCAATCCCGATAGTCCCAAGGAGCACTCATGTCACGCCGTCTCAATATTGTAATGGCTGCAGCGGTGTTCGTTGTGGCTTTTCAAAGTTTGATTCCTCAGCCCACTGGAGCAGTTTTCAATACAACCGCACCGGCCAAGGTAACCATCACTATTCAGATTCCGGAAGCAGCACCTGTGGTGGATGCCCCGAATGACGAACAGCCCGATGCGCAGCCTGAGCCGATTGCTACGCCTGAAACTGTGGTGTCCGCGCCAGAACCGATTCAGCAGCCGTCCCCGGACGTTGCTACGCCGATTCAGCCCGAACCCACGCCCACACCGGTTCAGCCTCGGCCCACTCCGGCACCGAGTGTTCCGGAAGTTGTTGTTCCTGTCCCACTGGTAGTACCCGAGCCTGTTGTCGTTACACCGACCCCTGCGCCGGTTGTTACCCCGGAACCTGTTGTAGTTCCGGCCCCGGCAGTACCCACTGTTGTCGCACCCACACCTCAGCCTAACCCGGCTGTCGTCGAAGCGGCACCGGAGGAAGAAAGTACTGTCGTTGCTCCGGAAATTATGGAGCCTATTGAAACTGCCCCTGTTACGGAGATTCCCACTGTCGACGTAGTAGCGGTTCCCTCAGAGGAGCATGCTATCGTCGAACCGATTACTGCCGAACCTGTCGTGATTCCCACTCCAGAAGCACTGCCCGAAGTTACGCCCGCACCTCAACCCGTACCGGTTGTCGTCGAAGCGGCACCGGAAGTACCTACTGTTGTCGAACCCACGCCCGAGCCGACCAGTGTCGTGGAACCGACACCTGAAACCTCTGCTGATGCAGAACTCACCGTCGAAGAATCTCCTGTTACTCCCGAGCTAGAAGGATCAATCAATGAAGAAGTTTCTCAGTAAGTACTGGTTTCAGCTCGTAGCCCTCGTGGTTATCGCTGGAATCGCTGCGTTTCGCCTTGTCTTCATGTTTACCCCGATGATTATCGAGACCGGCTCCATGGAACCGACCCTCCCGATTAATTCGGTGGTGTTCATCCAGCCGACCGACACCCTGAAGCCGACCGACATCATTACATTCAAGCAGGACACCGACGTCCGCCCGACCACGCATACCTTCATCGGTTACGCCGATGATGGAAGCCTCATGACGAAGGGTGACGCCAACCCAGCACCCGATGTTCGGCCCGTTCCGCTTCAGATGTCTGACGTAGAAGGGAAGGTGATGTTCGTAGTGCCATTCCTGGTGCCTGCCTATTGGGCGAGCATGCAAGGTATGCTGTCGCTCGGCATCATCGCTTTTGTAGTGATAGCACTCGCTTTCATCTACTTCAAGGACAAGAAGGATTCGCGAAAGGAAACCGCAACAAAACGAGAAGAAATTCCCGAAACAACCCCCCGTCTAATCATTAACCAGCGTTGAGCTAATAAAATAGCCCCGCTCGTCGAAAGATTAGGCGGGGCATTTTATTTGGAAATAAAAACTTATTGCTTTATGTCTACACCACCAAGAATAACTTCACCAGTAATAATAAGTGTCGGTGCTTTGGGGTTAGCGTTGTCAAGCTTGCGTCCATCTAAACCACCAAGAATAGGGGTAACACGTGATTCAACATTCCATTCACGCGGCACGCTGATTTCTAAGCCACCAAGTATCACACTGACATTAAGTGTTGCTATACCTTTAATTTTTGCATCACGTAGGTCAAGTTCCACACCACCAAAAGCAGTCGAGATATTACCACCTTTATAATTTTGTGAATTATTGCGTGTTTCACTGCCTGAGAAGTATGCAGAAATGTTGGTTGTATCAGCGCTATGCTCAAGGCCTTTCCTGGATGTTCGGTTTAAAAGAATCGAAATACCTACGGAGATGATAATAAGCGGCCAGATTGAGCGCCAGATATCGAACTCAACGACATCAAGTTGCCGAAGCTGAAATAGAATACCAACTGCAACAATTGCAAGTGGCCAAACAAATTGCCGTGGGTTGCCGACAAGTGCAATAACGCCAGCTGCAATAACAAGCAGTGGCCAGTAGCGTCCAATCAGTTCGCCAAAATCAAATAATCCAACAGCACCGAGTAGTGCTATAACACCAACCCCAATTACTAATATTCCAAACGCGTTTCGTGTGAGTGAATCTTTATTCATATGCTTACTATAAGCAACGATTATTGAGTTTGCAATATGCGAAGCGAGCAGGGGATTGACATTTTAAACCATTTATGCTTAAATACATACATTAATAATTTAAAACAAAAATTCTAAAATCAAAACATATGTCATTATTTCCATACCTACAATTACAAACAATCGATCCACAAGACGATGGTACCGTTAGTGACCTCGACCAATACGAGGAAGACGAAACCATTGACCTAAGTAGCGACGAAGACGGCGAAACGCTCGACCAAAAGTGGTCTGAGATTACACAATCGATGCACGAAGAAAAGTGATATACTTAGTATAGTGAATCAAGAACAATCTATAATCTCCGACGAAGCATTTGACCAACTGGTTACGAAAGCAATGAACGAACTACCCCAAGAGTATATTAAGGGGTTAGACAACGTTGCTATTCTTTACGCCGATTGGCCAGATGAATATCAAGCCCAAAAGTCCGACCTGAAAGAAGGCAACTTATTACTTGGTTTGTATGAAGGCATCCCCTTAACCCAACGCGGTTCAGGCTATACTTTTGTATTACCGGACAAAATTACACTTTTTAAAGTGCCAATCCAAATGGTATCGCACAGTCAAGAAGAGTTTGAAGAGCAAATTAAGCGTACTCTTTGGCATGAGATTGCCCACTACTACGGATTGAACCATAATCGTATCGACGAACTTGAGGGCTTTGACCACACGCACGCACACGAACGCGAATAAATTCTTCCATACTGCTCATGATATAATTATCTTAGTGTCAATGGAGGGCGCGTATGCAGAGGCGAACGTGGCTTGATAGCCTGCGAGGTGTAAGAATTTATATTTTTATCTTAACTATCATGAGTCTTTCTTCAGTTGGTTCGCTTGTTAACTCTCAGCCCGCAAGTGCTGAGAGTTTTTTAGGCAAAACAGTCCGCTGTGTGGTTGGGGGATTACTGCTCGGTGCAGATTGTCGAACGCCTGTAGAGCAGTCGCCAGCTACGCCACCTGCAACTGAACCGCAACCAGCGAATACGCCAGCCTCAAACCCAAATACAACACCATCGCAACAGCCAGTGCAAAAGTCAACGAATAATACAGCGACCCAATTGACACCTATTGAAGATATTGAACTGACAGTGGAAACACCAGAACTTCCAGTTTTACCTTCGGTAACGCATCGCAACCCGTCGCAACCTGAAGTAGCTAGTTTCGCGACAGTAAGTAACATACCAGGCAGCGGAACATTAGGGGTAAGTACCCTTGCTATTGAACCGAGTAGTGAGGGATGGCGAATTTTTGGCATTCCTTGGTATTGGCTTGGTGTTGTCGCAGCGATTGTATTTGCAGCGAGCATTTGGGTTAAGAAAAGGTATGCACACTCGGCCTGAATGTGTACCCCGGCCATTGATGCTGTTATAATTAAGCTAATACTTATTCATTCAGAATCGGTAGGGGGATATGCGGGAACTAATTGGGCGAGTACTTATAATACCCAAGGCTAAAACCTTAGCCTTAGCCTTTTTTATGTTCGCATTAACCTTATCTTTCGTTCCTGCGAACACTTTTGCTGAAGAACCTACTAATTCTGAACCTCCAGAGCAAATTTCTGCACCAGTCGAAGGACCAAGCGGTGTCACTGCGACATCCGAAGCGAGCAATAAAAGCATCGTTTGGATATGGAACGCACCTGCTGGCGGAACAACGCCCGATGCCGACACGATTGTACTTGATGAAAATGGCAGTCCTGTCGACCCGCAACCTACCGAACATTCATCGGATATTATTGGTTTTGGATACGAGCTATTTAAAGGCGACATAAGCCTAACAGCCGGTGTTGTTGGCCCTGACGCTTTGACCGTAACAACACCTGTGGTTGATAACGGTGACTATACATTATATGTATGGAGTATTTCGAGAGGGGATGGCGACAGTGCGAAGAGCGCTGGCTACATGACGGTCTTCGTACCAATTCCAAACCTACCGCCTATTAAAGAAGAAGATATTCCGCTACCTATCGATAAAACACCTTTAGTGATTGTGCCGGTTGTAGAACCGAACGGCAACACGCAAAGTTCGCCTGAGGTTAATTCTTCTAATAGCCCAGGCTATTTAACGAATACGCCAAGTGCGAGTGTTTTATCTGCAAATAACGCCCTGCCTGATACTGTTAATCAAACAGCGGCGGCCGGAGTAGCGAAGACTTCTACGCAAGGTTGGGTTGTGTTAGGTATTCCATGGTATTTCTGGCTCGTCGTGCTTGTGGTTAGTTATATTATTGTTCGTTTACTCTACCGATTTGCCGTCCATTTATAGAGGTCAAAAGCCATTATTTAAGCGCTGAGAAGGGGCTTAGCTAACACTTTTATCGCTATTGCTAATACACCACTTAAGTGATAAAGTTAAGAAAAATACAAAAGTTGAGATTTGTACAAATTTATTTAACTTCGGCTGTGTGGACGGCTGAACACCAGGAGTACTGCGAGAATGAATACACTTATGGCGAAAGCCTTTTTAAAGAAAACAACTTTATTTGCGACGGCTTTTGTTTTGGCTGTGAGCACATTGACGGCTGCGGTGCCGTTTATTTTATCAAAAGACGCTGGTGCGATAGCGCCATATAACCTCACGGCAGCACCTTACTGTAAAGATGGACTGGTTGCTTTTGACGTTATTGGTACGAATCCAGCCGGCGGACAATCTGCTGTGTATGTTAAATCAAGTGCTGCATTCAAGCTCTCTGACCCAGTATTAGCTCAACCTGGAGCGACGGTTTCAGTGCCACTATTTACTGATCTTACAAGTGTTGCTGCGAGTGCAGTAACAATTTACGTCTCAGATACTGAAAATGGTACATATACATACCTAAATGACCCAAGCGCAGTTGCACCATACGCCGCGTTCAACTGCACTAACGATGTTTACGTTGCTACAGCAGCTGACAACGGTAACGATGCGAATAACGGAACATCAGTAGCGCGGCCTTTTGCGACAATTCAAAAAGCTATTGATACAGTTAACGCAAACGGAACGGTACATGTTGCTGCCGGTACTTACGCTGGTTCTACAAATGTAAATAAAGCGGTCACAATCCAAGGTGCTCAAGCAGGAATCGATGCTCGTAATCGTTCTGGTGTAGAAACAGTACTAACAACTTCAGGTACAGCCTCTAACTTTAACGTTACGGCGAGTAATGTTGTTATTGACGGTTTTACTCTCAATGGTCCAACAGGCGACTCAGCCGCCCTTAATTTAATGGGTACTTTCTCTGGTACTACTGTAAAAAATAATATTGTTAACAACTCAAGTCGTGCCGCAGTATTCAACACAAGCAATACTACGTTTACTAAAAACCGTATCAACAATACTTCTGCAACTACTATTAGCGGCTTCGAAGAAAACAGCAACGCAGCTAACAATGTTGTAGTTGATAGCAATGATTTCTATAACGGAAATAACAATGCTGACATCAACTTTATCGGTGCGGCTAATACTCAATCAACTGGTCTAGTTGTGAAAAACAACAACAGCTTCGACGGTACAACACTCCTTGGTGTAACGAACACTCTTAACGCTGCTGTTACTAATAACACTGCAAACGGAAACTTGAATTCAGTTATCTTCCTTGGTGGAAACAACAAGGGTACTCAGATTGATGGCAACATTATCGCTAACAGCAATGCTGCTGGCGCTGCGGTAGTTGTTATTAATCCATTTGGCTACGGAGCTAACTCAGACATCAAGGGTCGCAACAACAGTTTTGCCGGTAGTGTAAATGGTGTAGTGGTTTATCCTACAGGCATCGCTACTGGCCAACAAGGCGATTTTAGCGGAAACTGGTGGGGAGCAAGCAACGGTCCAACCGATCCTACTCCAGGTGACGGAAGCCAACTACAAACTAACAATGGTTCAGGTGCTGGCGCTCACGGAGTCGTAAAATACAACTCTTGGTGTGTTAACGCTCAATGTAATCTTTATAGCGACTCAACACTTGCTGCTCCGACTGACTTAACTCCAGCAACTAACACATTCACCAACAACCCAGACTTCAACAATACTTGGACAGTTGTGAACGGTGCTGCTGGTTATGAATACCAAACTTCATACTCAAGCAACGGAACAACTTTAGGAAGTATAGTTTATACCGACTCAAGCGCAGCTCAACCGACTCGTTATAGCGTATCTGGCAGTACCGTTACTCGTACGAACATTGACGCGCCTGATGCTGATTACTACTGGCAAGTTCGTGCAATCAATGCCGAAGGTATTGCTGGACCATGGAGTGAAATTAACAAGGTAACTGTTGATACTCAAGCTCCATCAATCATGTGGCAAGTTCAACCTAAGTCACACTACGGCCAAGGTGCAGGTTTCGCAGTACGCCCAATCACTCTTACGAACGAAGTAACTACTCTAAAAGAAGTCTACATCGATACCGTAGTTGAAGGTAAGCTTGTATGGCGCCTCGATAGCGACCACCGAAACTTCGACACAAGTAATGAAAACAACCAAGCACTTTGGGACAGTCTAGCAAATGGAACTCACAAGTTCATCGCTGTATTTACCGACAAAGCCGGTAACTCAACAACAAGCAGTAGCGACACATTCATCGTCGACCGAACAGCTCCAACAGTTACTGTTAAACCGGCATCACTTGGTAACTCAACTGCAGGTGTTTACCGAAACGTAAGCTTCGCACTGTTTGATTCATACCAAATTGACAAGCTAACACTTAACGGTACTGCAAAGGAGCTATCGAACAACAACTACAGCGACCTGAACGGTGTACGTCCTGGCCAATTCGGTGCTGTTGAAGGACAAAACACATTAGTAGTGTTCGACGTAGCAGGGAACAAGACAACAGTAGTCTTTACACTTGATACAACTGCTCCAGATGCATCATTTACTTACTCAAACAACGGCAATGCAACAAAGAGCGACGTAACAGTCAACCTAACTGCTACCGAAGAAATCCAAACTCCTGCAACATGGACACAAGTAAACACAACGACATACACTAAGGTATTTACTGCTAACACAACTGGTTCAGTAACAATCACTGACGTAGCAGGGAACACTTCAACTAAGAACTTCGCAGTGACAGGTATCGACAAATCAACTACTTCATCTGTTGATACTAACGACATTGATACGACAGTTGCAAACCCAACAATTACTGGCCGTGTAACATACGTAGCTGACGGTACTCCGGTTGCTAACCAGCCTATCGTTGTTACTATAGATGACGAAGACTACACGACAACGACAAATGTTGATGGCGAATGGTCAATCGACGCAGAAGACCTAACAGATGGTGAACACATCATTACTGTTAACGGCACTGAGCGAGCTCGATTTACAACTGAAATTCCTGCTGAAGAAGACGAGGATGACACTACTACAGCCCCAGCTGCTGGAACTCCTACGACTCCAATTCCACTTGCTGCAATTGAAACAGCTGCTACGACACCTGCCATCGTTAGCCCAGCTGGCCTTGCTGGTGTTCTTGGAAACGCAACTGACAACAACGCTGCGAACAACGGTGCTGCTGTAGAAGGTGCTTCAACTGAAAACGCCGACACAGTTGCCGCTGCTGATACTGAAGCTAACCGTGGTTCATTCCTTGGACTTGGCTGGTACTGGTGGATTCTTATCATCGCTGCACTAGCTGCAATTGCATGGTGGATTGTCGCTGCGGTTCGTAAGCGCCAAGAAGCTTAATTTAAACAAAAACGTTCAATAAAACGAAAGCCCTTACGCTTGTAAGGGCTTTTTGCTATACTGTAGGCACAACGTGAAAACAAAACAAAAACAGATTAAAAAACCTCAGACAGTGCACGCCAAGGTAGCGCACCACGCGAAGCGTATACTTGTGCCACACAAGGGAAATGGCTTCCGACCACATCTTATAAGGGTGCAGGGGCTGGTTGCGGTGCTGCTTATAGCTGTTTTGGCGCAGGCTGTGTATAGCTTTTCGACTACAGGTAATTTCCAGGTATTGGGCCGTACATCTGACATTCAAACCTTCGATTTGTTAACAGATACTAATAAAGAACGCGAAGCGAAGAACTTGGGTGATTTACAGCTAAACGACCAACTCAGCCAAGCCGCATTCTTAAAAGCACAAGACATGTTTAAAAACGATTACTGGGCACATACGTCACCTACAGGTGTTGAGCCCTGGAAATGGTTTGGCGATGCTGGCTACAATTACAGCGTAGCAGGGGAGAACTTGGCGAAGAATTATCCGAATGCGGATGCAACGGTTCAAGCTTGGATGAACTCTCCAAGCCACCGCGAAAACATATTGAACGGTAAATATGTCGATGTTGGTTTCGCAATCGTTGATGGAACCCTGCAAGGCCGTGCGACAACCCTTGTGGTCGCATATTATGGCGCACCGGTAACATTTGCCGCAGTACAGGGGACTGCCGCACCAGCGACCTTCTCGACGCCTGCGCTGCAAGGCTCGAACCCAACTGAATTCTTCGGAACAGCATTACAATCACTCAGCCCAGTCACTGTTGCTATCCTTGGTATTCTCGCTATTATCGCTATCGTCGGTGTTGCGGCGCATCACTATCGAAACAACCTCCCAAAAACTTGGAAAAAGAGCTGGAAATTGCACCACGGTATGTATACCTTTGTAGGAACCTTAATGCTTGGCGCGCTCATAATCGTTGCAACCGGCGGCGGCTCGATCTAAAGACGGCTTTGCCTTGCAGAATTTCTTTCGTTTGGTGAGAAAACATCTGCAGCCCGAGTTTATGCTGGTGGAACCCAACAAAAACCCGGCGCGAAGCCGTTTTTGAGATAAATGAAAGAAATTCTGCAAAGGGGGAAGCCCTACTTTACATCTACCGCTATCCCTGTTATAATGAACAACTGATTGATAAGAACTAATAAGGAATTAATATGACAAAAGCAGTCGTTAAGATCGGTGGAAAACAATTTATTGTCACCGAAAAAGAGACCCTACTGGTGGACCTCCTCCAGGAAGGAACTAAAGAGCTCACTCTAGACGCACTGTTGCTTATCGATGGTGACACTGTCACTGTTGGTACGCCAACTGTTAAAGATGTGAAGGTTATCGCTAAGGTAACTGAAGACCTCGTAAAGGGTGACAAAATTCAAGTTATCCGTTACAAGGCCAAAAAGCGCGTGCACAAGTTAAACGGTCACCGCCAAAAGTACTCAAAAATTGAAATCGTTTCAATTAAGTAAGTTCTCAGCCTTATAAAATGAGCCCCTCAACAGGGGTTCATTTTTGTTTTGACGCCTATTTTTCCACAGCGCTTATGCTATGATGAGAGCAATACAAAGAGTATAAAGGGCACGATTTATGGGTTTAACGGTCAGGCGGTCACTGCGGTCGCGATTATTTAAAACAAAAAAATCAAGTATAACACTCAGTGTTACTGCTTTAGTACTCGCTTTGACTGCCGTATTGCCAATACTAAACTTTCAAGGTCAAAACGCCTCAGCGCTTGAGGCATGGCAGAGTGGTGGCTGGAAGCAAATAAGTGCAGGTTCAAACTTTGCTTGCGGGATTGCTGAAAACAACACTGTTTATTGTTGGGGTAGCAATACCTATGGTCAACTTGGTAATGGTGCGACGTCATATTATCCTGTAACGACACCTGTTGCCGTCAATACTTCGGGTGTGTTAGCCGGCAAAACAATTCTATCGGTAGTAGCGGGCAGTCAACACGCTTGCGTCATAGCTTCTGACAACCAAGTATATTGTTGGGGAAATAACCAAATTGGGCAGCTTGGAAATAATTCTACACAACCAAGCTCTGTGCCTGTTGCCGTCGACACCTCTGGAGTTTTGAGTGGTAAGACGGTTTTATCGATTGATTCCGAGGGCGCTAATGTTTGTGTTATCGCGTCCGATAATCAAGCGTATTGTTGGGGTGACAGCGGTTGGGGTCAGCATGGTAATAACAATTCTTATAACAGTACAGTTCCCGAGGCTGTTGATACCTCTGGCGTTCTAGCGGGTAAAACACTCACATCTATCTCTGCTGGGTATAACCATGTCTGTGCAATAGCTTCTGATAATCAAGCATACTGCTGGGGTGCTGAAGTTGTTGAGCCGACCGATGGTCCAACGGTAGTGAACTATGTACCGGTTGCTGTAGATACAAGTGGAGTTTTGGCGGGTAAAACAATCCTATCGATAACATCAGGTAGAGATTACAACTGTGCAATAGCTTCTGACAATCAGGTGTATTGTTGGGGATATAACGCAAACGGCCAACTTGGCAACAATGCAACGTCTAACAGCCCCCAACCAGTTGCTGTCGACACAAACGGGGTGCTAAACGGTAAAACTATCGTTGCTATTACGGCAGGGGCGAGTAGCGTTTGTGCAATCGCTTCTGATAGCAAAACGTACTGTTGGGGCTTGGGAAGTCTTGGCCAAGCAAGCCAAACGAATGATTACGATAGTACGAGCCTTGTACCGCTGGCTGTCGATGCAACCGGGGTGCTCGCCAGTAAAAACATTTCTTCAATCAGTGGGGGAGATTACTACACCTGTGCGATAAGCACGCAAAAGCAAGCATACTGTTGGGGTATCAACACAAGCGGCCAGCTAGGCAACGGTTCAAACGCTTCAATGTACACGCCTCAAGCTGTCGGGTATGCTTCGCCGGTTGTAGATTCACTCAACGTAACCACCGTTCCCGCTAGCGGCTCATCCTATACGGTTATTATTTCAGGCTCACAATTCCAAGAAGGTGCAGTTGTGAAATTTGGCGATAATGAAGTAGACACGAGTTGGCAAGACAGCACAACGCTTGAGGTAACGGTACCTACTGACGGCGTTGATGTTGGAACTGTCGATGTAACGGTAACCAACCCTGATGGCAAATCAAGTACACTCAGCAATGCATTTACGTTCAGCACACCACCACCGCCCGCAGAAGTATCGAGTGCAGCATTCGCTGCAGCTAATGGTCGAAAATTCTTAACCTTGCAAGGGGTTAGTTTCCATCAATACGGCGAATCGCTCGTTCCATTAATAGCTGGAGGCCTTATATCGCTCAACCACACGGTTGTACCGGTGTGTACTGAAGGCATTGGCTTATCTGCTGCGCAGCTCATCCAGTATAATGTTTCCGCACCTGGGCGAGTAAGTGATACGCCAACGTGTTATCAAATCGTTGCATCTGACGGGCAGTCGTATACCTTTACAAGTACAAGTGCGGTTATCTGGCTTGAAAATAATTTCGACACCACTGCTCCAGGTACGGTTTCAGTGAATGGGTCAGCTGCGTTCGCGTTCAACCAACCGAGCGGAGGTGGTGATGACGATGATGGTGGCGAAGAAGGCGAAACGACGCCTATTTCAATTAGTGCTGGCAACGGCGCGCTTGCAGACGGACGGACGATGAGTAGCCGGCCAACCTTCAGCGGTAAAGCTCCGGCCGGCAGTACTGTAGAAGTGACGGTCCGTTCAGACCCGATTGTTTGTACAACTATTGCAGATTCGAACGGTGATTGGGAATGTATGTTGCCGTCATCGCTTCCTGCAGGTCGCCACTCTGTGACGGTTGTTGTAACAGACAATGGCATTGTTAGTACTTTCGGCCCATACGAAGTACTTGTTGATGGTGAAAATGCCACAGTAATACCTGGCGCACCAAATACCGGTATTCGACAACTTATTGAAGATGTCAAAGTGGCTGAGCGTGGCCGTGGATATTTTATAGCAGCGCTTATTGGCGCGAGTGTCACGTTTATCGCATCAACTTCAATACTGTTTATAAAGAGCCGCAAACAAGCGCGTCAATAAACGGCTAAAAACAATAAATCACCAGAGCAAATTCCCCGTTAAATAAGGAACGAACGATGGTGCTCGTGCTACAATGTATACAAAGAAGAGGGAATAGACTTTAGTGGCGACAGTAATTGCAGTAACAAATCAAAAGGGTGGCGTTGGTAAAACAACCACGTCTATTAACCTTGCGTATTTCCTCTCTAAAGCAGGCAAATCTGTCCTTCTTATCGACTTCGACCCGCAAGGTAACGCCAGTAGCGGCCTAGGTGTCGACAAAAGTGAGTTGCAGCTCACCATGACCGATGTTGTCATGGGCAAAGCGTCACTCGACCAAGTAGTTGTTGCGACTGCGTACAAAAACCTTTGGCTCGCGCCAACGACTTCAGTGCTTGCAAACACTGAAGTCGAAATGGCCCAAAGTGAAAAGCGATTCTCTCGCTTGAAGCTAGCTATCGACGCATCTGCTGTTGACTACGATTATATCCTTATCGACAGCCCACCAAGCCTCAGCCTCTTAACAGTCAACGGGCTGATTGCTTCGAAGTATGTGTTGTTGCCGGTCCAGGCAGAGTTCTATGCGCTAGAGGGCCTTGGACAGCTTCTTGAGACCATGAAACTTGTTCGCAAGGGTATGAACCCGCACCTTGAACTACTTGGTGTACTGCCAACGATGCTCGATAGCCGTACATCACTCAGTACCCAGGTACACAACGAAATTAAGCGCCACTTCCCAGGTAAGGTATTCGAGACGACTATTCCTCGTAACATTCGTCTTGCTGAAGCACCAAGCCACGGTATTCCAATTGGCGTATACGATAAGTTTTCTAAAGGTTCACGTGCCTACAAAGCACTCGCTAAAGAGGTAATTGACCGAACCGAAGCCGCTGAAGCAGCAAAAGTAGGAGCAAACGTATGAGTGCCATGAAAAAAGGCCTCGGCCGAGGGTTCGATTCGCTTATCCCAACTAATTTCTTAGACGATACCTTCGATACCACCGCTAAACAAGAAGAAAAGGTGAGTGAACAAAAAAGTTTACCACTTGATTTGCTACAAGCTAACCCCGACCAGCCGCGCCGCTATTTCGACACTACTGCGCTGCAAGAACTTGCCGACTCTATTAAAGAGCACGGAGTTATTCAACCGATTATCGTTACTCCGAAGGGTGACGGCTACGAAATTGTTGCCGGTGAACGCCGTTTCCGTGCTTCAAAGCTTGCGGGCTTAACTGAAATCCCTGTTGTTGTTCGTTCGATGACCGGCCAAAAGCAACTAGAGGTTTCATTAATTGAAAATATCCAACGCCGTGACCTCAATACAATTGAAACTGCGACTGCGTATGCGAAACTTCGCGACCAGTTTAATTTGAGCGCTGAAAAAATATCCGAACGTGTTCACAAATCTCCCTCTGCGGTTATTAACACGATGCGTTTATTAAAACTTCCTAAAGAAGCAATTGTTGCTTTGGCTGAAGGTAAAATTACCGAAGGTCAGGCGCGTCCACTTATTGGCCAAGACGCTGAACTAATTACTGAACTCATTCCGCGCATTATTGCAGAAGAGTGGAGTGCGCGTAAAGTTGAACAGTACATGACAAATGTAAAGAAGCAGCAGAAAACTGGTGAGCCAGCAGCTGAAAATATTTCAGCACAACATGACGGCCGTGTAGAAACACTGAAAACCCGTCTAAAAACGGATGTCGCGATTCGTGTGAACAGCAAAGGTGCTGGCAATATTGTGATTAAGTTCAAGAGCGTGGAAGAGCTTGAGCGAATACAAGAACTGCTGGGCTAAACTGGCTACAAAAGAAAATACCCCGCGAATGATGCGGGGATTTTCATCTGCATCATCAGCGGGGTGAGTAGTTAATTACTCGTTCGTACAACTCCGGGTCTTCTTTTTTGAGCTGTCGCTTCGACGGCATGTACATGCAATCGTTTTCGACCGTGCCAAACAAGAAGTACTTGTTGTTGAAGGACAGATAGTTCTTCCACAGGAACGAGAAGGGCCACGCGATGAGTGCGACCGGCCACAGTATCGTCGAAACGACCATGTGGTCCCAGATGAACTGCTGTATTGGGCCTTTCGGCTGGCGCTCCGTAAGGAGCCCGTACACAACAATCACCCCTATGAAAAAGTAGAAAAAAACGGCAACCGTAATGATTTTTACCAAATCAACCATAATGACCTTCTTCGGAATCGATAGTGAAAAGTGCAGAACTAAACTCTAAAGTATATTATACTACTTTATTAACAAAAAAGCAAAATGCCCGCACCAGTAGGAGCGTTCATTTTGCTCACAACTAGGGTACGGGCGCATCTCGTTAGGTACTGACTTTTTGGACGTGGGCTTTTTCGAGGGGAAGTTGGGTGGTTTGCTTGAAGTCGGGCGTACCGTCTTCGAGGAGTGGCACATATGCCATCACGGGTTTGGCCCCGGGCTTGGGAGTCTCCATGTAGATCTCGTACGCCTCGTCGGGCGCATGATATCCGAACAGTTTGCCGATGTTCATAATTAGGTGCCCCACAGGGGAGCGCTCATCGGACAATTCGAGTATCTGTCCGCCGCTCATTTGAACAATCATTTTTTCACATCCTAAAGTTGGTAGGTACAGAGATTTACCAATGATACACTCACATTTAAAGTGCTGCAAGCATAAATTGAATATACTAGAAAGTTCGTATCTTGTTGAACGGGAATATCCGCATACTCACCGGGCCAACAACATCATAGAAGGGGATAGTTCCTAAACCATTACGTGAGTCGTAAGAATAATTTCCAGTTCGGTGGTCACCACTCACGAAGAGTTCTTTTTGCGGAACAATAGTATCAACCTCGCCAGTAGTAGGTGAGCCTGGTTCGCCGTTGTTTTTGTCATCCGGGTTAAAGCCAGCAGGGAATTCCGCGTTAAACACAGTATATTTGCCATCTTTCAAAAGAACTCGCTCGCCAGGGTAGGCGATAACGCGCTTTACAATGTATTCATCTTCAATACCAAGGCTGTAGTGAGGGTTTTTGAATACAATAACTTGGCCGCGTTCTGGGATGTATTCTTTGTTTTTAATTTGGGACCAGGTGACAGGTACGCGGTTAACGATAAGTCGATCGCCAGTGTAAAGGGTAGTTTCCATGCTTGGGCCAACAACGTTGAAGCTACGGAAAATATAAGTGTTGATTAAGATTGTTCCAATAATCACACATATAACAAAAATGACCAGGCTGAGCAGGTCTTTCATAAATGGGTGACGGGTAAAAAAGGAAGCTTCCATGAACTTTAATAATTATACCACGAGAAGGTGTTGTGCAATCGTACTTAAGCTTCAAAATATGAGCATAATCAGTTATAATATGGTAAGTATTTATGAACAAGAACCAGACATCCATAGACGGGTTTATTCCACGTCGACCCGGCAACCGATTGGGTGAGCTGAATCAGGTAAAGAACCCTGATGCTGCTGTTAAGCCCATCGATCGTAGCCTGCACACCACTCAAACGTCAGCCACTCAAATGGTTGGCGCTCCTCGTGCTGGACGTGAACTTGGAACAAACGATATTCACGAATCTCTTCGAAGTATCGACGATGAAACACCGCTTGATAATGGGAAAAAATCTCGTCGCCAGCGCCGTAAAGATAAAAAAGAAGGCAAAAAACCGAAAAGCAAAGCTCGTCGGATTATTAAGTGGACATTAATTGCGCTTCTTCTTATTGTGCTTGGTATTGTTGGCTTCTTAGTGGTGAAGGGCTTGAATGCTAGTGGCAACGTGCTTCAAGGTAACATCTTCAACCTTGTACAAAATGAGCCACTCAAAGAAGATGTAAACGGCCGAAGTAACTTCCTGCTTGTTGGAACATCTGAAGATGATAAGGGCCACGAAGGTGCAACGTTAACCGACTCTATTATGATTTTGAGTATCGACCAAAAGAACAAAAACGCCTACACCTTTAGTATTCCTCGCGACCTTTATGTTGAATACGGTGAAGCTTGTAACTCTGGCTACCGCGGTAAGATTAACGAATACTTTAATTGTTCTGACCCTGGTGACAGTGACGCTGCTGAGCAAAATCGCCTTACGAAATCTCAAGCTTTCTTTGGAAACATCGTCGGTTTAGACATTCAATATGCGGCGCATGTTAACTACACGGTGCTTCGCGACGTCGTAAACGCTATTGGTGGAAGTATCCAGGTGAACATTGAGGGTAACGCTGGCGCTGGTCCATCACCTGACATCGGTATTATGGATTCAAACTTCGACTGGAAGTGTGGCAAAGCATCTCAACGAAAAATTAACTGTCCGCCATCCGGCCACTTTATCGACTTTGAACCAGGCATTCAAACACTTGATGCCGAGCACGCGCTTTACCTTGCTCAGGCTCGTGGCCACCAAGCACCGACAGTAGGGTTGGCACAGTCTAACTTCGACCGCGAACGCAACCAGCAGAAAATTCTTGTCGCTATTCGTGATAAAGCGGTAAGCGCAGGAACACTTACGAACCTTGGTGCGGTGACTGGTTTGATTGACGCTTTAGGCGGCAACCTTCGCACGAACGTGCAAACGAAGGAAATCCGTACTTTAATGAGCCTTGGCCAAGATATTAAATCTGAAAACATTCGTTCTATTGACCTTTACAACCAAGATGAGCCTATGTTCGCTACAGGAACGCTTCCTGGTGCAGGAAGTTCGGTATTTCCAAAGGCTGGAGTGGGCAAGTACGATCAACTACGCGCATATATCGCAAAGCAAATTACTTCAGACCCAGTTGTTCGCGAAGGCGCAAACATCACCGTCCTCAACGGGAGTGGTGTTGGCGGTGTCGGTCAAACTGTTGCTGATGCTTTGACTGCTAAAAACTATACTGTTGATGAAGTAGGCAACGCCCCTGAAGGTACCTACGCTGCATACGAGGTATACCAAATTGGCACAGGTAATACTGCAACCGCTGCGAAGCTCGCTGAGCTATATAAGGTGACTGTAAAAACAACCGCACCACCGGTCAGCGTAACAGGGGACACCGACTTTGTGATTATTGTTGGGGCAGACCCGAACGCGAATCGTTAACCGCGTGTTATAATTAAGGTAATTATGGAGTTTTTAAAACTAGTACGTAAGCGCTCATTTCTTAGTGAAGCAGTTTACACCGTACTAAATATTGCCCTAGCTGTTGCTGTCGTGATAGTTATTCGTTATACCGGTTCAATCGGCTTTGCTATTGGCCTGGTTGTCCTGAGTAAATGGCGCGTGTTTGCTGTTCGTCCGCGTTTCTGGTGGGCAAACTTGCGCTCTAACCTTGTAGACTTTATTGTGAGCATCAGCTTCGTTCTCCACATGTACATTGTGAACGATGCAACAATTGCTGAGCCGCGTAAGCTTCTCCTTCTCGCAATCCTTACCATCCTTTACATTGGTTGGTTGTTATTCATCAAACCGCGCTCAAAGCGTGCCTACATTGCCGTACAGGCGGGCGCTGCGGTGCTTCTTGGTACATCGGCATTGTTTGCACTTTCGTATAGTTGGCCAGCTTCACTTGTTGTTCTTGCTATGTGGCTTATCGGTTATACCGCTGCGCGTCATATTTTAAGTGCCTACGACGATGAAACCCACGGGCTATTCTTAAGCCTTGCCTGGGGTGTTATTCTGGCTCAACTTGGTTGGGTGGCGTATCACTGGACAATCGCGTACAACTTGCCATTCGTCACGGCGCTGCATATTCCACAAGTAGCCATACTTGCGACCCTTATGAGTTTCCTGGCCTTCAAGTCATACGATTCGTTTCACAAGCATGCAAAAATTCGTATTAACGATATCATCTTGCCATTGTTATTCACACTGAGCGTTGCGTTAGTGTTGCTAACAATTTTCAACCGCGTCGGTACAGCTATTTAAGCTTTTCGTAAAGAATACCATAATCATTGGTCTCGGTAAGTACGAGGCCATTTTTAATAGCTTCTTTTGTGATGTCGGCATGTTGTTCGGGGTCGGCTTCAAGAATAAGCTTTCCGCCAACAGCGAGCTTCGTTTTAGTCTGGAGCAGTAGTTCAAAAATAAGGGCGAGGCCGTTCTTCTCGGCAAATAACGCGAGTGCCGGTTCGTGGTCGGTTTCAGGCGACCGTTCCCATTCAGGGTTTACGTAGGGAAGGTTTGCAACGATAACATCGGCGACGAATGGATATTCGGCAAGCAAGTTGCTAAGGAGTGTATTTACATCCGCATGTAATGTAGTGGCGTTTGTTGCGGCAACCTTTAACGCGTGGCGACTGACGTCGGTAAGTGTGACATCAAGTTCTGGGTGTTCGAGTTTTGCGGTGATACCAAGAATACCACTTCCGGTGCCAACATCAACCAGACGAAGCGGACGGTCGTTAAGAAGTGTTTCATTTTTTGGTACAGCACCTTTTAATAGTTCAATCAGTGCTTCAGATTCTGGACGGGGGATAAGGGTTGATGTCGTTACTTTAAAACGTCGGCCATAAAACTCTTTGTGGCCAATGATATAGGCAACTGGTACGCGGTCAAGGCGAAGGTCTAAGCGTGCGTTAGCAATCTCAATCATGCGAGCCTCTAACAGCTCGTCACCGTGGCCGTGAAGCCACGTACGAGGCTGGCGAAGGGTGTGGGCGAGTAATAACTCGGCGTCAAGGCGTGCGCTTGGCAAGTTATGAAATACTAATTGGTGAGTGGCCTGGGCCAACCAATCGTTAACGGTCAGTGCTGACGGCAAGTTCGCGTTCATATGCTTGTAAGTTCTCTACTAAATCATCTATTTGGCCATTCATCGCACCGGGAATACCAGACCGGCTGTAGCCAATGCGGTGGTCGGTAATACGGTCTTGTGGGAAGTTGTACGTACGGATTTTTTCGCTACGGTCACCAGAACCAATAAGGCTACGGCGTTCGGCATCGAGCTTAGCGTTTTCCGTATCAGTTTTAATTTGCAGTAGGCGGCTACGAAGCACGCTCATAGCTTTTTCTTTGTTCTTTAACTGAGATTTTTCGTCTTGGTTAATAACCACTAATCCACTTGGGATGTGAGTAATACGCACCGCAGAGTCGGTGGTGTTTACCGATTGCCCACCGTGTCCACCAGAGCGGTAGATGTCAAAACGAAGGTCGCTTTGGTTAATTTCAAGGTCGGTTTCTTCAGCTTCAGGAAGCACAGCAACGGTAACAGTACTGGTGTGAATACGTCCTTGGCTTTCGGTTGCAGGCACGCGTTGCACACGGTGCACGCCAGATTCAAACTTGAGCTTCGAGTATACAGAGTCGCCACGGACGCTAAACACAACTTCTTTGTAGCCACCAGTGTCGTTGGCGCTTTCGTTGATAAGTTCAGTTTTTAAGTTGTGGTTTTCGCAGTAGCGTAAGTACATGCGGTAGAGTTCGGCAGCGAAGAGGCTGGCTTCATCACCACCAGCGCCAGCACGGATTTCCACGATAACGTTCTTTTCGTCGTTTGGATCTTTAGGAGCAAGCATAGTGAAGAGTTCGTCTTCAAGTTTCGCAAGTTGGGCTTCGGCATCGGCTGCTTCCATCTTCGCAAGTTCAGCGAGTTCGTCGCCGCCGCCAAATAACTCTTTCGCTTCAATAAGCTGCGCTTCGAGGGTTTTACGAAGGTTGGCCTTTTCAAGGATAGTGTTCAGCTCAAGTAAACGCTTGTTCTTTTTAGTAAAATCCGGGTCGCTATATGCGTCCGGGCGCGCCAAAAAGCTGTCGAGTTCAGCGAGCTCGGCAGTCAGTTCTTCGATATTGAGTGAAATCTTTGGCATATCAAGCAGTAGTATAGCAGAAAATTGGCTGAATTAACAGTAGTAGGGGTAGTGTAGTACGGGATAACAATACATTGACAAAATACTGAAAAAAATGTATAATCACACTTAATCAAACGAGAGTCAAATTTCGGGTGATAGTACCTGAGACCCTTGTTCTTCGAACGTTATCCAAACATCCGAACAACCAGGGACTCGTTCCCTAGAAATGAGATACTCATGACCAATTCAGCCCGCAAGGCAACAATACTCGTCGTGAACGCCGGCTACAGCCGTCTTACTCTCGGACCCGCTATCGTTGCGAAGTTCGACCTGCTCGCAGTGGATGAGGACGGTGTTGTATACGCCGAAACTCAGATTGACCCGCTCAACCGCGAGTACGAAGATGTTGACGCCGACTTCATGTCCTTCATCGACGCAAGTTTCGAACGAGGTGAGGTGACAACGTTCGTGGCTAACCAGATGTATCCGCTACAGAAGTACATCGACCGGCGGCTCGGATCGGTTGAGGCGCGCCTGGACGGTGTTTCGCACATCGACGTCGACACGCTTGTGGAAATGCTTCCGCAGGGTTTGTCGCTGTTCCACGGTGCTGTACCCAGCGTCCATGACATCGCCAGCGTCTACGTGTACTTCAAGAAGAAGAACGCGAACGCCAAGGATGTTCTGGAGAAGAACTTCGTCTAGGGAACTAACCCGCACTTACGAGTGCGGGTTTTTTCTTTGCCACGTTATAATAGAACTAATGAAAGAATTCTTCGGTAAAATTGGTGGGTATATTGTGTGGGGCTATAACCACACCCATTGGTTTACCGACAAAGAGGCCTGGGTGATATTCCGCATCGGTGCCTTTATGGAAGCGACCGGCTGGACGCTGCTTATATCCGCAATTATTTACCGCAGCTTCGGATTGCCCGAATACGAATCATTTATCTCTGTCGCTGGCCGGTTGCACGGGATATTCTTCGTAGCTTATTTCGCCTCTGTTATTGCAACTGCTCGCAGTATGCAATGGGGGATATGGCGTTTTGGGTCGGCAATCTTGCTTGGAATCCCTCCGTTTACCTCACTCGTGTTTGAACAGGTCATGTCGTGGCATCGAAAGCATCGGCCGGTGTATGTAACGCCGCCCCGAGATATTGATAAATAAAAAAACCGCCCAGTGATGGGCGGAGTTTTTACAATGCGTAGATTAGCTGTCGCTTTTCTTTGCTTTGTTAGCTGCAAGCTTTTTAGCTTTGTTTGCAAGCTCTGTCTTACGTGCTTCAGCAGCAGCAAAACGGTTTTTGAATCGGTCAACACGGCCTTCGGTGTCGATGATTTTTTCTTCACCAGTAAAGAATGGGTGAGAGGCGCTTGAGATGTGCATCTTTATGAGCGGGTACTCGTTGCCGTCTTCCCATTTAATGGTATCAGTGGTTTGCGCAGTTGACTGTGTCAAAAACGCGAAACCGGCGACGTCATCGCTAAATACGACAGGTCGGTAATCGGTTGGGTGTAGGTTAGTCTTCATAATCTGAACTATTGTAACGGATATAACTGTAATTGTAAAGGGTTGTAGGATGTGGTTTAATGCGACCATGGAAGATACTACAAGAGAGCGTATAGCAGGAAAAACCCCTGAGGTTCGGGGCGTCGATGAAATGCCACGCTGGATTGAGGCTATCGACAGGCATGCTTTAACGGGTAAGCCGGTACATTTTTATATTAGTAACGACAAAGCTTTTACCGAGTTTACAAAACTTATTGGGCACGACAGCGTGAAAAGTGAACAGATTGTCGCTTATTACTACAGCGCTTTGGCCTTTGAGCGATACGAGGCTGATGGTAAAAGTATGAATTTTAAGGGTGATATGTCGGTTTTGCGTATCCAAGAAATGATAGGTGATACAGGCAGTATGCTTGAGCACCCAAATGATTATCGTGTAAATCTGGCAATCGCTCTCGATGCCGAAACGATGGTCTTGTACGGACACCAAATGAGCTCTGAGCCAAATATTTGCTCGAACTGCCAACATTCTACCGACCCAGATATTATTGAAGGACTTGAATTAAACGAAGGTCGGCACGGTTGTGGGCACGCTGAAGATAGCTATGATAGCCAGAATAGCGCTGTGATGATGAAGCGAATCGACTCGTCCAAAGCGCTTGATCAGCTGTTTCACCTGTTCTAGTACGCTAGACTGTAATAGTTTCAGGCTTCTTGCCACGATTGCGATAGATGCTGCTGATAAATGCAGCTGCAATAAATACCACGCCAATAAGGCCGGTAATAATTTCGTTTACATGGAAACCGATACTTATAAGTAAGATTATAGCGAGTGCGCCAATTGCCCAGTGCGCACCGTGCTCTAAGTACACGTATTTGCCCAGTGAGCCCTTGCGTACGAGGTATACGGTGATTGAACGCACAAACATCGCACCAATCAACCCAAGGCCGAGGGCGATGATGATAGGGTCAGAGGTAATTGCGAACGCACCAATAACGCCGTCGAAACTGAACGAGGCATCAAGCACTTCAAGGTAGAGGAACAAGAAGAACCCAGCTTTACCAGTCGCAAGCACTAAGCCACTCGCGCCACCAGATTTTTTGGCAGCCTTGTCATCTTCTTCAAGTTTGTGCTCCATGCCGCTTTCAAATAATTTTCCGAGGCCATTAATAACGACGTAAGTAACGATACCAAGGATACCGGCAAGGAGAACCACTTCAGATTCTTTAGCTAAGAATTCAGCCACGAATACAAGGGCGACGAGCGCAACAACAATTGCCATTTGGCTCAGCTTCCCAATTTTAGCGAGGGGAATTTCAATCCAACGGAGCCATTTGAGTTTGCGATCTTCGAACACAAAAGTTAAGAAAAGCATCAGAAGGAACATTCCACCAAAGGCAGCTATGCGCGGCTTCGCTTCGTTAAGAATGTAGGCATATGTGCCAGGGTCTTCAATTGAACCCTTTTGTAGCGCAAGGTTAATTGCCTCAACTGGGTTAAGGTGCGCGGTAATTCCAACAATAAGAAGAGGGAACAAAAGGCGCATACCGAACACAGCAATGAAGATGCCGATAGTAAGGAATATTTTCTGCCAAAATTCGCTCATTCGCTTTAGGATAGTCGCGTTGAGGACAGCGTTATCGAACGATAACGAAACTTCGAGGATGGCCAACATGAAACAGAGGAAAAGCGCAGTCCAACCGCCATAGAAATATGCGGTGATGAGTGATAAAACAGTAACGATTAATGACCAGCGGAAAATTTTAAAAAACATATGTTTACCATTTTACACTAATTTACCCGGGGAAGGTGAGGGTAATGTACAATATAAGTACAAGCAGCATTAAAGACGGAGGTGTATATCAGTCTTAACAAGGTGAAGCGAGTACTATTAGTCCTTTTAGGGAGTACTGTTGCCGCCATGGGTCTGCAACTTTTCTTGTTACCAAACCATTTGCTCGACGGCGGAGTAACGGGCATCGCTATCCTTAGCGCGTATTTATCAGGCATACCATTCGGGCTGTTTCTCCTCATTCTCAACATTCCTTTTGTTATTATTGGGTATCGAAAATTCGGTAAAGAGTTCGCTACCTATTCCAGTATTGGAATTATCACGTTGGCTTCGTTAACATTCATTCATATGCCACATGGCTTTACGGACCAGCCAATCCTCGCTGCTATTTTTGGTGGTATTTTTGTAGGAATTGGTTCAGGGCTGGTTATTCGCTACGGGGGCATTATTGATGGTTCAGACACGATTGCGATTTTAATCGACCGCGTGACGGTATTCACGGTGGGTGAAGCGATTATGGTGATTAACGGAATTATCATTGCCGCGGCTGGTTTTGTGTTTGGATGGGAGAATGCGCTCTATTCGTTAATCGCATATTTCGTCGCTCATAAAGCCATCGATGTCACCGTGGAAGGGCTGAACGAATCGCGCAGCGTGTGGGTGGTTAGTATGCACGTGCGGGAAATTGGCAAAATTATTAACCGGGTGATTGAAGAGCCGGTAACGTACCTAAAAGAAGCGAACAAAAAAGACCCCGAACCACACGGAATTCTACTGGCCGTCATTACACGCTTCGAAGAGCAGAAAATTAAAGCCGCAATTCACTCGGTAGATAAGAAAGCTTTCGTGGTTATTTCCAATGCACATGAGATTATGCGCACTGAAACGTCCAATAGCTTGCGACGGTGAGAAACTGTTTATGCTATGCTAAAAACAGATAAAACTACAAATAAATATGACAAATAATACTGAATTAGAAAGCGCCAACACAAGTGAACACGAAGCCTCTGCTGAGGTGCGCACTGGTGAGCAGGTTATTTCTAAATCAATCGATGATATTGATGATGTTGAAAGCCGAATAACGGCTGTGCTAGGAATTCAACCGGGCAGTGCAGAAGCGATAAAATTAACCGACGAAGCCTTAGTCGATATTGCTAATTACGAACTCAGTTCAGATGAATTTACTGCCGAAGAGCGCCGTGACGTCGTTGAGGATGTTGTTATTGAATCTGCCATTGAAATGGCTCACGGCGCGATGCCGAACCAAACGGCACTTTCAATTTTTAATGTTCCGAAAAATAGTGACAGCATTTCTGATGTCGTACAACGGCTGAATAAAACTCATGCAACACTGCCCAGCGGGCATGAAGCAGGCTTGTTAGTTGAAAAAGCTATGAAAGATTTAACAGAGCACCCTGTGATGCAAGAAACGCCCGGTACGGTTGAATATATAACAAGTAACGAAGCGAAGACTGAACAAGAAAAGACTATCGATGCTGCAGTAGAACGAGCCGAAAGAGCGGCAGAAGCGGGGATTGAGCGTTCTGATTTTCAAGGTCCAGAAGTGCGAAGGGCAATTAAGTCGTACTACGTAGACCACGAAACGACGTTAACGGTCATTGAAGCGATTGCTGCTGGCACGCTCAGTGCTGAAGATAAAGAGAAATTATTAACCAAAAAATCGAGTGATAGTGCAGAAGAGTCTATCTTTGATAAAGCTATTAGTGCTTCGATTCGATTGGGCGATGGAGGTGAAACAGAGAAACGCGACAATATACTCCTTGCGACACTGGGTGACGTATACGAAGAACCGTGCGTTGGGCAGCGAACTCTTGATGAAGCTGACATAGACGAGTTGGCTAGGCGAAAATCCGATGTTGAGGATATGCTTAAGCCACCTCTGTATGACAATAAAGAAGCTCGAATTGATAGCGCAAAACGCGGTATTGAACTTGCTCAAGTTGCAGCGCGTAACGAAACGCGCGATGCAGGGCAGCTTCTGTTTCACAACACGTTCTTTGGACATGATGTCGATATGAATGGCTCATTGCGAGGGCGACACCAGCAAGAGGGTTCACAGGATAAAGTGAATGTGACGACTGGCAATATTGCAGGCCACTCTAGCCTTACGCATTGGTCGGAAATGTACGACCCAATTGGCTACAAATGGGCAACTGATAGTACCGAAAAAGCCGACAAGGGCATGGCGCTCACTCTGGCTGTGCCACTTGGCGAAGTAATTAAGCAGGCGCCACTAGCGCGGGGCATGGAATATGCCAATGTTGATGCAAAAGCAGGCCGGGACGTTGATGCTTCACAAATTGGCCATGAAGGCCAAAAGGTAGTGGGCGAGATTGGTTCTGGTGGCATGGATTCAGTTGGACACGCAACTCCGAATGTCGACCGTGTTTTCTGGGCCTCAAAAGAAAGTGTATCAGAGGGTGCTTCGTATGATGTGCCGGTCGGCGGCACAGACATTATGCAACTCGACCCTGAAAGGGGAATTGAAATGCCTGTTGTGTACGCTATTCAGTCTGATAACGATCGACTTCGCAACTATAATGAAACGCTTCGAAAAGTGCCTCCTGGTGATACTGAACTTCGCCAAGACATGGACACATTGAGCCAGCGCGAAATGCTTCACAAGTACGGTCAAGCGCTCGATGATCCGAATAATGGAATAGGGTATGGCTATCCAACGCGAATCGATATTCAAGATTTGCGATTAAGTACGGCTTCACCAGCTTCTCAATGGATAAGCGGCGGGGCTGACATTAGACTCACCGGCGGGGAACCTGGTGCGAGGTCTGACTATCAAGCGGCAGCGGCAGAACCCTATATACGGGGAATTCAAAAAGAAAGTATAGACCGATTTGCGGGCTCGTATGTTGTGCCGCTCAGAGCGGTAAAAATGAATTTCAGAAGCAATACGCGTGACAATAGTGTCATCAATCAATACGGCACTTCATTGGACGAAGTCGTGAGCCGTGCAACCTATCCTCGTTAATCCGTAGTCCTCTCTAGACAACCCCTGTTAAATGAGCTATAATAGCTAGGTAACATTTTATAAACGACACAACCCTCCGCAATACTCCTGAAACACTTCAGGGCTGAGGGTGAGGATAACAAGGAGTAAATCATATGACCGTACAGGTTGATATTAAGAAATTGCTCGAATCTGGTCTCCACTTTGGACACAAGACGAGCCGTTGGCACCCGAAAATGGCGCCATACATTCACAGCAAGCGCCAAGACAGCCACATCATCGATCTTACAAAGACCGTTGAAGGCCTCGAAGTTGCATTACCATTCATTACTAAGACTATCGCTAGCGGTAAGACTATTTTGTTTGTAGCAACTAAAAAGCAAACGAAAGATATTGTTAAGCAAACTGCTGAAGCACTCGGTCAACCATACATGACCGAACGATGGCTCGGTGGAACACTGACAAACATCCAAACTATTGGTGCTCAAATCAAGAAACTAAAAGATCTTGAAAAGAACATGGCAAGTGGTGACCTTGAAAAGCGTTACAACAAGCTTGAAATCCAACGTTTCCAAGAGGAAATTGATGCCCTCAACGCTAAGTACAGCGGTATCAAGAACCTTGACGGCAAGCCAGGTGCATTATTCCTTATTGACGTTATCGGTGACGACAACGCAATTAAAGAAGCAAAGACTATCGGTGTGCCAGTTATCGCTGTGGTAGACACAAACGCGAACCCAAGCATCATCGACTACGTTATTCCTGGTAACGACGACGCAATTAAGGGAATTCAAACAATTCTCGACTACGTTGCTGAAGCTGTTGTTGAAGGTAAGGGTGTATCAAAGAAAGATAAGGGCGAGGAGGCTTAATAATTATGGCTGTATCAATTGAAGATATCAAAAAGCTAAAAGAACTTACTGGTGTTGGTCTTACTGACGCTAAGGTTGCACTTGTTGCAGCTGACGGTGATTTCGACAAAGCTCTAGAAGAAATGCGCAAAAAAGGCCTTACTAAGGCTGAGAAAAAAGCTGACCGCGAAGCCCTCGAAGGCATCATTGACAGCTACGTACACGGCGGACGCATTGGCGTTCTTGTGGAAGTAAACTGTGAAACTGACTTCGTAGCTCGTACTGACGGCTTCAAAGAATTTGCACACATGATTGCACTTCAAGTTGCATCAATGAACCCAACATACGTTTCTGAAGCGGATATTCCAGCTGAAGAGCTAAAGCGTGTTCGTGACGAAGCACTTGCAAGCGACACTCTAAAAAGCAAACCAGCTGAAATGGCTGAAAAAATTGTTGATGGCCAAGTTAAAAAGCACTTTGCAGAAAAAGTACTTCTTAACCAAGCCTACATTATGAACGACTCACAAACTGTTGAACAATTCCTTAAGGAAAACGTTGCAAAGACAGGTGAGAACCTCATTATCCGCCGATTTACTCGTATTGAGCTTGGCGTTAACGACTAATTGTTAGTGCGTTTAAAAAACTCCCGCAGCAATGTGGGAGTTTTTTTATTCGGGCAATAGCATTGCGCGCGCCTGTGGGGTGTAGGCAGTAAGTGTCTCTGGTTCATAGCGAGCCAGCTTGACGGTTTCGGTAATAGCCTGGCTGGTTGGCAAGTTGCTTTGATTGTTTTCAAAATTACCAACGCCGACGCGAAGTGCAATTTTAGGGAAAATGGCTGGTGTATAGGCCTGCGCTATTGCGGCATGAGTTGCGCGCAGTGTTTCAATAAGCGGCTGCATATTTTGTTTACCGAATGCTTTTATGCTCCCTGGGCTGTTGAGGTCTGCTTCAATAGGAATAATAATGTGCTCACCATCACCACGGTCTAAAATGGTAGCATTGAAGGTTTGGGTTATTTTTTCACGTTCGGCTTTCCAGGCTTCGAGGTATGCTTCATGGGTTGCGTAACGGTCACTGAGGACATTGAAAGAAGAGTTGATAACATCCCAAGAAACGATAAAGGCGTCTGGAGTAGTAGGGGGTTGAATTTCTAAACTCTTCGACAGGGAGCTGGTTTTTAAAGAGAGCTCGGCAAGTACTTGTGCGACTTCGTTCAGTGGCTCCTGGTGTTTTTTAAATACCTTTTCGACGTCATCATTACCAGGGTAATTCCAGTTTGGGTCTTGGTTTACGGTGAAGGCAAGTTGCACGGCTGCGGTTTGCTCATCATCCGTAAAGAGGGGATGCGCCCACACTGCGTGGTTTTTGTTCATGTAGCTAGCCATAAATTGCGGCTTGTTTTCTTTGAGCGCTGCACCGAGTGCGGTTTGGCTTAAAATGATTCGGCGATTGCTGATATTATCTTTACTGAATTCAAGGCGAGTATCACGGGTTAAATCGTACGAATGAGATTGTGCGATGGCTGAAGCGCGGTCGGTCGGACGGTCATCGATATTAAATAAAGTCACTTCTTCATAAGGGTAAGTATTAGAGCGAGGGTTCATGTCGGCACTGAGGTAATGGTAGTCGTCATTCAATGCATCAAGCCGCTCTTGAGCCATAGCGAGGGTAGCTTGAGTTTCGCTCTGATTCTTAAAGCTAACGTAAACAGGAGGTTTAGCTGACTCCGGAGACACACGTTTTTTCATATGCATATATTATACCACTTATATAATTAAAAAGCAATGTCTTCAAGGTGTTGAGTTGGGTGGTATACTAGATACATATAAGAAAGAGGACACATGTTTAACCAAAAACAATACGAAGATCGTTTTACTTCAACCATTTCACACTTCGCTGATGAATTGCGAAAGGTCCGTACCGGCCGCGCACACCCAACAATGCTTGATAGCATTTTTGTTGAAGCCTACGGCCAACGTATGCCACTCAACCAGGTAGCAAACGTCACCGTGCCTGAAGCACAACTCATTACGATTACTCCGTTTGACCCATCAACAATTCAATCAGTCGTAGCGGCTATTCGTAACGACCAAGCTCTTGGCTTAAACCCAAGCGACGATGGCCGGATTATTCGCGTGCCAATCCCACCGCTTACCGAAGAGCGCCGCAAGCAAATTGTGAAGCAAACCTCTGAAAAAGTAGAAGAAGCACGCATTGCACTTCGTAATATCCGCCAAGAAGCGCTTAAAGAAACCAAGCGCCTTAAAGATTCTAAAGAAATGTCAGAAGACGACCAAAAGCGTTCTGAAAAAGCCATTGATGACCTCGTCGCTGCCTCAAACAACAAACTCGACGCAGCCTTCCGAGAAAAAGAAAAAGAGATTTTGACACTGTAATGGCTGACGACTCTGCGCCGGTTGTACCGAAGCATGTGGGCTACATTGTTGATGGTAACCGCCGCTGGGCGAAGAAGCACGGACTTCCAGCCTATGAAGGTCACTTGGCAGGGTACAACGCCTTAAAGGATGTTGCTATCGCTACTATTGAAAGCGGCGTAACCTACATGTCTGCATATGTGTTCTCGACCGAAAACTGGCAGCGGAGTGCCGATGAAGTCAAAAAATTGCTTGGCTTAGTGCTACGCCTTTTAACGTCAGATATTCCGATGTTTAATGAATATAACATTCGTTTAAAGGTGTTGGGTTCACGCGAAGGTATTAGCCCAAAAATTATTAAAGCCATCGAAAAAGCTGAAGCGGCGACCGCAGGCAACACCGCTGGCGAGTTTGCACTTTGTTTCAATTACGGCGGCCAACTTGAAATTGCGGAAGCGGTTAAAAAAATTGTTCAGTCTGGTGTGTCTGCCGACGAAGTGACACCCCAGCTTATTGCTGATAATATTTACGCACCCGAAGTTCCACCCATTGATTTAATCGTTCGTACCAGTGGTGAACAGCGCCTGAGTAACTTTATGTTATGGCGTTCGGCATACAGCGAATTACTGTTCTTAGATAAACCTTGGCCAGACATGACAAAAGAAGATGTGACAGCTATAATGAAAGAATATACGCGCAGACAGCGCCGTTTTGGAGGATAGATGTTAATTATTGGAATCATTATTGGGCTTATTGTTTTGGTGTTTTTGGTTGCCGCCCACGAACTGGGTCACGCTATCGTTGCCAAGCGTAACGGGGTAGTAGTTGAAGAGTTCGGTATCGGTTTCCCGCCACGAGCCTGGGCTAAGAAGCTCAAAAACGGCGTTCTATTTACCGTCAACTGGTTGCCTTTGGGTGGTTTCGTTCGCCTTCAAGGTGAAAGCGATGATGCCAGCAAGAAGGGTGATTATGGCAACGCGACCTTCTGGCAAAAGACGAAAATCTTATTCGCTGGTGTTGTTGTCAACTGGCTTATCGCTGTGGTACTACTGACTATCTTGGCGCTTACTGGGCTTCCAAGCGGTATTCCAAACCAGTTCACTGTGCCTTCAGACACAACGGTTATTTCTGACCCTGTAAAAATCAGTACATTAACTGCTGGGTATCCTGCTGAAAAAGCGGGCTTACAAAAAGGCGATAAAATTATTAGCCTTGCAGCTGAGCCTATTGATACGACAGCTGAGCTTATCGATATAAGTAAAGCGAATCGTGGCGAAACAGTGAAGATTGTATATGAACGTAATAACCAGCAGGTAACTACCGATGTTGCACTTCGCGATGCGGATTCAGCGACATTTGGTGCGGCGCTTGGCCAAAACCAAAAAACGAAATCTACCTGGTCTGCACCAATTGTCGGTGTTGTATCGACAGGTCAATACACTTGGTTGACCGTTCAAGGCCTTGGTAACTTGGTTAGTAACTTCTTCGGCGGTTTAGCCGGTCAATTAAGTACGAGTGAAGAGGGTCGTGAAAAGGCGACTGACAAGTTGAATGAAGCGGGCGCCAGCGTTGCCGGCCCGGTTGGCATTCTTGGGGTTATCTTCCCAGCCGCAAGCGAAGTAGGTCCTTCACGAGTTGTCTTCCTAGCAGCGATTATCTCACTGACACTTGCCGTTATGAACACACTTCCAATCCCGTCACTTGATGGTGGCCGCTGGTTCGTCACTGCACTTTTCCGGGTCATTAAGAAACCACTCACGAAAGATATCGAAGAGCGCATTAACGGTACTGGCTTCATGGTGCTGCTTGGGTTAATTTTACTGGTGACGATTGCTGATGTCCTCAAACTCTTCTAGTCCAGCCGTGCAGCCTGTTGTGGTGTCTGAACCGTCAGTAACGCCGCCGAATAAACCTGCGTATTCTTTGAAGCGTCGCATTCTTTTATGCATTGGTTTGCCGGTCTGGGCCTTCCTTGGCTTTATGCTGGCGCAGGCAATTATTATAGTGCTCATTGAAGTGCTCACGAAGCTCGGCGTGCCACTGAACCAAATCAACAACTCACTCTTCCAAGTTATTGCCGGTGGAGTGATATACGCCCTTACGTTGCTGATTGTTATTGGCGTGCCATACCTGATTAAGAAGGCGCGCACTACGAAAGAAGAAGTAGGTATGCAACGGCTGCCAATCCTCACAGATTTTCTTTGGGTGCCAGCCGGGGCAGTTGCTTACCTGGTATTAACCGCAGTTGTAACGGCTGTGGCGATGAGTTTCTTAACGTTTGTTAATTACGACCAAGCACAAGATATTGGCTTTACGAATATCGGCCAGCAACACGAATATATTCTCGCGTTTATTATGCTGGTGGTCATTGCGCCGCTCGCTGAAGAGCTCCTTTTCCGCGGCTACTTATTTGGCAAACTTCGTAAGTATGCACCACTGTGGATTTCAATTCTCATCACCAGTTTATTATTCGCGATTGTGCACTTCGCCTGGAACGTTGGGCTTGATGTTTTTGCGCTCAGCATTGTGCTGTGTTTGCTGCGCGTTATTACCGGTAGCTTGTGGCCATCTATTATGTTGCACATGCTGAAAAACGGCGTCGCATTTTACTTCCTCTTTATCAATCCAACAGTTCTTAGTACACTGGGAGGATAATATGAGAGTTTCCCACCTATTTACCAAAACCCTAAAAGACGCACCAGCCGACGAAGTGGCGAAGAATGCGCAGTTATTAATTCGAGCCGGCTTTGTCTACAAAGAGATGGCCGGGGTGTATGCGTACTTGCCACTTGGTAAAAAAGTACTGGAAAATATCATTCAAGTTATCCGTGAAGAGATGGATGGCATTGGTGGAAACGAAATTAGTCTTACAGCACTACAATCCAGCGAAGCTTGGAAAGCGACTGGCCGTTGGGACGATGCGGTGCTCGATGTTTGGTTTAAAACAAAACTCGCAAATGGTACAGAACTCGGTTTAGCGCCAACCCACGAAGAAGCACTTACGAAGCTTATGAAGAACTACATTCACAGCTACAAAGATTTACCTGTGTATCCGTACCAGTTCCAGATTAAATTCCGTAATGAGCTTCGTTCAAAAAGTGGCCTGATGCGCGGCCGTGAGTTCTGGATGAAAGACCTTTACAGCTTTAGTCGTAGCCAAGAAGAACACGACACTTTCTATGAAGAAGTTTCGCATGCTTATACACGCGTATTTGACCGTCTTGGTTTAGGTGATAGCACTTTTAAGACATTTGCGAGCGGCGGAAGTTTTGCGAGGTTTAGCCACGAATACCAAACCATCAGCCCGGTAGGCGAGGATATTATTTACCTCGACCGCGCCAGCGGTATTGCAGTAAACGAAGAGGTGTACACCGACGAAGTGCTTGCCGAACTTGGCTTGAACAAAGACACACTCGAAGCAGTGAAAGCAGTTGAAGTTGGAAACATTTTCAGTCTCAGTACAAAGTTTAGCGACCCACTCGAACTTAACTTCACAGATGAAGATGGCGTTTCAAAGCCAGTCATTATGGGAAGCTACGGCATTGGCCCAAGCCGTCTTATGGGCTTAATAGCTGAACACTTCGCTGACGATAAAGGGTTGGTATGGCCAGTTAATATTGCGCCGTACAAGGTGTACTTGGTGAGTATTGGTGATATTACCGAGCAAGCTGACCAGCTTTACAAAAAGCTGAAAGATTCCGGCCTCACTGTTTTGTTTGACGACCGCGCTGAACGACCTGGAGCTAAGTTCGCAGATGCCGAATTAATGGGCCTTCCGTACCGCATAACTATTAGCGAACGGCTTATAGAACAGGGTAAGCTAGAATTGACCTATCGTAACACTAGTGAAACAGAGTTATTGACACTAGATGAACTGCTTGCTAAAATAAGCTGACTAGAGATGCGAGAGCAGTAGGACACGCTACATATAGCGTGTGCAATGAAATTAAATACGAAGAAAGTAAAGAATATAATGAAAAAGCAGTACCAAATTACCGCTGATGGTAAAAAAGAGCTCGAAGCCGAACTACTCGGCCTAAAAGCACGCCGCGGTGAGGTAGCTGACAAAATCTCAGAAGCGCGTGACTTCGGTGACCTTAGTGAAAACGCTGAATACGATGCAGCCCGTGAAGAACAAGGCCTTCTTGAAACACGAATTGCTGAAATTGAAGAAATCGTCAACAATGCTGAAATCATCAAAGCAACCAGCAAAAGCACAATTGGGCTTGGTAGCCGTGTTGAACTAAAGAACGACAAAATCAAAGTTGAATACGTAATCGTTGGTCCAGTTGAAGCGAACCCAATTGAAGGTAAAATTTCAAACGAATCTCCAATCGGTATGGCACTTTACGGTAAGAAAGAGGGTGACACAGTTACCATTTCTACACCAAAGGGTGATATCTCTTACAGTATTGTTTCTGTTGGTTAAAACCTAAACCGTCCAAACTTAAAAAAGAACCTCGTACTAGGGGTTCTTTTTTTGAAGCGCTCATGGTTTCATCGAGACTCGCAAAATGGTATAACAAGTAAATCCATATTCCACCTGCGTTGACACCGGTCCGCGGTGTTGAATAGTGGAGTTCTTTACAGAGGAGGTGAGTGTAGATGCTTAGAATTGTTAACATGGAAGAACGACGGCGAGTAAACGACTTCAACCAACGGTATGGTCCGGCGGTGTTGGAACTCGAACGACTCCGTCTGCCTTTCATTCAGATTCGTTTCGCGTATCTGAGGGAGTATTTCGAAGTGACGACGGAGCAACGCTACACACCGGATGGGCTGACGCGAATGTTGCTCAGCAGGACGCCGGGCGTAAGTTTGCCTGGCACCGGATACAACCCCTGGGAAGATTTCAAGGATCGCCCCAGCCACACAACCGAGCAGGACTACTACAACAACTTGTTTGCAAGCAAAGACCCTTCGGTATCACCAACAGATTCGTTCATTAACGAGTTCAACGCCTACCTGCACTCACAGCGTGTCATGGCAAAGTTGGAAACCGATAACATCAAGATGTACTGGTCGCTTGCGTAAGTACGGTTCGATGGGGGTCGGGCGAAAGCCTGGCCCCCTCGGTAACACTCTCTCCTCTGTAATTTCTATGATATAATTATGCTAATATGTCGACTTTAAAAGATTTCCGTGATGAGCGTTTGCGCAAGCTCGCTGAGTTAAAAGAACTCGGTGTTAACCCATACCCTGCAGAGGCTGTTCGTAGCCACACAAACCAACAAGTTTTAACTGATTTTGATGCACTTGAAGGCCAGACTGTTTCAGTCGTTGGCCGTATTACGAGTATCCGTAAGTTCGGTAAAATCGCGTTTGTCGTTATTCGCGACCAAACTGCATCTATCCAACTTTTCCTAAGCCAAGTAGCTGCGCCACAACCGCACGAAGGTGATGAGATGCCCGTAGCTGAGGTTCTTGAATCTACTCCTGGCCTACTTACTATTGCCGAACTTCCGTTGCTTGATACTGGCGATTTCGTTGAGGCTACTGGTGTCGTTATTCGTTCTAAAACAGGCGAGCCAACGGTTGAAGTAAACCAATTCCGTCTCCTTACCAAGGCACTTCGCCCTATGCCGTCACAACAAGAAGGCTTTACGAACAAAGAAGAGCGTATGCGCCGCCGTTACGTTGATATGAACGTCAACCTGGATGTTCGTGAACGTTTCGTACGCCGAACCAAGTTCTGGCAGGCAACTCGTAACTTCCTCAACGACAACGGATTTCTTGAAGTGAACATCCCAGTCCTCGAGCACACTACAGGTGGTGCCGATGCGAACCCATTTGTTACTCACATGGATGCATTGAACCAAGATTTCTTCCTTCGCATTAGCCACGAACTTCCTCTAAAGCGTTTGCTTGGTGCTGGTTTTGAAAAGGTATTTGATATTGGCCCCCGATTCCGTAACGAAAATTACTCTGACGAACACCTTCCAGAGCACGTAGCAATGGAATGGTACTGGGCATATGCTAACTGGCAAGACGGTATGAAGTTTATGGAAGAAATGTATAAAAATATTCTTCAAGCAACATTCGGTACTTTGGAATTCGACCTTAATGGTAAGCACATCAACATGGCAGGTGAGTGGGAAGTATGGGATTACGCTACTATCATCCGCGAACGCTACGGTATTGATGTGTACGAAAGTTCACTCGAAGATGTAAAACAAGCACTGTCTGATAATAAGCTCGAAGTAGAACAAACTGAAAACCGCGCTCGTGGTATCGACAAGCTTTGGAAGAACATTCGTAAAGATGTCGCTGGCCCGGTTTGGCTTATCAATACTCCTGCATTCATCTCGCCACTCTCTAAAGCAGACCCTAACGACCCCCGTGTCGTACAACGCTTCCAACCTGTAATTGCCGGCTCTGAACTTGGTAACGGCTTCAGCGAGCTAAACGACCCAGTAGACCAATTGAACCGCTTTGTTGAACAACAAGGTATGCGCGACGCCGGTGATGACGAAGCGATGATGCTGGATATCGACTACGTTGAAATGCTTGAATACGGTATGCCACCTGCCTGCGGTTGGGGCTTCAGCGAACGAGTATTTTGGATTTTCGAAGGCGTGACCGCTAGGGAAGGGGTACCGTTCCCACAACTCCGCCAAGAATACGACGAGACGACGAAGGCTCTGTACCCGCAAGTTAAGTTTGAAGAGGAACCTGAAACTACCGAAGAATAATCTTTTCTTCTGAAAATTAAATGGGGCGCCGCATCTCGAAAGAGAAGGGCGCCCCGTTTGTTGTCTTACTACTGAGTTTTCGCCTTCTGAGCCTCGCTGGCTGCATGCGACTCGAGCGTGAGAAACTTCCACTTGAGAAGCATTTCCAGCTTGATGCCGGCGGTTCTCTTGTACTGATACAAGATGGAACGCTGGGCGTTAGCCCGACCCGCCTGGGCTTTCTTCAGCGTATCGACAACGACGTTGACCGTAGCTGTCGGTTGACCGGCGTAGGTAAACACGTACAGGCGTTTTGGCCTTTTATCACGATTCTTCGTTACCAAGCTTCACTTCCTTAGGGTAGGGGATGCAATGGGTGTTGAATAACTATATTATACCATTTTTAAAATACCTTAGCTATTCGTAAGGGGTAATCAATTTTAGGTTTGACAAATTATAGTACTATGTATAACATAGAACTATGACACAACAAGATATAACCAGTGAAGCATATGCTGAACAGTTAGCGACGCAACTACGTAAAGGTTTCCTTGCGTACTGTGTGTTGAAGACTTGTTCGACGAATCCGAAATACACCAGCGATATCATCACCCAATTACGGGACGCCGAGTTAGTAGTAGTGGAGGGGACAATTTACCCGCTACTCAGCCGTTTGCAAAAAGACGGCTTACTATCGCACGAATGGCAGGAAAGCGAGCAAGGCCCACCTCGCAAGTACTACAAAACAACTGACTTCGGCGATGAAGTGGTTGTACGCGTAGGAAAAAAGATTGCCGATTTAAATAACACACTAAAGAAATTATAAGGATACTGCTATGAACGAAATTACCCGCATCCACATTGCAAAAGTAGCGTACGACATAGAGGTCAACGCGAAGAAACAATTAGAAAAGTATATTAAAAGTTTAGAAACCTATACTCAAGATGCAGAAGTACTGGCTGATATCGAAATCCGCATCACTGAACTTTTGGCAGAACGTAACGTAGCTGCTGGTGCTGTTATTGGCACTGAAGACGTTGCGGCTATTCGCAAACAACTTGGCGAACCGTACGAATTTGCCGACGAAGATGGCGATATAGCCGTAGGCGCAGTGAATGAAAAAGACGACAACCATCGTTTATACCGAAGCCTCGACGATGCAGTTTTGGGCGGTGTCTTAGGTGGTATGGCTGCCTATTTCAAGGTTAATCCGTTATGGACACGACTTATTTTTCTTCTTGTGACATTCATTACGGCAGGTTTCGGCTTCCTGGTGTATGTAATACTTTGGATTATCTTACCGCCAGCCCGTACTGCAGCGGAGAAGCTTCAACTTGCCGGTAAACCAGTGACCCTTGAATCCATCCGAGAGTTAAATGTCGCTGCCGAGAGTAATCCAGCTCATTCGGTCGCACCGGTCCTTAAAAAGATATTCGGCACTGCGCTTGGAATATCAAGCATTCTTGCAGCAGCGATTACTTTAGCTGCAACTGTATGGGCAGCGATTATAATGCTGGCGCATGGGGGTATAAACCGTATTTCAGAAAACCTGCTCGGTACGGGTATGTCTAACGAGGATGCTTGGCTTGCTTTGGTAGTATTCTGGATTGTTGTGGCCGGTGCGCTTCTTTTGACTGCACTGTTCGCAATGATCGCCTATGCCTTCTTAGCTAAAAAGCTTACTAAGCGTATGATAGTCAGCGGAATTGTCATTATCGTACTTGGTCTGTCGGCTTTTGCGGTATCGGTTGGTATCGTAACAACACAATCATGGCGTGTATCGAGTGAAGCCCGGGCTGCCGTTCAAACAACGAAGTTAAACCTGCCAAAAGAGTTTTCTGAAGCTAAAACAGTTGTATTCGATAACCCCACGCCATCTGACGCAGCTAGCTACTACGCAGCAATTAGCTCAATTCAATATATTGTTGATGAAGGTACACCTCGCTACGAATTAACCTCGCTTCCAAAAGCTAAGGTTGTACTAAAGACTGAGGGTACAGCAGTGCACATTACATTAGACATTCCAAAAGACTACCGAAACAACTTTGTTCAACCAACGTTAATTGTATATGGTCCAGCGTTAGAGTCTGTTGAAACAAATGGTGTGCAAGTAAATTATTCAAACGTTCAATCACAAGATGCGCTATATATTGCGCTGTCAAAAAACTTTGGCTCTGTCACTGCTACCGGCACCTATAAGTCTGTAGTCGTAAGTGGTAAAGGTTCAGTCGACGTTAGTTCAGCTGCAATTGAAACACTCGATGTTCGCTCTACTCAAGAACTCAGCGTCTCTGCAGGTACAGTGCGCGAATTGATTGTGGCTCAGTCTGATGTGTGTGGAAACACTAACTATAGTGGCGCAACAAGCGTATCTGTGTCAGGCGTAACCTCTGGTAACATGACCTATAATGGTAAACAGCAACTTGCCGCAACCTACCGCTCTAACTGTGCATCGGTTGTTGTCGGTGATAACGATGACAGTGATAACGACGGATACAACGAATAGTAGTTGCTGTATTATAAGAGTATGAAATTTCTCTTGAGTGTATTAGTAGCAGTTCTTCTGGCGGTCGTTCCATTATCGGTGAGCGACGCCAGCGCCCAAGAAGCCGACAACGTTAACAACTTCCGCATTACATCTTTCGATGCGAAGTATGATTTGTCAAAAGACGAGAATAATCGATCGGTACTCAAAACAACAGAAACAATTACAGCGAAATTTTCCGAGTATAACCAAAACCACGGGTTAGAGCGGGTGCTGCCATTGCGTTACCAAAATCATTCGTTGAGTTTAGAAATCGATTCGATTACAGACGCGACTGGTACTCAGCTGCAATACTCGGAAGATGCAAACAATGATACGAAGGTACTACGCATCGGGAATCCCAATTCCTATGTATACGGTGTTCAAGTGTATAAAATTACCTACACACAACGTGATGTAACACACTTCTATGCCGATTCTGGCCGTGATGAATGGTATTGGGATGTAAACGGCACCGATTGGAAAGTACCTATCGATCAACTTACGGTAACTGCTCACATTGATAACGCACTGTTGGGCGACAGGCAAGGTGAACCTGTATGTTACCAAGGCGTATTAAATTCAAGCGACAAATGTACGCTTGTTGTAGGTGAAGACGAGTCGACTTATTCGACAACCCTGACGGATTTAGCAATAGGTGAGAACGCCACTCTTGCATTTGGGTTTACTCAAGGTACGTTTTCGCCCTACGAACCAACACAGTTTGAAAAAGCTGTTATGGTGTGGGCAATAGTATTCGCTATAACGTCTGCAATCGGGTTTATTGGTCTTTTGTTTATGATTCGTGAATATAAACGGAAACAAAACCGTCTGAACGAAATTACGACGATTGTCACTGAATTTATTCCTCCAAAAGGTACAAGTGTGACAATTTCAGCAGAAGTCGTGAATCCAAAAGGCTCTGTTTTTGCAGCCCAACTTATCGATTTCGCTGTTCGTCATTTCATTGAAATTATTGAAACGAAAAAATCGAACTTTAAATGGTTGCCAAATGAATATGACATAAAGATCATTACTGACCCAAGTCAACTATTAGAAGAAGAACAAGAAATTCTATCTGACATGTTCGGCTATTTACCAAAAGTTGGCGAAAGGTATGAGTTGGCTAAACTTAAAAATGATACAACGTATTACTCCAGGTATATCGACAATATCAAAAAGGTGACGGACCTTGTAGAAGGAGAATATGCGTTACGAGCTAAATCTGAACCCGTATCTAAATACTTTTACAAATGGGGTGTGGTATTCCTCGTGGTTGGCGTACTGACGCTTTCGCCAAGTGCACTTATCTTTGCGTTTATCGTTGCTTTCCAGGGTAAGTATATTCGTCCGCTGACCGATAAGGGTCTTGCGCTTCACAAGTATCTGCTTGGGCTTGATAAGTACATTAAAGCTGCCGAAGTCGAACGTTTGAACTTTTTACAGGGTCCAGATACCGCTCAAAAAATTGGTGAATCTATTGATGTAAATAATCCAGGCCAATTAGTAAAACTGTACGAGCGCGTATTGCCGTATGCTATCTTGTTCGGTCGCGACAAACAATGGGGAAAGCAACTCGGTGAGATATATGAAAAACAAAATATGAGTCCTGATTGGTATTCCGGTAGCGGTGTCTTTAACGCGGTAGTCTTTAGTTCTGCTTTGAATAGTTTCTCAAGCGCCGCAGGCTCAGCGGGCGGTGATGGCGGAGGTACTACAGGTGGCGGATCTTCGGGTGGTGGCGGTGGCGGCGGAGGTGGTGGGGGCTGGTAGGCAACACGCGCAGGTATCGGCATCGGGATGCATTATGAATATGCTAAAATTAAAGAAGTAAATAAGGGGTAACAGGTGATTGAAGTTAAGAATGTCAAAATGACGTATGGTAAAAAGCAGAATGCTTTTGTTGCACTTGAAGATATTAACTTTACGATTCCTGATGGCGCTAGCGTTGCTATCCTCGGAAAGTCGGGGAGCGGTAAATCAACACTTATGCACGCCATGAGCGGGCTCGACCGACCCGAGCAAGGTCAAGTCATTATTGACGGCCAAGACATTCTAACGCTTAAAGAAAAACAAATCGATAAATTTCGTGCCAGCAAAATTGGGTTTATTTTCCAAAGCTTCTTCGTACAAGCAAACGAAACAGTCAGCGACAACGTCAGTCTTCCACTCGAAATTGCGGATGTTTCATGGGGCGAACGTAAAAAGAAAATTCACGCTGCGCTTGAAAGCGTCGACCTTATTGAGAAAATCGGTAACAAAGCTAAAAACCTTTCTGGTGGCCAAAAACAGCGCCTTGCTGTTGCTCGCGCAATTGTAAACGAACCGCAAATTATTTTTGCCGATGAACCAACCGGAAACCTCGACAGTGTTACCGGCGAAAAAGTCGAAGACATGTTGTTTGGCTACAATAAAGAAAATGGCGTGACGCTTATTATTGTGACGCACGACCCTGACCTCGCTGCGAAGTGCGACATGCAAATTAACATTAAAGATGGTCGCATAGAATCAATCCGCGATACAAATACGGGCCGTTCTATTGTTAATGCAGACGTTGTTGCTGGTGATTCTGATATTAAAGAAGAGCCGGTATTTGAAGATGAACCAACCGAGGAAAGTAAGTAATTATGAAATACATTGATACTATCAAGCGCGCCGGTCGAAGCTTAAAAAATGCGAAAGCTCGAACATTACTCACAAGCCTCGCCATTGGTGTGGGTGCATTTACTATTACCCTTAGCCTCGCAGCCGGTGAAGGTGGTAAAGCATATACCGATTCAATCGTGAACGCGAACACAAGCCGAACTGAACTGTTAGTCACTAAGAAACAACCAGTGACTGCTCAGGGTCCGCAAGTATATAGCGAAACGGCTATTAGCGGTAGTGCTGGCGTAGGCAGTGGTGGTCAGCAAATTGCCTTCTTGGGCCAAGCAGACCTCGACACAATCTCTCAGCAGGATAACGTAACGTCGGTCACACCAAACTACAGTCCGAATGTTCGTTATATTACAAGCGAATCTGGCAAGAAGTTTGTTGTTGATTCAATTGCTGCATTTAGCCCGAGTGTTACTGGCACATATGCGGCCGGTTCAGTCGATGGGGGAGTTTCTGATACAGAAATTATTATCCCTGAAGAATATTCAAAAGCACTTGGCTTTAATAATCCCAGCGATGCTATTGGTAAAACTGTTGCACTTCAAGCTGACAAGCTGTCATCACCAGTCACTGCGCCTGAAAGTGAATTGTTTGAATACACCGTGAAAGCCGTTAGCAGTAAATCTGGTTTAGCGTTCCGTACGCAAACTTCTATTCAGCTTTCTGCTGAATCAAACCGCGAATTGTACACCTACATAAACGAAGGTACCCGTGCGTACGGCAACTTCTTACTTGCGGCTGTTGAAATTGACGACGCAAGCAAGGCAAACGCAGTAAAGGATGTACTTCAAGGCAAAGGGTTTGAAGCGCAAACTGCCGAAGATCTTCTCGGCACAGTAAACACCTTCATTAACGTTTTACTGGGAATTGTTATCGGCTTCGGTGCTTTAGCGGTACTGACATCAGTGTTCGGTATCATCAACACGCAGTACATTTCAGTTCTTGAACGAACTCAGCAAATTGGTTTGATGAAAGCCCTCGGTATGCGCCGTCGTGACGTCGGCCGTTTATTCAAGCTTGAAGCAGCCTGGATTGGTTTTCTTGGTGGCGCAATTGGTGCTGGCCTTGCCGTGCTTGCCGGTACTATTGCGAACCCGTTCATCACTGAAGCACTCGACCTCGGTGAAGCATCACTATTATCGTTCAATCCACTTGCTGTTGCAGGCGTTGTGATTGGCCTTATGCTGGTTGCCGTGGCCTCTGGTATCTTACCAGCACGTAAGGCGTCAAAGCTCGACCCAATTGAAGCACTTCGAACAGAATAAATTGTATGATTATCGACCACACTCTGTTTGCCTCACCTGTGACTCCCCAAGAGCGAGTAAGCTTTGCAAAAAGGTTTTACCCGAAGAATGCTATCTTTGGCTTACCGCGACTATTTTTCGTAGGCATGATTGTGTTTACCGTACTCGCATTTTGGTGGGGTAGTACACTCCTTAATAATGGTGGAAGAACAGAATTAGCTGGCGGTATTATAGTAATCGCTGTAGGGTTGCTTCCGTTTTTCTCGTTACTATATAGAATCCTTACATATAAAAGTAAAATGGACCGTTCAATTAAGTTGTACCGCTTTGCGACAGCGAACGGTTTAGGATATCAACTCAAAACTCCTGAACCGATTGTTCGCAGTGGCCTCATCTTCAACGCTCCGCGTACTTCATCGCGACTTATGTACGATAGGGTATTTCGCGATGGTGAGCGACCGTTCGAAATAGGCAACTTTTATTATCGAACACGTTCGACGTATCGAAAAAGTGAAACGACACATACGTATGGATTTATGCGCATTGAACTTGGTAGAAACCTACCACACATGCTGCTTGATTCAACAGTTGATGATATCCGCCTTGCCGGTATCCATATTTCAAGTTTTGCTAGTGCATTTAGTAAAGAACAAGTATTAAAACTCGAAGGTAACTTTAATGACCACTTTACGCTGTACGCACCGAAAGAATACGAAACCGATGCACTCTATGTTTTCACCCCTGATTTGATGGCGCATTTTATTGATTATGCGGGCACGCTCAATGCTGAAATTGTTGATAATAGTTTGTATATTTACGGCACAAAACCATTTGCATTAGATAAGCCTGAAACACTCGAAACATTACTGGGAATTCTCGATACCGTTGGTGTGAAAGCTTTAAAACAAACGGGCAACTACCGCGATTCTCGGGCTGATGTTTCAGGAACTATTGCAATAAAGGGCAGACGACTACGAAGAGGCATCCCATATGCAGTTATCATCGCGGTTGTTATACTCATACTACTAGATTTTATTGAATCAGCATTCGGTAATTAGAAGAGTAGGAGTTGTATATGGAGTCATTTGAACGAACCGAGACTGATGATTTTGAATCACAACCGGAACGGTACAAAAAAATAGATGAGCTCAACAAGCAATCATTTTTGATGACTGAAGGCAGTTCGCTTCAGGTTATTCAATCGCTCCATAGTATTGGTGCGCCGCGTGATGTTTTATCGGAAAAAATTGAAAACACAGATGACCCCCGAGTTGCCGGAGCACTAAAAGAAAAGCGCGTGTTAGTAAATGGGAATATGAGCCCGCTGAACGGCTATGGCCCAAGCGAGTTATCTCCAGAGCAACGCATAGAAGATGCAAAGCAGAACTTGCATACCTTTTTGCGCCACCAGGACATCGACCCGGCAGATGTTCGTATGCTGCGGCCTGAGCGTGATTACACCACACCGCTGAGTGTCGTAAACCTTGACGACACGCCACTTGCACCTGACGATACGGGTATTCTTCGTCCAGATAAAGCAGGGGATTTAATATATACGTATAATCCAAATATTGTCCTTGCTGCGCGACCAGCCGATTGTCCAATAGCGTATGTTGAAGCGCAAACACCAAAAGGCACAATAACAGTATTGCTGCACTTGGCATGGATGGGTGTCGCACACGGCTATATTCAACAAGCGAAAAAGGAACTCGATAATTTAGAAATTGATTGGACAACTGCTCAAGTTCAAATTACTGCTGGCGGCCACGCTGAAACCTATACGTTTGAAGGCTTCGATAAGTTTAACCCGGTTGAAGAGTTTCCGGAATCTGTTTCTATGTTCGTTAATGTTGAGGAAACCGAAGAGGGAAAATATAACTTTGGTATTGATGTTGCGGCTGAGGTGTACGACCAAATTATCAATACATGGGACGTGACTGAACACAACGTATTTGCAGATACAACTGATACAACCGCGCCAGAATCTGGCTACTCTTCACATAGCCGTTCGTTTAAAGACTATGAAGTTGACGGTGATAATACCCGTGACCTTTTTCTTGCGAGACGCAGGCGTGCCTAGGCAGAACCCTCAAAATCCAGCACCCGCTGAAGTGTTGGCAGATATCAAATCTATCCAGGTACAGTACGTTGATTTTAATGGTGAACAACAAATTGGTACGGTCGAAATTCATAAAGAGTTAGTCGACGACGTAAAAGCATTTTTCGAAAAAGCCGTAGAACTAAAATTTCCAATCGAGCGAGTAGTCTTAAGTAGTGATGAAAAATATCACTGGGATGATGACAAGCTGATGGCCGACAATGCAACGGCCGCGTATAACTTCCGACTCATCAAGGGCACGGACAAGCCATCGCAACATGGTTTAGGCCGAGCACTTGATGTGAATGATGCCTTAAACCCCTATGTTCGTTACGTAAACGGCGAAGCATTGACCGACCCCGAAGGTTCTATGTATGACCCGACAGTACCGGGCACACTTGCGGCCGACCATCCGCTTGTTGTTTTTATGAAAGCCCGCGGCTGGGTATGGGGTGGCGATTGGACAGAAGAAGAGCATGGCGTGACGGATTATCAACATTTTGATAAGAAGGCTATCTAGTCGCCTAATCTGTAAAAACTTGTTACAATAGCTACAATTATGTTAGATATTCGTTACATTCGCGAGAACGCAGATTTGGTTCAACAAAACGCTCGTCAAAAAAACTACGACGTTGATATTACCGAGCTTTTAAAGCTCGACGGTGAACGCCGAGAACTTAGCCAACGGGTTGATGTGCTTCGTGAACGCCGCAATGCGATTGCCGCTTCTATGAAGGGTGGTCGTCCTGAGCAAGCTGCCATCGATGAAGGCAAGCAAATTAAAGTCGAGCTTTCTGAACAAGAAGGTTACTTAACAAGCCTTGAGGCTGAAGTATTGGCACTCCATAAAAAAGTTCCAAACATGGCTTTTGCTGATGTTCCTGTTGGCGCAACTGAAGACGAAAACATCGTTTCTAAGACAGTAGGTGAGCCAACAGTATTTAGCTTCGAGCCTCGCAATCACAATGACATTGCATTGCAACGTGGCTGGCTTGATAAAGAGCGTGCAGCAAAAGTTGCGGGTAGTCGTTTCGCATACCTAAAGGGTGACTTGGTTAAGTTGCAATTTGCTATCGTTCAATTTGTGATTGATTCACTCAGCGACGAAGCGGTGCTTGCGAAAATCGCCAAAGATGCCGGACTCGACGTTTCACTCAAGCCATTCACACCAGTTCTTCCTCCGCTTATGATTCGCACCGAACTCTACGATGCTATGGATCGCCTTGAGCCACGTGACGACCGTTACAAGCTCGAAGACGATGACCTTTGGTTGCAGGGAAGTGCTGAGCACGTTATGGGCAGCATGCACGCTAACGAAATGCTCAACGAAAGCGACCTCCCAATTCGTTACCTCGGCTACGCTACAAGTTTCCGTCGTGAAGCTGGTACGTACGGTAAAGACATGGAAGGTATTCTTCGCATGCACCAATTCGACAAGCTCGAAATGGAAAGCTTTACAGTTGGCGAAAACGGCCTAAACGAACACTTGTTCTTCGTCGCGATTCAAGAGTACTTACTTGCAACTCTCGGTATTCCATACCGCGTTATTCAAAAATGTACTGCTGATATTGGGAAGCCAAACGCTCGTGGTATCGACATGGAAGCATGGCTCCCTGGCCAAAACCAGTATCGTGAAACACACACCGCAGATTACATGACTGATTACCAAGCGCGTCGTTTACAAACTCGTGTTCGTCGTGAAGACGGTACGATTGAACTCATTCATACAAACGACGCTACTGCCTTTGCACTTGGCCGCGCAATGATTGCAATTATCGAAAACAACCAAAACGAAGACGGTACGGTTAATGTACCGGAAGCGCTTCGTGGCTACATAGGAAACAAAGAAGTCTTGTAGTTTCGTATGGCACGGTTACTTGTTGCTATATCTAAAGTTCAAAATGGGAATATGTATATTCCTGGTGATACCGCAAATGAAGCGGTTATTAACAATCGTAAAGTCTGGCTCGCTTCACAAGGATTTGATTTCGCTCATACCACTCGTTTAAGTATTACGTATGATGGCCAAGATTTTTGTCGTTACCGTACGTTAACGAATGAGAACAAGGGTGAGGGGATGACGGGCGACGGTTTGATTCCTGGCGACGCTATTGTTGTTACCGAACCTGGCCATGCTGCATTCTTGCCCGTTGCCGATTGTGTTGCGACCGTGTTTTTCGATGAGGTCCATAATGTTTTCATGCTTTCACATCTAGGCCGTCACAGCCTCGAACAACAGGGCGGCGTGAAGTCTGTCGAATATTTAAGAGAGCATTTCGGTGTAAACCCTGCGACACTCAAGGTGTGGTTGGCGCCATCTCCGAATAAAGAAGTCTATCCAATTTATGCGCTCGATAATAAAGGGATGAAAGAAGCACTCTACGAACAACTGCAAGAAGCGGGCATTCGCCATGAATATATTACAGATAACGCGGCGGATACTGCTACTGACCCGGATTATTATTCACACACAACATTTTTAAAAGGCGGCAAGGCTGAGGATGGTCGCTTTGCTATGGTTGCCATGATGGTAGAGGATTGACAATGAAAATTTATTTCGCGTGTTCAATTAGGGGCGGTCGTGACGATGCCGAGCTATATTACGAATTAGTGCAGCACATTAAAACCAAGGCAACGTTATTGACGGAAATATTTGCTGACGGACGGTTAACTTCGCAAGGTATGAATAAGCCGAGTGCTGATATCTGGAAAACTGATATTGCTTGGGTAAAAGAATCTGATGCAATTATTGCCGAAGCGACAAACCCAAGCCTTGGTGTTGGCTATGAAATTGCTAAAGCTGAAGAGTGGGGGAAGCCGGTGTTGGCGTTATTCCGTGACGATGGTGCGCGCAAATTATCTGCGATGATAGAAGGTTCGCCAAATACAACGGTGGCGTACTATAAAACGCTCGACCAAGCACAACGTGCGGTTGATGATTTTCTAAAGACTTTGTAAATGAAAAGGCTCCGCATTATTGCGGAGCCTGATTTTGATAAGTAAGTATCCGGTGGGCGCGACAGTGTTGCCGCGCCCACTCAGGATGGGAGGTGTTACAGGACGACCCGAATGTACGGCCGGCCTTTCGAATCTTTGCGAGACTCGACGAACTGGATGAGGCCGCGGGCGTAGCCGAGCTGTACGAGTTGCTGCAGCGTTGCTTCGTCGTTGATGGACCATGTGTCGTCGTGGTTGTCGAGGCCGACGTCCTGAAAGGGTGCGCCGTCTTCGTCTCTGAACCTTCGTGCCAGCTGCTTCACCATACTGGTGATCTTGTCTGCGTTGTCTTCCAGCTTCGAGTTTTCGTAGCAGGTATCAAACGAGTCCAAGACGTTTGGCACGGAGGTGTACTTGTCGGTTTCGAACCCGTTGTAAAGGCAGTCTCGATGTACTGCCAGGACGTTGTTTGGGGTTAGCACCGTGCGAGTGCTCATGTATACATTCCTTACTTGTCAAAAAACACTCCTAGGGTAAGAAGATATTTAATATTATATCATAATTTATAAAAATAACAATGAAAAGGCCCCGCAATGTGCGGAGCCTGTAATTGATGAGTAGTCACCATGGTGGGCGCGGCAACAGTTGCCGCGCCCACTCAGGACGGAGGTTACCGATAAACGATGCGGATGCTGGGGCGCTGCCTGGGAAGGTAGGCCCACCGTTCACGCGGTTCAATCAGCTCGATGATGCCGAGGGCAATACCAAGCTGGACGAGCTTTTCACGTTCCGTTTCGTCTCGGCACCAAATGTCGCCACGGTGGCTTCGGTTGGTGCCGTTGAAACTGGCGCCGGCGCTGGTTTTGAACTCTGCAGGGAGCTGGCTCACCAGGCTGGTAATTTCCGCTCGGTACTCCTCCAACTTGGCGAGGTCGAAATATACGACCCGTGTTCCGGTGATACCTGGCGCGTTGACAACCATGAAGCTGCCACTGTTACGCGGAAGCGCGCAGGCTTTGAAGATCTTGCCGATTGTCTCAGTCTTTAGTTTCGTCAGGGTTTTCATCGGCCCATTCCTAACTCATCAAGGTACTTCTTTTTATAAGAATTAAAGGCATTGTATAACAAATAATTACAGCAGTCCAATGTAGTATAGCTCAGTCATCACTCAGAAGGTGCGTGGTATACTGAGTACATCAACCAACCACAAAGGGGGAAGATATGATTGCATCAATTGACGTAACCGGAATCAAGTACGAAGTGGACGCAAAGACACTCAAATACGTAACCGAAAAAGTTGGTAAGCTCGATCGTTTTTTACCTTCTCACGCACGCAAAACTATGACAGCGGACGTGAAACTGAAACAAGTAAACAAAGACCACGGCAATAAATACGAAGCCGAAGTCATTGTTCATTTACCTGAAAAAATTCTTACCGCCAGTGACACCACCTTTAATATGATGGCCGCTGTCGACATTGTTGAAGCGAAACTAATCGCCCAACTGAAAAAATATAAAGATTCGCGCATAGAGCGCAAACTAGCAGCATCTACTTAATTTAAATTAAGCTTCCAGACTCGCTTGTGAATCACCCCCGATAATCGTATAATAGTAACTAAAGAAATTTACCGAACTATTTCCGAAAGGCGAGGGGTTATATGATTACTAAGCAAGGTGCGCTCACTAAAGTATTTGGTGACCCACAAAAGAAGACGTTGAAACGGCTTGAAAAGCGCGTGGCTGCAGTTAATGCACTTGAAGACAAGTATAAGAAACTTTCTAAAGTTGATTTAAAAAAGCAAACTGAGGTTTTGAAAAAGCGCCTTGCGAAGAAGGGGACTACTCTTGATTCACTGCTTCCTGATGCATTCGCCTTAGTTCGCGAATCAAGTAGCCGCGTGCTTGGCATGCGCCACTTTGACGTGCAACTTATTGGTGCAATGGTACTTCACGAAGGTGACGTTGCCGAAATGAAAACTGGTGAAGGTAAAACATTGGTTGCGACCCTAGCTGTATACTTAAACGCCCTTGAAGAAAAGGGTGTTCACGTTGTGACAGTAAACGACTACTTGGCACAACGCGACGCCGCAGAAATGGGCGCTCTTTATCACTTCTTAGGTCTTAGTACTGGTGTCATTATTAATGATGCTTCATTTGTGTACGACCCTAAATTTGATAACGAAGCACACGACGACGAGAACATGAAAAAACTCCGTCCTGCAACTCGTAAAGAAGCCTACGCTGCTGATGTTACCTACGGTACGAACAACGAATTCGGTTTCGACTACCTTCGCGACAACATGGTGAACGAAGTAGAACTCCTTCGCCAACGCGATTTGCACTTTGCGATCGTGGACGAAGTAGACTCTATCCTTATTGACGAAGCTCGTACTCCGCTTATTATTAGCGCCCCAGCTGCTGAAAACCCAGAAAGCTACCTGCAATTTGCTAAGGTAACGAACAAGCTAACAAAAGACGATTACGTGCTTGATGAAAAGCGTAAGATGGTTTCACTTACCGATGATGGCGTTGATAAAATCCAACGTCTCCTTGGTGTTAAGAACCTTTACAGCCCAGAGTACGTTCGTTCTGTATACCACCTCGACCAAGCACTTCGCGCCCAAACACTCTTTAAACGCGACAAAGATTACGTCGTAACGAAAGACGGCGAAGTTATTATCGTCGATGAATTTACTGGTCGTCTTATGCAAGGTCGTCGTTATAACGAAGGCCTTCACCAGGCAATCGAAGCAAAAGAAAACGTCGCTGTTCAACAAGAAAGTATGACACTCGCAACGGTTTCATTCCAAAACTACTTCCGTTTGTACAAAAAGCTATCTGGTATGACCGGTACTGCGTTTACTGAAGCTGAAGAACTACAACAAATTTACAAACTCGACGTTGTACAGGTGCCTTCAAACCGCCCAATCCAACGTGTCGATGAAGAAGACCTCATTTTCCGTTCTGAAAAGGCGAAAATCAAGGCTGTTGCCGATGCAATCAAGGCATACCACGAAATTGGTCGCCCAGTGTTGGTTGGTTCTGCATCAATCGCTAAAAACGAATTAATTGCTGCGTATCTCGACAAAGAAAAAGTTCCCTACGAACTATTGAACGCGAAAAACAACGAACGTGAAGCCGCTATTGTGAAGCGCGCAGGCGAGAAGGGTGCAATTACACTTGCAACCAATATTGCCGGTCGTGGTACTGACATTAAGCTTGGCGAAGGTGTTGTTGAACTCGGTGGTTTAGTAGTGCTTGGTTCTGAACGTCACGAATCTCGACGTATCGACAACCAGCTTCGTGGACGTGGCGGACGCCAAGGTGACCCTGGGTTAACACAATTCTACGTATCAACTGAAGATGACCTCATGCGTATCTTCCAAGGTGAACGTATTTCATCACTTATGAACCGTATTGGTATTGAAGATGACATGCCAATCCAACACAAGATGGTCAGTAAGACACTCGAAGCTGCCCAAAAGCGCGTTGAAGGCTACAACTTCGACAACCGTAAAAACGTGGTTCAGTACGACAACGTGATTAACCGTCACCGCCGTGTTGTCTATACTGTTCGCCGTAAAATTCTTGAAGGCGAAGACATCAAGGCTGAAGTTGAACGCCTTATCCAAGCGAAGGTCCGTGACCTCACGCTTGTTCCTGCTAAGAACAACAAACTTTTCAACGACCAATTCGAAACCGTTTTCCCAATTAACGAAAAGCGCCTTAAGGCTATTGGTGCTGAAAAGAAAGATAAAGCTCGTTACGACCTAGCGTTAAGTGAAGTTCACAAACTTTACAAAGCAAAAGAAGACGAACTTGAGACTGAAACACTTCGTAAAGTTGAACGTGAAGTATACCTACAAGTCCTTGATACATTGTGGATGCAACACCTTGAAAACATGCAACACCTGCGTGAAGGTATTCACTGGCGTAGTGTTGGTCAACGTGACCCATTGGTTGAATATCGTTCTGAATCTCAAAAACTATTTGATTCACTTCAAGAAACACTCCGTGACGAAGTACTCCGTGCCGTTATGCACGTGACAGTAAACGACACGCTTGCTCGTGCAAAAGAAGACCACGATACCGAGCTCACTCGTTTAGCTGAACAAGCTACTCAAAAGGGTGTGAATGAAGTAACGAAAAGTAGTACAAGTCGCGACAAAGACTTCAAGGTTGAAAAAGCCGAAACTGCAAACGAAGTTCAACGTAAGAAGAACCTTGCTGCAAAGAAAAAGAAGAGCCAACGCCAGAACAAGAAAACTGGCCGCAAAACGAGCCGTAAATAAACCTTTGTCTGAAAGAATCCGGAAATGAACCATACTGTTGAAGAAGTGAAGCTCAAAAATGGCGCTCGTGGCCTGTTAATTAACGTACCGGGTGCAACCGTTATGAGTATGCAGTTTCATTTCCGGGCAGGTAGTCGTTACGCGAAAAATAAAGACATCGAACAAGTCGCGCACATTATGGAGCACATGGCTTTTGGTGCGAATGCTCGCTTTAGGTCAGAACGTGCATTTGAAGATGAGTTTACGAAGAATGGTGCCTATCACAACGCATATACGTCTGACCTCGCCATGGTGTACGAAGCCGACTGTGCTGACTTTGAATGGGATCGCATTCTTGATTTACAAAAATTAAGTATTTGTGAACCACGTTTCAACGAAAAAGAACTCGATGCAGAGAAGGGGAATGTGCGTAGTGAAATTACGAACTACCTCAACGACCATCACCGTATTTTGTGGCCACGTATTCAACAGCTGCTTGGTGAAGACGTGTTAACACCACGTCAGAGCCTGAGTACTATTAATACAGTCACACTTGCTGACATTCGCGAACACCACAAACGTACTCACACAACGTCAAACATGCGTTTTGTGATTGCCGGTAAACTTCGTGGCCGTAAAGCTGACATTATTCGCCAACTTGAAAGTTTCGAACTACCAGAAGGTGAGCGTTTCGTAGTGCCACGCGATCACTTGCACAGTGCAAACCCAGCAGTCATTCGTCGTAAAGATGCTTCAAACCTAACCTTTGGATGGACACTTAGCGTGCCTCGTGTCCTCAGCGACGAAGAGCTTGATGCGCTCGATACTTTGAACCACATTCTTACGGGAACTGCGTCATCACGCATCTTTGGTAAAGCCCGTGCTAAAGGCCTTGCTTACCACGTCGGCGCCTATGCGGGTGCAGGCTTCTATGAAAGCTCATGGGACATTTTAGCCCAGGTGAACCACGACACTGCGCCGCAATTATTCGATATTATGGTACGTGAAATTAAAGCTGTGCTTGATGGTAAATTAACCGACGGTGAAATTGAAGCTGCGAAATCATTTGGCCTTGGACGACACCAAATGGGTGCCCAGACCGTTTCGCAAATTAGTGGTTTTTATACAAACCGGTATTTTGCTGATGACTTTATTAAAGATTATGACAAAGTGCCTGATTTCATGCGCCGCGTTACGCGTGAAAAAATTGTTGCAGTTGCTAAAGAATTTATCGAAGCTAACACCTGGGTTCTTGCAGCTGTTAGTAGCGGCGACAAGGATGAACTACTTGCCTTAAACGAAAAACTTGTTCCACTTTTTCCGACTGAGGAGCAATAAGAATGCCACTTCAACACAGCGTTGAAGAAATCGTTTTAAGCAATGGTATCAAAGGCTTGCTTATTGATGTTCCGGGCTCGAGTGTTGTTTCGTATGAAATTCACTTTTTAGCAGGTAACTATTACTCGCCAAATACGGACGTTCAGCAGACCGCCCACTTAATGGAACACATGGCTTTTGGTGGTACAAAAGAATTCCCAACACAGGAACGTTTCAGCCAAGAATTTACCAAAAATGGTGCCTATCACAACGCGACAACCTGGCAGTACGAAATGAGTTACTATGCCGACTGCGCACTTATGGAATGGGACCGTATTCTCGACTTACAACAACTCGCCATCACCGAGCCGTTATTTACTGATGAAATTTTGAAAGCCGAAAAGGGGAATGTTCGCGAAGAACTGACTGGCCAAGAAAATAATCGCCGACGTATTTTATGGCAAAAAACCCTCCGCGAAATGGGTGATGAAATGTTTGTTGATGCCGAAAAGGTGAAGACTATTAACGCCGTGGCATTATCGGATATTAAAAACCATTACAAGAAAACCCACACACTTGCCAACATGCGTTTTAGTTTTGCGGGCGACTTAAAGAAGCATAAAGATTATATTGTGTCTGAATTAGAAGGCTGGAAACTTCCAAAAGGCACTCGCCTTGAAGTTCCTGTGAAACAGCTGCACTCTGCACCGGCAGTAGGTATCTACCGCGAAGATATGCCAAGCATCATCTTTACGATTATGGTGGCGTTGAACCGCAAGTATAGCGAAGAAGAGAAGGTGGCCTTGAATGCGTTAAACCATATCCTTACCGGCACACACCACTCACGCATTCTTGGGAAAGCCCGCACTCGTGGCCTGTGTTACGGCATGGGCAGCGGTATTGATGTTGATGCTGATAATATCTCTCGTTTTGAAGTAGGTGGCCAGGTAAGTGCCGAAAATGCGACTGCCTTATTTGAACTTATAGCTGACGAGCTCGGTAAAGCAGCTGATGGCGACATTGCTGAAGACGAGCTAAATAGCGCCAAGCAATACGGCCTTGGAACACACCAGATGAACGGCCAAACAGTTGGCGGTGTGAACTCATGGTACGCCAGCCAGTATTTTGAAGATGGCACTATCGACACTATGGATGGTGCGCCCGACCAAATAAAGGCCATTAAACTCGAAGACATGCAAAAACTGTTGAAAGAATTACTTGAAACAGGTGTGTGGACTGTCGGTGTTATCGGCGCAATGCGCAAGCCGGAAGTGAATAAACTATACGACATTATCGGTAAACGAATGAACCAAGGAGTAAAATAGAGTTATGAAGATTGCAATTGTAGGATACGGAGTAGAAGGGCAAGAGAACTATCGCTATTGGTCTCAACAACCAGAAAACGAACTCACTATTGTCGACGAAAAGGGTGTCGGTGCACCAATCCCTGAAGGCGTTGCCTCAATTGTCGGCCCTGACGCTTTCAAGCAACTCCAAGGTTTCGATTTAGTCATTCGTACCGCTGGTGTTGCGCCAAGTAAAATTGCGACCGATGGCAAAGTGTGGTCAGCAACCAACGAATTCTTTGAAAAATCTCCCGCACCAATTATTGGCGTCACTGGTTCAAAAGGGAAGGGTACAACCTCAAGCTTAATTGCTTCGATGCTCGAAGATGCTGGCCGCAAAGTATGGCTCGTAGGAAACATTGGCCTTCCTGCATTATCCGTATTAGACCAAATTAAGCCAGAAGATATTGTGGTGTACGAACTTTCGAGCTTCCAGCTTTGGGACTTACAAAAATCTCCAGCAATTGCCGTGGTGTTGTTTATTGAACAAGAACACTTAGACGTACACGCTAATATGGAAGAGTACGTTGAAGCGAAAGCTCAAATTACTCGCCACCAAACCTCTGACGATATCCTTATTTATAACGCGAACAACCAATACTCACGGCAAATTGCCGAAGGTTCACGTGCAAAACTCTTCCCGTATCCGTACGAAGACGCTGCTCACGTTGTCGATGGTTGGTTTTACTATGGCCAACAACAACTCTTCTCGATTGATACGTTAAGTATTCCTGGCGCACACAATGTTGATAACGCACTGGCTGCGATTGACGCTGTATGGCCATTCACTGAAGATGTTGGCGCAATGGAAAATGGACTATCTGATTTCGCAGGCTTGCCACACCGTTTGGCATTTGTCCGCACCGTGAACGATGTTAATTATTACGATGATAGTATTGCAACGACACCAAGCTCAGCCATTGCTGCGTTACGCGCCTTTGCTGACAAGCCACAAGTGGTTATTTTAGGCGGTTCGTTTAAAGGTTCTGAATTTGGTGAACTTGCAACTGAACTCACCCTGCATGACGCGACGGCAGTCCTTATGGGCGACGAAGCACCACGTATCGCTGCAGCTCTCGATGCTGTTGGCTTTACAAAGTATGAAACAGTTGAAAACGCGACAGCAGAACTGCTTGTTAAAAAAGCTGCCGAGTTAGCGACGCCTGGAAGTGTTGTGCTACTGAGCCCAGCTGCTGCGAGCTTTGGCCTATTTAAAAACTACGCCGATAGGGGTGAGCAGTTTATCGCTGCTGTACATAGCTTGTAATGCAACCACTCCTCAAACGCCTCAAACAACTCCGGGCTTCTATTGAAGCTGCGGTAGAGCGTTTGCACCTTGATTCTAAACAAGCTCAAATTGCCGAGCTTGAGGCGCAACTAGCAACCTCTGAAATCTGGAACAACCCAAACCATGCCCAAGACCTTAGCAAGCAACTCGCTGCTTTAAATAAAATGGTCGACCCGTGGCTGACATTAGAAGCACAGGTGAGTGACCTTGCTGAATTGATGGACCTAGACGACGATAGTTTGCTTGCCGAATTCGAAGGCCAAATTATTGCCTTCGAGCACGAATACGAAACAATGCGTAAAGACCTTTTGTTTGATGGTGAATTTGATGACCACAATGCAATCCTCCGCTTAAGTGCAGGTGTTGGTGGAACTGACGCCCAAGATTGGACGCAGATGCTCGAACGGATGTATATCCGTTGGGCAGAAAAGAACGATATGACAACCTCGAACCTCGAACGTTCAGCTGGTGAAGAAGCTGGTTTGAAATCGGTGGTTATTGAAGTGACGGGGCCGTTTGCTTATGGGAAGCTCAAGTCAGAACACGGCGTACACCGTTTAGTTCGCTTAAGCCCATTCAACAGCGACAACTTACGTCAAACCAGTTTCGCGCTTGTAGAAGTATTGCCGCAAATTGACGCACCGTCTGAAGTGCAAATCGATGATAAGGATATTAAGATTGATGTATACCGTGCTGGTGGCCACGGTGGCCAATCGGTCAATACCACCGACTCTGCGGTACGGATTACGCATATTTCAACCGGTATCGTTGTAGCTATTCAGAACGAACGTTCGCAGCTACAAAACAAAGAAACCGCCATGAAATTATTACGCTCTAAGTTAGCCCAGCTGCAACTTGAGCAGCATGTGAGTTCTATTACCGAGTTACAAGCAGGGGAGTCTGCAAACTGGGGTAGTCAAATTCGCAATTATGTTTTGCACCCATACACCCTCGTGAAAGACACACGTACCAAGCATGAAACCAATAACGCCCAAGGCGTACTGGACGGCGACCTTAACCCCTTCATGGAAGCCTTTCTCGAAGCTCCAACTATTGAATAATAAGCTTAAGTATGGTATAATATACGTTAGCACATTGACATCTTATATCGCTAAATACGGAATGCTGACTTAGTATTTCGATAGTGAACTCATGAAACAGAGAAGGTGAAACGAATGGCAGACATTCTAGAAGTAGTAGAACGGCTCCCCGAGCCAATCAAGGTGCTCAACGACAGCGCTTTCGAGGTGGCGTACACCGAGTTGAGGTTGAAGAACGTCGACTCGTCCGCCATGTTGTTGGCCATTCTGAGGCTGGGCAACTCGAACGGCTCAGCGCAGTGGTTGTTCAGCACCGGCATCACGGAGAAGCTGGTCATCGACCACATCAAGCGCGACTTCACGCGCCGCAAGAAGTCCAAAGGCGACAAAGACGCCTGGGGTAAACGCCACCAGGTCATGCAGCCCACCGTCTACACGGCTTCGGCTAAGAAGATGCTTGAGAATCTCTCGAGGGTCCGCCACGGAAAGACTGCGTCGATTTACGTCGCCATCACCCTCGAGGCTGTCGTTCTGAGCGACAGCCACACGGTGAAGGACATCTTCAAGTCAATCGGCCTTTCGCCGAGCGACGTGAAGCACAAACTGAGCATCGGCTCGGCCTAAACATCCATTTCATTTGAGTTCACTTCCCAAGAGGGCGCGCCAGTCCAGGTGTCGCCCTCTTGGAACTCATCCCTCTTTAAATCTATAAAGATTTCAGAGTTCCGTATTTGTTGATATAAGCCAAAAGGCGAGTGCTATAATACTTTTATGTATAAACTTCTTATCGGTATTGGCGCACTTATTGGCGGAATCGCCGGCGCGTACATCCCAGCCCTCTGGGGTGACAACGATATTTTCAGTGGTTGGAGCATTCTTTTTAGTACCATTGGTGGCCTTGTGGGGATTTTCGTCGGTTACTATATTGCACGTCGTATAGACGCTTAACATAATCGTGTTTATGCTATACTTGGTACATAAATGATACTGCTAGATCGCGTAACAAAAACATACGGCAAAGATAATGCACCTGCACTCAGTCGACTGAGTTTGTTTATTGAACCCCGTGAATTTGTGATTATTGTCGGTTCTTCTGGGGCAGGTAAGTCGACACTTCTAAAATTACTAACTCGTGAAGAAAAGCCAACCAACGGCAAGATTGTTGTCGGTGGTATTGATTACGACACTCTTAAAGACAATCAAATCCCGATGCTTCGCCGTAAAATTGGCGTGGTATTCCAAGACTTTAAATTGTTACCGCAACGAACCGTATTTGAAAATATCGCTTTTGCCCTCGAAATTGCCGGCATGACTGGCCGCGAAATCAAAAACACTGTCCCTAAGGTGATTGACCTTGTTGGTTTGACCGGTAAAGAAAAGCAATTCCCAAGCCAGCTCTCTGGTGGTGAACGCCAACGTGTTGCCATTGCCCGTGCGATTGTGCGCCAACCGAAAATTCTTATTGCCGATGAACCTACAGGTAACTTAGATCCGAAGAATACCTGGGAAATTGTTCGTTTGCTTGAGAAAATTAACAAGTACGGCACAACGGTGCTCCTTACCACTCACAACGCCGAAATCGTAAACAAGCTGAAGAGGCGAGTGATTACTATCGAAGGCGGAAAAGTAACCGGTGACCAAGCTGAAGGAAGTTATAGGCAGTAATATGGCGAAGAATAAGAAAAACCTTACCTCTAAGCAAGTGACGAAGCAAAAACACCACCACCGACAGTGGGTGACATTCCTTCGCATGCTTCGTTATGGGGTCAATAACTTCACCCGTAATGCCTGGCTAACCGTTGCAGCGACTGCAATTATGACCATTACGTTGTTTGTTATTTTTGTGAGCCTTGTTGCGCACAATGTGTTAACAAATACTGTTGATGACCTGCGCGACAAAGTGACGATGTCAATTTACCTTAAAACTGATGCAACTGCTGAGAACGTTGAAACTATCGCCAGCAGCACACGTGCCTTGAGTAACGTCACTGAAGTATCGATTGTGACGCCTGAACAAGCTCGCGATAACTTTATCGACCAAAATAAAGACAACGCCAGTACGCTGGATGCTATTAAGCTTGCGAACAACCAATTCCCATGGACACTCAGTATTAAAGTGGCAGATATTAATGATACTTCACAATTATCGAAGTTTGTCGCCGATGATGCGCTTGTAAAAGAGAATATTAGTAAAGAAAGCCCGCCGTCATTCGCCGGTGACCGTCGTGATGCCATTGAGGGTATTGGCCGTGCTGCAAACCTGGCCATTCAAGGTGGTATTGCTGTCAGTATCGTATTTACCAGTATCTCAATGTTAATTATCTTTAACACGATTCGTATGGCAATCTTCAACCGTAAGGAAGAAATTCAAATGATGAAGTTGATTGGTGCCGAGAGTTCATTTATTCGTGGACCATTCCTTGTTGAAGCGATTGTATACGGGTTCTTTGGTGCATTAATTGCCAGTGGGTTAGGGTACGCGCTGTTTATAGCTGTCGCGCCATCACTGGAAGAGGCAGCTATTTCCGTGGGACCAACAATGGAATTATTAACAATCTACGCCGGCTTCATTGGCCTCGGTATGATTCTGGCTGGAGCAATAATTGGCGTTGTCTCGTCTCTGTTAGCTACACGTCGTTACTTAAAACTTTAATTCATTATCATTCTTAAAAAAGTTCTTGTAATTTGCTGAATTTAAGCGTACTTTAAGGTTAAGCCAATTGCTTAAAGGGAGTGTGTAATGAGTTTCAATAAACTGCGCAGTTTTACTTTAATACTTTTAAGTTGTGTTCTCGCCTTGTCAGCGCTACAGCCATCCAGTGTGATGGCTCTTTCTTTGTCTGGGCAAGATAACAAGATAGAGCCAAAGGCAATTAAATCCCCAAGGGTAGAGTATTTAAATGGAGTACTCGCCAGCTCTGATGAGGCGAAAAGCAGTAGTGCATCTAATAAAGATCTATCAGGTGATACTACTCCAGTTAAAGAAATTACTAGTGAGCGTACCCAGTTTACTTCGACATATGTAAATAAAAATGGAACTAAGACGCTTGAATATACAGTTGATCAACAGAATTATAAAGACGGTAAAACATGGCAACGTATTGATAACTCCATTGAAGCTAAGAATACGACTCCTGCGAAGAGTAATTTCTTAAATATGCCAACGAGCTCTGCTTATAAACAAGCTGAATTATTCTCTGGGTCTGCAGGAACTATGAAGACTGCAATGAAGACGCTTAAAGAAGGTGTTCAGATTGCAGCTGCCGGTAAAACATTCACAATGACGCCAGAGCGTTCTCTAAATGTTCTACCTGAGAAAGTCGATGATAATACCGTTATTTATAGAAATGCTTGGCCAAATGTGGACCTTCAATATCAACTTAAGGGTGAAGCCTTAAAAGAAATAATCATTCTTAAATCAAAAGATGCTCAGCCTAATTTTGATTTTTCTATTAGCGGCGGAAAGGTCGTAGCGCATTCGACTTTGGTTGGTCAGCTTACTATACAGGGTATGCCGGCTGAATTTAGCTTCAGTACGCTCACTCTTGATGTAAACGAACGGGGCGTTATTAGCGAAAAAAGGGTATCTCAATCAGCTACGCCGAATGGCATTAGAATTTCTATGGATGCAAATTGGCTAAAAGCTCAGCCGAAAAGCGCATTCCCAATGGCGATAGATCCGAGCTTTAGTCGCGAGGCTACCTCATTTTGGATGTTTAAATCAGATGGGTATAGTTGTGGCGCCAATGTCTGCCACGCCAATATCGGTACAATTGCCGATAACGGCTGGAAGAGTTGGCGTACGTATATAAATTTCCCTTACGGTGAACTTGCGGGAAAGAGAATATTGAATGCTAACATGCACGGTGTATTTAAGTATGGTTATAACGGTATTACTGATGCACGCTGGATTTCAATGGGGCACGCAAATTGTGTAAGCTACCACTGCACGGGTGGTTCTGTCGGTAGCGGACTTGCTGGAACGGATTTTGATATTAACTTCACTGGTGGGATGCAAGCTACTGTGGATGCAGGTGACATGGGAGCGGTATGGAGTTTCTGGGGTGAAGAAGGTCCATATAAGAGTTTTAAACCATATTACACAATGAACGCTAGTATTACCTATGATGCACCAACGCCTGTTGCTTCACCGGTTGCACCGGTAGATAAACAAGTAGTGGTAACGACACAGTCGAATGTCTTGCGTGTTAATCCAGTCGTAGATACCGACGCAAGCGACACTGTTCAATACTTGTTTACGGTTGCCACAGGTACTAATGCTGAATCCGGTGCGGTTATTAAGTCTGATTGGATAGGTGCGTCACAATGGACAATTCCGGATGGAATCTTGCAAGATGGAACGACTTACTACTGGCATGTATACACAAGAGGAGCGACTCAAACAAATCCAAATTGGGTCTATTCATTTAAGGTCGATTTGCGCACAGGCAAAGACAGTACGCAAGCATATGATACTGTCGGCACATTCGGTATTGATTTAGCTACCGGTAACGCGACGACAAGCTCAAGTACTCATACAATGTCTGCATTGGGCGGTGATATCGGTCTAAAGCTCGATTACAATACAACTGCAAAGTCTGCTAGTGGTTTAATTGCTGAGTATTGGAAGGTTAATACCGGCTACTCGTTCTCTACCGGCGCGCCAAGTGGCACAGCAGATCTCATACGCAACGACCAAGATATCAATAACAACTGGGGCACTGGTGGTCCTGATACGTCCATAATCAATTCAGATGCGTTTTATGCACGCTGGAAGGGGTATTTTGTAACTCCAACTACAGGTGACTATATATTTGGTGCAGCCGTTGATGATAATGTAGGAATTTATGTTAATGATGTAAAAGTGTACGAAAGTGGATGCTGCTCATCGGCTGCAAATTACACGAATTCACAAACAGTCTCATTAACAGCTGGTCAAGTCGTACCGCTGAGGGTAGAACATCTTGAGGCTGGTGGTCCTGGCATGGTCAAGCTATTCGTCAAAGGAGCGGTTTCTGAGCAAATAGTTCCAAGAGAATGGTTGAAGACGGATGTACAAACGTCTATATCTCAATATGGTTTGCAAGGTCGTTACTATAAAGATGACGGGACGCATAACTTCCCAACCAATCCTTCTGATCCAGATAAGTTTTTGATGCTCAGAAACGATACGAAACTTTCGTTTAACTGGCCCGATCAGGTCGCTCCTTCTCCAGGTTTGCCGTCGGACTTTATGACACGTTGGACCGGGTATGTAACAGCACCAACAACAGGTTCATACCAGTTTGGTGTAAATGCTGATGACGGTGTCCGTATGAAACTCGGAACAGGCCTTTTCGGTGCAGATGAGACCGTACTGGACAACTGGACCTATACTGGTGATGCAAGATGGGGTAGTTCGGTTAATCTGGCCGCAGGCATACCGGTTAAAGTGACAATTGATTTCTTTGATGCCGGAGGCCCCGGTAAATTTGCACTCAATGTGATTGGGGGTGGCATAAATGGAGAAGTACCAGTTAAGTGGCTAATGCCAACGGTAAATGTACTGCCTGATTCATGGAAACTTGGTGTGAACGTTGACGGTGATGTTAATTACGATAGATTAAGAGTTGGGACAAATAGCGTTATTCTAAGTGATTCAACCGGTTCAACCCATGAGTATACTTGGAATGGTTCAGGCTATAAGCCACCGGTAAATGAAGACGGTAGGTTAATTCGTAATACTGACAATACGTATACTTTCACCGATACAGATGGCCGTACATACATATTCTCAGCTGAAGGAATGTTGACATCATTAACTACACCAAGGGACGATAGAACGCCAAGCGCATTAAAGTATGAGTATTCCGGAAACCCCGCGCGTTTAACTAAAATAATCGACGGAACGACAAATAAACGCTACGGTAACCTTTATTACAAGTCAGACAACAATAGTGCATGTACAATTCCAGATGGGTTTGATGCAACTCCAGATGGAATGTTGTGCGCATTTACTACTAGTGACGGAGCAAAGACGAAATTCTATTATAAATCCGGTCAACTCGCTCGTATTGAAAAACCTGGATTGGAGATGATTGATTTTGGATATGACGATAAGGGTAGAATGTTATCAAGTCGAGATTCTGTTGCCAACGATGCAATTGCCGCGGCAATTCGTGTTGAAAATGCTGAGCTGCTTTCAGAGATGACATACGACGTAATTGGCAGGGTTTCGTCTATAAAAGCACCTGCTCCAACACCCAGTGCTGCGAGGGTATCTCATACATTTGAATACAGCCCTCGTACTACGCTAATGCATGTTGTTGGTGCATCTGAGCCAAATGGATTTAGCAAAAAAGTCCAATACGACACACTTCTTCGCACGACGGCAGAAACTGATTTAACCAATCAGACTACAACAACTGAATGGGACTCTGTGAAGGATTTGCAACTCTCCTCAACTGACCCAACCAACTTAAAAAGCACGACAATATATGATGCAGACGATAGGCCGACTGACTCATACGGCCCAGCACCTTCAGCATGGTTTGATGCTTTGCGAAAACCTATCGCTTCTTATGCAAGCCAAATTCCTCACACGAGCGGTGGATACGACGAGGGTATTAATGGGCCAGCTGTTTCATACTTTGCTGCGCCACAACGCTCAAGTTCTGTACTTTCTAACGGTGAAATAATGACTCGAGGTCAAGAACGATGGTCTACAGACGGACGATTCTTGTTTGTATACCAAGCAGACGGTAATGTCGTTTTGTATGCACCTGGTGGCGTTGCTATTTGGAATAACGGAAAAGGTGGTGTTGCATCCGATAGGTTGGTTATGCAAACTGACGGCAACCTTGTTCTATATAATGGTGGAACAGCTGTTTGGTGGACGGGCACAAATGGTGGCGCATCTTCGAAACTATCGGTTCAAAATGATGGAAATGCAATAATTTTGACTGATGTTGGCGCGACGTGGGCAACAAATACAGGCACATACGTAGCCGGTGCTGGTAATACGTCGCTCACGGGTGCACCAGTTGTGAACACGACAGGAATCGGCACTAATACTACCCAACTTTCAAATACGTGGACGAGTTCACCGATTCCATCAGGTGCTAACTATTGGGGCCTTCGAATGAGTGGAAAGTTATATTTGCCTTCAACTGGACTATGGAAATTTAGGATAGTATCTGACGGCGGGGTAGTGCTCAGTGTGGACGATACGGTTATTACAAATGATTGGTCGGACGGAGTTTCGAGAAGTCATCCGATTGCTAATTATACTAATACCACGACAGGGGACGTGCCGCACCGATTCAGTGTCGATTATTACCATATTGGAGCAGGAACTGCCAACTTTACGTTATATGTAACGCCTCCGGGAGGTGTTGAGACTGCTAATGTAACGCAGTACATTAAGCCGGGTTATAACCTTGCAACGAGTGCGACATCTTACGACGCTGAGGTCGGTAACGTAACTACTGCAACTCAGTATAGTAATCCAGCTTACGGCCAAGTTGCGAGTACTCAGCTTGACCCAACCGGATTAAATTATACTAGTTCAGCTACGTATGAAGCGCCTGGCGCCGGTTTCTTGCGCCAAACAAGTAAGACGCTACCTGGTGGAGCTACGACTACCTATCAACACTACTCGACAAGTGACACAGTCACTGTTGCGGGTACTACCTATAGTGACGCAGGAGGTTACGCTGCTGACCCATGTACGTTTAACCCTACCTTTACGCAGGCGATTGCCCAAGGAGGGAAGCCGAAAAGTAAGGTTGACCCAACGGGACGAACGACATTCATGGTTTACAATTTGGCAGGTGATTTAATTGCCACTCGCTATGCCAATGAAGCATGGGTCTGTACATATTATGATGCGAGGGGCCGAGTAGCAAGAACGGTTTTGCCGGCACCTAACCGAGTTACTCTTGGGCGAACAATTACAAATAACTTTGCCCAAGGAGGTAATCCTTTAGTCGTTTCGACAGTAGACGCTAGTGGAAAAATTATTGTCGAAAAAGACTTACTGGGTAGGACTGTCAACTATACTGACGCAAATAATAAAGTTACAAATTATACCTACGACACATATGGAAAATTACTCAGTCGCACAGGACCAATAGGTACGGAAACACTTGAATATGACCAATACGACAGGGTAATAAACCAAAAGTTAGATACGGTCACTTTCGCAACAATTACCTATGATGATTTCAGTCGAGTATCGCATATTGATTATCCGGCAGGCATAAGTCTCAGCTCGATTACTCGCGATTCTCTTGGGCGAGAAGCGAGCGATACCTTTACACTTTCAAATGGCATAACTCTTAGTGACCAAGTAACTCGCTATACAAGCGGAGATATAAAGGACGGTACCGAGTTGGGCGTATCGAAATCGTATACTTACGATAAAGCGGGTCGACTAACAAATGCAGTTATTGGAGCTAATAATTACACCTATGGATTCGGTGCTCAAAATGCGAATTGTCCAGCTACGCCGGGCTACGATGCGGGTAAGGATGGCAACAGAACAAGCCTTACTGTCAACGGACAATCATCGTACTATTGTTACAATAGTGGAGATAAGTTAATCAGCAGTAGTGAGCCAACACTAACAAATGCCGTGTATGATGCACACGGCAACATAACTTCGTTAGGTGACACAACCGCTAATAAAACAAGCTTTACGTATGACAACAGCGATCGTAACACTTCGATTGTTTCCGGTACAAAACAAACATTGTATACTCGCGATGCCCAAAGTCGTATTGTATCAAGAATACATAAAGAAAATGGCGTAACTACAAGCAGCATTCTATACGGCTATAGTGGAGAGGGTGATACTGCCGATTACGTAATGGATTCTGCTGGTACCGTAAAACAAAAATACTTAACTTTAGCCGGCGATGTGCTTGTTACAATCAAAACAGACAGTACAAGCGCTGGTGCAACCACTTACAGTTTGCCAAATATTCATGGTGATATTTTTGCAACTGTAAATGCAGACGGCGCTTTAGTTAGCACGCATATGACTGGTCCATTTGGTGAAGCGTTAGCTAATCAACCTGTGCAGTTAGTTGGCGCAATTACACCATCCACACAACCAAATAACACAGTGGGTGGAACAAGTTACCAATATGTGGGTCAATTTGAGAAGATTACAGATAATGACACATCTCCAATAGCTGGCGGCATAACGCAGATGGGTGCACGCTTGTATGTTGCCGGATTAGGACGCTTCTTAGCTATTGATCCAGTAGAGGGTGGTGTGGAGAATAACTACAATTATCCAAATGATCCGGTGAATAGTTATGACCTCGATGGAAATATTGTGTGGTTCGCGGTGATTGCTGTAGGAATTGGAATTGGCATGGCTGCCGGGAGTGTTTATGATGCAGCAAAAGATCCTACACCTGCAAATATGTTTGTCGCCACAATTTCCGTAGTGACACTACCAATAGGCGGTGGAATAATCGCAAAAGCAGCGCAGCCTATTGTAAAAGCTGGATTTTCTAATGCTACAGCAAAGATAGTACAGAAGAGTGCTAAAATTGGTAGTGCATTGAAAGCAGCAGGAAATTCTGTACAAAAGGCAACAAAGTATATACTGGGTCCAAAGTCACCTATTTTTGGAAATGATAGAATGAGAACTGGCTCCGGTATACTAAATCAAAGAAATAATATAGTAAAAATCGGATGGTCGCATGTGGGAACTAAAAAAGAAGCTTATGGTGTATTTCGCATTGGATGGAAGTGGAATGGCAAGGATAAGCATATCGACTTATTTAAAGGAGGCCGATGGTGGTAGATTTAAAATTACAGAAAATAATATCACGTTATAACCTCAAGATAACGACAGAGTTGAATGAAGTTTCAGGCGATATGTTTATGCACTTAATTGATTTAGAAAATACTGAATTAAGTATAACGATTCAATTCAACAGAGACAGAATCTACTGTATATATTTTTTCAATAATCAGTATTTTGAAATTGATCCAGCTGATTATTATATTGTTATAAATTCAATCTTGAGCGGTGGTTATGCTGTTCGTTCAAGGGGGTTTCTAAAAAAAATAAAATACATTGACGTCAAGAATGAAAAAAAATTTATTTATCCTGAACGGGTTAGTTCTGACGAAAATTTCCAGAACATATATAAACATCTTCCAAAGCATTTTTCATTAAAATCTACCACTAATGTTGAATTATAATTATGAATAGATAGTAGCGAAAAGTAAAATTTTTGCTCATGGCCGTTAAAGTAAAACAATGAAGAATCAGACGGCAATTTCAACGCTGAGTATGTTTTTTGGGACATTGACACTACATGCCGGTTATGCTACATTAAGTAGTAATGATGAACCTGCGCACCACCACACCAGTTTCAAAATCTCTTGCTCTTAAATGGGGTATAGCACTAGTAGCTATAATTATCGTCGCAACTGCTAGTTTTATGTGGGTAAACCGTCCGGTTTCTGCTGACCAGTTCGACGACAAAATTCGTGCACTCCAAGCTGATATGTCACGCTACCAAGCAGAATCTGACCGTCTTAATGCAGAAGCGACCACACTCGCGAACGCCTTAGCGCAAATTCGTAACGAAAAAAATGCGCTGCAATCACAAGTTGATTTAAGCCAAAGCCAATACGACCAACTGCTTATTAAAATTGCTGATACTGAAAAGCAAATTCTTGATAACCAAAATGCACTCGGTTCAACCCTTGCGAGCCTTTATGTCGATGACGACATTTCACCAGTTGAAATGCTTGCCAGTAGTAAAGACATTTCTGAATTCTTGAACAAACAAGAATACCGTAACTCAATCAAAAAAGAGCTAAGCTCTACTATTAATCGAGTTAAAGACCTTAAGGTACAACTTGGTACTCAAAAAACCGAAGTAGAGAAGGTGTTGAACGAACAAAAATCAGCACGTGACGCTTTGGCCGCGAAAGAAAGCGAACAAGCAAGCCTTGTTGCGCAAACTCGTAACGACGAAGCAACCTACCAAGGCCTTATCAAAAATAGCGCCGCTGGTATTGCTGAAGCGAAAGCACAACAAGCTGCCCTCCGTGCCCGTGCTAACTCAACTGGTGGCTTTACACTTGTCGATTCTGGTTCGCTCAGTGACTACCCATGGAACGCTTCTAACTGTCCTATGCAAGGCTACATGTCTACAGGTGGTGCGAATGGTAATGGTGGCGATGGCCGCGGTTACGGTTGCCGCCAATGTGTCAGCTACGTTGCTTGGAAAATCGCTAAAGAAATTGGCGTGTACTACAACAACTGGGGTAATGGTGGCCAATGGGCACAATCTGCAATCCGTGCTGGCTACAAAAACCTTGGTAGCCGACCTGAAACTGGCTCAATTGCAGTTATGTGGGGCAACCCAGGTCACGTTGCTTGGGTAGAAGGTGTCAGCCCTGACGGAAGCAAAGTTACTGTAAGCCAATACAACTACAACTACGGTTCTGGTTACGGTATGTACAGTGAGATGGTGCTCTCGAGCGGCTTCTTCGACCAGTACGTTAAAATCAAATAGATTTTAAATAACTATCTTAAGCAAAACATAACTTTTATAGCGTATCCTAACCTGGATACGCTATAATTATGTAAAGAAATAAATATCTTTTTGAATACGGGGAGTTGCAGGAATGGCCGAGCATGTACGAAGAATACGCAGATTACGTGGTGAGAAAAAAAATGTCTCAACACCTTTATTAGTTTTAGGTTTTGTAGTTGTAGCGGGCATTGGCTACGTTGCCGGCGCCTACAATGGCGGCTATCTCAATAGCTTTATTGGCAAAGACCAACTTGACCTATCTTCGGTGCAAGCAACCTATCAATCGGTGAAAGAAAACTTCGATGGTGATATTGACGACGCGAAGCTTGTTGAAGGCGCAAACCGTGGCTTAGTGGAAGCCCTCGGCGACCAATACACCGTATTTATGAACAAAAAGGAATCTTCCGATTTCGATAACAGCCTTAGCGGCAATATTGGCGGTGGTGTAGGTATTGAATTAGCTATGCGTGGCGATTTACCAACTGTTGTGCGCGTGCTTCGCGACAACCCAGCCGAGAAGGCGGGCGTTGCTGTGAACGACGTTGTGACGGCTGTAAACGGCGAATCGGTTGAGAAGCAAACGACTACCGAAATTGTTACTAAAATTCGTGGTGATGCTGGTACGACGGTGAAAGTAACTGTATTTCGTGACGGGGCATCGAAAGACTTTACACTGACCCGCGAAGTAGTAAACAACCCAAGTGTGTACGGCTCGGTTGTAAACGGCGTTGGTGTTATGACTATTTCACGCTTTGATGACAAGACAGGTGGCTTGGCGCGCTCACTTGCGACGGAATTTAAAGCAGCTGGCGTAAAGGGTGTTGTGCTCGACCTTCGTGGTAATGGTGGCGGGTACGTGACTGCCGCACAAGACGTCGGCGGTATTTGGCTGGACAAACAAGTTGTCGTGACCGAAAAGAAGGGCAATAAAGTTACTGACGAATTAAAGTCCGGCGGAAGCCCAATCCTTAATGGCATTCCAACTGTCGTGCTTATTAACTCAAGCAGTGCGAGTGCCAGTGAAATTGTTGCCGGAGCACTGCGTGACCACAAAGCCGCAACACTTATGGGTGAGAAATCATTCGGCAAGGGAAGTGTACAAAAACTTGTTGGCTTAACCGATGGCAGTATGTTGAAGGTGACTGTGGCGCGTTGGTACACGCCAAGCGGCCTTAATATCTCTGAAAAGGGAATTACCCCAGATACAACCGTTGAGCGCACTGCTGACGACTTTAGCGCTGGCCGTGACCCGCAACTTGATGCTGCAAAGGCAAGCTTTTAAGCTGAGTATCTTTCCAACCTAAGGGGTGGCACCGCTTGTGCTTAAGGAAAGAGCGTAGTACAATACAGCGTATATGGATACAAAAAAGAAAATCCTCCTTGTAGAAGATGACGAAGCGCTTGCTGGCGTATATAAATCACGCCTTGAAATTGAAGGCTTTGAAACCCAATGGGTAGGCAATGGTGAGCTCGCGCTGACGGCTGCTATGACTTTTAAACCTGACCTCATTTTGCTTGATGCAATGATGCCTAAAATTAGTGGTTTCGATGTCCTCGATATTCTTCGCAACACCCCTGAAACGAATAACATTCACGTTATTATGCTTACTGCCCTCAGCCAACCGAAAGACAAAGAACGCGCACAATCACTTGGCGTTGACGATTATCTCGTAAAATCACAAGTTGTCATTGGCGACGTTATTGAGCGAGTACGGTTTCACTTAGGACTTAGTGGCCAGACGCAATAATCTGAAAAAACTTTAGAACCAAAAAAACAAAAAAATGACAGAACCTACCGAGCTACAATTTGAAAAAAATGAAGCGGAGCCGCTCCGCAATTTTTCAATTGGTGATGAAGTACAGGTGATGCGCGCTATCCGTGACGAGACAGGTGCAAAGCTTGGCGAAACCATCGAAGGTGGCTGGAAGGTTATTTTAGTAGAAGATTACACTGATGGAAGTGACAAGATTGTAACTGTTCAAATGGAAGACCACGAAGAGCAAACTATCGCAACGAAGCGTTACAAGGCAAGTAAGCTATCGGATATCCAATCTGCCTCTGAAGCACCTGTGGCACAAATTGAAGCACCAGAAGTCGCTGCCTCAAAAAATATCCTTGGGTTTTCAGAGCAGGAAGTAACACCCGAACGCGAAGTTGAAGTTGAGCACATTCAAGAAGAAATGGCCGAAGTTGCACTAGGAGAAGTTGTTGAAGACCCTGAAGAAGCGGAAGCTCAACCTGAAGGCGAGATGGATAAAGAAGAGCTTGAACGATTCATGGAGACGGCACGTATTCAGTACAATACATTGACGAATATTGTTAAAGAATCTGTTGCAACTGACTTGAATAGAAGTGTCGGGCGTATCGAAGAGGCAGGCGGGGCTATTGTACTTGGTAATCGTATTACTTTGTCGCTTGAAGAGGACCGAAATACTCTGCTTCGTATCGCAAACGGTGTTTTAGATGGTAATTATAATGATGAGTCAGCTCGAACACTCTTGAACCAAGCAGCGCAAACGCTTCAAGGTACATATGCTCGGTTACGAAATATAGGTGAGGAAACTATTCCGGATGTTCGTCGCTCTATGGTCGTTTTGAAAAACTCACTTGGTGAAGCTGACTTTGAATTTAATCGAAGTGACGCAAACTTTAACAACCACTCCGCTGAGCTGGTGCAAAAAAATCCAAGCGCAGGTTTGACTGCGGAAGTTGTAAGCTCTGAAGTTGATAGGGCGGCCGTTAAGGCGGTTGAAGGCCCGATCGGTGACATTATTGATGCAGTTGGTAGTGTTGAATCGGAAGTCTCTGAGAATGCTCAGGCGCTTAGGGTGATTGTTAACCAAATTGAGGAAGTGACGCAACAAAGTTATAGAGGAACAGTTGATATTGATGCACTTCAGTCTCTTGCAAAACGTCTGACGGGAGTTATGGAAAATACACAAAGGTTGAATACGTTTAGCGGTACTGTTGAGGAAGCTGTGTTGCGAATTAAAGCTTCGGCTGCACAATTAAGTTCTGAATAGTAAAACTTTGGTATAAAAAAATAACTCCACTCGTAAAGAGGGGAGTTATTTTTAAAGTGTAAGGTATTAGGCGTTAGCCGTAACGCTTACTTGAGTTCGAGTAACTGTTTTACCAGTAAATTTACCCTTTTTAACTTTTTGGAAGCTCACAACACCATCAACAGCGGCGTGAATAGTGAAGTTCTTGCTAAGGAAAGTACCTGGACCAGCAACTTTTGTGCTACCAGTTTGGCGTACTAAAACTTCGCCAGTGTTCACTGTTTGACCACCAAAGCGTTTAACGCCTAGGCGAGGGCCGGCGTTGTTGCGGTTATTTTTACTTGAACCACCTGCTTTTACGTGTGACATATATTATTTTCTCCTTGAGCACTGACGCTCGTTCAATCTGTTCAATTGTAACTAATAAGAAGGTAACTGTCAAGGGGTTTGGAAAGGGTTTGGTGTATTTTGAATCATCTGGCGAAACCTGGTAATTCAAATGAGGTTTCATTGAGCGCCGAGGACTGTTTGAGCGTAGCGAGTTCCGCAGGTGCCAAAGAAGCCGATACTGAATTACCAAGGCTTGAGACGGCTAGATTTAAAATACACCAAACCCTTTCCAGGCCGCTGCGAAATCCCTTCTTTTTAGGTAAAAGTTAAAAAGTATTTAACTGTTGGTATGTTAAAATCAGAGGTGGAAAGCCCTTTGTGGCTCCAAATACAATTTGGCACACAGCCTAACCCTTATGAATTTAAACTCTCATAAGGTATGGTTGAAAATCGCGTTAACAGTACTGACCCCGTCGTTCAGGCTCGTTAACGCGTCGCATTAGGAAACTTTTGTGGGATCTTATGGTCCGCCTAGCGGCGGGTTCTGTGTTTCCAAATATAACTATTTGTCGACGGTTGGAGGTGTTCTAATGCTAAAAGATTACACGAAAATCGAGCGAATCGGCGTAGTGATAAGCAGTATCGGGCTTCTGATACTTGCAACAGTACAATTATTTATAGTTATTATTTCAATTTAGATTTTCGTCAGTACGAGTAACTCACGGGCGACAACTTGGTCGGGGCGGTGGTAGAGCAATTGTTCTGTAGGGACTGTCTCGAACTTCACTTGTTCAAACCCAAGTTCTTCGAGGTTATCGATAAGTGGAAGGTGAGTAAAGCGGCCTTCTTTGTCTTTCCACGCAGGAACGGCAAGCACAACAGGCGTACCTGACTTTAATTGCGCATTTAGGTTGCGGAGGAAGCCGGTAATAATAAAGTTACAGTTTCCGCGCACTTCAATAAGCTTCGCTGAAGATGGCGGAGCGCTAAATGGTTGGCCTAAGTATGATTCGCTGACGACAGCATCAACAGGTTGTTGCCATTTCGTATCGACAGCATCGCCTTCATGGAGGTACCATTCGGCAGTAAAGCGGTAAGTGTCTTGTAGCCAGTTAAGGTTATCGCGGCTGAAACGAATCATCTTTTCGGCAAGGTCAGTACCGTATACGGCGTAGTCCATAAGCATCGCTTCTTGTAGAAGCACGCCAGTTCCACAAAATGGGTCAAGAATACGTGGCTTTAACAGGTCAGACGCTGGGTCTTTATCGATTGGGCCAGCAAGGTTAATCATAATTTGTGCAAGCTTCGGTGGGAGCATACCGACGAAGGCATCTCGGCGTGGGCGACCTTGGTCACGGGCGGCGAGGGCTGTGATATTTTGCGCACCAGTACTTTCGGCAACAATGATTGATTTACCGCCCTTGATAATCATGAGTTCTACTTTGTTAGCAGCCAGGCCAAGCTTATTGTGGTGTGACGTGGCTGAGCTTAACGCAACTTCTTGGTTAGGAATAAGGCGGATACTTGCGCCTTTGCCTTTAAGTTTTCCTTTAAGGATGAGGCCGACCTTTTGAAGGTCGCGAACGTTCACGTCAACACCATAAGCGCTGAGGCCTAGCGTAATTTTTCCGTCGTATGAACCCCATTTTCGAGAGTAGTGTTGAATAATAGCGTCGGTAACACGGCGCCAGTCATTTGTTGCGTTAATTTCGAAGGCAACTTTACCGGCTTTTTGGGTGCCACCAAGCTTTTGGATATCGAAAGATTCGGTGTCAACCAAGGCGGTATCAGCTGAAAACCAGCTGACGCGAGAAAATGTTCGTTCAAGTTCGGCGATAGATAAGGCCGGCTGGCGACCAAGAAGGGCAATGTACATACATGTATTATAACATTGACCACCCCTTACGGAGTAAAAGTTGTATAATGATTTATATGAAGCTTTCTTTCCGTGGATGGTTAACGATTGTGACGTTGGTGCTGCTTGCCGTCGTTGTTATTGCTGCGTGGCCGGAAATCAAAAAAGCTACCGGCCTTTTGTCACAAGTAAACGTCCTTATTTTATTGCTTTTAATTCCAATTCAATTTGCCAGTTACTACGCAACCGGCGGAATGATTTTCTCGTACTTACGCGCTAAGGGTGAGATAAAAAATATGGGCCATGGCGCTATGACTCGTTTAGCGTTAGAGCTCAATTTTGTGAATCACATTTTGCCAAGCGGTGGAGCAGCGGGTTTTTCGTATCTTGCTTGGGTACTCAGCCGACACAAGGTACCGGTATCACGTTCAACGATGTCGCAAATTGTGCGCTTCACCTTAACGTTCCTAAGCTTTGTATTACTTCTTGGCGTTGCGATGATTATCCTGACATTCAATCACCAAATTGATCGAACCATTGTTATCGTCGGTAGCGCGTTAATGGTGGTTGCTGTTGGTGGAACACTCCTCGGCATCTGGCTTATTAAAAGCTTGCCGCGACTGCGCGCATTTTCAGCGTGGGCAACAAAAATTTCGAACAAGTTTATTACCTGGGTAACCCGCGGAAAAAAGAATGACGTGGTGAAAGTTGAAGTGTTGCTTGAATTCTTTGACGGCCTGCACGGCGACTACATGGCAATTCGGCGCGACCGCCGCATTCTTATTACACCGTTTATTTGGGCGATTATTGCGAACGTTCTTGATGTGTCACTTATTTGGGTATCGTTTGCGGCGCTTGGCTACCAAGTAGACCCAGCATTGCTTTTTGTTGCCTTTGGTATCGCCTCAATTGCTGGTGCGGTTTCGGTTACGCCTGGTGGCGCCGGTGTGTACGAAGCGGTAATGGTGGCATTCTTGGCAGCGAGCAGCATTCCACCGGACATTGCCATTGCGGGTACATTGCTTGCCCGTGTGACACTGCTATCCGGTACTATTTTGTTCGGATACATTTTCTATCAACTAACAATTTTGAAATATGGAAAACAACCAACTCCAACTGACAGTTAGTGAGTTCGTAGCGCTTACGAACCAAACCCTCGACTACGCGTACCCAACAGTCAGCGTAGTGGGTGAAGTGACTGAATTTAGGGTCTCTCAAGGCAAATGGGTCAGCTTTAAACTTAAAGATGCGGGTGCGGTAATCGGTTGTTTCTTGGTGCTCAGCCAACTACGGATGCCTATTGAAGACGGCATGAAATTATTGGTCGTTGCGAACCCTCGTTTGAATAACAAAGGCTTCTTTAGCTTAAACGTGCGGGCGATGAAACCCGTCGGGGAAGGCTCTATTAAAAAAGGCTTCGACCTTCTAAAGGCTAAGCTTGAAGCCGAGGGTTTGTTTGCGCCAGAGCGTAAACGACGCTTGCCGCGCGTCCCACAACGCGTCGCCGTTATCGCCAGTACTGAATCTGCTGGCTACGTTGATTTTTGTAAAATTATTAATGAACGGTGGGGTGGTATGTCAGTTGATGTTGCCCATACCCAAGTGCAGGGTGTGCCAGCGCCCGACCAAATGATTCGCGCCATTCGTTACTTTAATAGCCTCGAAGTGTTGCCTGAAGTGCTGGTTATCGTGCGTGGTGGAGGGAGCGCCGAAGACCTCATGGCTTTTAATGATGAACCACTGGCGCGCGCCATTGCCGAAAGCCGTATTCCAACACTCGTCGGGGTGGGGCACGAAGTTGATACGACACTGGCTGACATGGTAGCGGATGTTCGTGCGGCGACGCCAACCAATGCAGCCGAAATATTAGTGCCAGACCGCAACGAAATTATCCGGGCATCTCACCAAAAGGCAGCATCGCTGGGCTACCAATTAACGCAGGCAATTGATGAATATTCAGCGCGCACCAAAGAACAACTAGAAGCGGCGTTCCGGCGCATTCGCGAAAAGCTCGATGAGAACTTCGAGCGGCTCGCAGCGTTGCGGCTGGCGACGGCGCAACTAAACCCCGAGAACGTATTAAAACGGGGGTATGCGCTACTAAGAGGCGATGTTAGCCTAGGTGCAACGGTTGAAATTGAAACATTACATGAAATAGCTACGGCGGAGGTGAAAAATGTCAGAAAAAAGTAATAAAACAGTTCAAGAACAACTGAGTGAATTATCAGAGTTGGTTGCTTGGTTCCAAAGCCCAGCTTTTAAACTCGAAGACGCGTTCGATAAGTTCAAGCAAGCCGAAGCGCTCGCAGAAGAGATTGAAAAAGACCTTACGAAGTTGAAAAATGATATTAAGGTAGTCAAAAAGAAATTCGATACCGAAGATTAATATGTGGCTGTATATCGTTGGCGGTATTGCACTGGTAATTGGCTTTGGCGCTTTCTTTGGCGCACCCTATGTACCGAGCCGTCGTCGCGATTTAACCCGTATGTTTGATACGCTGTACCCATTGACGGCAAAAGATGTCGTGATTGATGTTGGGAGTGGGGATGGGATTGTACTGCGTGAAGCCAGCCGGCGTGGTGCTAAAGCAGTAGGGTATGAAATTAGCCCGTTGTTTGTTGCACTTTCAAAATGGCTTTCGCGTGGCGATAAAAACGTCACTGTGACAATGGCGAACTTTTGGCTTGCGTCATTTCCGAGCGACACTACAGTTATTTATGCATTTTCCGTAAACCGTGACGGTAAAAAACTTATAAAAAAAATGCAATCTGAAGCAACTCGACTTCATAAACCACTCACACTTATTTGTTACGGCAGCCCATTACCAGGCGTCATGGCGGCGCAAGAATTTGAAGCCTATCATCTATACAAGTTCTCCCCTTTACAGGTGAGTGTAGCATAAGTATAATGACAGATATGAATCCTGACTTTCAGTTTGGCCAACAACCGCAACCGGTCCAGCCAACTCAACCTGCATCGCCATACACTCAACAGGGAGTGCCTCAAATTCCACCCCAACAACAAGGCTATGCACCTGGTGTACCGTCTCAACCGGTGAACAATTATATTGCTCCGGGCAAACCATCAAAAAAATGGCTTATTCTCACGATTGTATTCATTATTACAACACTTGCCGCAATTGGTGGCGGTGTATGGGCGTACATGAACTACCTTGACCAGAAAGATAATACTGATGCAAAAATCTCAACGGCTGTTGCGACTGGTGTAAAGAACCAAGCAGACAAAGACGCTGCTGATTTCCTTGAAAAAGAAAAGCAACCAAACCGTCAATTTGCCGGTCCTGATGATTACGGTCGTCTTGCGTTTGATTATCCAAAAACATGGAGCATTTATGTTAGTAAAGATACTTCTGGTGGTGGAACATACGAAGCCTACTTCAATCCAGTGAGTGTCCCTCCAGTTAAGACAACAACACAATACGCCCTACGGGTAATCATTGAAGAAAAAGGCTACGAAACGGTTCTTGCAAGTTACGACAGTCTTGTGAAAAAAGGTGACCTTAAGGCAACTGCAGTGAAAGCCGACGAGACCGACGGTACTCGCTTAGAAGGTAACTTCACGAAGGACATTCGTGGCTTAGCAGTGGTATTTAAGATACGCGATAAAACAGTGACTGTTCGTAGCGACGCCGAAACATTCCGTGGCGATTTCGACGCACTCGTTTCGACCATTACTTTCAACAAATAAAACATCATGCTTGTCTTTGCTTGAAGGCTTCACACGGTGATACACTATATACATGAATAGAGGCGAGGGGAGTTTTGAGGTGACACCGTTAGTAGCGGCGGCTCACGAGTTAAAAGCGCCTCTTGCGTTGGTCCGCCAACTTGCCCTGCGCCTTGGCGACGAACATCTTAGTACCACTGAGCGTCAACGGCTACTACATCAGACCGTCTTAACTGCTGAACGTGCTTTGCGTTTAACCAGCGACCTCACCAAGGCTGCGCGGCTTGATTCTGCCATGTTTCAGCTTGAACCAATCAACCCCGACCAACTATGTCGCGATGTCGTCAGCGAGTTGCAGCCACTCTTTGAAGCATACGGCCGTTCGGTTGCAGTCAAAGGCCGACGCCACCCGCTGTTGTTAGTTGCGAACCGCGATTTATTGCGACGCATACTACTAGGCTTTAGTGATAACGCGCTGCATTACAGCCAGCCAGGCACTGCGGTTCATTTACAAATTCAAGCCTTTAAAAAAACCGGCGTTGTACGGGTTGGGGTGCGCGATTTCGGCCCGGCACTTTCTAGCGATATGTGGCGAACATTGCAGAAGAAACTTGATACAGCGCCGCAAACAATTCATGCGCGCCCAGAGAGCAGCGGGCTCGGCCTGTACATCGCTAGCCAATTTGCTGACGCTATGAACGGTCGCATTGGTGCGGTACGACATAAAGACGGCGCAACCTTTTACGTAGAGTTGCAGGCATCTAACCAACTGAGCTTCCTATGATCCGCGTACTGTTAGTCGAAGATGACGCCTGGCTTGCCGAAGTAGAGGCGAGTATTATTCACGATGCCGGGTATGAAGTACAGATTGCCCCACATGCCCCTGCAGCCATAGATTTAGTAGATTCTTTTAAGCCAGACATTATCGTATTGGATGTTTTACTGGCCGGTTCAACTGCCTTCGCATTATTAAATGAACTACAATCTTATTCAGATACTGGAATGGTGCCTGTAGTATTGTGTACAAACATTGCCGAACAATTTGACGCAAAAAAGCTAAAAGAATATGGGGTGATGCGCGTTGTCGACAAAACAACGATGTTTCCAGCCGATTTAATTGCAGCAATTCGGAGTGTTGAATGAAAACGGTTCGAACTCGGGCGATAGTGCTCCGCCGCACAAACTTCGGGGAGGCCGACCGTATACTTTCATTGCTCACACCTGAAGGCCGCCGTAGCGTCATGGCGAAAGGTGTGCGAAAAGAGAAGAGTAAACTAGCCGGTGGTATTGAACTATTTGCTGTGACTGATGTTGTGATTGGCGAAGGGCGGGGAGACCTAGGGATTCTTACCTCTGCCCAGCTAGTAAAATTCTACCGCCATATCTTAGAAGATTATGACCGTCTGCAATTTGGCTACCGAGCAATTAAGTTAGTCGGTGCCGCGAGTGATACGGTGGATGAACCCGAGTGGTTCGACCTACTGGCAGAAGTTTTAGCTGCACTCGATGCATTAACAATCCCTTCGGAACTTATTGAAACTTGGTTCTTGCTGCGCTACTCGGCACTACTAGGCCGAGAGATAAACCTTGACCGTGACATTGACGGCTTGCCATTGTCGGCAGAATCGAAATATCGCTACGATTCAACCGAAGAGGGGTTACGCCCTTTGCAGAGTGGTGAAATTACGAGTGACCATATTAAATTACTCCGCCTTATTGCAACTCGCTCACTGAAGGTGCTGGTGCAAATTGGCGGCATCGGTGCAATTTTGCCAGAGTGTCTGCGTGTCGCACGTGAACACGCTGCGTTAGAATCTTAAGCAAAGAAAAAAGCCCCGCCATTCGAAAATGGGGGGCTAGTCTTTTTTCTTGAACCGGCGCGAGTTTTGCCGTGCATGCACTGTTGCCTTAAGGTCTTCGATAATCGAGGCTTCGAGCCTCGGTTTTTTCAGCTCTCTGGCTTTCGTGAGGGCGTCTTCGAGAACTCGGAGTGAAGCATCCAGCTGCGCAGGCTGAAGGCGACGGTAGATAACACCTGACATTTGCAACGCAATAACAACTTCTTCGGTAACCGGCCATAAGCTGGTGTAATGGGCAAAACGGCCGAGCGCTAGATAGTACTCGCCCTGGTGAAAAAGCTCTAGGCCACGTTGCAAGTCGGAACTATTGGGTGGGTTCGGTTCATTTGTCATCGTAAAGCCCTTCAAAGGAGGCGTTGCACGGTTACATCGAAAAAAGAACTATTGATACTATGACAAAAATTTACAAAAAGTCAATATTTGGAAGGGTTACGGTATGATATACTGTCAGTAGTTATGGAAAAAAATCAAAAAATGGAAAACATTGTTAGCTTGGCGAAGCGCCGTGGCTTTATTTATCCAGGTTCAGATGTATACGGTGGCCTAAGTGGTACATGGGATTTCGGTCCACTTGGCGTGCAACTAAAACGCAACATAATGCAGCTTTGGTGGGACATGTTTGTCGACCAACGTGAAGATATGTATGGTATCGACGCTGCAATCCTTATGAACCAAAAAGTATGGCAGGCGAGTGGGCATGTTGATACGTTTACTGACCCTCTGGTTGAAGACCTTGAAACAAAGCAACGTTTCCGCGCAGACCATTTATTAAAAGATGCTGGTTTTGACGTTGAAGGTTTAAGCCTCGAACAAATGACCCAGCTCATTAAAGACAATGGTGTGAAGAGCACAGCTGGCAACGAACTTTCTGAAGTACGCACATTTAACATGATGTTCAAAACAACTGTTGGTCCTGTTGCTGACGACTTATCAATTAGCTACCTCCGCCCAGAAACCGCCCAAGGTATCTTCACCAACTACAAAAACGTACTCGATAGTTTTTACCCAGACCTTCCATTTGGTTTAGCGCAACAAGGAAAAGCCTTCCGCAACGAAATTAGCCCACGCGACTTTATTTTCCGTTCTCGTGAATTCGAACAAATGGAAATTGAATATTTTGTTAACCCAAATGCCTGGGAAGAATCTTTTGAACACTGGCGCCAACAAGTATGGAAATGGACACAAGCATTAGGCCTACCTGATGACATGGTGCACGAGCTTGAAGTACCTGAAAACGACCGCGCGCACTACAGTAAGCGCACTATCGACTTCGAATTTGATTTTGCTATTGGCCGCGAAGAACTTCTTGGCCTTGCATACCGCACTGACTTTGACCTGCAAAACATCCAACGGGTGAGTGGCAAGAAAATGGATTACAACGTCAAGGGAACAAACGAAAAATTTGTACCACACGTTATCGAACCTTCGTTCGGTGTTGAGCGTGCCCTTATGGCTGTTTTAACGGCTGCCTACACGGAAGATGAAGTAAATGGCGAAGCACGCACATACTTGAAGCTACCAGAGCACCTCGCGCCTGTACGCTTTGCAGTATCTCCACTTGTTCGTAACAAGCCTGAACTCGTTGCAAAAGCCCGCGAAGTATATTCAATTTTGAAAAAGAAATACGGTGCTGTTATGTGGGACGACAATGGCAACATTGGTAAACGGTACCGCCGCCAAGATGAAATTGGGACACCGTACTGTGTTGTTATTGATTTTGATACACTTGAAACTGACGGCTTAGTTTCTGTTCGAAGCCGCGACACTACTGAACAAGTACGCGTTAAGCCAGAAGACTTATAGCTTTCCTTGTAACCTATATTACAAACTCGTTTAGTGCGAGCTGTTATAATTAGGTATATGAAAGCAATCTGGAACAACGAAACTATCGCCGAAGCACCAAAAGAAGACCTTATTCGAATTGAAGGAAACTGGTATTTTCCGCCAAAATCTATCAACTGGGAATTTTTCCAGGAAAGCGACCACCATACGACTTGCATATGGAAGGGTGAGGCAAGCTACTACGATGTAGAAGTCGCCGGTCAAGTAAATGACTTTGGCGCTTGGTACTACCCAGAACCTAAAGAAGGTTCTGTTGAACGCGTAAAGCAAGATTTTGCAAACTACGTGGCATTTTGGAACGGAATCGAAGTCGTCGCCTAACCGCTGATGCTTTGTTCTATAGGTGGTGCGACATATACTTCTAGTATATGAACATCGATAAAGCCCCGCGCATCTCAAAACGACGACAAACACCCGAACTGCTAGCGGACGAGGCTTGGCATCTTGCCAACAATTACACTCGTGGAAAATGGAATTTGCGTAGGCTGCAGCGAATTGAATTTGGCGGCAGCATTTTAGAAGCAATTGGCCGCGAAGTGACACTTGGGAAGACTGAAATTGAACCGGTTCTTATCGAGACATTGATATCATTTACTGCAGAAAAAATGCATGAGGACTCAAGCCGGCTCGATGGTAAATATGCAATGTATACTATTGCGAGTACGACATCTCAAGATATCGTTAAAGAGGAAATGCCTGAGCATATTCTTGAAGATATCATGACTGACTTAGATACAGGGCTTCATATGCATGAAGATGACGATGATAACGACGGGGACACTGTCGATTTCGTTGAACTCAGTGCAGACGAAACCCTTAACGCTGCTGAAATACAGCGTAACCAAGAAGTTATCTACAAATTTGACCACGAAGGAACGTTTTATGATTATTCAACACGGTTCTTTTACACTGTAGATAGTGAAAGCGTTCACGAGATGGAGTATTTACACTCGGAAAACAAGATTCTTTGGAATCCCTTCAAAGAGAGTAGGGGAACCGAGGATGACCAAAGCCCTGCGTCACTTATATCGCTAAATGATGAAGGTATGCCGGTTGAGTTGAAAGATCCGCAATCTGCTTTAGAAAAATTTGTCATAAACAATGATTTTCGTGAAATAACAGAATTTAGCTCGCTTGATAAAGAAGAGCATGTTCGTCGTGCACTCGGAATAATGGCAATGGCTTCGAGTAGTATTGTCGATTTGCGAAAGCGCCGCTCGAAGTAGCTTTCACGGGTGCTACAATAATACATATGATTATTTATTACACCGACGGGAGCGCAAGCCCCAACCCAGGCCCTGGCGGCTTTTCAGTTATTAAAAACGGCGCACCGCACATTCTTGGTAGCGAAGAAGGTATTACGACAAACATCCGTATGGAAGGTATGGCACTTGTTGCTGCGCTGAAAGATGCTGGCGATGAAAAAGCAGAAATCTTCACCGATAGTGAATTTTGGATTAACGTTATTACCAAATGGGCACCAGGCTGGGAAGCGAAAGGCTGGAAGAAGAAGGGTGGCGAAATTAAAAACCTCGACATCGTTCAAGAAGTCTATCCACTGCACCAAAAATCAAATGCCGTACTCACTTGGGTACGAGGGCACGAGGGCGACCCGGGCAATGAAATGGCCGATGAATGGGCGAACAAAGCGCGCGAAGGTGTGCGATTGTAATAACCGCTTAATAGGGGTATAGTTTTTGCATGAGCGAAGCCTATACCTATGGTGGAAACGGAAGCATTGAACGCGTTGAATATAACGAGCTTAATGAATACGACTTAGGTGTGCGCATCGAAAAAGCCAGCGAAGCTTTAGAATCTATTTTTATGCATACAGCATCTCCTGGTATTGTGAATGAATTTTCACAGGACAAAGAGGGGATGTATCGAAAGGTGTCGTCGGCCTATTTTCTTGAGAGCGATTCTGCGTTCTTTTTCAATAGCGACACTGGCTCAATTAAAAAAGTCTTAGATGTGCCTGTAATGAAGGACATTAAAATTGAACATGCTCTCTATACTCATGGAGTGCTGTGCGAGGAATACATACTAAAGATTATTCATAACGACCCAGGTACCAACGGGGCATTTTCGACACGGTATCACCTTAGTAATTTCACGGGTGGGTATTGGCAGGCAACCGTAGAGCACATTGATATTGAGAACGATGATTACAATATTCTTCGAGTGCAAAATAATAGTAAATATTACACCCGCGATATGACCTCTTACGATTTTGATGAAATGAAAAAAGATAGCACTGAAATTAAAGACCAATTAGGAATCGTTCTGGTACAATAAAACCTGTTGCTTAATAGGAAAATACACATGGACGAAGATAAAACCCCTGAAATTACCGATACCTCAGAAGTTCCCGATATTGATGCTCCGATTGAAACATTTGCGCCTGTAAATGTACCCACGGAAGCTGCTGAATATGTTGAAAAAATTGAAACCCAAAACAACGAAGAGGGTACGACTGACATTTTTAACTGGGCAAACAAAACGGATGCCGTTAAAAACGATTTAGTTGTACAATTCTTTCTGTTCAACCGAAATTATACGCCGTATACAACCAAGCTTGATAATGAACTTGATTCACAAATTAAGTCGTTCTTCTTGTTCGACGCAATTAACGAAATTAACCTAGGCGCCGGCACCGGTTTAACTGTACGCGACTACGAACTCGTAGAATCTGAAAAAGATGTACTGCTTCGCACTGAACTTTCAAAAGTTGGTCGAGCAGAAACGCTTATTCACCTTATCGAAAACGAACGTTCTGACATTGTTGAATTCGTTGAACAAGAACACGAGTTCAAACGTATGAAGGGAATCATCGCTCGTTATAGCAACAAAGACGGCAAGGGTGTGTTTTACGTTGTGAAGCAAATCAGCCCAGGCCTTCAAGGGGCAACCGCTTGGGAATTTAGCGATGGTGGTTTTAGGTCATTTAAACCTGACTTCGGTTGGAAAGTTCCTGCTGATAACCAAGTACTTATTGTTGATAATGACATCTTCATTTATAACCAAAGCAAATTCGAACGTTTGTTTAACTACGACTACAAAAAACAATTACTTGCTGACGCTAAAGTAAGCGAAATCGAAAAACTCTACAAACTAAGTTTCCCTGGTGAAGTAACATTGCAATCACTTGTTCTTGAGAAAAAGAAGATTGTGAACAAACTGCAAAAACTTGAAATTGGTGCAATTAGCCAAGAGCAGGCAATCGATTATGCTGACACTATGGGCCTCGAACTTATGACCGACGACGCTGGCGCGATTATCATTATGGATAGCAACGACCTCGACATGTTCGTAAACCTTATTAACGAAGACTACATCACCAGTGAAATTACTGGCAAACGCTACGAAATTAAGAGCAAGAAGCTACTTGATGACCCAGAAGGCGAACCGCCGCGCGGTTAAGCTTGTTTTGATGCCTGTTCGGGGGTATACTTACCGACAATATGGAACAGACCCCGATTGAAACAAATAAGGGACAACTTATTCGCCAGTTACGAGGCCTTGCTTTAAAGGGGTCCGATGACGGCAGCTGGAATGAGCCAGTTGAGCAAACAACCATCAACTTCCGTTCGACTAACCTAAAGGGTGAAACGCACCTGTTTGCGAAGGTTGAGTTTGAAGCTAAAAAGGCTAAACAAGATTTTGGCAGGGGAGTGCTAAGGACTGTCTATTCGCTTCGCGCCTCTGTTATTCAAACTGAATTAGGGTTAGAGAATTTACCCGAAAGTGTTCGCGAAGCATCACGCCGAAAAAAGATAGCGGTAGGTGACGGGGACGATGAGCCTGAAGCTATGGTACTGCGGTTTAATGACGACGAGGTTGATGAACATGAGTTTGATGGATACGAAGAAATGATGTTCCGACATGTCCAAGGTTTAAGCTTTACGTTGAATGGACGCGGTGACTTATTGAATACAACTCGTGAGAACTTCTATGAGACCGACGACGAGGGCGGTGTAGATATTTATGGAGTGCGTAGTGAACAACCAAGCAACCTTTTTGCAGAAGAGGCGCAAACACTTCATCCTGATTTAAAACAGCTCAGTTTTAAAAAGAGTACCAAAGAACTCGGTGAGGAACTATCGTTTTTAGGTATCGTTGAAGGCTACGTGGCGGACAAAGAACTGGTGCGCTACTCACAAATGGAGCGCTATCGAGATATGCTGACAATGGTTGCATTCCTAAATTACGAAGCTTCTACAAAAGTCATCGAAGACCTTCTGTAAGAATTCATATTTACAGGCTATAATAGAGAGAATGAATCAATCCTTAGCACTCGAGATTATGCTCTCGGGAGAGAGCGTGTTGCTAACTGGTCCTGCGGGTGCCGGTAAGACCTTTGTTTTGAACCAATTTATTAAGTTGGCAAAGTACGAAGGTAAGCATGTGTCAGTGACAGCTACTACGGGGCTGGCTGCAACACACTTAGGTGGCACCACCATTCACAGCTGGTCTGGTATGGGTATTGGCGACCACATTCCCCAAGGCTTCGCCGAGCACATCGCTAAAGGCCGTCGTGAAATTATTGAAAAGACAGATGTTCTTATTATCGATGAGATTAGTATGCTCCATGATTTCCGCCTCGACATGATAGACGAGATTTGCCGCTTAGTCCGTAAAGAGCCAGACGTTCCCTTTGGTGGCATTCAGCTTATTATGTCTGGCGACTTTTTCCAGCTTCCACCAATCAATAGGGGAGATTCACGGGCTGGTAGTTTTGTCGTTAACTCTGATGTATGGCGCGAGCTCGACCCAACTATCTGTTACCTTGAAGAGCAACACCGTCAAGACGACGAAGTACTTATTGATATTCTTAATGCAATCCGTGCCGGTGATGTACGCCGTAACCACGCTGAAACGCTGCTTGCGCGCACCGAAGTGCATCCAGACGAAGACGAGCAGATGACCGAACTGCACACGGTCAATGTTGATGTCGACAAGATGAACGAAGCAAAGCTAAAGCTACTTGATGGCGACGAAGTGACCTACCAACAAACGACAACCGGTTCTGATAACTACGTAGAGAACCTACAGCGCTCTGTACTTGCACCATCAATGCTTCGACTTAAGGAAGGTGCATTGGTTATGGCCGTGAAAAACAGCCCAGAACGTAAGTATGCAAACGGAAGTATCGGGACGGTTGTTGGTTTCGAACCACACACTGATTACCCGATTATTGAATTCAAAAATGGCAAAGAAATTTCGATGGTTCCTGACACCTGGGAGCTTCGTGATGGCGATAAAAAACGGGCTAGTATTACCCAAATTCCTATTCGTTTAGCATGGGCAATTACTGTTCACAAATCTCAGGGTATGACACTCGACGCCGCTCGTATCGACCTACGAAAAGCCTTCGTTGAAGGTATGGGGTATGTTGCACTCAGCCGAGTAAAAAATGTGAACAACCTTTATTTAACAGGGATAAACCAGATGGCTTTGAAGGTAAGTGCCGAGGCAATGGAAATTGACGAGAACTTACGCATTAAGGCAGCGCAAGCGAAAAAACGTTTTGCTCACCTTGAAAAAGTAGCCGAAGAGCGTGCGAAAGCGCCAGAGCCGAAAGCTAAAGAAGGCAGTGGAACTTGGGCCGACAAAATTGAGAAGATGCGCGAAACCTACCCTAACGCCTACCGCCCATGGACTGATGCGCAGGATGACGAATTGAAGCAATATTTCCAACAAGGTGAGTCGGTAACGCAACTCAGCCAAAGGCTTGGACGCCACGAAGGTTCAATTACTATTCGCTTGCAAAAGCACTTCGGTGAAGACTCAGTCGAAATTTAGCGTAAACTCTTTATACACACTTCGTTGTATACTGAATATATGAAACAACCCTTCGCTAAAAATGAAGTTAAAATCGCTGTTATCGGTGGGGGAACTGGTAGCTTTACGATGCTCTCATCGTTGAAGCGGTATACAAAACAGATTGCAGCAATTGTGAGTATGGCCGATGATGGAGGAAGTACTGGTGTGCTGCGTGACGAACTTGGAACGTTGCCCCCTGGTGATGTGCGCCAATGCTTAGTAGCCCTTAGCGATTCACCAAAGGTCCGCGAATTGTTCGAATATCGTTTTGCTGCCGGGACGTTCGGCGGACACTCTTTCGGAAATATTCTATTAACAGCATTAGAAAAGATAACTGGCGATTTTAGCGAAGCTGTCGAAACCGCTTCGGACATTCTTCGTATCAATGGTGTAGTAATTCCCGCAACACTTGATAATATTCGCCTCAAGATGGAATGGTCCGATAAAAGCCTTATTTTAGATGGCGAACGTGTTATCGATGCCGAACACTTTGTACATGATCCACGTCGCGCCACTCTCAGCCTTACACCAAACGCGACGCCGAACAAATTGGCGATTCGGGCTATCGAGCAAGCTGACATTGTCGTTATTGCGCCAGGTGACTTATACACCTCACTCGGTCCATTATTGGTTATTGACGGTATTGGAGAAGCGCTTAGTAAAACGAAGGCAAAGAAAATCTATGTCTCTAACCTAGTCAGCAAAAAAGGACAGACTGATGGTTTTACCGTAAGTGACCATGCGAAAGAAATTGAACGCTTCGCTGGTGCTCCTTTCCTTGACTATGTTCTCTACAATCAACAGGCTCCAACCGAAGAGCTTGCGAAGCGCTATGAAGAAGAAGGGGGATATGTCACGATGGCCGACATGGACACGCTGTCTACTATGCACTACGAAGCGGTAGGCGGTAACTTCTTGGGTGAAATGGCCACTGACAATAATGCCGATAGTCTTATTGGCAAACGCTCACTGATTCGCCACGATGCCGAAGCGGTTGCGAAATTAATTTTTAATTTGTATCGAACCCATGAAAGCTAACCCGACCGTCTTTCACATTCTTGATCTCGACCGCACTTTGCTTGATACATCAAAACTCGCACACCACTTAAAAGAAATCATCGCCCGCCGCGACCCCGAGCTTGCGCACGCTATCGGTATTGAGATAGCAAAACACCTAAAAGAGGGGACATCCTTCTTTATTTTTGAATACATCGCCGAACATATACATCACGAACAGTTCGAGCGTTATATAAACGAATTAAATTATATAGCTCCCGCGAGTGAATTGCTTCTGCCTGGCGCAACCGAACGCATTGCCTTTGCGAAAAGCCAACCCGGTTGGAGTATGGGTATCTTAACCTACGGCGCCCCACGTGACCAAAAGATTAAACTGAAACTAACCGGTTTACAGATGGAGCGTCACATTATTACCGATACCCCTAAAAAAGGTGCGATTATTGCATCATGGAAACTTCCTAGCGGAAAATATAAACTGCCGATAGAATTTGGTGGTCACACCGTCGACCAACTGACTTTCGATGATGATAAATTTATTGCATTTAAAGATTTGCCAGAAGACGTGTTGGGGCAGTGGGTGACGCATGCATCCATTGGCGGTACAAATGATATGAAACACCTAGCACTGAATGTGCGACCAGTACCAAATTTAGAAGCCTCTATTAAATATTTAAAAACAAAACTCGTTTTCTAAAAAGACACAGCTAACTCCCTCTTCCCATTTCAAGATACTAAAAGCGTAGTGCAACCCATAAAAAATCAGCCAGGAGCGATTTTTTGTGGCGTGTAACGGTATCTGGAAATGGGAAGAGGGAATTAGTTGCTTTGCTATGGGGATAACTACGCCCTAATACATAATTACATCACATTCTTCATATAAGCGAACAACCACCCCTCATCTGTTAACCATAATAGTTATCCGCAGTTCTGTGGATAAACCAACAGGTAATCGCAACATTGTCAAAAATGGGGGTTGTAGTGGGTAAGTGTGGGTAGTATTCTAAGTTCAGTGGAAAAAAGAGCCCACTAAGACAAACAACACATTTAAAAAATAACCAACCAACCCACCAAAAGGAAACAACGTGGCTCGAATAGATTATTTTGAACGAAAGCTTGACGATAAACGTCGATTGACCGTACCGTCCGAGCTTAGGGAAGAATTTCTATCAGGCGTAGTCCTAACTAGGGGATTCGGAAAATACCTGCACCTGTACCCAAAATCGGTATGGACGCAAGAGGTTGAACCAGCACTTAGCACCGGTAGTATTCTCGACGAGAAAACTGCTGACGTTAACGTACAGTTTCGCCGGGGTAAAACCGAAGCAGACCTTGATCAAAAGCAAGGTCGCGTAACTATCGAGCAACATCTTCTTGATTTTGCTGGCATAACTCGCGATATTGTAGCTGTTCGGGCTGGTGCGTACTGGCGACTTTTGCCAGTCGATTCTGAATAATTTTAACTGTCGGTTCTTTAACAACTTAAAACAAGAGAATAAACTCTCGAGATCAACTATCTGGTAGTGAGGCGTGGATACCAGCAACACATTAACCAAGCTGGCGTACCTTGTTCCAAAAAAACACACCTCCCAAACTCCACCTCACACATAAGTCTCTCAACTTTGATAGTAGTAGGGTATGAGTGTCTATAAGATGCCCCCAATAATCTACTATCACGACTTTTACAAAAACAAACACACTGCGAAAAACAAACAGCTTCACTATCAGTTAGGTGATCTCGAACTCTTCTTATTACAACTTAGGTTATAATAGGGGGAATGAGTAAAGAACATCCACCACATCATATTCCGGTTCTTCTCGAAAGCGTTGTAACGTTGCTCCAGCCTGAGGCAGGTGAGTCATATCTTGACTTAACTGCAGGATACGCTGGACACGCCAATGTAATCTTGAATAAAACAGGAAACTTTAAAGATAGCGTCTTAGTTGACCGCGACGATTATGCAATTGCGCATTTATCTGAGCTTGAAACAAAAGGCGTACGGCTAATGCACTCCGACTTTTCATCTGCTGCGAAGCAGTTAGTAGAAGAAGGTAAGACATTCGACGTAATCTTGATTGATCTGGGGGTGTCGTCACCACAGCTCGATCAGAGCGAACGAGGGTTTTCATTTTCTAACAACGGTCCGCTCGACATGCGTATGGATCAGCAAAACGGCATTACTGCTGCAGAACTGATAGATACAATTAGAGTAGACAAGTTAGCGAAAATTATTCATGACTATGGCGATGAACCATTTGGCATGGCTCGGCACTTAGCCGAAGTAATTGTCGCTGGACGACCGTTCAAGGATACACATTCACTCGCCGAACTGATTAAGCAACACCACCGTGGACGATGGTCTAAAACCCACCCAGCCACGCGTACTTTTCAAGCGCTCCGCATTGCCGTCAATGACGAACTCGGGCAAATAGAAGCAGTTCTTCCATTACTCCTTAAACTCCTTAATAAAGGCGGGCGAGTAGGGATAATTAGTTTCCATAGCTTAGAGGATCGATTAGTGAAACGTTTCTTCAAAGAGCAGACAGCCAATGGGCTGGAAGCCATACTAGACGTTATTACAAAAAAACCTGTCAGTGGAGCCACCGACGATGTTCACAATCCGCGTGCCCGAAGTGCAAAGCTTCGTGTCGCAGTGAAAAAATAAACAAAAAATAGAGAAAGGGCAAAACACCATGCCAATTCACATCCCAGTACAATACAACGACCAAACACAAATCGTTGCAGTACGCGTAAAATAGTCTAACGACTTTGGATTAAACCCGCGCTGTCTCATAGCGGCGCGGGTGGAAATCCTGTTCAGAACAGGGCAAGGAAGTAGCTTTAGAACGAGAAATAGGTGCAGTCTGCACTTAAAATTTTCTTCTAAAGGGCGCACTTAAGCGCGCCTACTTCGAGAAGCGAAAGTTTCACAAAACACAAAAAAACAAACTAAAAATAAAAAGCGAAAAGCGAAGCATTCACCACAATGTCTAACCAATCAACATCATATTACGTCAATCGACGTCAGCAGAACTGGTCTCGCAACCAGAACACTACACGCTACGTGTCCGCTATCAAGCTTGGACCTGTTGCTCATACTGTTCTCGTTGCACTTATGATTATCGTTCTCGGACTCATTTATGTTACTCAAGCAACTCGTACAACCGGTTATGACTACGAGATGCAAAAAATCGACTCACAAATTGCTGATTACGATCAACAAAAGAGCGAACTTGAAATTGAGAACACTCGCTTAACCGCATTGGAAACTGTGAAAAACAGCAGTGTAGCGAAGGAAATGACTGCTTCAGCTGATACGCAATACGTTCAACAATAGATTATAGTAGGTATATGAAACCATCAGCACTACGCCACGGCAGTCGATCACGAATATTAGCGGCAGTAATCCTCGGGATTACGGCCATTTTTGTGATTCGTCTGTTTTACCTACAGGTTATTCAACATGACCATTACGTAGCGCTGGCGCAATCTGAACAAATGACTCGTGAGCGTATTCCTGCGAAGCGCGGTGAAATTTACGCAATGAGCGGTAATACCCCTGTAAAGATGGTGCTTAATGAAACAGTTTATACAGTATTTATCGACCCTGCAGTTATAACAAAACCAGACGAAGTTATTAAGGTAATGAAGCAAGTGGCTGGTGGTAATCTGCGCGATGATTTTGAAGAATCAGTGAATGCAAAAGAACTCCGCTACCGTGTTGTTGCGAACAAAGTAACCCGTTTGCAAGCTGAAAAAATTAAGGATGCTGGTTTAAAGGGGATTGGCTTCCAAGCTGTTTCACAACGCGTCTATCCTGAGGAAACGCTTGCGTCACAAGTGCTTGGGTTCGTTGATACTGAAGGCAACGGTAAATATGGCCTTGAAGGCTTCGAAGACGAAGAGCTAAAAGGGGTTGATGGACACCTTGAAACGGTTACTGACGTGAGTGATATTCCGCTAACTATTGGCGACCGTAATGTTCGCCAACCGGCAGTAGACGGCAAGGATATTGTTATGTCACTCGACCGTAATGTGCAATCTCACACTGAAAAAGCTTTAGCCGATGGTTTAAAGCGTACCGGTGCAACCGCCGGAAGTGTTTTGGTTATGAACCCGAATAATGGCCAGGTGCTTGCTATGGCTAACTTGCCAACCTACAACCCGGGCAAGTATTTCGAAGTACAAGATGCAGCTGCGTTTAATAACGGTACCATCTCTGCACCATACGAACCGGGTTCGGACGTTAAGACATTTACGATGGCGACGGGTATCGACAAGAACGTTGTACGGGCCACCGATACTTTTAATAACACTGATAGTATTAAGGTTGAAGACCGAACCATCGGTAACGCGACAAAGGGAAAAACTGGTAATATTACGTTCCAAACTGCCTTAACATTCTCACTCAATACCGGTTTTGTAACGGTTGCACAGCGCCTGGGCGATGGCAAAAGTATTAACCGTACCGCTCGCGACACTATGTACGAATACTTCCACGACCGTTTCCGGCTAGGGGAGTTGACAGGTGTTGAACTTTCAAACGAAGCAAAGGGAATTCTTATTTCCCCAAGCGACCCAGACGGTAATGCCGTGCGTTACTCAAACATGGCATTCGGCCAAGGACTCGACGTCACCATGGTGCAGGTGAGTGGTGGCTTCAGCGCCATGATTAACGGTGGCAATTATTACAAGCCAACTATTATTGCCGGGGAAATGGTCGATGGCGCTTTGAAAAAAGTGGATGTGAGTAAGCCTGTACAAGCTGGTGTTGTCACGCAGTCTACCTCTGACCAAATGCGCCAAATGATGCAAACGGCGCGCGCTTCATCATTTGGCCGTACTGACAAACAAGGGTACGAAATTGGTGGTAAAACCGGTACCTCACAGGTTATTAAAAACGGTAAATATAGTGAGACTGAAACAATCGGTACGTATCTTGGGTACGGTGGTGCAGAAATTCCGGAGTATGTCATAATGGTGTCAGTATCGGGGGACAACAAAGAGCTCCAAGGTGCACGTGACGCCCTCCCAATTTTTACCGATATTTCAAACTGGATGCTCGATTACTTAAAGATTCAACCAAAAGGATAAACATGCAAATAGTATCAGAAGCCCTTATTAACGAATTTGTCAGAAGCTTTGTGTTAAGCGTCGGTGCATTTATTCTCGCCATGCTGTTAACACCGGTCTACACATTCGTTGCGTACCGTTACAAGTTTTGGAAACGCCAACGTACCGAAAGTACTACCGGTGAATTACTAAAGGTATTCACTAAGCTGCATGCTGATAAATTCAAGCGAAATATTCCTACTATGGCGGGTATCGTGTTTGTATTTGCAATCATTGTCATTACGCTCCTCTTCAACTTTGACCGAGCGGGTACGTGGCTTCCATTAGCGGCATTAGCCGGTGGTGCGATTGTTGGTTTGATTGACGACATTATTAACATCCGCGGTGGCGGTAAGGGTGTTGCTGGGCTTCGCTCGAGCCTTAAGTTCTTAATGATTACCGCTATTGGCCTCGCGCTTGGTTTGTTCTTCTTCGAAAAGCTTGGCGTCAGCGCGGTACATGTTCCGTTTGTCGGCCCCTGGGAACTAGGTTGGCTTATTGTTCCTATCTTTGCCTTCGTGATTGTCGCAACGGGTAACGCAGTAAATATTAGTGATGGCCTCGACGGCCTTGCTGGTGGACTCGCTGCGATTGCCTTTGGAAGCTTCGGTGTTATCGCTTTGTTGCAAGGCAACGGCATTATGGCTGGTTTCTGTTTCACGGTTGTTGGTGCACTGCTCAGTTATCTCTGGTTTAATATTTACCCAGCTCGCTTCTTCATGGGGGACGTAGGAAGTTTCGCCCTCGGTACGTCGCTTGGTGTCGTTGCCATGTTGACTGACTCAATTTTCATTCTGCCAATTATCGGCCTCGTATTTGTTATTGAAGCTGGTTCAAGCCTTATTCAAATTTTCAGTAAGCGCGTATTTAAACGTAAAATCTTTATCTCTGCACCGGTGCACCACCACTTAGAAGCTATTGGCTGGCCTGAGACCAAAGTAACAATGCGCTTTTGGATTATCGGTACTGTCTGTGCATTTGTCGGTATTATGATTGCCCTCGCTGGAGGCAACATTTAAGATGGCTCAAGGGTGGCAACAACGCCGGGCAACCGGTGACCGTGGTGAAGTGGTGCGCAAACACCATCCTGACCGCCTGATTATTGTCTTTACTCTTATTCTTATGCTCATCGGTTTGCTGATGATGTACGCCATTGGCCCGCAACGTGCCAACCTTCTCAATTCAATATTTGGCTACGAATATTCTGACACCTACTTCTTTATTAAACAGTTTGTTAGCTTCTTACTTGCCGGGGCCGCCTTTGCTGTCATGGCTAAATTGCCATACGAATTTGTATTGAAACACGGCACGAAGATATTAATTATCGGGTTTATCGGCTGTATATTGCTGGCAATTGCGGGTGCTGCTGGCCTAAGTATTGCAACCGCGACCAATGGTGCGACCCGTTGGTTTAACCTGGGGCCACTGGGTAGTATCCAGCCGGCTGAAATTTTGAAGCTCGGACTACTGTTATACCTTGCTGTTTTCTTAGGCATTCGCCAGAAGCAGGGGATGATAAACGACATGGCAAAAACCCTCGTACCTGTTGCAGTGCTTGCCGGCATCGCTATCCTTATTGTGATTGTCGTTCAAAAAGACCTTGGTACAGGTATCGCCATCACATCGATTGTGGCTGCAATGCTCTTTGTTGCTGGTATCAGTAAAAAAGTAATACTCAGCCTTATTGCAATACTTCTCGTCGCTGGTTCATTACTTATTTTCACCTCACCACACCGTATCGAACGCGTCGCGACCTATCTTCAAGGTGACAGCACCAGTACAAGTGATGATGACAGCTATCACATTCAGCATGCCAAAATTGCGATTGGTTCTGGTGGATTCTTTGGTGTTGGTATTGGTAAGAGTGTGCAAGCCTCGGGTTACTTGCCTGAAGCAATCAACGATTCTATCTTTGCCGTAATGGGGGAGATGTTTGGTTTCGTGGGGCTGATTGCTATCCTAGGCCTATTTGTAGCCCTCCTGATGCGGTTATTAGGGTCAATGGACCATTTGGTTGATATCAGGTTAAAACTGGTTGTGGCGGGTGTTTTCGGTTGGATAGCCTCGCATGTTATTCTTAACATAGCCGCAATGATTGGGATTTTCCCACTGACGGGTATTACGTTACCATTACTGAGCTACGGCGGTACGAGTATGATTTTCCTTACCGCAGCACTTGGCCTTGTTTATCAACTATCGCGTTACACCGTACATCCATCAAGAATTAAGGAGGAAGACCATGAAGATTCTCGCAGTCGGCGGGGGGTCGGGCGGACACGTTACGCCAGTCGTCGCAGTTCTTAAAGAGCTTCGTGCTAAACAGCCGAAGGTCGAATTACGTTTTTGGGTCGACAAGAAATTTGCCCCTCAAGCGCGCTCAATCATGTCTTCATTTGACGATAGTGTTGCTGTACAAACCATTACGGCCGGCAAGCTTCGTCGCTACTATCATTTAACCCTTCTGCAGCACTTCCTGTGGCCGTCGTTGATGTTCAAGAACTTTGGCGATGGCTTTCTTGTATTTATCGGCTTTATTCAAAGTCTCGTCAAGCTGATTCTTTGGCGCCCAGATGTCGTATTCACCAAGGGTGGCTACGTGTGTTTGCCCGTTGGTATGGCAGCGAGAGTACTTAAAATTCCACTGGTTATTCACGATTCCGATGCACACCCTGGCCTCACTAACCGCATTCTGGCGCGTTGGGCCACCTCTATTGGAACAGGTGCGCCATTGGAGTATTACCACTATCCAAAAAGTAAAACCAAATACACGGGCATTCCTATCAATGCTAGTTTTAAGCCGTATACCAAGGCGCAAAAATGGGATGCGAAGCGAGAGTGGGGGATTAACCCCGACAAACCACTTATTGTCGTAACTGGCGGTGGTTTAGGTGCCCGTCGTTTGAACGATACCGTCCTGAGTATTTCTAAGAAATTACAAAAATCTGCCTCTGTTATCTTACTCAGTGGGGTAGCGCAGTACGAAGAGCTGAAAGCAAAGCTTCCGAAAAATAATGAGAATTTCCAACTGCACGCTTTTACGAGTGAAATGCCACAGTTATTAGGTGCTGCAGATATTGTTATTACTAGGGCAGGGGCAACCACTATTCTTGAGCTTGTCGCCCTTTCAAAACCAACTATTCTTGTTCCTAATGCCGCTTTGACCGGTGGCCATCAAATTAAAAACGCAACGGTGTATGAAAATGCCAAAGCTGCTGTCGTATTAATTGAAGATGATATGGTCAACCGGCCCGACATGCTATTGAATGCCGTGACTGAATTGCTTGATAGCCCTAAGGCGACACAAGCTATGGCACGACGTTTTGGAGCTTTTTCAAAACCCGATGCAGCCAAGGACATGGCGAAGATGATTTTAGCTGCACGTAAGTAACGAATCCTCGCTCCGTAGGTGTTATAATTAACATAATCATGATATCTTTCGGCACAAAAAAACCCTCTAAAGACATTCCTCGCCGCCGAAGGACCGATACTACTACCGTCGAGCAACCACGTTCTAGTACCCAGTACCGTCGTAATCAAACCCTCAGTGGTGTTAGTCGCACCTCTATGGCCGATTCTCCCCGTGGTCAAGCCCACCAATTAACCGTTCAGCGTCGTAAGGTTGGTGGTATTTTCGCTATCGTTCTGACTACGGTTATATTACTTGCGATTCTATTGACACAACTTATGGCGCAGATAAGTGTGACGTCATCAACAAAACAATTATCGACCGCTTTTACGGGCGAAAATTATGAAGAAGCAGTTAACAATTATCTCGGCCTGCACCCAGCTGAACGCCTACGCTTCGCTTTGAACGAAGCCGCACTCAGCACATATGTTTCAGCCTCGCTACCAGAGGTAGAATCTATCAAGGTAAGCGGCGTTAAAGACATTGTCGATACTGAATTTACTGTTACGTTCCGTCAGCCTGTTGCCGGCTGGCAAATTAACGGCAACCAGTTCTACGTTGATGCTTCAGGCGTTGTTTTCGAAACGAACTATTACGACTCGCCAAGTGTGCAAATTGTCGATGAAAGCGGCATTAGTCCCGAAGAGGGTACCACTGTTGCCGGCAGCCGCCTCCTAGGGTTTTTAGGAAAAGTTGTTGCCCAAGCAGGGGAGAGGGGATACCAGGTTACCCAAGCCATCCTGCCTGCAGGAATGACCCGTGAACTTGATATTCAATTAAAAGATATTTCAACGCGTGTAAAACTTTCAACGGACAGGGGAGCGGGGGAGCAGATAGAAGATATGAGCCGCTCGATTATTTATTTGAAAAGTAAAAACTTAAACCCAGAATATATTGATGTTCGTGTCAGCGGACGTGCGGCATACAAGTAGGTCGTTAGCAGCCAGCTGGTCAGGTTGCCAAGCTACGTAACCTTACGTGGTACTTCCTCCCCCTACCCTTTGTATACTCAATGTTCTATTTTTGTTCTATATATTTATTTTGATAAAAAAGTATATTTTAATATCAAAATGTACAAACGTCAAATAATGGGGTAGGAGAGCGGAAGGAGAGTAGTACGAAATCATTTCACGGAAAAAGCAAATAGCAACACAATGTTGTGGATAACTATGCAAATGCGACGTTATTGTGACATAAATGACAACATGGCTGTTTATAGAGCTACATGGGCTATATAGGTATAAGGACGTTAAGTAAGTGTAATAAAGTAACAGTAATTACATTTACGAAAGTGTCATTGTGAGCAATATGTACGTATCTACCCTTTTAGAGTAGTAAGTAAGACGTATAAGTAATCATCTTATTACACCTATACGTGTTGCGTAAAAGATATATTGTGCGACGTTAAGTATATATAATGATTAGGCATTGTAATGCCACTCTACTCATCCAGTTTCTGAAATTATTTTCTGCCAATTCTCTATTTGTATGTGCACCTACCTATTTATGCCTAGTTGGACTGTTTTTTGTTAACCTGCATGTATATATTCAAATTTTCTATGAATATATGTATTTATGCGTCTATGTAATAAATGTTCTACTTTTGTTCTATATTATTTCGGCACCGAAAAAGCTTGCTTTTGACCACTCCCCTGTGGGGGAATAAAAGTGACTCTATTAACAGGGGTGCAACAGAGGTGAGTATTGCTATGAAGAAGTACCGTGAGGGTCGTTTGTGCCATTACTATCAATAAACTTACTTATTTCGGGGTCATTAGGCATAGCAACAAGGAAATAGCCGACCTTAACGGGTTCGACGTTAGATACCGACACGGGAATAGGGTCATTTACATGCCACATACCTTCTTGGACGATAGCTTGGTATGGCTTAGATATCATTGGCGATAAGTCTTCATCGAGTAAAATCATGTTGATGGCAACGGTGCCCATAAACTTTGTTTGCTGCGGTTCATCTACGGGTTGAACATATTCTATCTGAACGGGGAATGTCACGGATGTATGTTCTGAATTTCTGTCATAAATTTTTGCGAATGCAGTATAAATAGCATGTTCTTGGAGGGCGCGGTTGAGCACTCTGTTTCGTTGTTGGTCGAAATAGAGGGCGCTATCTTCTGGAAATGATTGTTCGTGAGACATTACGATGCCAATCGGAGACTGATAGCCTCAACGGGAACGAATGCAGTAGCAGAGAATTGCTTACGAGGTGCAATGAGGTCAACGCCGTACAAATGTACGCCAAAACCAGTAACAGCAGTTGAGCCAAGCCAGTAGAAGCTTTCAACCCGACCACGCATAATAGCCTTTTCTACGCGGGCTGCCTCAATTTCGGCATCTGTAAGAAAAGCGACGTCCACTTTGTCGTTAGGGAGGTTGAGATAAGCTTCGTCGGCCTTTATAAGTGCAGGGGTGTTCCCTTTTACGCCAAGTAAGTGTTGGTTCATGACATATACTGCTGCGTAAATATCATCTTCAGTAGGAGGGTATTCACGCATTTCAAGTTCGATAGAAAGCTCGCGCGCGAAATCGATGCTGTCGGGGACTTGCTGTAATATATCGAGTCGTTTAAATTCCGGAATAGGCATTTGTGAGGATTATACCCCTCCCCTACACCGTGCGCAAGGTTTAGGAGAATAAAAGAACCCCACACTCATTGCGGGAGAGCGAAGCTCTTCTACCGCGAGTGCGGGGTGTTTTGGGTGTTATTGGCTTTGTTACCATCCGATTTTAGAACATAGCAGGATAAATCCAACTACACCCATAAGGATGAGAAATGCGTACAGCGTGTAGCGGTTGAATGTGAGAGGCCCGTAAGGACTGAAGTCCGCGAGTGTTGGCTCGTTTTCGCTTTCGTTCCGGCGCGCTTCCTCTTCAATACGAGCTTGGTTTTTTGCGATTACCGCCTCGAGTTTATTGAGGTGGCATTTCGCGTCCAGAAGCACACCGCCGATAACGAAACAGATTCTCCAATCGGCGTCGCTCCAGGTGCTGTAGAGCTGTGCAGCGGCTTTGTCGTACTCCTTCTCAAGAGTGTCGTAAAGAGCCTTCGCGGTGTCTCGCTCAGCAACTATCTGCTGGGGGTCGTTGTCCATCTCTCCCCTTTCTTGGTCAGGAGTATTGGTTTTGGACTGGAAAATGGATTTGGTCGTATTTCTTAACAGCCTTTTCAAGCAGTATGTGGCGGTGGCGATGTTCCCTTTTCTCGAGTTCGTTGAGGTTCATCGATTCAATCAGTTTGGTGAGCGTTACGCACTCGTCGTTGTACTTAAGGTAAGTCTTTGAGTCCCATTGTTCCGGGCGGAGGTCTTCGTTTGCCATGGTACTCCCCTTTTGTCGTCAAAGCGAGCTAAATACGTGACTAATGATGGTGCTGAAAAACGCGCCGGTGAAAACAGCGAGGATGACGACGTACGCTGCCAGTATAAAAATGAATACAGGCAACAAGGCGACGAACCCTAGGAATGCGAGGACGCTCAGGAAGAAATCCCCTACGGGTCGCAGCCAGGAGTATCGCGTGTAAGTAATCTGAACCATTAGATGGGCCACCTTTTCCATAGACCCATAAAAACGGGTGTGGGCGGGGTGCCCGGGTGTTCGCGGAGGTACTGCTGCACCGTCTCGTCGAGGATTTCCTGTTCGGTCATTCGTCGAAGGTCGGTTTCGTGCCAATTAAAGAACTCTTTTTCAGCCGGTGCGTGCATGGGCACCCCCTAACAGTAGTCGTGGCTAAATCAGTTGGGCAAATTATAATACAATATTAGCATTTTATCAATAGCCGCTTAGTAGTGGCCGTATGCTGCACGAGCTTCGAAATTTGGCTGGCGTAGGTCAAGTGCGCTAATAATTCCATTAGGGGTCAGGTCGTAGCCCACTACCCTCTCTTGTACACCGTCAATAATAACCGTCGTTTCGACTGGCTCGGGGTAACCAATTGCGTATGCTAGGTATACATACACCTCTTTGGCGTCGCGTTCTTTTAAGTAATCGACGGCAATTTTGCGAGCCATGTACGCACCTGAACGGTCTACTTTTGAGGCATCTTTACCACTGAACGCTCCTCCGCCTAAGGGAACGCGTGGACCATAATTATCGACGGCGAGCTTGCGACCGGTTAAGCCAGCGTCGGCATCGAAGCCACCAATATCCCAGTCCCCTGCTGGGTTGGCGTGAATGGTAATTGCTTCGGGGGTGGCGACAGCGAGCGGTTCTTGTGCTACCCAGGCGATAATTTCTTGCTTTAGCTCGTCATGTGGTGCGTTTTGGAAACTGGCAACAACGACAGAAATTGCGCCATCGACAGTAGTGACCTGAGTTTTGCCATCAAATGGCCACTTTTTGTATAAGAATTGGTTTAATTTGCGGGCCAGTACGAATTCCAAAGGCAAAAGCTCTGGAGTCTCGTTCGTTGCGTATCCTACCATAATTCCTTGGTCCCCTGCCCCGCCTGTATCGACGCCCTGTGCGATTTCAGGGCTTTGGGCGGATATTCGCTCAACTAATTCAACGTCGCCCGCGAGGCGCTTTACGATTGCCGGAACGTCAACGCTTAGTGCGCTAGAGCTCACTTCGCCGGTAACGAAAATGGTTCCGTGGCCACCAGCAACATCAACGGCAACCCGGGCATATGGGTCCTCTCGCAAATGGGCATCTAAAATGGCGTCAGATATTTGATCACACAATTTATCAGGGTGCTTTGGCGAGACGCTTTCGGCGGTTCTAAAAATAGTTACTTTTGACATAAAAAAATACTCCTTTTGTATATCTTTTCGCCAACCAGCATGAAAAAGATTAAAGGAGTATATGGATACTAATTATCTTTCCCAGGCCTGGGCTAGAAGGGGCACCTTTTCCATTTAAAAAGATTAAATGGCTGGTTGCCGGCAAGTCATAGAGCTAGTTCTCTCGTTGCACTCTGGATATACGATTTGTTAATTACCCTGTTACTATAGCAAAATTAAGCCTCGGGCTCAAGGTTGTCTGTTTTAAATCGTTCAAAGATGATATTTTCATAATTTAATGGAACATCGATTGTTTCACCTTCGAAGCGCTCAGTTGTTTCTGTTCCATCTTCAGCGGTACTCACAAGTAAGGGGTTTGCGAGGCGTATGGCTGGCGATACCTCAAAATGCGTGACATCTAACATACCCATCTCAAGTTTTTCGTCGTATTCAATAATGCTTGATAGTTGTTGAGCTGAAGGAACTTTCACGACAACGATAGATTCGAACACTCCGCGCACCTCTACGTCGTTATCGGTTAAACCGAATCCACGATCTCCAGAACCTGAGGCAAAAAACTGCCCTTTAATTCTTAGCCAATCGTCGCGAGCTATGAGCTTAAGCTCGCTATTAAAGGCGTTGAGTCGTTTCTTTATGTGATTGTCGGAAGAAGCGAGCGTTGATAAGTTTGAAAGCTGTTCTTCTTCATCTGAAGCATTCAGTTGTTTGTATTTTTTATAAAGCGCAGTGCGGATGTGGGTAATATTTTCCCACTCTGGAAGTATCATACTTTCAAGGTTACCAAACACCGCCTCAGTCTCTTCGATACTGGGAAAATGTACCTTTTGCGCTACAAGAGATTGTTTCGCAAGTTTTGAGGGTGCAGTATGTGAGTTATACGCTGTTTCGTTCTCTGCTTCTACGAGTGGTGGCTTGAGTGCTTCGGTGACCACCATGCGAAAGCCCATGATTGCTAATTCTTGACGAGATTCATCGGCACTTAGCCTTTGTGCAGCTCGCCTTCCAAAAAGCTCATACTGTGCGCTTAAACCATGTGTATCAAGCGGTTGAGATAGGTCTTGTTGGATTGATTTCGAGATTCTGGTACGCCAGGCTTCTTCTGATTCAACGGTTTCAAATGTCAGCATGTCGATATTAACTTGCAGCGCCATGAACGATTTTGCAAATCCTGTTTTATAGAAATCACCGTGGCCGGTTTCAAGATAATTAATAAATTCAAGCCCGATAACTTCACCGTAATACGCCGCTTGTACATCTTCATCTGCACTATCGAAGGGTTTACTCGCAATACACTGCGCGATAGTAAACATTTTTCCAAGTTCATCTTTGCCTTTTGGTACGTTCTCATAGACTTCCTCTACTTCTGCAACGTAATCAATAAGGTCGCGAAATGTATCCATGGTTCGTTGCATATTTTTTGCAGCAAACTCAATAGCATTTTCGTTACGTTCCATGAAAAACTCGGCAGACATAGAGGTATTGTATAGGGGTCAGTGAGGGAACTCAAGCATAAATGCAATCATGAGAAAACCCCGCTACCGAGAGGGCGCGGGGCTCTCATCGGGCGGGGTTAATTTTGTTCGTGCGACAAGCTGTGGATGAACACTGCGGTGTAGTCACGGTCTGCGTTGTACAGGTCCATGTATTCGACGTTAAGCGCCTCTAGGGTTCCGAGCAGGCGGTCGATTTCGAACGTTGTGTGAAGATGGTCGTAATCGATACCGCGGTCGCTCTTCGTGAGCATTCTCGCATTAGAGCGAAGGGTGCAGAGGGTTTTCGTTATCTCCTTCATCTGAGTAACGAGCGAATGGTGCTTCAGGATGCTGCCGACGGCTCTCTGCAAGTCTTCGGACATTGCTGCCCAGAAGATTGCCTCGATATCTTCGGCGTACGTTCCGTCGAAAATGTTTTCGATTTCTCGAAACAATATTGCATCATCGTCATTTGCCAATTGATTCTCTTTTCTCTCGATGAACAACGTAGATAGTACTATACCAACAATCGTTATAAATGTCATTCAATGAATATAAAGCTTAAGTGTGATAGATTCCTCGCATACAGCTAACCTTAAGCACTGTTATAGTTTTTGTATCCTACCAGGCGGCCTTTGATAATTTGCTTATTACCACCGCTATCTCAACCCGAAGAAAGGAATAATATGGAGCGCTCATCTGGCCGTCACACTGTGGCTGACCTGATTAAGAGTGGTGACGTGATACCAGGCGAACCGTCCATCGCGGGAAAACTCGCTTCACGGATTGTGCCGGGAGACGTCGCAGTACTACTGCCGGCACGAAACGAGGCGGAGCAAATCAGCTCCACCATCCAGGCTTTGATTTATCAAACGAAGCCGCCGAAAAGAATCATCGTCGTGGTGAACAACTGCACCGATTCAGGTGCGACGGCCAACGCGGCGCGCGAGTTCCATGGGGTAGAAGTTGTTGAGATGTTCAACAATCCATTCCTCAAAGCGGGCGCACTCAACGAGGGTGTCCGTACCATCATGGCGAGTAAGGCTCTGCCTGAGTTTGTGCTCACTATGGATGCCGATACAACTCCAGATAACGACTTTCTGGAGACCACTGTCAACGTAATGAACAACCGACGTGAAGTTGGTGGCGTCTCGACGGTGTGTGACGGTAAGGAGAACCTGGGCATTACTCCTTTTGCTCGTCAACTGGCTGAAGTCCAGCGGCTGGAATACGCCCGTGCGGCCTTTACTCGGATGCGTAAAAACATCCACACCATGTCTGGCGCGGGCAGTTTGCTGCGCATGAAAGCAGTCTTGGACGTGGTGGTTTCGCGAGGGGTATTGTTTGCCGAAAGGGCTGACAACCTCGTGGAAGATTTCGAGGCGACGCTTGAGGTGAAGCGGATGGGCTGGGTAGTCATCAACAACTACTACTGCCACGTTCACACTGACCTGATGACCACAATCCCCGACCTGATGAAGCAACGGGTGCGCTGGGTTCATGGCACAATCAATGAACTCCGTCGCCGCGGGTGGGGTCCGGAGACCTGGCAGAGCATCTTGACGATGTGGTACGCCTATCTCAGCATTCCGTTCTTCTATCTTTGGTTCGTGCTGATTGGCTTTAACCTGTCAGTCGGTAGCCCGGACATCAAAGACTACTGGTTCCTGGGATTTGTTGTATTGTTCCAGGCCATTAGTGTTTACCGCCTGGGGTGGAAGATGATGCTGGTAGCGGCTTTGCTGCTGCCCGAGGTCCTCTTCGCCCTAGTGCGCCATACGTGGGTTATCACATCGCTGGTGAAATCATACAGCCTGCGGCGTCACCCACGATCCGTCATTCAGTCAGAACTATCTTGGTAGGAAGGTGTAAAAATGCAGGGCATGGGTGGTGGTGCGTTTACGCTGAGTGGCTTGTTCATGCTATATGTGAACTTGTCCCCTCTGCTGATTTGGGTCGCAATCATTCTTGTGGCACTGGGAGTCGTTTTCCTGGGCTACGTCTGGAGAAAGCGGCGCAGAGAAGCACGCGAGGCATACGGCTTGCTCCCTATCGGGCAGCGAATCAAAACGTAACTTCGCAACCGGCATGCTCTAGTGAATGAGGTTTGACTGTAGGAGGTCTCCCGTTCGCTAGAGCATGCCAACTCAACGATATTGTGACACATTACTTTTATGAAAATTTAATAAGATATTGACAAATATAATCAAAGGTGGTATACATTATGAAATATATGAAACGTAGATTATTAACACTCGCTGGTTTTATGGCGCTCGTCATCGGGCTCTTATTTGGCGCCCATTCGGCATCAGCGGCGCCATCTGCTAATTTATTGCCGAACCCTTCGCTTGAAACTTCTTCTGGTTCACCTGCTGCTCCAACTGGTTGGGACAGTGGTAAATGGGGTACTAACACGACATCGTTTATCTACTCTATGAGCGGTCGGACGGGTTCAAAAAGCGTTAAGGTACAAACTGCTTCTTATACAAGTGGTGACGCGAAATGGGCAGCGACAGGCGTTGCTGTAACCCCAGGAACACAATACACCTACAGTGATTACTACATTGCAACGACTGGAACGCGAATTGTTGTTGAGTATGAATCAACTAGTGGCGTACTTTCTTATTCAGAACTTGCCGCGGTGCCAAGCGCAACAGGCTGGACCCAAGTAACGAGGTATTTTACCCCGCCTGCAGGAACATCCAAGGCTCGTGTATTTCACTTACTTTCCGCGGTGGGAACATTACAAATTGACGACGCAAGCCTGACATACGAACTGACAACTCCGCCAGTCACAACAAACCTTGTGCCAAACCCGTCACTTGAAACCGCCACCGGCTCCCCTTCTGCTCCAGTGAGTTGGGCGAGTAGCAAGTGGGGCACTAATACGACTACCTTCACCTATCCATCAAATGGAAAAACTGGTACGAAAAGTGCACAAGTACAAATGACCGCTCGTACCGACGGTGATGCTAAATGGTCATTCGACCCTATCACGGTTCAGGGCAATAAACTGTACGAAATAAGTAACTATTACAAAGCATCCGTTCCAACCCGGACGATTATGGTAACGTATGACGCTGCAAATAACCCAACCTACACTGATTTAACGACGTCTGTGCCAGTAAGCGCTTCGGCGTGGGCATTTACCACTAAAACAGTTACAACGCCTGCAAACGCGGTTAAATTAACCGTATACCACGTGCTTGAAGCTGTAGGTACACTACAAATCGATGATATGAGCGTTGTGGCTGCAACTGCATCCGCAAACCCTGTCGCTAACCCTTCACTTGAAATAGCGGGTACCTCAACCACTCCTTCGAGCTGGATTAGTAGCAAATGGGGATCGAATACTGCTAACTTCCAATACATTACAAACGACGGCCATGCTGGTACAAAGAGTGCCAAGGTAACCGTTACTAACTATGTTGACGGTGATGCTAAGTGGTATCCTCAGCCGTTTGCTCTCACTGCCGGTAATCAATACCGTTACACTGCTTGGTATAAAACAAATACTAAAGTACAGGCAGTGGTGATGTTTACCAAAGCCGATGGCTCTGTTACCTACTTCGGTATGCCTCAACCATTCCCTGCAAGCAACGCTTCAACTGTCTGGCAAAAGTATACTGAAACATTTACGGTCCCTGCGGGCACAGTGAGCGTTTCGCCATTCTTGTTCGTTGCAGCGAATGGATTCCTGAGTGTGGATGACGTCAATGTCGAAGCGTACGCACCAACCGGCTTTAGCCGCCCACTCGTAACTCTTACGTTCGACGATGGCCACGAAGATAATGCAGCCACTGCCCTACCAGTTATGAACGCCCGTTCAATTAAATCGACACAGTGTTTTGCAACGCAGTATATTCAAGATAACACTGCTGCACAACAAGCGGTCGCAACCTTCCAAAACAGTGGTCATGAAATTTGTTCACACACTATTACTCACCCCTTCCTTACTTCATTGACAGCGACACAGTTAACGACTGAAGTAAAAAACTCACAGACGTACTTGAAAACCTTAACAGGCGCGCCCGTGAAAAACTTTGCTTCGCCTTATGGTGATTACAACCAAGCAGTAAATACCGAACTAAAAAAGTATTACCGCTCTCACCGTACTGTCGATGAAGGCTATAACTCTAAAGATAACTTCAATGCGTACCGAGTACGTGTTCAGAATATGAAGAACACGACAACACTAGCCGAATTCCAATCATGGATTGACCAAGCTAAGGCTACGAACACTTGGCTCGTGCTGGTATATCACCGCGTTCCGGTAACTGGCGCAACCGATGTTGAAGAATTCGATACACCATTTGCAGACTTTACTCCACAAATGGATGCACTTGTCGCTAGTGGCGTTACGGTGAAAACTTACGACGCAGCACTCGATGAGTTAATGGCTCAACTTCCATAGTTAAGTGAGCGATATATAAAAACCCCAGCATCGCGCTGGGGTTTTTATTATCGGTTGCCTGTGTAATCGTAGAAAGAGATATCAGCTACTTCGAGGCGCCAGTTTGCTTCATCAGCGTCATTAATTTCTCCGATTGTTTCTTCGTCTTTTCCGCCCATTGCCAAATTAAGAATTGGATATAATTCATTTCTATTACCAAACGGCCAATCATTCGGGTCGTTCGATTTTTTAATAAAGCGGTGATACGGCACGTCATCGAAGGTTAAATAAAGTACATCAGGGGTAATTTCGACGCCGTATTTATGGAAGCTATGGGTTACATCGTTGACAGGAATTGCTTTAGTAGACATACCGTTATAGGTGTGGATGGTGCTTGTGACGATGTTCGGGTTTTTGCCGTAAAATTCTAAAATATCAACTTCACCGTTGCGTAGATAAAATTTCTGTTTTTCACGCTCTGCTTTTGTGAAGTTCTTATTAAGCGTGTGTACTTCATTGCCCGACAACAACCAGAACGCAGGCCACGTACCTTCGCCTTGCGGCATCTTCATAACTGCTTCAAGTTTTCCGTATTCAAAGCTGAGTGAATTGCGAGTATCAATACGCCCAGAAGTATATTCAAACGTTTTGCCTTCAGGGTCGTCGGGGTATCGATAGTCGCGTTTATGGGCTTCAATCACTAACCCTACTCCTGGTTCTATACGTACATTTTCGCGCCAATCGGTATACCCTTGTTCTTCGTTATTGTAACCGGGAACTTTGGCCGAATTTTCATAGTGCCAAAGGTTTGTATCTAAAGTCGCGCGACCCATTTCTGCAAAGTTTTGCTGCCAATCGGGTGCTTTGCTGAATTCTACTGAGCGCTCGTAATCAGGCTTTGGGCGTATTACTTCGTACGCTAATCCACCCGTTAAAGCCGCGCCCACAACGAACCCAGCTGTCTTTAAGAAAGTACGGCGGGATACGGATTGTTCCTTCTCAGGTTCCGGGCCTTCGGTTTCCATGCACCTATTATATCATCAGATATATGGAGTTTATTCAGCAGGTGGAGGTGTTGGTGTGGCGCGTTGTTCGCCAGATTGAGCCCCGTCAGCAGATGGCTTACGCTTACGAGTTCGCTTACGCTTCTTTTTTACAGGAGCATCGCCTTTACTGCCGAAAGCGGCTGCAGGTGCTGGCCCGTCGTTGTTTTGTACAACGCTGAGTTGTTGCACGCCTTGGATTGGGTTGCGCGGTGCACTTTGTGGCGCGTTTTGAGGGCCTTCTGGGGGTCGAATAGTATTGCTAACGGCTTTTGCGCCTGCATCCACTGGCCACTGCTTCGCTTGGCTCTGTGATTGTGGACGGCCATTTGAAGTTTGAGGACGGCTGTTGTTTTGGCCGCCGCCTCCCCCGCCGTTGCCGGCAGCTTGTTCAGCCATCTGCGCTTTCACATCTTTGCTAATTTCTTCTTCAACTTCAGCACGGTTACGACTGTAAAGACGGCGTGTGTTTTCGATAATACGGCCAGTGTTATCAATTTGTTCTGGAGGCAAGGTAAGGGTTGTTGCACTAAAGGCTGGGGTTTTCTCACCGGCGACAACCATGTTCACGATAAAGTGACGGTTGTGCATTTGCAGCAAGTCACCTGCTTCAAACTGAGGTTCGAATTGCTTCGCGAGTATTGGTGAGTCGTCGGCAGATACGCGGAAGGAAATCATTGTACCAACGTTACCAAAGACGGCATCACGGACCGTGTCGGTCATTTGGCTTATATACTGGTTTGCCACAGTAAGATTGAGCGCGTACTTACGAGCCTCAGATAAAATTGTAGCGAAGCTATCTGTCGCGAAGTTTTGGAATTCGTCTACGTACAAGTAGAACGGACGACGGTCAGCGATATTTGGAATGTCGCTACGGCTCATGGCAGCAAGCTGAATTTTCGTTACAAGGAACGCACCAAGAATTGCCGCGTTGTCTTCACCGATAAGACCCTTTGAAAGGTTTACGATAAGGATTTTTCCCTCGTCCATAATTTCACGAATATTAAACGTAGATTTTGGTTGGCCAATAATATTACGGATAGTCGGGTTAGCAGTAAAGGCACCAACCTTGTTGAGTACTGGCGCGATAGCTTCAGCCTGGAACTTATCATTCCAGCTGGCAAACTCAACGTTCCAGAACTGCAGCACGACAGTGTCGGTACAGTAGGCTAATGTTTCTTTACGGAACTTCTTGTCGGTAAGCATGCGTGTAATATCAAGCATGGTTGTTGTTGGACGGTCCAAAAGTGCAAGGATGGTGTAACGCAAAATGTATTCCAAGCGCGGTCCCCAACTGTCACCGAACATACGTTTAAGAACACCAATAACTTCAGAGCTAATGTTGCTCTTTTGTTCTGGATTGCTTACTTCAAGTGGGTTAAAACCAAGTGGGTACGCAGTGTCGGCTGGGTTAAAGTACACCACGTCTTGCATGCGGCTACCAGGGATAAAGCGCATGTTGTCGACAGCGAAGTCACCGTGCGGGTCGATGATTGCGTAGCCGTGGCCGTGGAAGATATCACTGAGGGCGAACAGCTCAAGTAAACCAGATTTACCTGCACCAGTTTGTCCAATAATGTATACGTGACGTGAACGGTCTTGGCGAAGCATGCCGAATTGGTGGTTGATACCGCGGAAGTTAGTTAAGCCAAAGGCGCTGATGTTTTCGTCAATTGCAGGGTCACCAGTAATAATAGGAAGCTTCGCAGGCGGCTCGGCAGTTTTAGAGGTAGCCCAAACGATGTTTGGAGTTTCTACGCTGGTGTGTGGTAAGTGGTATACGCTGGCAAGCTCTTCAATGTTGAGAATATAGCTGCCGTTACCGAATGAACGTTCGCGGTACGTAACAAGGTCTTCTTTTTTAAAGCTGGCATTACTGGATTTAAAACCATTTAAGTTTGTACTGTTGAACTGTTTGAACGTACCAACAATGGCCTGCATTTGTTGGCGGGCATTCACGGTACTGTCGCCTAAGTAAGCAATGCGAATTTTTACTTCGTAACCAAGCTTGGTCGCTTTTTTCTCGGCCTCAGCAATACGTGTTTTGTCACGGTCGCTTAGTTCTTTAATAGTAACAGTGCCACCGGCGCCAGCTTCAGGTGGTTTCCAGAGTGCTTCAAGCATTTGTGGTACCCAAGTAAAGCCCAATTTCATTGAGCTGCTTTTGCCATCGCGAACACCCTTCACCCATTTGCTGGTTTGTTTGTGCCAGTCATCAGCAGTAGGCCGGGCAAGAATTTGAACCCAAATTTCTTCACCAGTGGCTTCAAGTTTGGCGAGTGTTCCAGTAATACCCGCAAGCGGGTCAACTTCGAAACTTTGGAACGATTTAATAGGAAGGAAATCTGTTTCAGAAAGTGTAATGTCGGTTGAGTACACAATACTGTGTTCACCTTCGTGGGCAGTGTAATCTTCGTCGGCTGCCCGAATTTGTACTGTTGGATATTGTGAGTAAATTTGACCTTCTACGAAACTACGAAGGTTTTTCGGTACCCACACGTAAAAACGGATTTGCCCATTAACTGAAGCGAATTCAAAACTAAGGTGTTCTTGCACTCCCCCATTTTCTTTTAGTTCTTCTTTGTCGCGTAAAATACCATGAAGGCTGGCAAACATTTGTTCAGCGGCAAGCTCGCTTTTATCGTTCGTTTTAGGGATTTCAAGGATTAAAAGAACACCATCCATATTGGCAATAACTTCAGCTTTTTTGTAGTTTTTCCACGTCAAATATGCGAGTACGGAAACTATAGGTAACCAAACGTACCATTGCAGTAAAAAATTGAAAATGAATCCGATGAATTCCATAGTTGTTTCTATTCTCGCACCTCTGGTGATTTAAGGCAACATAAGCTGTATTGCATTTATAATGACAGCACTCCATAAACTTCAGTTTTTGTGGTATTAACCAACTGAAACCTATGGGGTGTGCCGGAGATAAGGGCCTCCGGCGACCCACTAGAAAAACGTATGCCCTACTAAAAGTCCGACAATCAGTCCAACTGTTCCAAACCGCCCGGGGGTGGTTCTTTTCAGCTGAGCCGATAGCTCGCTTAATGAGGGAAGGGCTTCGTACACCGCGACCATCGTCAGGACATACACTCGAAACGCGAAGTGCACCAGCCGTCCAAGAAGACTGAATACGACTCCGTATATTATTGGAACAATGCTGAAACTGTCGGGATTCGAGGCGGTTGCGAACAAAATCTCGCTGATACCTCCTCCGTTGATAACGTTCTGAACATTCGTTACAATGTACCCGATAACTAAACCCAGGCTCAACGGTCGGGCAATGCCGACCATGATTCTGACAAAGTTGTACAGGAACGAGCGGCGAATCTGGATATCTCCACTGGCTCTTTTGGCCTCGTTGAGTAAATCGTGGGCCATCTTTTTCGCGTTTTCACGCCGCCGACGCATTGCCTCATCAACGCTACTTGTTGAGGGCTCCGAATACGTGAAAGTGAAGGTAAAGTCCGATAGATCAGGGACCACTAAGCCTAGGTCGTACTGACGACGCTTGTTAGCGTCGGTGAGCACGTCGAATGCTTGGGTGAGATGTCTCATCTTCGTTTCGGCTGCAACTTTTTGGGGAGCAGCTTCTGAAAGAGAAGCCAGTGTGTCCGGGTGGTTCTCGCGAGCGAGTTTCCGAAACGCTTTCTTAATCTCCTCGGTTGTGGCATCTCGCGCCACACCAAGTGTCTCGTAATGAGTTTGCTTGTTTGTGCCGGACATGAGACTCCAGTTCTAAGGGGATATCGGGAAGTTTTTGGAAGGTGAAAGGTACGCTGTTCTAGTAACTATATTATAGCATTTTTACGATAAAATATCAATAACAAAAGAGGCCCTGTAGGACCTCTTTGTACGTATATTTAGCTATTAAACTTCTTCAGCCAAAATGTAGGTTGCTTTTGCAACTCGCTTGAACTGTGCCTTGCTTTGTAGGTTAAGAAGGATTGTTGTTTCCTTAACTTGGCGGCTTTTTAGAACTCGCTTTACGATTTCGTCACGGTGAAGTGGCTCTTTAGCGTCTTTTAGAACACTAGAGATGATGTCGCTGACGGTCCCTTTGCTGTAACCCCAGTTATCGAGGGCGTAAATACCACGGCCGATAAGTACGAAGCGCTTGTCTTTGATAAGTTCGTTGTGGATAGCTTGAGTTGTTACGTCTTTACGTTTGAAAGTACTGCCTTTGATTGACTTAGCAATCTCAGAAAAGTGCATTGGCTTTTTGTTGTCCGCTAAGATTACGTAAATTTTGTCACGAATATTCTTAGGGTTAACGGTTGGCCATTTTGTAAGACCCCATGAGTCTTTAAGATGTGCGAGTTGCTTGCTGATGCTGGCAAGTGCGCTTACTTGTGAAGGGTGTTCGTAATTAAGCTTGTCGAAAAGTTGGTCAACGCTTTGTGGTTCTTTTGCTTCTTTGACAGTTGTAACGATTTCGTCGACACGGCCTTTAAGCTTCTTTTCGTCGCCGTAATCAGCGATGGCAACAGCTTGGAAGTAGTTGTCGTTTTCATCAAGAGTTGTAAGGCCAGGCGCTAAAGTAGCGATAAATGCAACATGTGCACGTTCTTGTTGGTTCGTTGCTTTGCCATAGATTTTATCAGCAAGGTCTTGAGTACGAGCAGCGCGGCCGTTTTCGCTTAATGTACGAATGAAGAGCTTCTCAAGTTGAGAAACGGCATCTGTTTTACCATCTTCAGCAGCGATTTTAAGGCGGATAAGAATAGCCTTTTCAAGTTGACGAACACGTTCGCGGGTAATACCGAGGAGTTCACCAATTTGTTCAAGTGTTTCGCGGCGGTCGTAAAGTCCAAAACGGCGTGTAATAATTTCACGTTCGCGTTCTTGGTCGATGAGGGCAATAACGTCGCTGACCCCAGTTTTGAGGTCGATTTGTTTAGTTTCAATTGCAGTATCGGTCATGTATTGTATCTTTCTTTCCACCACACCACAGGTAATTAAAATCTATTAAGTATTTACATCATTATATAAGATAATATGAATAATGTCAAAGACTTTATATATTAATTCAATTATAGCATAAATTCGACAGTGCATGTACATAGTGTTGTGGGACTTTTAGTTATCCACAGTATGTGGTGTAGTAGGTAAGCATAAGCGGTACGACTCCCCTATTTTTGGATATGAAAAAGGGCGACATTGCTGTCGCCCTCTCCCTGTAAAGCTGTGGTTATTTGTTAGTACTCGTCATTCATGGGTGGAGTTTGGCTGGAGGTGTTCGCGCTAGCGTTGTCGTTGAGGACTTCGCACGGCTGTTCGGTCTCGACAGAAATTGTCTTCGTGACGAGATGAACGCCAAACTGAGCTCCTGTACCTTCGAAGCGCGACGCGACGGCCTGCACTAGTTCGTCACCGTTCGCTGTCACACCATAGGTGCTGCAGTAGAACGAGTAGTGATACTTGGCTTCGGCGGACACGCTGCCTACCGTTGCCTTGTAGGCGACCCAGGCAGGTTCGTTGTTTGCCCAAGCTTGGGTAACTCGCGAATCTGCTTCGATGACCGACTCGCCGGTGAGTTCGTAGTGGACCTTGGGAAGCGTACCTCCGTTGGCCTCTTGCGACAGTACGCTGTAGACGTGGTTGTAGACGATCTCCTGCACCGACTTTCCTCCGAGACTATTGGGGTTGAGCCCAATTTCCTTCGCGATGTGCTCGTTGTAGTAGGCGACGATTTCGGGGAACTCGGGGAACTTGTCCCAGTTGAGCGAAGCGGAAACGGTGTACGGCTTCCCTTCCACCTCGACGGTGTCGTTGAGGATGATTGCGTCGAAGGGTTGATACCCTCCGCTGAAGCCGCCCTCGATTTCGGTGTCCTTCGAGCTGTAACCCTCTTCGAACTGCACCTCGCTGTACGCGTCGATGTACTTGGTAATGAGACCGGTGTCCGCGTTGACGTAAATCAACGTGGGCTCGAGATCGCGTGTTGTCGTCGGAGTATCGTAGGCGTACTTGTCGGTGGTGTCACCGAACATCGTACAGCCGGCAAGGCTGACGGTAAGGGCCACTGCTGCGGTGATGGCAAGCAGTGCGGAACGCATGGTCTTCATGGTGTCTCTTCTCTGAAAGTAGGTCAACGGGTAAGCAAAGCGTTTGATGAGATAACAAATTAAAGCTTTAAGGGGCAAAGTTTGGGGTGTAAAACACTCTACAAAACTTAACATGAATATAATAGCATAAACGTCATTAAAAGTCAATATATGTGTTGATTTTCGGGGTATCAAATAGCCCCTGTCGTAGAGGACGCGGAGTCTGCTTTCGCAGCGTTCACGCGTCCCCTACTCGAGGGGCTTGGTTTTTTCATGTTTCAGTTGCTTTGGCGGCTTTTCGTTTAGCTTTCCTTTTCAAGAAAAAAACCACCATTGCTACCACTCCAGCGCTGATGAGCGCCCCGGGAAGATTGGATTCAAGAGCAAACATGTAGCCCTTGATTCCGTTCCCTACCCCGAGTAGTACGAGGTAGTGGAGCTCAGTGTGTTCAATGAATTCGGGTGTTACGAAGCTGTCACGCTTCAACATCCTCATCAAAAGCCCAAACAGCATGAACCCGATATAAAAAAAGACAGGAGCTGTTATGAGAATCGACGCTATGAGCATTATGAAATCGGGATACGTTTCGGGCATTGTCTGCTTTCTAGTTAAGGCCCCTTGGGGCTACTCGGGGGTCAGGAGACGTGATGCACCTGTTTATTCCAGTCTTCGTCGTCATCGGCTTGACCGGTACGCACTCGTTCGTTGAACTGCTCCTTTGTTTCCAGCAGAGGTCCACGATCGATTTTGTACCACTCGTTGCGTGCCCACCAGGTGAACACGCCTGTGATTCCTAGTAGTGCGAAGGCTTGCAGGAAGTGGAGCTGAAGTGCGTGGGAGAAGCTCAAAAGGGCGACTCCGGCGGCAATCAGCGTGAGTGACCAGAAGTAAATTTGCATGAACAGGTGTTGCGGAATGGTTCGGGGCTTCTCTTGTATGTGCTGGATAACCGTCAGAACGGCGGCCATGAGAAACACTGCCAGCGATATTCCAATGAGGAATGTCGCCAGTACGTCGAGGATGATAGCTCCTATGATATTCATCTTAAAACCTCTCTAGTGCGTAGTGTGCGAAATTACAAGCTGGATGCCTTACTGAGTAGCGATTTTATGCTTGGGATGGAGCAATAGCCAGATTGCAAAACCCAGAAGTAAGGCGCAGCCGAAGTACGTGAACCCGTGTGCTAGGTTGCCGAGCATTACATTCATGACAGCCTGTAGGCTTATTGAAGCAAACTGGAGCAAGAAACTTAGCGCCAGAAGAACAATAAATCGAACAGTTGTCATTATTTTTTTGTTCGGCATGAAGAACTGTACGACAAGGCCGACAGCCAAAACGAGCGCTGCAATAATTGCAGCAGCAGCGAAAAACATCGTAACTCCGAAGAGTAACTGAATTGTGAAGGTATCCATCTCTACTCGTCCTTACGTGGAGTATAACGACTGGAATTTCCAGCCGAGAAGAATAGATGAATTATAAAATCTTACCTCTGTAAAGTCAATAGAGGCGTTACATTGCTATTTTACTGCAGGTGTACGCGTTGCTTTTACCGTTTTTGGCTTCGCAGCTTTTTTAGCAGGAGCCTTCTTTTTGGCAGCTGGTTTCTTTGCAGTAGTTTTCTTTGCAAAGCGACCTTTCGTTTTCGCAGCTGGTGCATCAGCAATCATTTGCTTCGCTTGTTCGTGCGTAATTTCTTCAGGCTTTTGATCTTTAGGAATTTTGGCGTTCTTTTTACCATCAGTTATGTATGGGCCGTAGCGACCGTTCAGTACTTTAATACCATCGCCAAAGTCGGAGATGTTTTTTGCAGCTTCAGTTACGAGTTTTTCGTTGTAAAGTTCGATAGCTTGCTCGAGGGTAATATCGTGCGGGTCAATAGGCTTGATGCTAACAAAGAGTTTATCAACTTGAATGTATGGACCAAAGCGACCAATGTTGGCTTTAATAACCAAACCATCTTTTGTCTCCCCTACGACGCGTGGAAGTTGGAAAGCCTTGAGAGCTTCTTCGAGAGTCACTGTTTCAATACGTGCACCCTTTGGCATTGGGGCGAAGGTTGGTTTTTCTTCGCTTTCAGTGTCGCCAAGTTGTAGCATAGGGCCAAAGCGACCGAAGCGAGCGTAAATCATTTTGCCACTCTTAGGGTCGGTACCGATAGGAGTTGATTGCGCCACCTTTGAACGGTCGATGTCGCCAGCGCCTTCTACGAGTTTGTGGAACGGTTTGTAGAATTTATCGAGCATAACGTTGCGAGCCAGCGCGCCAGCTGCAATTTGGTCAAAGTCTTGTTCAACCTCAGCGGTAAAACCAAAGTCTACAATTTGTTCGAAGTGTTCAGTTAAGAAGTCGCTCATCATCATACCGATAGAAGTCGGCACAAGCTTGCCGCGGTCAGCGCCGGTCTTTTCTTTGACGACTTCGCGGACAACATCGTCACCAGGCTTAACGCCTAAGGTAATAACATCGCGTTCGTCACCTTCACCCTCGCCCTTTTCGACGTAGTCACGAACTTGGATAGTATTAATAATAGTAGCGTAGGTAGATGGACGACCAATGCCAAGTTCTTCAAGCTTCTTCACAAGTGAACCTTCGGTAAAGCGCGCTGGTGGGCGGGCAAAGGTTTGGCGGGCATCGGCGTGTTCAAGTTGTAGGAAATCGCCAGTAGACATTGCCGGAAGGATGTCAGGATCTTTTTTGCTTGCGCCATACACTTTTAAGAAACCAGGGAAGATAATAACCTCACCCTTTGCTTCAAATGTTTTATCAGATGTGCTGATGTTGATAGTAATAACGGTCTTCTCGAGTTTCGCTGGGGCCATCTGGCTCGCGAGTGTTCGGCGACGAATAAGGTCGTAGAGTTTTTGGTCGTACTCGTTTGAGCTTCCGCGTTCAGCGGCCATGTCTGTTGGACGAATTGCTTCGTGGGCTTCTTGGGCACTTGAAGATTTGGTTTTGAATTGGCGAACCTGTGAGTACTCTGCACCGAATGCGCTGGTAATGTAGCTTGAGGCTGCGGCGATTGCTTGGCCACTAAGCGTGTTAGAGTCGGTACGCATGTAGGTAATTTTACCTTCTTGGTACAGCTTTTGAGCGCTGCTCATCGTTGCACGGGCACCAAAGCCTAACTTGCTGTTGGCTTCTTGCTGCAACGTACTTGTCGTAAATGGTGCGCCAGGGTTGCGGGTACCAGGGCTGGTGGTGACATTTGATACGCTAAAGGTAGCGTTTTTGAGTGAATCAAGGAAAGTCTGAGCTTCTTCTTCGGTTTTAAACTTCTGTGGAAGTTCGGCTTTTACTAATTCACCGCTTTGCATAAATTCGGCAGTCACCTTAAATTGGAATGAACCTTCGAAGCCTTGGATTTCGCGTTCACGTTCAACAAGTAAACGAACCGCAGGAGATTGCACGCGCCCAGCAGATTTACCGCCAGGGACTTTTTGCCAAATAACTGGGCTGAGTTCGAACCCTACAAGACGGTCCAAAATTTGGCGGGCTTGTTGCGCTTGAACCAATTCCATATCAACAGTACGAGGAGACTTAATAGCCTCTTCGATGGCTGTTTTTGTAATTTCGTGAAAAACGATACGTTTGGTTTTAGTTGGGTCGAGGCCAAGGACTTCGCAAAGGTGCCAAGCGATTGCTTCACCTTCGCGGTCTTCATCGGTTGCAAGCCAAATCTCGCTTGCAGTTTTGGCTGCGCGCTTAAGTTCAGTAATGGTTTTCTTTTTCTCGACATCAATTTCGTACGTTGTGTGGAAATCGTTGGCGACATCAATAGGCGGTGTGCCGTCTTTAGTTTTCTTGGCAATAGAGCGTATATGACCAACACTGGATAGTACGGTAAAGTCACTACCGAGATATTTCTCGATGGTTTTTGCTTTTGCTGGGGACTCTACGATAACTAAATTCTTGCTCATATATATTCTATTGTACGTTTCTATTCTTATATTTTTATGTAACGAATCGTGTATTAGCTAAACACAAGGCCTGACTTTATACAAATTACTATCTTTTGTAAAGCTATTTTAAATGAAGAGCCAGCCCTTTTCAGGACTGGCTTACTTCAAACCGAATTAAATGTAGTGATAAAAATCAGGAATCCTATAATTCCCTATCGTTTTTTGTACTAGTACTTCTAGAACGTATCGCATCGTTTCGAGGTCTCCTGATATTTCGCTAGGAGTAATCGGCAACAGTGTAATCGTTCTCGGGTTCCATAGTCCAAATCGTGGTTTCGTTTCTTCGATATCACTTTCCGCGAACACGATAAGTGAATACTCTTGGTTGCGAATGGGCGCTACGTAAAACACATGTATGTAGTACGCATGTACCCTCCTGAGGATAAGAGAATGCCTCATGTCGACCGCAAAGGAGGCCGAGATTGGAGCAAGAGATTCACCACTTTGAAAGAACGCTTTTACGCGCGTTGCCTTGCGCATTGCTGTTAGGCTTCTTGGATGGTCAAATATTTTCTGAAGAGACGCCGCCGCCTCCTCAACGGATTGCGGGTTGGCGCTCATTAGAATTCCCTTCGGACGGTTTGAAGTTCTCGCGGAGCTTCATCGAATTACACGATACAAAACTCTACGCTAGCCATGTTATATCATAAATTTGCTAAATAGTCCATATATTTCCACCAACGGCCCGCACTGTTCCGTTCAGCTCCATCATCGTCATAGCCTGCATGAAATCGCTGGCGTCCGCTTCAGACTTCGCGAGCAACTCATCGCCATTTCGTGTCCCCTGTTGGATTAATTCAATAATCTTCGTTTCAAGGGGCGTGTTGCCAAATACAAACTTCTTCTGCCCTGCAACCAAATCTGGAGCGATGACATTTAATACATCATCTGCAGTCAGCACTACATGCGCCCCTTGCTGCAATAACCTGTTCGGCCCCGCAGATAGCAGACTTGTAATAGGTCCAGGCACGGCAAACACCTCTTTATTCTGCTCGAGAGCGTGCGCAACCGTCGAGAAGGTCCCGCTTCTATCTGCGGCTTCGGTAACGATGACGGCGTCGGCCAGGCCGCTGACAATACGGTTGCGGGCTAGGAAGTGGGATTTGAACGCCTCCTCGCCCATCTCATACTCAGTAATCAGTGCGCCGTTCTTTGTAATTCGTTCTGCCAACCCGCGATTTGATGCTGGATAGATACTATGTAAGCCCTGGGCCAAAACGGCAATGGTGATGCCGCCAGCTTCGAGCGCTGCAGTATGGGCTGCTGTGTCTATACCAGCAGCTAATCCGCTCACCACCACGACCCCATTTCGGGCTAAATCGGTTGCTAATGTGTGCGTGACTTCGCGGCCATATAGGGTTGGACGGCGTGTGCCAATTATGGCGACGACGGGTGGCCGAGAAGTTGGTAAATTTCCTTTTATATACAAATTTTCTGGTATTTTTGTGAGCTGTAACAGGGGTGATAAAAAGCTTTCGCTTACTATACTTTCTCTATTGATATTAATGATTTTCATGTTTACCCTCAATTGACTATTGACACAAAGTCAACTAAGTGCTATACTTCGAAGCGATTGATACAGCAATAGCTCGTGTCAAGCACCTTATACCCCCTATTTCTAACGGTAGTTACAATTTATTGTACTGCCAATGTTAGGTAGCATACAAGGCGCTTCTAAAGTAAATACCCTCCACTTTCTTAGCCTAGATTTATCTCGACAGCCTTGTATGTTTACTAATCCCTTTAACGCCCTTTCAGCTAATTTATTAGTTGACTGGACTCCCAATAACGAAATGTTCAACGGTAACTATACAGTAGTGATTGACCTCTGCGAGATTCAATCAGGCGCACTCCATATTTAATTTATCGGCAGTGACGCTTTACTAGAACATTTCCGGGTGGGTTAAAGGGTGAATTGGTGCCAGGTGATGCCCACCCTTACCTGGTACCTTGAAATTATATTTAAAACCCCCGCTCATTTTGAGCGGGGGTTTTTGTTGTAGTGCAGGTGGAGTGAGCTTGTTATCGCGCCTGTGCGACTAAGCTCTGGATCTCTTCGAGAAGTGTTTCGTTCTTCTCGACGAGGGTGGTGATAGTGAGCGGTTCGACTTCGCGATATGACCCGTTCGAGTCTGGTTCGCCAACGATGTAGCCGTGACCGTCTTCGTCGACGCATAGCTGCTTGCCGCGACCACTTTGACGCAAGAAGCCAACGACCCAGGCAAGCTTGCCTTCACGGACTTCTTCCATATGAGGGTACCGCGGTCCCGAAGGCTGACGCGGCGTAAACACCCGCTTCAAGTTGGTGACGCTGAAAACGACGAAACTGTCGTTCCGTAGCCCTTCGAGCTTTGAAGCCTTTTTCTTCTGAGCGTAGCTGCCGATACTTCGGATAACTCCAGAAGCAAGGGTCCGTACTCTTTCATCGTTCTTGCGAACATCTTGCGAGCGGTTCATCTCTTCTCCAATGATCTGTCAAACTACCGTAACGGGAGTCTGATACCTGAGGGGTGGTCAACTCGACCGAAAACTAAAAATAGTATGCACTCAACCCTTCAATATCGCAAGCTTAAGCTTCAAGTTTTTGGCTAAGTGGTTCGAGGTTACCTTTTACAAATGCGCTAATAAGCGGTGTAATTTTTGCCTCAACAAGTTCGTTGAGTAGCTTGTCTTCTTCTGTAGAGAACGCGCTCAGAACAAAGTCTGCATCATCCATAATATCGCGGCGCTCATTCCAGATACCAATGCGGATACGCGCGTAATCTTGCCCTAGGTGGGCGTTCAGGCTTTTAATACCGTTGTTACCGGCATCGCTCCCCTTTTGGCGCACACGGATGGTTCCGAAGGGCAACGCAAGCTCGTCATGAATAACTAACACGTCCTCAGATGGTGTTAATTTGTAAAAATCAACCAGTGCCCTGGCAACTTGGCCCGTCTCGTTATAAAACGACAGAGGCTTTACAAGTAGCACTTTTTCGCCTTCTACGCTTATTTCTGCGATATCAGCACGGAACTTGTCTTGAGTCCGCCATGGGCTTCCTTGGGCTTCTGCTAACGCGTCAAGCGCAATAAAGCCAGTATTGTGGCGAGTGCGAGCATATTGGCGACCCGGGTTTCCTTGTGCGAATAGTATCTTCATATCTGCTGTCTATTGTACCGTATTGAAATTTCATTGTAATTATGCTATAATATAGTTAAGTTTTATCTTGTAATAGTAAACCTCGAACCTTTAAGAACGGAATTAAATGGAAACTATCCCATTCGCCTGGGTGTACTTCGGTGCAGTCGTTGCGCTGCTTGCAGTGCTCGGCGTTACTCAGGGGATGTACGAATCGGACCAGCTTACAAAGACAAGAAGCAACCTCAGTTCTTACGTGAAGTATAAACACGACACGTATGGAACAGTAGATAAGGAGGCAGAACGAGCGTTCGTCTATCGACGTATTCGACGCGCTGCCTACTTCTGCATTGCCTCTATCTTGATATGGACACTGTGGTTAGTGCTTTACGGCATCAACCCTGAGTCTTTATTCACTCTTAGTGCGTCACTTGTGGCGCACGCGGCATTGCTTATCTGCTTCGGACTATATATTCGCTCGCTCATCCGTGGGCGAAAGTTTAAACGGTTCAATAGCGGCATCATGTCCGACTAATCGATTCACTACGTAGGATTGGAGAAAAATGTCAGTTTCAGATATCATTCTGTACGGCGTTGCCGGCTTGATGGCTGTTTTGGCCGTTGTAATGGCAATTGGCCGCGAGAAGCTCGTTGAGTTCGAGAACGAGAACGAAGACGCACGACGCGTCAGGAGTTCCGGGCATGGCCTGGGCCTTCTCGTCGCATTCGTTGGGGCTTACATCGCTATCGTGGCCTACATGACACCGGACGACCACTGGGCAACCGTGTGGCTGAGTGCGTTCGGCTACCTGCTCGCGACACTGCTCGCGATTCTGGCGTTCTACTGGTGGAAAGAATGGTACTTGACCTTGGTCGAGAGCCGCAACCAGCGCGATGAACGCCGCAAGCTCAACCGTATTTCCTGAACCTCCGTTCGCCTTAAAGCATCTGAGGCCCCTCTCTTTTGAGATGGGGCCTCAGGGCTGAACTACAATTTAAGAATTTATTTGCCGTATTTAAACGGTTTTTTTGTACCCTTTGCAGCTTTAGTGATTGCCTTCGCTTTGTAGTTTGGCTTCACTTTTGGTTTCGTGTAAGCAACAGCTTTACCTTCGGTGCGGACTTCGGTCTTGGCATCAACCTTCGAGTCAGTTTGAACTTTTGTCTTCGCCTTAACCGGTGCAACGATTACTTCAGCATCTTCACCCTCAACAGTGACGACAGGGTTCGCAAGTGCCTTTGCAGCAGCTTTTTCTTCAGCTTCCGCTTTTTCGCGGTTAGCTTTAATTTGCTTTTCGTCGCGGAAACTAAAGCGAATAGCAGTACCCGCAAAGTCAAACTCTTCACGCATAATGCGTTCAATGTGACGTTTGTAGCTCCAGTGAATAAACTTCAAGTTGCTTCCGTAAATAACAAACCATGGAGGTGATGTATCGGTTTGTACCATGTAACGAAGTTTCGGGTGAGTGTTTTTAAGGCCTGCAGGTGGGTGGCGGGAAACAACTTCTTGAAGCATGTCGTTCAGTTTACGAGTTTTCACTTCTTGGTGGCGACGAACGTCGATTTCAAGGATTAGGTCGAATAGTTTCGAAACGTTTTGGCCAGTAACGCTACTTGTAAAAATAAGCGGTGCCCATGGAACGAACTTAAAGTTAGCAGCAATTTTCGGTGCAAGCGCATCACGAGTAAAGGCGTCCTTCTCTTCAACGCTGTCCCATTTAGAAACAACAATGACAAGACCCTTGCCTGCTTCGTCGATAATACCAGCAAGGCGTTGGTCAAGCTGTGTGTTGATTTCGTTTACATCCATAAGAAGGAAACAGATGTCACTCTCTTCGATAGCTTGAAGGCTACGAAGGACAGAGAACTTTTCAATTCCTACTTCTTGCTTACCAGGCTTGCGCATACCAGCGGTGTCGAGGAGTTCAATACTTTGTGATTTGTATTTTACGCGGACGCGGTTAATGTCGCGGGTTGTACCAGCGATGTTAGCGACAAGTGCTTGTTGCTTGCCTGCAAGAGTGTTGAACAAGTTGCTTTTACCAACGTTTGGACGGCCAATGAGTGATACAACGATAGTATCCGGGTCGTCACGTTCGGTCATTGCAGGAATCATGTCAGTAACAGTGTCGAGTGTTTCGAGTACACCAGTACCATGCTCGGCGCTTGTACGGATAATGTTTTTAATACCAAGGCGAAGGTATTCGTCGTTTGGTAATGCACCGGCAAGGTCAGTTTTGTTAATCAGAAGAATAACTGGTTTTTTGCTTTTGAGGGCTTTCTTTGCAACAATGCGGTCTTCGTCGCTGGCATACTGAGTGCCATCAACCATAACAAGGATTACGTCAGCAGCATCAGCAGCTTCAGTAATTTGTTCTTGAATAGACGCTTCGAAATCATCATTAGGGTCTTTTAGACCGGCGGTGTCGACCATCCAGAAGGTGTGGTCGAGGTGGCTTACTTTGCCAAGAACGTTGTCGCGAGTGGTTCCCGCTTCGCGTGCAACGATAGCTTGTTTACTTTTTACAAAACGATTAAAAAGCGAACTCTTTCCGACGTTCGCTTGACCGATAATCGCAACTGTTGGAAGTCTTGAAGCCATAACAGAGGTAATTGTAGCATAATTTCGGGCTTAACGCTAGCATAAGCGCCATGGTTCGCTATATTATTTACTGGTTTCTTTGAAATCACCTGGCTTCAGGTCGTCGAGTGTGTACGTGCCGAAGCTAACACGGTGCAAATTTGTCACGGTGTATCCGAGGCTACTAAACGTACGGCGAATTTGGCGGTTGCGACCTTCGTGCATCGTGACAAGCCAGTCTTTAGCGTTGTCGCGCTTCTCAAGGCTGAGTTTACTTGGTCCATCTTCTAAGGTGACACCAAAATCACTAATCATCTGTTGGTGAAGGGGCTGCAGGTCGGTATCGAGGGATACTTCGTAGGTTTTTACCTTGTAAAATTTCGGGTGGGTCATGTTGTAGGCAAAGTCGCCATCATCAGTTAAAAGCAGTAATCCACTACTATCTTTATCAAGCCGTCCAACTGGTTTTAGGTTGTGGTATTTTTCAGGTAATAAGGCATATAATGTCGGTACTTCTCCTACTTGTCGCCTTGAAGATACATAGCCAATTGGCTTATTAAGTACGACATAGGTGTAGGCCATTCGTTTTTCAAATGACTTACCTTTAAAAGTAATAGTGTCGCCTTCTTCAAAGCGGCCACCTAAAATAGCAGGAACACCGTTCACTTGAACGTGACCAGCAGCAATACTGTTGTCAGCCTCGCGCCGAGAGACGCCAAGTTGAAATGCTAGATATTTATTAAGACGTTCACTCACTGGTAATAGTATACCAGTTAAACTGTCGGAGGTGTAGGTGGCGTAGTGCCGTTAAGTGCTTGTTGCATTTGTCCAGCAAGGTCAAGTGGAGCAGATGGAGCTGACGTGTCGGTAAGTGGTGCAATAACTCGTTCACCAAGTGATGCTGGTGCTGGTGATGAGAACGGCGCAGTTGGTTGTGGCATTGGTGTTGGTGCTGCAAACTGTGGCTGTTGAGGTGCAGGAGCAGCAACAGGCGTAGACGGTACGTCAGCGTATACTGGCGTTGTTGGCAGTGGTTGGTAGACAGGCTCAGCAACGGGTACCGGAGCTTGTTGTACAGGTTGAGGTGCGGGGGTGAAGACTGGCAATGGTTCAATAGGAGCCGCAACGGGTGCGGGTGCTGGGAATGGTGTCGCTTCGTATGCAGGTGCCGCTTGTGCAACTGGTGCAGCAGCGGGTACTTCAAATGGAGACGGTTGTGGAGCAGGAAGTGGCTCTGCTGGGGCTGGTGTAAATGCCACAGGCTCAGCAGCTGGTGCTGGAGCGGCAGGTGTTGTTGGGAAGGCAGGCGCAGGTGCTGCTGCAGCGACACCATCGGCAAGTACGTCGTGAACGGTACGAACAACATCTTCAATACCAACCTGAGATTTAACGAGGTAACGGTCAGCGCCAAGGGCTTCGCCGCGGGCACGTTGATCTTCGCTTGAAAGCGCGGTCATCATAATAACTTTCACGTCTTTTGTTTCAGTAGTACTTCGTAGGATATCGAGCATGTCGAAACCGCTAATTTTCGGCATCATGACATCGCTCACAATAAGGTCAGGACGTTCTTTAATTGCCATTGCAAGGGCTTCTTCGCCGTCGCCTGCTGATACTATTTCGTAGCCCTCAGCCTGTAAACGTACGCCATAAATTTCGCGTAAACTTTTATCATCTTCAACTAGTAGGATTTTTGCCATAATTACCTTTATTCTACTTAATATCTATGGAAAATACCATAGTGCTTATGTTTATTGTCATCGTCCGGTTTCTCCTCGTTGTTGTTGCGATAGCGCTTCGAGCTGTTTTACGCGTTCGTTAATTTGTTCGCGGGTTAACGATTCGCCTCGTGGAACAGTGGTCGCCGGGCGGGCATTCGTTGGTGCCGGTGCGGGTTGCATAGCAGGTGCAACTGGCATTGGGGCTGGTTGAGCGACGGGCGCCATTTGTTGTGGCTGCGGTGCTTGAACGAAGGTTGGCACAGGTGCTGGCGCTTGAACAGGCACGGGTGCGACGTATGGAACCGGTACAGCATTCGAAGCGGGTATTTGGTCGAGGGTTGTGACTGTAGCTGCAGGTTGTACTGCTTGCTGTTGAATAGCTCGAGCTTGTTGTTCTTTCTGGAGGTGCTCGGCTTCTTGGGTGTCAACACGGGGAAGTTGGAAGAAGAACGTACTTCCCTGTCCGAATATACTCTCCACCCACACCCGGCCTTGCATGTTTTCAGTGAGGCGTCGTACTAAATATAGTCCAAGCCCGGTACCACCAATTTCTTGACGGTCCATGTTGCTGACACGGTAAAACTTTTGGAACAAGTGTGGAATATCTTCAGGCGGAATACCAAGTCCAGAGTCTTTGATGCTCACTACTACCTTGTCTTCGTCGCCGTTGATGTCTACCACTACTTCGCCCTGTGGTGTGTATTTAATAGCGTTCTCGATGAGGTTATCGAGGATTTCGCGAATATGGTCGTTGTCTTGGTTTACGTAATACACGGGCATAATTTTCTTTTGTGAGCTGTTGGCAGATGCATTATTTGCCGCGCTATAGACGAGCCGCAACCCTTTTGTTGTTGCCTTTTCGGTGAGCCCTTGCACGATTGTTTCAGTTAAGTTGCCAAGGTCAACAACCTTTGGCACATTCGTAAGGCGGCCGTCGTCGGTTTTTGATACATCAAGCAAGTCTTGGAACAGATGGCCAAGGTGCTGTGCGGCTTCATGGGCCTTCATAATGAAGTCTTTCGCACGTGCATCGACACTAGCGGTGTTTGGGTTGATAGCGAGGCCTAGGTAGCCTTCAATGGCAGCAACTGGTGTACGCATTTCGTGGCTGGCGGTGCTAATAAATTCTGCCTGCTCGCGTTCTTCGGCGCGTTCGTTGGTAATATCGCGGAATACAATAATTGCCCCAGAACCAGCATCGCCAATTGGGGTAACGACAACCGAAACTGATATTTTCTTACCTGAGCTTGTGAGTGCAATTAAGTGGTTAGCGCGTGATTGTTGGTTAGTGTTGAGTACTTGCTCTACTGGGTCGATAGACGGGTCGAGCTCGTGTCCGTTTTCATCTTCGAGCTTCAAAATAGATTTGTAGCTTAGCTTCAATGCGTCTTGCTTGCCCCACCCTAAAATAACTTGGGCTGCAGGGTTAATAAGCTGAATAGTGGCCGTTGAATCAATAGCTATGACGCCGTCGCCGATGGCGTTAATGACAATTTCAGATTTAGAGGCAACTTCAGAAAGTTGGTTAGCGAGGTTTTTAACATTCTTCGTAGAGTCATCAATTTCACCTTGCTCACGCCACACAATAACACCGGTAACAAGTGGTAATATGCTGCCGAGAGTAATAATTGTCATCGTTTCAAAATCTAATGCACCAGATAAATACGCACCGCCAATAAAACAACCAATCAATATAGTCATAAATACCCAGCCGTATGCACCGAACAGTGCGGCAAAGAGCGATAGGAACGCCCATAAAATCAAGTACGGTGATGTGATGCCGTCGGTTTGGGCAATTTGCCAGCCTAAGGCTAAGGTAAGAACAAGAAAAACACTAAAGCTATAGCCGAAGCCTGATAGCTTTTTTTCAACGAAGATAAATACGAGGCTGGCGACAACAACAACCGATGCAAGGAGCGCTGTGATGGTGTTCACTTGCAGCATTTCGCGTACGCTGTACACACCAAAGTAATCAAGCCCGTAAATAGTTACGAGCGAAAGTGCGATAAGAAAAATTGCCATGTACAGACGACGATGCCATATATGGGATAGTCGGAGCGGAGTCATTATTAAGTGTTGCCTACCCTTTTAAATACTTATGGTTAGTATGAGGTATTTAAGGCGAGATTACAACACTCGGGCGAGCCTTCTATTAAATATAGAATGGGATAAGAATTGTCATGGTGATAACGAAGCCGGCAAAGTAATTGAGCTTCAAAAAGCGTTTCCAAGCCTTGTTGACGTTTGCTGAATTTTTCTCGGTCACCTTAAGATATGGGTATACGTTGAAGCAGTACAAAACCCCAACGACCGCAACGGCTATGTAGGTATCGCCCTGTAGGAGTACCGTGATGGCTGCGATGTAATACATGGTATAGGCAATGAGTATTGTTGGCCGGGCACCAAAGAATGTTGCGATTGAGGCGATGCCACCCTTTTTATCCGGTACAATGTCTTGCACGGCGCCAAAAGCGTGTGAGGCCATTCCCCAAATAAAGAAGGCAACCACGAAGCCCCAGGCGTACGCAGGAAAGCCATGAAGAGACAAAGCGAACAATAGTGGACCTACAAAGTGTAGGCTGCTGGTTGCAGAATCAAGAATTGGTTTTTCTTTGAAGCGGAGGCCTTTGAGGGAGTACGCAACAACTGAGAACGCCACGATAACAAGGGTCAGACGGGCCGCCCAATCCCCTGCGATAAGTAAGTAGAGCAAGAACGGTGCGTTGGTAAGAATTGCTGCTTTGACAACCGTTGGGTGGAAAGCGCGCTCTTCTCGCATGCCCTCTACCCCACCCTTGCGTGGGTTTTTAATATCCGATTCGTAATCGAACACATCATTAATTCCGTACATCAACAAGTTATACGGTCCGAGGAAATAGAGCGTCCCTAAAATAAATGTTAAGTCGATGTTGCCACCTGTTAATAAATACCCAACAGCAAATGGATATGCAGTGTTAGGCCAAGAAATCGGCCGCGATATCCAGAATAGTTTTTTAAGAGTTACGAAGAATTTCATTATTTGTTCCTGCTTTCTTTTTTAGGGTCAAATAAGTTCCATAACGTTGGCACGATAATAATAGCGAGGATAGCGTAGAAGAAATCTTCAATTGGCGCGAGGCCAACATAAAGCCCAAGGATTTTATCTGTATCGTACGCAACAATGCCTGCTCCGATAATAATGCTATCGAATACCGCAGTTAAAACTAACAATACGGCGAGTGCTATGAACATATTTTTTGTTGGCTTCACAAAATACTGTAAAAATATTACAAATATACACACCAGAAAAAAGATATTCATGATTACATACGTGAACGCCATAGTTGAACTCCGTGATACACAATTAATGTGCTGTAAGTTAGTAGGAACAGGAAAACAATCTCTTCAACAGGAAATTCTGGGGCAAGCCGATACGGCAATGAGTACTGACCGCCGCCATGGAAAAAGACGCCGACGTAAATACCGAAGAAATCCCATAATACAAATATCAGCACGGCCATAATTAAGGTGAATGCTGTCCGTTTTCCGTCACGCCAAAAAGCTAATTTCCAGCGACGGTCAATAAGCAGTAATCCGGAAATGCCAATAAGCAGCCCAATTAGATAAAACCACTGCATTACAAACGTTCCTTGATAGGCTCGATACGTTGCACTCGCCCACCGCGCTTTATGCCAGCAAGGCGTTTATAAATAAGCTCAGCGCTAATAAGGCACATCGGCACGCCAATACCTGGTACGGTGCCGCTGCCGACGTAGTATAAGTTGGTTACTTTTTTACTTTTGTTCGGTGTACGGAAAAAGGCACTTTGCGATAATTTGTGTGACGGCCCAAGCATAGAAGATTCCCATGCATTGTATTTCGTTTTAAAATCATCTGGCCCGAATGACGTCTTGCTGATGATTCGGCTTTCTAAATCGACACCAGTCATGACTTTAATTTGGTTTAAATAATGTGTCGTTAATTCTTTCGTTTCTTGTGCGGTAAGTGTAATACCAGAAGGAAGCGGTACGAGTACGAAGATATTTTCATCACCTTTAGGCGCGGTACTTGCGTCGGTGTGGCTGGTCTTTGAAATGTACAGCGATGCTTTTTCGGGGGTGGTTTTCGTTTTATAAATAGCCTCGAAATTCGCTTTCCAATCTTCTACAAATAAAAGTGTGTGGTGCTCGAATTCAGGTACCTTGCCTTTTATGCCGAGGTACAAAAGTAATGCACTTGGGCTGGCTTCTTGTTTGTCCCAGTATTTTTGTGGGTAGGTTTGATTTTCGGCATTAAGTAGTTTAGTTTCGGTAAAGTGCAGGTCGGCGTTTGAAATAATAATGTCTGCTTCGATTTTTGGCCCAGATTCAAGTTCGATACCGCTGGCCGTTCCATTCGAAACAACAATACGTTTTACGCCTTTTTTGTAGTGGTGATGCACGCCGAATGACTCACCAAGTTTTACGAGCTGCTCGACAACTGCATACATAGTACCTTTTGGATAAAATACCCCTTCTTTGAAATCGAGGGCGCTCATCAAGCTATAGAGCGCCGGCGCGTTAAATGGCGAAGTGCCAAGAAACACCATTGGATATTCGAGAATTTGTTTTAATTGTTGGTTGGTCACGAAACGTTTCACGTAGCTATCAATTGAAGTCGTTGCAAGGGCTAACATTTTACCTGCGCGTTTTGTAATGTCAGGATGAAGAAAATCGGCAGCACTGGTGAAGTTGCTGTACAAGAAGTGTTTCAAAGACAGCTGATAGGTTTCGTCACTTTTTTCAACATACTTTTTCAGTGACTCACCCGCTCCGGGTTCTATTGTTTCGAATGTTTCGGCATCAGTTTCTAAATCACCCGTAATCGTGACGTCGTTATTATTTTCGAAGAATACTTTGTAGGCAGGTTTTAATTGAACCAGATCGAGTTCTTTTTCAACGCTGGTGTCGAGTAATTCAAAGTAGTGCGCAAAAACATCTGGCATTAAATACCACGATGGTCCGGTGTCAAAGGTGAAGCCGTCTTTTTTGAATTGGCCGGCACGACCGCCAGGCCCCGCTTCTTTTTCGTAAATATGCACTTCATGGCCGGCTTTCGCAAGCAGGTTTGCGGTTGCCAGGCCGCCAATACCTGCACCGATAATAATAATTTTAGACATTACAGCGCACCTTTTTTCAGACGAGTTGTAACAAGCAGCTGCAACTTCTTGGCGTTGTTTACTCGAACGCGCCCAGCTTTAATAGTCCCCGCAGGGGTTTGCTCAAGTTTATTGAGTAGTTCTGAGTAGTAAGCGAAGCTGAGCGCAACCGCAGCGCGTGAATTAGTAGGTAGTTTCGTTATGGCTGCTTGGGCCTTTTTGAAATCTCTCTTAATATCTTTTACGATAGCGACTTTTTGTTTGTCGTCGAACGTTTCGAAAATCACTCCAGGAAAGTATACCCGGCCTAGTTCGTCGTAATCTGCTTTCATGTCACGCAAGAAATTCACTTTTTGATACGCAGCACCGAGCGCCTTTGCACCAGCTTCAAGTTTGGTGTACTGCGCTTCGTCATTACAAAACACCTTCAAACACATAAGTCCAATAACTTCTGCTGAACCATAGATGTATGTTTCGTATACTGTTGATGTGTAGGTTTTTGGTTCGACATCCATTCGCATACTTTTAAAGAACGGTGTTATTAAATCACGGCCAATGCTATATTTTTGCGCCGTGATGACGAATGCGTGAACGAGTGGGTTTGGACTGAAACCAGTTTTGAGTGCTTGCAGTGTGTGGGCTTCGAGTTCGTTAAGAATTTCGAGTGTGTCTTTTCCTGTGTAGCTATCGACAACTTCATCCGCAACGCGAACTAAGCCATAAATGGCATAAATATGGTCACGGATATCGCTACTAAATAGTTTGCTGCTTTTACTAAACGATGTTGAATAATCAAGCGTTACCGTGCGAGCTAACTTGTAGCTCGTTTTTGTATACAGTTCCATTACATTTCCCTATTCAAGCTTTGGGCGATAAGGTCTAAGTATAGTTTTTTCGCTTCGTCGCTAAGTGATAGGCTGTTCACTTTTTCAACGCCGCTTGCGCGCTTTTCTTCAATAAGTCCTTCGACAGCGGCGCGAGCACCGGTAATGGTCAACAGCTCACGTACCTTAGCGAGCTCTTCCTCACTCGCATCGCTGCGGCGGAAAATGCTAAAAAGTCCTTCAGATTGTTCGGGTGTTGCGAGTTGCTCGAACTTCTCAATTAAGTACGTGCGCTTGCCTTCGCGTATATCACTGGCATTACTTTTACCGGTGGTTGTAGGGTTGCCGAAGACGCCAATAAGGTCATCGCGCAGTTGGTAGCCGATACCAATAACAACTGAAAGTTCCTTAAGGATATTGATGTCGTTTTCAGGTGCCTGGGCGAGCATTGCGCCGGTTGTGAGTGGGCCGACAAATGAGTAGCTGGCGGTTTTGTACTTCGCAATCGTATCAAGGTTGATAGAATCTTTTGGCAAGAAAGCCACTTCAACATCAAGTAGTTCCCCGCCGATAACTTCAAAGATTTCTTTATTAAGAATTGCTTCTGCTTGGTCAACCAATTCGGCCGGGCGGTTAATTTTACGAACCAGCATGTGGGCATCAGCAATAAGTGCGTCGCCTGCAAGCAGCGCGGCGCTCAGTGACATATGCGCAAGTTCTGCTTTATCGTCAAAGAACTGGCTGTAGTGGTCTTCGTATTGTCCGCTGACGTTTTTCACACCATAACGAACAGAATCGCGGTCGATAATATCATCGTGAATTAACATTGCGGAGTGAATAAGTTCATGGGCAACGGCCGCTGGCAGAATGTCATTTAACGTACCTTCGGGGTTATAGGCTTGGTAGGTTGCTAAAAGCATAAAAGGTCGCAAACGTTTGCCGCCTGCTAAAACTAACTTCTCGATAGATTGCCACAGTCGCACGTATGAAGGCCCGAGTTCCATTGCTTCGGCCGAACGGTATTGGAAAAAACTTTTGATGTATTCATCGACAAGTTGTTTTGCCACTGCAGTATCTAGGGTTTTCGAGACAGTTTGCATACTCCCCCTACTATAACAGATTGAAAAAGGTTAACTATCCATAAACTTTACGTATTCTTTGTTCACGATAGTTTCAAGAATACGCCACTGTTTGTCGGCTTCATCTTCAATGTAAAACTCACCAGTGTCAGATTCACCGACGCTCTCGAGGGCGTTGAATTCAAAGTTGATATCTTCCATGGTGTAGTCGAAGGTTACGTTCAATTTTGCTTTGTTTGAATTAAGGAAAACGAAGTTCGCGAGCTTCTTTTCAAGGTGGCGGTGGTTTTTTCGAAAGGCTAAGCTGGCTAGCCAAAATAGGTAGAGGTCTTTGGTAGTTTCGATGGGTATAAGTTTTTCAAGCTTAAGGAAGTGCATACTTCTAGTATATTACTCGTCTTTGCAAGCAGCAACAATTGACTGCCCTACTTCAATAGAAACCATAGTCTGGCAAGTGTATAGCATAACGCCGCGGTGTGTTCGGGCACGGAACCTTTTAGTGAAATAAAGGTCATCGTCAGATTTGACGATTTCTTGGGCGAACATTTCAACCATACGGTAGCTGGCATCAACGAACGGATATTTTTGGCGGATGATTGTGACGATTTCGTTCAAGCTGATAAACGATTTTTCGCCAACGCGCAACCCTTGGCCGGTGTGAACGGCGTTTGGAAGGTTCGCAAGATAATCTTGAATTTGTTCTTCATCGTAGGCTTCGATGGCTTCGTGGTGGCGGCGCACCATGCGAATTTCGATGTCTTGGTTTTTCTTTAGGTGGTCCAAAGCAAAGCTATCAACGTTAAGGCGTGTGAACAGTCGGCCAGCTGACGCGAAGGTGCGCACTTTGCCATCCTGTTTGATGGAAGCTTGGCCACGGGTTAAGTGTGGAAGTGTTTCGAGTAGTTCGTTATACAGGGTGTAATTATTCACGATAGTTTCAACGGCACCGTATTGTTTAAACATTTTGTCGATGAGCTGTTTTGTTGGCTCTTCGTACGTAGTATCAATTGCGCCAATGGCTGAACCGTTCACAATTGTTTTCAGTGTGAAAATATCTGCCATGGAAACTTGCGGTGCAGTGTTTGCAGCAATGTTATCGACGATATCGATAGCCATCGCTGGGCGGTTGTCAGCTTTGTTGCGCAGAATTCGGCCAGTTCGTTGGCGGGCAGCAACCAGCGAGCGTGTTGGACGGGCGTTAATAATAACGTTGGCACGTTGGCTATCCCAGCCTTCGGTAAGGACGTCGATGTAGGTTAACGCATCACTCTCCCCTTTTTCTAGTTCAGCGTAAATCTTCTGGCGCGTTGCAGCTGAAATGGAACTGGTAATCGCACTCACGCGGATAGGTCGTGGAATGCCATTCTCATCATCAACATATTGCTCAGAAAGAAGGTCAGCAACTAAGTGTGGGTGCGCCATAGTATCGCCAGGAATACAGGCGATAATCGGCGTGTTGCCTGCTTGAATAAGTTGTGTGGCAATTGAAACGACCATGCGGTTACGTGCTGAGTTGTGAATTAATTGTTTCAAGCTTTTGTTTTCGTATTCACCTAGGGCACCAATTGAGAACTCCTGGGCAGTTGTTGTTGGCGCTGGAATCGCGACTGGAATAACCGACGAAAGCATATCAAGCTCAATCGCTTCTTTGAGGTCGAGGCGGTGGATCATCGATGGCAACAAGCTTTCAAGACTGCGAGTAGCGTGGTAATCAGGCGTAGCGGTAAAACCAATAATTAAGGTGTCTGGGTTAATGTCCTTAATAATGCGACGGCTGCTGGCGCCCAATGCCCGGTGGCCTTCGTCAAGGAAAATAATATCGAAGCGTTCGTTCACTAAGTTGACGAGCTTCGTGTGGTGCAGACCCTCGGCATCGATAGTTGTAATTGGTGCGGTTGCGAGTTTTGCTAAAGACGCATACGTCGTAATAGTAACCTGTGCTTCAAGCCCACGCATACTTGTTTGTGTGTCGCTGTAGTACGTGCCGACACTCATGTTAGGCGCAAACCCAGCGAAGCCCTTATCTCCCTTTGTGCCACCTTGTGTTTGGCGCACGAGGTCTTTTGTTGGTGTGACAACAAGAATCTTCGGTGGAGTGTCCGCTTGGTAGCTAAAAGCCTCAGCTAGTGTAACGAACAAGACCGTCTTACCTGTACCAGTCGGCGCTTCGATGTAGCCGCGACGATTACCGCTTCGTAAGAACTCGGCAGTGTCTTTTATAATAGCTTTTTGGTGCTCGTAGAGTACATCGGCTTTGTTGCCATCAGCCACGTATCGTTCGAGGTTATGAAGATAACGAGCATCGACTGCGGGTGATGCGCTGATTTCGGACGGAGTTGGTGAAGTAGAAGGTGTCATCAAGCAACTATTATCTCATTATTGCGGCAATTTGTCTCCTGCAATTATTCTTTACAAGTTACGTAAGGAACGCTTGGGCTCTGGGTGTATTCAAGTATGTGACGAATAATACTCCAATTAAACCCATAGAGCGCTTGGTCTCGATGCTTATCACACACTTCTTCATGAGCTACTTCTGTGGTTTGTACGACCTTAATAATGTCAGAGTCGGTATCGTAAATCACGGTACGTACTTCAGAGCGATTCATTACCATACCCTTAACAATAGAATAGTCCTTTTTAGTAATTGATGTTTGTGGAAGTGTGGGATAACTCCATATGATTATCGCTAGAATGCTCAAAGCCCCAATAAGTAATAATGCCAAATCGCTTGTCGAACGCTTCTCGTCCTCGTTCTTGAGTGCTGTAACACGGTCAGAAAGTTTCTGTAAGCGGCCGGCGTCCATGTCCTTTTCAAGTTTCGTGAGTTCAGCTCCTATGTTCTCAATCTCTTTTTTACGAGGCTCTACTTTTTTGTTTAGGTTGTCATCTATAATCGGACCAATTATAAAGACGAATACGATAGCTGCAATTATCAATATAATTTGTGTTGTATAGAATACATAGACTGCAATAATCAACGCGGCGATGCCCATAGGGAGATTTTTGAGTTTGAATGCTTGCCTTGCAAAATAAACCATCAGAGCAGCAAGTATTATAGGAATGTAAGTCAATATGAGCGCGCTGGCACCCTGTGTCCATAGCTGTATAAACCCAATTTCGCTGATAATATATTTCGCCTGCGTTGCGTCACCATAGGTAACTCGGATGGTAATAAAGGCTGAAATAATAAACGGAAGCACCGCAAGAAGAGATGGGAGAGTTAGTCCATAACCGTTGAGATTTTTTAGTATATTTTGCACCTTCTCCATATGTATGCAAGTATAGCAAAATTATTAGTAAATAGGTGTTATGTATTCCATAAAGATTGGCAAACAAAAAAAGCTTCCAGCTAGTGAAAACTTTTTTATGGTGATCCCGCGGAGAATCGAACTCCGATTGCCAGGATGAGAACCTGGTGTCCTAACCGTTAGACGACGGGACCAAATTGTGTAACTGAACTAAGCAATCTTACCAAATCCCCTCTTCCCTGTCCACTTAGAACAAGTACGTTGCAACAACGAAGAAGCCGGATATAACGATAATCAGTCCTGAAATAAGTGCCTTTAATCCAGATTTCAATCGCGAGTTGCCCCAAATGCCAAGCAAAATAAAACTCGCTATTAGGCTATACAGAACAAGCATCAGTGAAATTAACGCTACATTGAATATAAGCGATTGGCTTGAGAAGAGTTCACTGACAATACCGTATAGTGCTTGGGATGCTAGTATGAGGCTAACCAGCATTACTGTTAGGAACGGTCCGGCACGGAGCGCGTGTTTGTAGAATTTTTTAAATATGGTCGAGAACGCGTGGTACGAGGTAAGCATCCAAAACCCAATTGAAAGAATCGCGACCGATACTAATACCATTGGGTATATGTTTTCGGCAATTTCGTACAAGCCAGCGGCAACCAATGCGCCCACGACAAAGGGATATACAACTAGAATACCAATACTTAATGCAGACTTTCCGATGCCACTCGTAATTGCCTCAAGCTCATCGTCTTTTACTTTTTTTCGTGCTTCTTCGGAAAGTATCTCGCCTTCATATTCAGTGTGAGCACTGCGGTAAATACCCGAGAGGTCGCTGTGGTCTTCAATTTGCTCAATAGTACTCAGCTCGTCGTTATTTGGTGCGTCGAGCGTGTGGTTGCGGTCCATGTTATCCCAGCTTCTCAATAACTGAAATGAGTTTGCTTGGAGTAATCTCGGCTTTGATGAGGTAGCCGTCAGCGCGGGCTTCCATAGCCATGCGAGATTCGTCGTCTTGTTCAAAGTTGGTAAGAACCAAAACTTTCGAGTGCGGGATTAAATCTTCGGCACCGCGAAGCGCATCAAGGATTTCGCTCCCGCGGCGTTCAGGTAACATGACGTCGAGAAGGATAAGGTCGTATTGTTTATTGCGCGCAGCAATAAGCCCATCGTTGCCATCAACCATCCAGTCAACTTCGTAGCCAGATTTTTTTAGGCTGCGGACGTACATCTCGCCGATGAATCGGTCGTCTTCGACAATAAGAATTGTTTTAATTGCCACGGTTATCCCCTATACATATTGTGGTTTTTAATCCAACCACCTTCGTTATTAATAAGTACTTCGTTCCCATTATTACCCGCTTTGAGTTTGTCTGCAACTACTTGGTAGGTTGGAAGCGAAACGGTAAAGGTTGAGCCATGGCCTTCTTCGCTGCGAACGCTAATGTTTCCGCCGTGCGATTCCACGATTGCCTTGCTGATATACAGCCCAATTCCAGTACCGGCAACGGTTTCACGAGAACGGTGTGAGCGGTAGAACTTTTGGAATAAGTTACTGACCACGTTGCCCGGCATACCAATACCGTGGTCTTCAATGGCTACTTCAACGGTATCGCCTTTCGAGCTGGCTGTCACAGAAATTGCACCACCCTCATTGCTGTATTTGATAGCATTGTCGATAAGGTTAGCGAACACTTCGCCGAGGCTGGCGGTGTCTGCTGCAATGTCAGGCAGGCCGTCGGGAATAGTAACGTTAAGTGAACGAGCTTGGGCGCTGGCGCGGAGGTCCATGTCGTCGCGCACACTATCGTATACTTCGAGCAAATTAGTTTGCGCCAAGTGCATCTTTAAGTGGCGACGGTCGAAACGTGAGGTATTCAAGATGTTATTTACATAGCCAGACAAGCGGTTTGCCGATACGGTTAGGCGGTGAAATAATTCTTTTTGTTCAGGCTCGAGTACTTCACTTAGTTCGTCTTGAAGTACATCAAGGTAGCCACGGATGACAGTAATTGGACCACGAAGCTCGTGGGCCGCAAAAGCGATAAAATCAAGCTCTTCTTCACCGACGCTATATAAATGTGTACGGTCGATAAGAGTGATAACAACTTCGCTGCTGGTACCTTTATTATACGAAGCAATGACATCGAAGTAGCGACGGTCTTCTTCGTTAGGGAGTTTGTTAGGGATGCGTGGCCAGGTGTGTTCTGCTCGCACTGCGGTTTCTTCACATTCGTCCCACCACTTTTCGATTGTATCGTTTTCGTTAAATAAAAGGTCTAACGATTGCACACCACTTTGGTCGATGCGTAGCGGTGTGGCTTTGTTGGCGTAGGTAATTTTACGGTCTGAATTCATAATGACAAACCCACAGAGTGTGGCGTCGAGGGCAGCTTCAATTGAAGCCTTCGTATCGGCATGCACAACCTGGCCAGTTGAAGTTGAAGCAATTTGCTTCTCGCCATCGGCAATGGGGTCTGGCGCATCGGCAGCAAGTTGGTACAAAGTTTGCAGCACTGGCTTGAAACCGGTTCGTGCGAAGTGCGCCTCATTAGGGTTTGGTAATGTGCTGTTGGTTGGCTCACCGGCAATGTGTGTAATAGCTGCAAGGAGGTGTTTAATTGGCTGCGCAATAAAATGGAATAATATGAGTGATGCGACAACGCCAAGTACGCTTTGGGCAACGAGTGTGCCTACGAAAGCGAGCGGATTGTCATTGAAGAACCCAAAGTACTGCAATGCAACGGCAATACCAATCAATATAACTACCTGCAACATGATAATAAGAACAATTGCTCCCCGCTTGAACTTAGGGAAGAAATCTTTAACAAGCTGTGGCTTATCTATTGCCACGTGACACTACCGCTTCCGTTTGGAATGGCTGTGAGCCACGTTTGGCCACGAGCTAATGGCACATCTGCACCGGCGGCATCTTTGAATGTAATTTGGGCAGTTTTGCTGGCTTTGGTCCAGGTTACTTCTTGCGCAGTGCCGTCTTGGAAAATGGTTGCGGCGCCAGAGCCGATAGCTTGAATTTGTTCACGGTAGCCATCTTCAAGTACCTTGACTTGGTTCACTTTCATAACCACGACAACGCGTGGGCTAATTTGCCCCGCTTCCCTATCAAGGTGCGGCTTGCCTGCTTGCGAACGGTCATACGTATTGGTTGCCGCGTTGTAATTGTAGTGGCTGTTAAACAGCGGGCCACTAATTTTTACATCAATGCTTGAAGCGGTTGGTGTTGCAGCTGCGCTGTCTTTTCGGGTAAAGCCGGTAAATTCAGAAGTGGTAAAACCTTTTTTCGCATTTAATGCATCGATTTTGGCAAAGCTTGTATAGACATTGTGTGGTGCGTAGCGGTCAGTTGCGCGCCAGTAGGTTGAGGCGTTGAAGAATTGGTCTATATCGCGGTAGTTACCATTACGCACTTCTTTAAGTGCCGCAGCGCTTCCGCCAACATGGGCAACGCTGGCGTTAAAGCCGGCAACCCAGTCAACGTAATATTGACGAACACTGCGCACAGGCCCGACAAGTTGCGGCTTCTGTTCTTGGTATAAAACGAGGAAACGAGTAATACCGCCTTCAGCAATCGCTTCGAACACGACCCCACTATCTTTCAAGCCAGATTGTGGTCGGGCATCCGGGCTGTTTTCCATCATAATTCCGGTTGTCGCTTGGTGAGTTTCAGCTTCTGTACCAACAAGGTTACCACTGAGTGGTGAGTAGAATTTTGGCGGTTCTGGTGTCGGCTCTGGTTTGGTTTCGGGTTTTGTCGTTGCTACTGCTTTAGGTTCTTGGTTCATGAAATAAACAGCAGTCGCAGTACCGCCGACGGCAATAAGAACTAGAAGAATCCCTAAAATAATAGAGAGTTTTTTATGGTGTTTTAACCAGTATTTTATTTTTGGTAAAAACGGTGTTTTTGGGGTTTTGGGCAAGTGCCTAGACATAGAGTTAGTATACCATGATGCTTGTGTTAAGGAGTGCTATACTTGGGACAATTATGATAAGTTACGAACTGCTCTATGAAAAAATTAACCAATCAAAAACCATTAGTGATATCGAACGATTAGACGTGGTAACTGACGCTCTGGCTGCGCAAGCTTTGGGTCGCTCGCAAATTTTGGCTGAACAGTTTGGTCTTATTTTGGAAGAAATTGACTAATTGATAAATTGTTCTATAATAATATATAGAACTTTAATAATTCAGCACTTTTGAGAGTGGCGTTTTGAATATCTATGGAGGTATTTAAGGTGCCGCTCTTAACGCACCGTTGAGACCACGACTGCACACCGCAGAGCGTGGATGAATACCGGCAGAAACGAGTACCTCATGGGTACAAAATTGAACGACGAAGAAGTTGGAAAATTCGACCGACGACTATTCGCCTTGCGCGATAAGGTTGTCAACGGGGTTCGCCCGATGGACGAGACGATGAAAGCCCTTCAGCTGCTCATCGACGGCTGGGATGTCATTTCTGTCCCTAAGGTCACGAGTTCTAGGAAAGTGTCGACTTCAACCGAGTTTTCTTACGTTGAGCAGGTGCGAAGCCAGCTCGATCTGTGGATTTCTCTCGGAGCGAACATTAATTTTCGAACGCGGTCCCTCATCCTTATTCAGGCTGAGAGTTTCACTCCGCGCTATCATGGCGATGAGCCGCTCGTCACGGGCGGCTTTGGCTATGACCTCGCGGAAGCACTTCCCCGCTTGTGGAAGGAAGCTTTTCCAAAAGCGAAGGTGAAGACCGATGCGGCAAACGTGTTGGGCGGAACGGGCTTTACGTACGCAGTTGGTGCGAAACCCTCCGACCAGTCGGTTCGTTTGGTGCATTTCGCACCAGTGAACTACCCGGCCACTTCAGCGCAAGAGGCTTACATCACAGCCTATGGACGAAAGCACCGCCTGGCCGGCATTGAGGTACTCGAAAAATGCGTCGTTGACCCGCAATGGTCCTACATGTATTTTCGAGGTGATTCGCCTTCAATTCAACTCTCGGCGATACAAGCCCGTCCAGCTGATTCCGGAACGGATCTATTCGTTCCGACGTTGGTTGTCGGGAATGATGACGAAAGCGCCGGCATGTTGAATGTGCCGATGCAGGAAGAGAACGAGTTGTTCACTTCCTTCGTTATTCGTGAGTGCTGAGCTTCGGTTCATAAAGCCGCCCCAGCGGGGTTTTTCGGTCGAAAGACTGAGAAATCTCGCTACGGGGCGGTATTAATTTTGCCAAAAATAAGAAAGTCTACTTGAGTTCAGCAAGGCTTTTTTCGAGCCGAGCAAGCACAGTGTCTGGGCCAAGTACGGCAAGTGTTTCATTCAAGGCTGGGCTAAATGGTGCCCATGACACTGCCAAACGAATAAGGCTGAAAAGAATGCCTGGCTTTTGGCCGGTTGTTTCAAGTAAGCCGTTGAGGGTTTCTTGCAAAGCCTCAGGTGTGTATTCGCTTACAGAAAGCGCAGCGACAGCTTGAGTAAGCAGTTCACGAATACCATCATTTCCAAGTGCAACTAATTGCTTGTTGCCTTCAATCATTGTCCAATCGGGTGTTGGTTCTTCGAAGAAATAATCAGTAATGGTTGGGATGTCCGCAAGGGTTTTAAGACGGTCCTTTACAAGTTCGAGTACTTGTTTTTGACGGTCCTCGCCTGCGGCGTGTGCTTTGTCGCTCCAAAAGTCGTGGCTACGAGTGAATAGCTCATCAAGTGAAAGTAAACGAATGTGTTGGCCGTTGAGCCACAATAAACGTTGCTCGTCAAAACGGGCTGGGCTTTTTTGCACGCGGTCTAATTTAAATTTCTCGATAAGTTCATCAATCGTGAAGATTTCTTGTTCGGTACCATCGTTCCAGCCAAGTGTCGCTAAGAAATTAATCATCGCTTCAGGCAAGTAACCTTCGCGGGCATATTCCAAAATGTCCTTTGCGCCGTCGCGCTTACCAAGTTTTTTCTTACCGTCGATTGCCATAACGAATGGCAAGGTTGCAAGCGTAGGTCGCTCGATTTCTAATGCATCGTAGATGTTCAAGAACTTTGGTGTACTAGCGATAAACTCTTGGCTGCGAAGGACGTGCGTTACACCCATAATAGCGTCATCAACAATGTGTGAGAAATTATATGTCGGGTAACCATCACTTTTAACAATAATAAAATCATCAATTGCATCAGGGCCAGTAGAAAGGTTACCTAAAACGGCATCATGCCATTTATACGCTTTAGGGTCTGACTTAAAACGAAGTGGCTGCGTACCATCGTAGACTGGTGGGTTTTCAGGACGGTGGTCGCGGAAAAGGAACGGACGCTTTGCAGCTTTCGCTTCATTGCGGAATGCTTCAACCTCTTCGGCGGTATATGGGTCAGCATAGGCCCGGCCAGAATCGATGAGTTTTTGGGCCCATTCGAGATAAATAGCTAAACGTTCAGATTGTAGGTATGGCGCGTCGGGCCCACCTTTGTCGACACCCTCGTCCCATTCAATACCAAGCCATTGAAGACTCTTCTCGATTTGCTGGATACTTCCTGCGACTTCACGGGCCTTATCAGTGTCTTCGATACGAAGAATAAATGTACCTTCAAAACCAGCCTGGCGGGCAAGGAGCCATGAAAATAATGCAGTGCGAACACCACCGACATGCATGAAGCCGGTTGGACTTGGGGCGAAACGAGATTTAACAATTGTCATAACTGCTGTAATTATAGCACGTTTAACAGAGAAGGCCGATTAAAGACTGGTTGCAATGTGACGAATTTGTTCGCCAGAAAGTGGTGCGCTGCTGCTTGAGATAACGTACATTACTCCGCCGTTCACCCAGGCTGCGTTGTTGCCGTATGAGTACACAGTTAAGCCGCGTTCTTTAGTGGTAATGTAGTTTTCGCCCGCATCTGGCCGTACGACGTTATCAAGAACTGCAGATGAATCCCATGAGCTTCGAGTTTGCGTAATAGTGTAGTTGTTCTCTTTGTTGCCATTTTGTGTGAATTTCAGCGCAACTTCTCCATCACTAAAGGTGACTGGGTGGTCGAGGCTGTAACCATCTGGTACGAATTCTGGGTATGATGCTTGAACGCCAGCTTGGGCTGAAGCGATACTCACCGAAACGGCTGGAACGAAACGGTATACACCGTAGATTACCGCGGCAAAACCGACAAGAATTGCGAGTGTAATTAATAATCGACGGTGTGATTTCTTTAGCTGCTTCTTTTCTTTGACTGTTTTTGCTTTAGGAGCTGCGAGGGCAGTTGCGATAGCTGCGTCTTTTACTTCCTTGCTGCTGGCAGGTTTTGCTGCAACTGGTTTAGCGCTATTGCGCGCCAAGGCTTTTGCAGCTACCGGGTGAATCTGGGCGGGCTTATCAGGTTTGACAGCAACCGGCGCTACTTTTGGTGCGGGTGCCGCAGTAACAGGGTGTGGTGCAAACTTACTTACTTTAGTACTGCGAGCCATGTCCATGTGACGACCAGTTGTTGGTCGCTTAGCAGGCGCTGCTGGTTTTTTTGTAGCACGACGAAGCAACGTCTTTGAACGTTGGGTTTGGCTGTGAACTTCAGTAGCAGCTGTTGCGGAATCTCGCTTCACGACTTGCTTCTTTACTTCTTCGGGTTTTTTCACAGCAGGCGCTGCTGGTTTGCTGTCTTTATTAGAAACACGGCTTACTTGGTCGTAAACGCGCTCGCTAATTGGCAGCCCAGTAACGGCGTCATAAGCACGTCCATTAATGGTGATTGTTTTGTTGTTTGGCATTTGGTGTTATCCTCGCAGGTTTACTCGCATTAATATATGAGCCTCCATGCCCACACATCGTTACGTCCTATAGTAGAGCAAACCATTGCGCTTATGCAAGTACTTCATAAAATATCTTTAAATTTTGCTATACTATAGAGGAATTTATGTTTAAAAGACCCACCAAAAAACAACTGCTCATACGTCGAATCTTTTTTTCGACTGTCGCGACACTTTCAGTGCTTATTATATTAACGGTCACAATTTTATTCTTACAGGGCTTCCGCTTAGATAGCGGCAACCGTATTGCCCAAGGTGCATTATTGCAGTTCAATTCTACCCCTAACGCCGCAAACGTATTTATTGATGGCAAAGACACAAAAGTACGCACGGCTGGTAAACAAACTGTTGTAGCGGGTGTTCACACTATCCTATTTAAGAAAGACCGTTATGAAGATTGGACGCGAACTATCGACTTTGCGGCTGGTACTTTGACGTGGCTTGACTACGCGCGCATGGTTCCAAAAGAACGTTCAGCTGAAACCGTTGCTAACTTCAAAACGATGGTTGCAGCTAAGGCATCACCTGACTATAAGTTTATTCTTTTGCAACAAGCAGCCGAGCAACCAGAATTCCAACTGGCTGATTTGCGTTCAACTGAAGTGAAGCTTTCGACGCTGACGTTGCCAACTGACCTTTACAGTGAACCAACGAGCCCTGGTGTGACGCATAGCTTTTCACTTGATGAATGGAACCTCGGTGGCCGCTACATTCTTATTAACCACAAATATAATGACCAAGTTGAATGGTTGATGGTTGATACAGAAAACGTTTCACAAAGTATCAATGTAACTCGTTTGCTAAGTGTTGGTTTTAAAGACCTCCACTTTGCAGGCTCAAACGGGCGGACGTTATTTGGCCTTGCCGATGACAACAATATTCGTAAACTTGATTTATCTTCAGCGACAATTTCGCGCGCATTAGTATCACATGTTGATAGCTTCGACTTATTCGACACAAATACCATTAGTTACGTCGGCACCGACCCGGCGAATCATACCAAGCGAGTTGCCGGTGTGTACCGCGACGGCGACGAGCAACCGCATGTCCTTCGAACTGTGGACTCACTCGACACTGTACTTAAAATTGCTATCGGTAACTACTTTAACGACAACTACGTGGCAATTGCTGAAGGTTCTAAGGTAACAATTCTTACTGGAAGCTACCAAACAACTGGTAACGATGACATGACAGAACTAAAGCAGTTCGCATCTATGGACCTACCTGGCTCTGTCACACAGCTCTCATTCAGTCCTAAGAGTGATTACATCCTTGCTCAAGCAGGGAGTGCATTTATGACCTACGAGATTGAACATACCCGTAGTGAAAGTGGTAGCCTCGACCCTACTCCGACTGCAGCTTCTACGCCATTGCAATGGCTTGATGTTTCCCATGTCTGGAACAGGCAAAGCGGCTCACTTGTTATGCGCGACTTTGATAATGCGAACATTTACTCAATAAATGCTATTGCTGGTGACTTTGACGCAACGCTCAGCCAGAACGGCCGTTTCTTCTATAGTGTTGGTACGTCTGATGATGGCTTTACACTTCAGCGCGTAAAAATGATTCTCGACTGATAGTTAATCTTCTTAATTAAAACTTAACGAGCGCCGAACAGTCGTTCTACGAATGTCGGTGAGTTACCTGGGATACTGGCGTCGGTTGTTGTACCGTCGTTCTCAGGTGCTATAACCGCAGCCTTTGGATCTGGGCTTACTTGTTCAGCTGTAACGAGTAAACGGTCACGTGAGGTGCCTAAGGGTGTACAGGTGATAAGTGTTAACACGGGCTTGTCTGTTGGATAAATTAACTTGCTTACTTCAGTTGGTTTTACGACTTCCATCTTTGTTACGACGTAGGTGTAGCGTACGCTTTGGTAGTTTGAATACACAGTATCGCCGACAGCCATTTTTTCAAGTTGCGCAAAAATAAACTTATAATCGCCGCCGTCAAACAGGTCGTTACTACTGTGTCCTGACAGTACAGTGTTCCCTATTTGGCCTGGGTGGCTCGAAGCACCAGGAATTGCAAAGTGCGCAACACCATTATTCATTGCGGCCATCTGCGAGTTATAGTCGTTTCCGATGTCGTACACAACAGGTACATCAACGTTGATTTTTGGAATGATTAAACGAGGGTCTGCACTGACCGAAGCATCGCTCGACGGGTCGATAACAATATTTTGCGGACTAATAGTGCCTGGTGATACGTATGCGTTAACGGTTGCGATAAATACACGGTTGTATTGCAAGAATACGAAAATCAATACGACGGTCAACGAGGCGATAACCGGAATGAAGTGGCGGCTTCCGCGAATTTTCTTCGCAGAGTCTTGTACCTTGCCAAGAAGTTTTTGGCGTAATTCGAACAATGCTTGGTCTTTATTAAGCTCCTCAGTTGTTGCCTCGAGGTCAGTTTTTTCGCTGAAGTAACTTGAATTTGCTGTACCAGAGCCAATTGCTTCTGCTGGTTGTTGGTGGGTATTATGCGTCGCAGCTGTTGCTGCAGTTTGAGATGCATAGTAACCTTCGTAGTACTTTTGGTAATACGTTTGCCATGCGCTATGATACTGCTTCCATTGTTCTTCTTGTGGCAAGGGGTGCGCATTATGAGTACGGTCGTAAGGATTTTCGTCCTCATCAACTTGGTTCTGGAAAGCAAGTTTGGTGTGAGTAAGAATTTGCGGCTGAGGTTGCGGAGTCGCAACGTTATTATCGCCATACATAGCATCAATCTGCGAACGTAAAACATTCGCAGCGGCGTCTTGGGATTGTTGTGCGGGTGTGCCGTTCGTGAGGTTCCCACCAGAACTGCTGTTTTCAGGCTTCATATCTATATTCCTAATACGTTTTATTGTACAATACTATAAGTGTTTGAGCTACATGGGTAATGGTGGATTCGGAAATCTGAAGACGCGCTCGATAACTATCGTAAGTCTAGTGAATAGAACGATGAAGCGAATGGCGGATTCGGAAATGCGTAGACACGCTTGCGCTTTCGTTATGAAACTAACCTACAAGTAGCAAACAACTTTGAAAACATGGGCGAATGGCGGAATTTGGTAGACGCGCTAGACTCAAAATCTGGTTCTAGCAATAGAGTGAGGGTTCAAGTCCCTCTTCGCCCACCAATATTATAAAAAGAATCCTCAGTGTGAGGATTCTTTTATTGTTCTGGGCTGAATGATTTTGCTGTTTCGCGGGATAAGATTAACCTATGGAATACCTTTTTATCTTGAAACTCCGGTCGGCGGGACAGCGAGCTAATGCGGAGCTTATGCAGTAAATCAACGGCAATGGCACCTGGTGCAAGCGATGGGTCGAGAATATCAGCAGAGAGCACTTCCTTTTTACTAAATGAACCGTCGTCCTTCGGTTCGAATATCAGAAAATCCGCTTGGAGCGATTCCTTACCAATTTCCGGGTGCGGGACTGTAAGTAAATTAGGTTGGTTTCGGTATTCACCATCAATACTCATTTGTAGCAAATGAATCATGGTATCGAAATCGCGGAGTTCGTTATCGAAAAGGTCTTGCGGGCCGTCGTGCTTGGTGCGTGAAGCTAGAATTTTTGCGCTTTCCATCGCAATCAGAATTTGCGCTGTTTCTAAATCAATACTATCCATTTTAGGATATTTTGGTGATACTAACGCACGGTGCCACTGGGGCATGATAAATTGGTTGATAATATGAAACGACAGCTCGCTTGTTTGTGGCAAGTTATTTGGTGAAGCAAGCACCAACGATTGGTATTCCGCACTCGTTGGTTTTATATGCTCTTCCAGCCATGCAGGGTAAGCGTCAAGTTCATCACCCACCTGGCTACTGTTAAAGCCGCTTGCTTCAGGTTTATTTGAAACAATCGTATTGAAAAATTGTGACCACTTTCGAGGGCCTTCCATGAGTTTATCAAGAAGTTCTTGCGACGGTAACGTCCCACCTAGTTCACGCCGCTCGTCTGGTTTTGAAGAAAATTCTTCAGAAGGTTGAGCATCCATTAGGTTAAGTTATAGCATTTAAAGGGTTATTAGGCAACAATTGCAGTGGCTGCAGCCTCAAGTGGTTTGCTTGGGTTCCATAGCCAGTACGCCGCAACTTTGCTGGCAACATCACCGCGCCAAATGGCCATTGGGTTGGTCCAGGCAGTCGAAACGACTTGGCCATCGTGTGCCACAACTAAGAAGTCTTTATGAAGCACTGCAAGAGTAACTGGATAGCTAATAGTGAATTTATGGAGCGCTTCAATAAGCTGAATGAGCTGCATGCTGAAGGTTAAAACTTTTGGGTAGTAGACTGCTTGGAAGATTTTCTGCAGCTGTGCGAACGATACAATCAGTAAAGTATTAGGGCGCTCAACCAATATGCTGGTACTGTTTTTTACCAAGTCCACTGCATCGCGCGTCACCACCAGTTTACCAGTATATTTTTGAATGAATTGCTCGTAGGCAATAGCCGTTTCGCTGCTACGGCCGGCATCACCAATTAATAACACTTCATCGGACCATGAACCCAGCACAAGCATCTCCGTAATAGCTTCTTTTGCGAGGCTGCCGGAAGGATTAGTCGCCGCGTACACGGTATCAGAAATAACTTTTGGAATCGCCTTTTTCAAAGCATCGGGTAAAAGTACCCTTACCTGCCCTACCCCGCTTTGGCTTGCGATTGTATAGGCTTGGGCGACACCCGCAAACCCTAATTTGTTGCCGCCAATAATACCAAGCTTGCCGGATTGAGAAAGGGTTTCAGGTTTACTCCATTCAATATCGGGAAAAATTGGCGATTCCGGGTTTTGTTTTTTCCAGTAGTCGTAGTCCATTACACGGTTACTTCGATACTCACTGGACAGTGGTCTGAACCCATAACGTCAGCGTGGATGGCTGGGTTTGAGACTTTATCTGCAATACTTTTGCTAACGAGCCAGTAATCAATCCGCCAGCCGATGTTTCGAGCACGGGCGTTCGCCCAGTGGGTCCACCAGCTATACAGCTCGGGAGTTTCAGGGAATTCAGCACGAAGTGTGTCGACGAAGCCAGCTTTTTCAAATAAATCAAAACCTTCGCGCTCTTCATTAGTGAAGCCGTGCTTGCCAACATTTGGCTTCGGGTTTGAAAGGTCGATTTCCTTGTGAGCTACGTTTAAGTCGCCGCTAAATAATACCGGTTTTGTTTTTTCGAGCTCTTTGATGTGTTCGAGGAACGCCGGGTCCCATTGTTTGTGACGTAGTTCAAGCCGAGATAAGTCGCCCTTTGAGTTTGGCGTGTATACAGTGACTACCCAGAACTTGTCGAATTCAGCTGAAATAACGCGGCCTTCTTTTGTAGGGTCACCGTAGCTATCGTTGGCAAGGCCGTACTTCGCAGCGATGTCATCGGTAAAGCCTTTTACCACATTCAATGGTTCAGTTTTGCTGAATATAGCCGTACCGCTATATCCGGCTTTGTCAGCACTGTTCCAATATAAGTGATAGCCAGGTAAATCAAGCGTGACTTGTTCGGGCTTCGCTTTGGTTTCTTGTAAACATAAAATATCAGGCTGGTGCTCAGCGATAAATGTTTGAAAAGTGCCTTTGTTTAGGACTGCGCGAATGCCGTTGACGTTCCAAGAGTATAGTTTCATGTATCTATTTTATCATCTATGCCTACAAACGAGTTGTAGATATGGGTGATACGACAAGCTATAGAGGGGTTCGCCATGCGGGCGCCGAGGTTTCGGCCAGGGCGCCCGCGTTGGGAGGTGGAAGTTACTTTTCGAATTCCGTCGAGGCGGCCAGGTTGTCGATGAGCTTGTGCAAAGCCTTTTCGGTTTTGTCGAGTACTTCATCGATGTTCGTAGCGTTTTCGTACTTGCCCATGAGGACTTTGAAAAGGTGGTCCCAGGTTATCTCCTTGATGGTGGCGACGGAATCTTCCCGAGAACGATGCTTCTTAGCCTCGTCTCGAAGCAGTTGCTTCAGCCGTGATTTGAAGTTGATGACCAGACGTTCGGCCTGATCTTCGAGCTTCATTTCGAGGCTGCGGTCAACTGAGGTTTTTGAAGCAGGATTCATAAAGGTGGTGCCTTCCCCTGGTATAGCTTGTCGAGGTGCAAATAATGCTCCCATATTATACCAAAAATAAGGTAAAAAGTCAATCTAAGCTTATGGTGCGCTTTTGTCTAAAGTCATATCGCAATATGGGTTTAGGTAAAAGGACAAGCTATACAAATTTGGGTGCTTAGTGGTGCTGATCGAATGACCAGCACCACTAAGCTTTAACTAACCTTTCTTGGTGGGTGCGGACGGTTCCTTAACCGGCGTCGGCGGGAAGGGCACGTAGCCCGTCTCGGGGTTATCGGGTGTGGGTGCCATCGGTTCTGGTGCTGGTGGTGTGCGGTTGTTCTCTGGGGTGGTGGGAATGAGCCCGCACGGCAGTTCGGTGTCGCGGATAATTGCCGTCCTGTCCGTCATGCTCAGTTCGAGCGATTCGTACGAAGACAGGCCTTCATCCTTGACGAATGCTTCCAGTAGCGGTTGCGAGTCGAAACTCACTTCCAGTACCCAGCAGCGGAACTCGTACTTGTCGCGGAAAGCGTCAAACGGGCTCGTGTTGCTGTTGTTGGAAACGGGAGGCGGCATTGTTGCCGCTGCCCATAGCGCACTGTCGCGGGGTTCTGCGTCAGCCAGCGTGGGCGGCTCGGTCGGCGGGGCAATCTTGGGGAGGAGGGTTTGTTCCTCCTCGACAGTAGGTTCTACAGGTTGCTGCGCGGCAATCTCTGCCTTTGCGGCGTCCGAGGCGGCCTTCTCGAGCGTGAATGCAGCGCCAAGCGCGGCATCCGTTTCGATTGAGGGTTCGCCATCTGCGGTGAACTGAATTGGTTTCGGTTCACCCGCGTACTGGCCCGTGAAATCATCGTTGGAGAGTGCAAACTCATCTGACTCACTCACCTGCTGGCTTACGAAATCGTTGTAGATGGCGTAGCCGACGACAGATTGCGGGTTTTGGCCCGCATAGAGCTTGATATCAGGGTGAGCTTTGAGGTAGTCGAGTGTATCGTTGATGTTGATGGTGACCTGGAGTGCGGCCTGAACCGGAATCTTGGCTCCATCGTATGAAACGAACGCGTCGATTTGTTCGCGCATTCCTCCGAGCTGGTTGTCGTAGACGACGGTGGTGTTCATGGGGTTCTCGGCAAGCCGAGGGCCAGGTTCGAGCACCTCCAGGAGGTAGCCTTCCTCGTCCAGTACGAGCACTTTCGTGCCTTCACGAACGAGGATGCCGGAGGTCATCCAGGTGTTGCCTGCGATGACCGTGCCAGCGAGGAGTACTACTGCCGTCGCTGCGATGAGCTTTGTTGAAGTGCGCATTTATTCCTCCAAGGAATAGTCGGGTAGAAAAAAAGTATGTATAGCTTGTCAAAATTCATCTCCGACTGGAGATAAACTCGACAGCAGAAGACTGTCATATATTATAGCAAATTTATGACAAAATGTCAAGTATACGTAAGTGGTTTGACCAGTGTTAGAGGTTCTTTAGGAGTTTGCTGTTTTCGCGTTGTTGGTCGCGTTTTTTAATGTCATTGCGCTTGTCGTAGTTCTTTTTACCTTTACCGAGTGCGATAACGAGCTTAATGTAGCGACCTTGTGTCAGCAGCTTTAAAGGGATAATACTCATACCTGTTTGCTTGCGTTCAGCTAAATCATCGATTTGTTTACGGCGAGCAAGGAGTTTTCGTGGCGATGTATCAACGGTGACATCTTCGGCGCCACGAGTATTAAGCACCAGGCTAAAACTGGCATTGTTAAGCCAGAGTTCATTATTGCGAATGGTAACAAACGAACCTTTTAACTGCACTCGCCTATCACGGGCGGCACGTGCTTCGCGGCCCGTTAAGGCGATACCAACAATTAAATCTTCGTCGAGGGCGTAATCAAAAGAAGCGCGGCGATTCACAATCGCGCCAGTAGATACTCGTTTTTTCTTCTTTTGAGCCATAGTGGGTATATTATAACAGATTACACGAGCGATTTGATGGCGTTCAGCAGTGTCTTGGCAGAACTTTTCCAAGTAAAGCTGGCAGCGTGTTTTTTACCGGCTTCAATAAGCTGGTCCCGAATAGATTTACTATCAAGCTCTTTTACCTTGCGTGCAAAATCTTTTGAATCAAGCGGTTCAAAGTACAGTGCGCCGTCACCCGCTACTTCGTGGAAGACCGGAATGTCACTTAATACTACCGGTACACCCATAGACAGCGCTTCAACTGCGGGTACGCCAAACCCTTCGGCAAGGCTGCCGCTGACAAGCGCTGCACGGTTAGAGAGTAGTTCGGCGTAGCGTTCGTCAGTGACGCCGTTATAAAAGATAACATTTCCTTTTTCTGGAATCATCGCCTTTAATTCGTCAGAACGTTCAGAGGTGCTTTTGCTCAAAATGTGCAGCGTGTAGCCAGGCAGATATTGCATACCCTTAATCAGTGTCTCGACATTTTTGTATTCCATAAGCGACCCCATGTAAATAAGGTTGCGTGGCTTCAAGCCTGCAGGCTGCTTTTTGGTTAACTTTGATAAGTTCTGTGGAGCATTTGGTACGACGATAATGGGTCGTTTTGTTAACTTAGCATCCTCAAATTCAGCGCGCATTGCTTTGCTGACCGTCGCAACTAAGTCTGCACTATTTAAGGCAATCCGTTCAGGTACCTTTGTGGCGTGATAGGCTTTCCATCCAACTCGCAGCAATAATGGTTGGCCAATCGGCGCCACATTATAGTGGTAGAAAATCATATCGTGTGACGTAAGAATAAGTTTAAATTTTCGGCCAAACGTGCCCATGACTTGCATAGGAGAAAACACAATATCGGGGTTATATTTGTTCAAAATGAGTGAAGTGAACGGTTCTTTAACTGATACCGGTGAATGGATAAGGATAAACTTCGCCTTCTTAGGCAAAAAATCTATCTGCGCTTCGTTGCAAATAATAAATGTCACTTTGGTAAGCTTCGCTAAGGCATTGCCAAGCTCGGTCGAATAACGGCTCACGCCATCGTGGAAATCGGTTCGAATAAAACGAGCATCAAAAAGTATTTTCATATTTAAATTATTCTACCATGGTTAGCTGGGTAAGTTGCTAGCCGACCCTATGCTATAATAATTCCAATATGAAGATACTAATTGCGTCGGATTTACATTACCCGACTATCAATGGTGTTGCGACGTTTAGTCGTAACTTGGCTAAAGGCCTGGCTGCGCATGGCCACGAAGTGCTGGTTATTGCTCCAAGCCAAAACGGTAAACGCTCTAAAGAGGTTGATGGTAACCATGTTATTGTTCGCACTGTTTCGGTCATCTTCCCTTTCTATCAAAACTTCCGTATCTCGCTCAACCCTGCCCGCGAAGTGCGCAAAATTATTAAAGATTTCGACCCAGACGTTATTCACATTCAAATGCTTCTCGGTATTGGCCAAGCGACAATGCGTTACGGTAACAAAATGGGCATTCCAATTGTGAGTACGAACCACGCAATGCCAGAAAACCTTATGGACAACCTTCGTTTGTTGGCACCGTTCTCTCGCCCAATTAACTACACTATTAGTGCGTACGGTGCCCGTTTCCACTCTAAAGCGGACTTCGTAACGCTCCCTACACAATCTGCCATTGATATGTTTAAAGCCAGTGATCGTATTACAGTGCCAATGGCGCCAGTATCTAACGGCATTGACCTTGGCCGTTTTGCGCTTGGCAAAGCGCCGGCTGCTTTATATAAAAAGTACAACCTTCCCACCGATAAACCAATTATTACCTACATCGGCCGCCTGGATGCTGAAAAACACATGCCAGTACTTCTGAAAGCGTACGTTCAAATTCTCGAACAAAAACCTGACACGCATATGCTGATTGTTGGTGACGGTACGGAATCTTCTAACTTGAAATCACTCGCTAAAAACCTTGGTATAGATAAGAAAATTAGCTTCACCGGTAAAGTGTCTGACGAAGACCTCGTTAATTTACACCATGTAGGTACAGTATTTTGTATGCCATCCCCTGCCGAGTTGCAAAGTATAGCAACCCTCGAAGCTATGGCAAGCGGCCAACCGGTTGTTGCTGTTGATGCTGGCGCGCTTAAAGAACTTTGCCAAGATGGCCGCAATGGCTACCTTTGTAAGCAAGATGATGTTGATGGTATCGCTGAAGGCCTCCTTGCTATTATTAGCGACCCGAAGCTTCGTGCGAAGATGAGCAAAGAAAGCCTCGCCATCGCGCAAACACACGACCTTGAAACAACGTTGAATTTATTCGAAAAAATCTATACCGATTTAATAAACGCCTGAACGTACTTAGCAACGAGCTCTGGTGTTTCGTAGTGGGTTAAGTGCCCAACATCATTAATAACTTTTAACGTCGCCTTTGGAAATTTCTTAACAAGGGCATATTGGTCGCCGAGTGGCGTAATGTCATCTAATGAACCAGCAATAAGTAATGTTGGTGTCGGTATTCGTGGCGCAAACTCTAACACGGTTCGAGTGACAGAAACTTTAAAACCTTCCAGTACTGATTGTGCACTGTGGAAACGGCTAAAATGTTGGCGGTGTTGGTGGTGAATATAGGCACGAAGTTGTTTGTCGTGCGTTTTAGCAAGCGTGACACTCATAACTTTCACAATAATTTGTGCAGATAGCCACTTGTAAGCTGTTTTCTCAGGCAGCTTCGCACCAATTTTGTAGTAAACAGTAGCGAGCTTAGTCATAACTTTATTTGGTCCTTCAAGCGCAGGCGAACCAATTGGGTTAACAAGAACCAAACGCTTAATAGTGTCTGGGTATTTTTCGGCGTAGGCTGCACACACAATACTTCCGAACGAGTGTCCCAACAGAATTGGCGGTTCGGTAAGTTTTAGTGCCTTCATATAACGGTGCAGCCATAGTACGTAGTTATCGAGGTCGTAGGTTTTCATTGTGGCACCTTTTCCGAAACCAGGAAGGTCCGGAATAATTAAGCGGTGGCCCTTAAGGTGGTTCGCAATAAGCAATAAGCCGTGGTGAGTACCGCGGAAGCCGTGAATCATAACGATGGTTTGTTTGTTGGACACTTTGTCAGGAGAGTTGGTGGGCATATATCTATTATACGGTATAAACAAAAACACTCCCAAATTGCTTCAGGAGCGTTTAAGATTTCGCGCAGGTACTAGGCAGCAGCTGGCATTAAGTTGTGCGTCTTAATAGCGTCTTGCAACTTAGGACGGTCAAAGCCAAGGATGATGTCGCCAGCAATGTCAGTTACAGGCACGCCACGGAAGTCACCGTTGATTTTCGCCATTAGTTCATCGTTTGCAGCTTGGTCAGCTTCGATGTCTTTAGCAATGTAAGGGATGCCCATTCGGTCAAGCCATTGCATTTCGGTGTGACAAAAAGCACACCAGCTAGTGCGGTAAATAGTAATTTGTGGTGTAGGTGTTGCAGCAGTTGCGTCGCTCATATTATTCCCCTTAAGATCGGTATTATTCATATTCCGGTTTCACTATACATTGTACAGTAAACTTACGTGTCTTACAATATTATATACTCCTTTTCACGCGTTGGACATATACAACCCCTTCAATTTTTGTTACACTGGGGACTATATGACAAAAGCGCCTCGACTGACAAAACAGCCAGGCATGTCTAGCGCAGAACCTACGGGCCTATCGGCTCCTATCATTCTGCTCATGACTGCACTTGATACTACCTGGAGGGCTTTCGTTCCAACTATCGGAGGAACGTTCCTGGGAATCGGTATCGATCACCTGTTTAACATCGCACCAATTGGTACGATTATTTGTCTTATCCTTGGATTTGGCTTAAGTACATTCCTTATTATTCAGCAGATTACCTCTGTTAGGAAGACTAAATAATGGCACTCTTCAACTCAACACTATTAGCTGCGACTGAAATTCACGTATCTATCTCGACGCAACCTGTGTTCCACATTTTCGGCTTCCCTATTACAAACGCCCTCATTACTGGTGTTATTGGTATTATCCTTACCGTTGCCATTCTTTGGTACGTTGCGGGTAAAGTGAAGCGTGGCACATACAACCGCTTCGTTGGGCTCGTGCAATGGGTATTTGAAGGCTTGTTGAAGCAAATCGATGGAATTATCCCAGATAAAAAGCTTGCTCGTAAAGTAACGCCACTTGCGGTGACTATTTTCTTCGTCGTCCTTATTAGCTACTGGTTGAGTGTTATTCCTGGCCTAGAATCAATTATGTGGAACGGTGTACCAGTGTTACGTAGCCTTACTGCTGACCTTAACTTCACATTGGCACTCGCAATCATTACATTAGTTACGGTGCAAATTTATGCAGTGAAATACCTTGGTAGCCTCGGGAATAGCCAACGGTATTTCAAGAACCCGCTGAAAGACCCTATCGGTGCTTTTGAAGGTGCGCTTGAACTTATTGGTGAATTCTCTCGTGGTATTGCCCTTGCCCTTCGTTTATTTGGTAACGCCTTCGCTGGTGAAGTGCTCCTTATCGTTATTGCGGCGTTAACAAGTTATGCATCGGTCTTTGTACTGCCACCATTCCTCGCCTTCGAGCTATTCATTGGCTTTATCCAGGCGTACGTATTCTTCATGTTGTGTCTTATCTTTACCGCCCTGGCCGTTTCACACCACCCTTCCCCTGATCACTCACCTGCTGATGCTAAAAAGAAAAAGGCACTCAGCAAGGCGTGATGAGCGCGGGTTTACCCTGTCGTGCTAAAATTAAGTAAGTAAATTAAGGAGAAATTAATAATATGGAAGAACTAGCTTTTGGCCTAACCTACGCATTGCCAGCACTTGGTGCAGCACTTGGTATCGGTTTTATCGGTGCAGCTGCATTAAACGCATTTGGACGTAACCCTGAAAAATTAGGTGACATTCGTACACTTATGATTACCGCTATTGTCTTCGCCGACTCACTCGCAATCATCGGTATCGTTGTTGCTGTTATCGCGAAGTTCTTGTAGGGTTTAAATCGTGAGTTTTATCAGCTACATTGCCGAAACTGCCGCTACGCCTGAAGCTTCAAGCGACCTTTTTAGTGCCCTAGGCATTGATTGGCGTTTGCTTATTCTGCAAATTGTCGCCTTTTTGATTTTGGTGTTTTTGTTGGGTAAGTTTGTGTACCCTTGGCTGATGAAACAAGTTGATGAACGCCAAGTTGCTATCGAAGCTGCTGCTAAAGCGGCAACTGAAGCTCAGGCGTCTGCTGCTGAAAGTAAAGAACAAGTAGAAGCCCTCATGGCCGAAGCTCGAACTCAAGCAGCTGAAATTGTCGACACTGCGAAACTTGAAGCCTTACAAATGCTGACAAGCAGCGAAGAAAAAGCCCGTTCAACTGCAGAAAAAATTGCAGCTGAAGCGAAAGCTAATGTTGAGAAAAGTATTGAAGCTGCTAAGCGTGAACTGCACAACGAAACGCTTGAGCTGATTGCCCTTGCGACCGAAAAAGTCATTCATACGAAACTCGACAAAAAAGCTGACGCCGCTTTGATTGTTTCAGCATTAACCTCTTCGTCAGGGGATTCAAAGTAAATGGCTAAATTGTCTCGACGAGCAATCGCTACGTATGTTGCCGAGCAGCTCGCTACTAAGGGTGATTCTAAACAAGTCATCTTGCGGTTAGCGGCATACTTAGTTGACACTCGTCGGACAAAAGAGCTGAGCCTTATCATTCGTGATATCCAGTTCTACCTTTCAGAATCAGGTTCTGTGTCAGGAGTTATTACAACTGCGACTGAACTTACCGCTGAAACCAAAAAGGCCGTAGAAAAATATATTAAAGAACAGACCGGTGCAAAAACTGTTGCGCTTGATAGTCTTATTGACCCATCAGTCATTGGTGGCGTCAAAGTCAGCATTCCTGGCCGAGAACTCGATGCCACTGTCAGCCGCAGCCTTACCGTTCTAAAGACCCGTTATAAAAAGGCCTAAAAGGAGATTTATGTCAGAATTATCTATTACAGAATTATCAAACGACCTGCGCAATGCCATTGCGAAGCTCGAAACTACCGGCAACTTGGATGAAGTTGGTGTTGTCCTCCGTGTTGGTGACGGTGTTGCTTGGGTGCGTGGCCTTCGCAACGCCGGTTACAACGAAGTACTTCAAATTGAAACCGAAGAAGGTATCGTTGAAGCTTTCGCCCTCAACCTAATGGAAGATGAAATTGGTGCTGTGCTTCTTGGTGAAGACTCAAAGGTTAAGGCTGGCCAAACTGTCCGCCTTAAAGGAACCGTTTTAAGCGTTCCTGTTGGTCCTGAGCTCCTTGGCCGCGTTGTTGACCCACTCGGTCGTGCTATCGACGGTGGCCCAGCTATTAAGACCGCACAACAAGGTCTTGTTGAACGCGAAGCTATCGGTGTGATGGGTCGTAAATCTGTACACGAACCACTCATGACTGGTATTTCTGCTATCGACGTTATGTTCCCTATCGGCCGTGGCCAACGTGAACTTATTATTGGTGACCGCCAAACTGGTAAGACTGCACTTGCAATCGACACTATGATTAACCAAGGTAAGCAAAATACTGGCGTCGTAAACGTCTACGTTGCTATTGGCCAAAAGCGTTCAAAGATTGCGCGTCTTGTTGAGCGTTTGAAGCAAGAAGGCGTTATGGACCAAACCATTATCGTTGCAACCAGCCCGGCTGACCCTGCATCACTTCTCTACCTCGCACCATACGCCGCAACTGCTATGGGTGAATACTTCCGCGACAACTCACAACACGCATTGATGATTTATGATGACCTTACAAAGCACGCTGTTGCCTATCGTCAAATGTCCCTCCTTCTTCGTCGCCCACCAGGACGCGAAGCCTACCCAGGTGACGTTTTCTACCTCCACTCACGTCTACTTGAACGTTCAGCGAAGCTTTCTGATGACCTCGGTGCTGGTTCACTGACTGCACTTCCAATTATCGAAACACAAGCTGGCGACATCTCTGCATACATCCCAACTAACGTGATTTCAATTACTGACGGACAAATCTTCCTTGAAACTGACTTATTCTACCAAGGTATTCGACCAGCAATTTCTGCCGGACTTTCAGTATCACGTGTTGGTGGTGCTGCACAAAGCGGTGCTATTAAGAGTGTTTCTGGTGGTTTGAAGCTTGGCCTTAGCCAATTCCGTGAACTTGCCAGCTTCGCGCAATTTGGGAGCGACCTTGATGAAGCGACAAAGAGCCAAATTGAACGTGGTCAACGTTTGACTGAACTTTTGAAGCAACACCAATACAACCCAATGAGTGTATGGCAACAAACTGCAAGTATCCTTTCGGTAACTAAGGGTTACTTCGACAAGGTTGCACCAGCGAAAATTAAAGCAGCACAAGCGGCAATGCTGACTCGCCTATGGGCTGACCACAAAAAGGACATGACTGAACTTGATAAGGGCGGCAAACCTACTGAAGAGATTTTGAAATCTATCGAAGTGACTGCGCTCGCAACTGCAAAGGGATTTGAAGGATAATACATGGCTAATACCCAAGGTTTAAAACAACGCATTCGCAGCGTCAAAAGCACTCGCCAAATTACTAAGGCGATGCAACTTGTTGCTGCGAGCAAAATGCGTAAAGCGCAAGAAGCCACAAAGGCTTCTTCGCCGTATACCTTGGCTGCCCGTGAACTCCTTGCGGCAATTTCAAACCACAGTTCGGTGAAAGACCACCCACTATTCACCACTCGAAAAGTGGATGCTCGATTAATTATTCTCATCGCGTCCGACAAAGGTCTTGCTGGTGCATACAACAGCAACATTATTAAAACCTACACAACTGAAATGCAAGCTGACGAAAAAGCCGGTATTAAGAACAAGACAATTACCGTTGGAAAAAAAGCAGCGCAATTTGTTTCGCGTGTGAAAAACATTGATGTCATTGGTTCATACGAAGAACTGCCTGACCAACCAGCCGGCAGCGAGCTTCGTGCAATCCTTAATACTGCTCGTGAATTGTTCGTTTCAGGTGATGTAGACGCTGTCGACGTTATCTACACCGATTACGTGACAAGTATTACGCAGGTCGCCAAAGTGCAACGTGTACTGCCTGCTGGTTTCGAAGAAGATGAAAAACCATCTGTCGTTGCCGACGCTGTATACGAACCAAGTACTGAAGAAGTGTTAAACGGTATCGCCTTCCGGCTTGTTGGTGCGCAGCTGTTTCAAGCATTGCTTGATTCACGCGCGAGTGAATACAGCATGCGCATGATTGCCATGAAGAACGCGACTGATAATGCATCTGATTTAATTGATGACCTGAGTTTAGCAATGAACAAGGCCAGGCAAGGTGCTATTACCCAGGAGCTTGCCGAAATTAGCGCCGGCGCGGAGGCATTGAATGAATAAATCCCGAACGACCGAATTACCGAATACGAATGAAATTATCACAATGAACCACACTATAGAAGGAGAAAAATAATGGCCAAGAACACAGGAAAAATTATACAGGTTGTCGGTGTCGTTATCGACGTCGAGTTTACGACTGACATTCCAGCAATCTACGACGCATTGCTTATTCAGCACAACGGTCGCACTATTACTCTTGAGGTTGCACAGCACCTTGATGAGAAAACTGTTCGTGCCATTGCTCTTTCAACCACTGATGGTTTGAAGCGCGGCCAAGACGTAGAAGCGACAGGCGCTCCAATTAGCGTGCCAGTTGGTAATGAAACTCAAGGTCGTATGTTCAACGTGACCGGTAATGCCATTGACGGTAAGCCTGAAGCGACTGGCAAGAAAGCGCCTATTCACCGCGCTGCTCCGACTCTTGAAGAACAATCAAACAAGAGCGAAATTCTTGAAACTGGTATTAAGGTAGTTGACCTTATTGCCCCACTTGTTAAGGGTGGAAAAGCCGGCCTCTTCGCTGGTGCTGGTGTTGGTAAGACCGTTCTTATTACCGAGCTTATTAACAACATCGCGAAATTCCACAGTGGCAACTCTGTATTCGCCGGTGTTGGTGAACGTACACGTGAAGGTAACGACCTTTACTACGAAATGCAAGAAGCGGGAGTTCTTGAAAAGACTTCGCTTGTCTTCGGACAGATGAATGAGCCACCTGGAGCTCGTCTCCGTGTTGCGCTTTCTGCGCTTACTATGGCCGAAGCCTTCCGTGACGAAGGTAAAGACACACTTCTTTTCATCGACAACATTTTCCGTTACACACAAGCCGGTGCTGAAGTTTCAGCCCTCTTGGGTCGTCTTCCTTCTGCTGTGGGTTACCAACCAAACCTTCAAGAAGAAATGGGTGCGCTGCAAGAACGTATTACTTCAACTAAGAAGGGTTCAATTACCTCTGTACAAGCCGTATACGTCCCTGCCGACGACTTTACTGACCCAGCGCCAGCAACAACTTTCGCTCACCTTGATGCGACAATCGTTATGAACCGTGCATTGACTGAAATTGGTATCTACCCTGCAGTTGACGTGCTTGCTTCAACATCAACCAGCCTTGACCCAGAGATTGTTGGTGAGTTCCACTACAATACTGCCCGTGAAGTACAACGCGTTCTTCAGCAGTACAAAGAACTCCAAGACATCATCGCTATCTTAGGTATGGAAGAACTTTCTGACGAACAAAAGCAAACTGTTGCTCGTGCTCGCCGTGTACAACGTTACCTTTCACAAGCATTCTTTGTGGCTGAAAAGTTCACAGGAAACAAGGGTGTATACGTAAAGGTTGAAGATACTATCCGCGACTTTGCTGATATTCTTGAAGGCAAATACGACGACAAGCCTGAAGACTGGTTCTACATGGTTGACGGGACACTTCTCAACAAGGCAAAGCAGAAATAGTTATGATGCATTTGCAACTTATCACCCTAACTGGCGTCAGCATCGACAAAGATGTCTACGAGTTAATGGCCCCTACAACGGCGGGTGATATTGCTGTATTCCCAGGCCACGAAGCATTGGTGACAATGGCTGCGCCTGGGGTACTTGCGGTGCGCAATGAAAAAAGCGACAAAGACAACCAACTGGAGTACTTCGCAATTAGCGGTGGTATTATTGAAATTAACCCAAAGTACGTGCGGGTATTGGTTGACGAAGCTGATGCCGGCGCAGACATTACCGAAGCTGATTCTAAAGCAGCCCTCGACCGTGCACTGAAACTCCGCGACAACGCGACCAGCCAAGTTGACATTGAAAAAGCGGTACAGCTTATTACTCAATCACAAGTACGTTTGCGCGTCGCTGATTTGCAACGACGCCGACGACACTAGGAGTAAGCTGATAATTATGGACAAAGAGCCTCGCCAAAAAGAACCAATAGATTTATACAGATTTATTTATCCGATTGGAAAGCTTGCCCTCGACCATAAATATAACTCCAACATTATTAATCCTGAAAATATTCTTGATACGCCTGCAATTTATGCGGCGAACCATATTCACGCAGTTGATTCACTTCTCCTAACGGAAGCTTATACAGAAGAAACCGGTAACCCGCTGCGTTTTGTTATTAAAGATGGATACTCTAAAGGAACCGGCATAGATGATAAAGGTAAGCTAGGTCGCACTGCCAAGTTTATCGTTGACCATACGCTCCAGATTCCGGTATCTCGTGAAGGTAACGACCGGATAAGTTATAAGTTGTTCGAAGATAACGTCGCGCGTACGTTAGCGCGGGGTGATTCACTTGGTATTCACCCGGAAGCCACACGCTCAAGCGATGGTAGATTGTATAAATTTAAAGCGGGTGCTGCGCGTTTAGCGATTGCAAACAAGGTGCCGATTGTTCCCGTTGGGTTTGTGTACAATACACATACCAATAGTCGAAAAATCGATGTCGATATTTCATTTGGTCAGCCAATACTTCCTGAAGATTTAGAGCGATTCCCCTATGCAATGATTCCTGGCCTTCGGAATAAAGCGGAACGTGTCACCCAGGTTATTGAAAATCGAGTCGCTGAACAAACAGGCATGAGCCAAACGAATGTGTTTGCAGTACTGCGAAAACTTAGGCAACAGAATGAGCAGCAATAAGCTCGCGAACTTCTGCAGTGGTCTTGGTGTGCATTAACTTCTCGCGTAATTCTGAAGCACCCGCAAAATCACGGACATAAATTTTGAAGTAACGTTTGAGCGGGTCAAACTTTCGTGGTTCGAGTTCTTCGTTGTACTTGTCGTATAAATCTAATTGGTAGTTAAGAAGGTCGAGTAGCTCGGCCGATGTTTTTTCAGGCTGTACTTCTGCGAACGCGTAGGGATTCTGGAAAATTCCACGGCCAATCATCACGCCATCAACACCGTATTTTTCAACCAGCTCCAGGCCATGCGCACGGTCGCGAATGTCACCATTAATAGTCAGTAAGGTGTTTGGTGCAATTTCATCACGCAGCGCTTTAATTTCCGGGATAAGTTCAAAGTGCGCTTCGACCTTACTCATTTCTTTTCGAGTACGTAAGTGAATCGTCAAGTTAACAACGTCTTGTTTCAAAATAAATGTCAGCCAGTCTTTCCATTCGTCCAGCTTGTAATCCCCAAGGCGGGTCTTAACGCTAACAGGTAGCCCAGCTTCTTTTGTTGCGGCAATAATCTCAGCAGCGAGCTCTGGTGTACGAATAAGGCCACTCCCCGACCCGCCGTGCACGACAGATTTATCAGGACACCCCATATTAATATCGATACCCTTGAAACCGAGGTCTTTGAGACCGTGTGCCATCTGCCTAAAGTGGTCTGGATTTTTACCCCATATCTGTGCGACCATTGGGTGCTCATCTTCGGTAAACGCTAGACGACCGCGGGTGCTGTGCAGACCTTTCGGGCTACAAAAACTCGCGGTGTTAGTAAATTCAGTAAAGAAGATGTCGGGCTGGCCAGCTTTTTTAATAACATGACGAAAGACAACGTCAGTTACTGCCTCCATTGGGGCAAGAATAAAAAAGGGTTTAGGTAGTTCGTTCCAAAAATTGTTCATTGTTCCTATTATCTCACAAAAAAATACGCAACACCTACCACGATAACTTCATGATGAGTGTTGCGAACAGAGAGAGTGATAGATGGGTTGGGTGGGCGCCGGTGAAGGCGCCCACCTGGTCGCTAGCTGGTCCCTTGGGGCCAACCGCAGTGAGGGCACTTTATTGCACCCATGTCGGCGCCAAACCTGACATACATCTCTCCTCCACTACAGTGGGGGTTGATGCAGATACGTCTGACGTTCTCGTCTCCCGATGGGGATGCCGAAGCGGCACTTGTAAACAATCTTTTCACCTCCTAAGGGTGAGCTCGTATTGAAAAAAAGGAAGCCTGGAAGGGCCGCCGGGAATGAACACCGACGGCCCCCGGTGGTATCACGACCATGGGTAAGATGGCCGGTTTCGCGATGGGGGAGGTTTGGGGGAAACCATATCGCGAAACTCTATCACTATCTCTGAAATGTGCATTTCGAGGAGCAGTGAAATAAAAACACCAGAAAATGATGTTCTTGTTTCACTGCTCTACCCGAATACACTTGTATTATAGCATTTTTTACAGTGTGTTGTCAATGAGGTCGTCTTCGAAACGAATCAAATCGGCCAAGGTTGGAGCGTAATCGCTAACATCTGGTAAATCGAGGGCAACGATATGCTTCCAAACTGCCGCAACTAGTTTTTTGGTTCGCTCAATTTCTTCATGTGTGAAGTCAGTGGTAAGTACGATGACTTCGCCAGATTTTGCCGGTTCGATAAATGCTAGTTGTCCATCGGTGACGGTGTACTTGCTGTAGTCCCGTGAATTCTCTACTAATATTTTGTAGAACATTAATTGCTGGCGGTAGCGATGTAGCTTCATTTTCGTACGGTCGTCGCCTTTCGTCCACGATTCTGACGGGTGCCCTGTTTTATAATCGGTGACGGTCATTTCGTTCAGTTCGTTATCAATATCAACCATGTCGAGTGACCCATTGAGTCGGGCATCTTCAAGATGAACGTTTTGGTGGCCGAAGCTGAGCTCGGCTTTTTGGCTTGGCAAGAACGGCAATGCGCCAGAACGCACAAACTCTGAAATATCCGCACTCCCCTTTTGTAGGTAGGTAGTGAAATCTTCCGGCGCAAGCCGCTGGCTTTCGAGGGCAACTTCGAAATCATGCAGAATGTCTTCAAGTGGCTTTTGTTCGCCGGTTGCGTTTAGGTGAACATGGGCTTGTTGCATTGCGCGGTGAACAGCCGTTCCATATGATGCTGACGGTGCTTTTGCGCTTGGAAAATGCAGCAAGTTATTAAGTAAGAAGTGTTGCGGACCACCACGGGAGACATCTAAGAAATTATTAAACGAGGTCGCGCTCAGTTTGAAGTGTTCGAGTTGTGGCGCCAGTAACGACTTCAGATCTTGAGTAGTTTCAATAAGGGGCTGGTACCAGGCAAGTTCAACAGCCTCGACATACTCATCTTGTGATGTTTCGGGCGTCGCGGTCGCATCGATGTTGGTTGCCAGTAAGAAGTCGGCCATTAAGGTATTTTTGCCACCGTCATTCGAATCACTGTAACTAATAATGAGGTCATGGCGGGCGCGGGTCATGGCGACGTAAAACAAACGCAGGCGCTCATCGGCACTATTGCCGGCTGGTTCAAGTGGAAGGTTTTCCGGGTATGCAATTGAGCTACTGCGATGGCGAGCAGTTTGTCCCCACACGCTATCGACGCCGTTGAATACATACACTGTATTAAACTCGAGGCCTTTTGATTTGTGAGCGGTCAGTAATTGCACGGCAGGAATATCACTCGCAAGCGAGTGGCTACTAGTACCAATTCCAATACCAAGCCTACGATACAGTTCAATGCAGTCCACAAAATCTTTCAACGTTAATGTAACGCCCGGACGGTGGTCGCGCAGTTTGGCGCGGATTGTGCGCAGCGCTTCAAGATAAATTAAATATTGTTCTGGGTGGTTTTCGAGTTGTGCGGTTGCAAAGAAGTATGTAAATAGTGGGCTTGGCTTTTCATCGTTTTGGCCGATAATTTGGTCGAGCATAGGTTCGAGCGGTGTATGGATGCTGGCCGACGAACGTTCAATAAGCCAAGTATGCATTTCCACAAACGCTGGCGTAGTTTCCATAATACTCATCCAGGATTGGTGGGCATCGTGCGCGTTAATACTGAGCTTCCATAAATCAAGTGGCGTAAAGCCCCAGGCCGGGTGAGCTAATAATTCTGGTAACTGGGCGTTTACTTTGTCGTGGTCGCCATGTGCGAGGTCAACAATAACGTTGGCGGTTTGTTCGAGCAGTACAATCGGCGGCTGTTCAAGCACGTTGTCCTCGCGTTCGTAACGCACAGCAATATTGTAGCGGCTAAAGTATGGCAGCAGACTTTGAATTTCAGCGTGGCGACGCGCAAGCACGGCAATCTCGCCTGGGGCTTCCCCGGCTTCAAGGCGGCGCTTAATGTCATTTACCAACCAGTGGCGCTCACTATGTGGCGCGGGTGCTTGGTAGAGCGATACGCTGTCTGGCTTAGCGCTATGTGAGAGCAATTGCTTGTTGAGTTCTGGGAAGCGGTATTCTAGGCGGTCATCACCTTGTTGAATAACGGCGCGCGATGCTTCGAGAATGGTTGGCCCTGAGCGATAATTATTTGTCAGTACAATCTGCTTTGCGTTTGGGTATACCGAGCTAAAGTTAAGAATGTTGCTAATATCAGCACCCTGGAACCCGTAGACCGCTTGGTCATCATCGCCCACAACTAAAATGTTAGGTGAGCCTTCATTTACCGGGTTGTCGGTAAGGTTATGCAAAATACGCATTTGTGCTAAGTTGGTATCTTGGAATTCATCAACCATAAAGTAGAGATATTTTTCTTGAAGGTTAAATTTCAAGTCTTCATGAACTTCGATAGCATGCACTACTTGCATAATCATATCGTCGTAATCAAACAAGCCAGCTTTTTCCATCTCGCTTAAATATTCGTAATAAATAAATGATAATGCTTTTAGTTTTGTGAGACGCTTGCGGTCTTTTCCGACCATTTGTTTTTTATCGTTGCGCTCGAACCAGCGGTTTTTCCAAGCAGTAATTGGTTTAGTCGGGTGAACAGTCTCCGCTTGCTCAAGTGTCGCCGCGAGTGAATCGGTAATAATACGGATAAGTGGCGCGACGCCGTATAGCGGTTCGGTTTCGGCAGCTTCGATAATAAGTTGCTCATAGGCAACTTGCAGGCCGCCGGCAGTGGTTTTCTTAATCCCCTGTTCGAGTATTGGCACAACTAAGCGCTCAACAACATCGAGTGATTCTTCGCTTTGTTGAAGGACGGCTAAAAGCTCATCACTTGTTAATGCGCTGTTTCGTTTTAGTTGCGAGATGACACTTTTTGCATCAGATAAATAGGTGTACTCGCCGTTCATCATGCTAGCGAGTGGGTTGCGGTTACGGTCGAGCTTTTCAAAAATACCGCGAAGAATTTCGTACTGGCGCAGTTCATCGGCTGGTTCGAACAGTGCATTGTTATAAAAGTATTCACGGTTCTGATTAATGACATCGCTCCCAAAACTGTGGAAGGTATGAATGGCGACTTTATAGGCGTCTTTACCGATAATATCAACAAGTCGTTCGCGCATCGCTTGTGCGCCACTATCGGTGAAGGTTAAACATAAAATGTTTTGTGGCAATGTATCGGTTTTTTTAAGGATGTTTGCAATACGAACACTGAGAAGTTCAGTTTTACCAGTACCTGGGCCAGCAACAATCATAACGGGGCCATCGATAGTATCGACAGCTTGTTTTTGTGCTTCATTCAGCTGTTTGTATCGTGATTCAAAGCTCATTCATTCATTATACACGCCCCCTATCGCTCATTTCGTAGTACAATTATTGACATGAACGACCAAATATATGATGATTACGCTTTAGAGCGTCTACTGAAAGAACAATTTGGAGTATCCGCCGAGGTTGATTCTGTTATCGCCCGCCGGATTCCTGTTGGTCGCAGTGTTGAAGCGACGTTATTTCTGACAAAGAAAAAACAACTTTTCTTATATATTCATGGTGAAGTGAAGCTTTTATTTTCTGATGTACAGAAAATTGTTTCACGCATTGGCCTTACTGCCGAACTCTACATGCCACCGAAAAACCGTCCAAACTACTTCGATGAAATTGGTACAAAGAAGTTCTTAGAAATTTTTCCTGGCCGAAAAGTGACTACTGCCGAAGATATTGCGTTTTATCGCACCCTTGCACCGTATAGCCCGGCATTGATTCTTATTCAAGATGTGAAGAACGGTGTTATTCACCAATTTGATGCTGACAGTAAGAACAATTGGCGTCCACACGCGAAGTTTAGTTACCGCCGTATTCGTACAAGCTAGTATTCGTCGACAGGTTCAATGACGCTAAGGTCGGCTTTTGCTGCAATGCCTACGAGAAAATCTAATGCACTCGGTTCGTCGAAGGCGGCATCATTCAGCGGTTGGCGTAATTCGAATAGTACATTTTTGCCACCAGGAATGACACGTAATTTGTAGATAACGACATCATTTTCAATATCTTTGACGAAGTATGCCTTCGGGCGAGAACCTGCGACTTCAGACCAAGTGGACCCGACGGTTTCTTTATCCTCACCATTCACAGTTGCTGTATAGGGGTATACTTGTACCGACAAGCTATTGTTAAGCGATTTAGCCGTTGTTAAGCCATAGCCGCAACTATCTGCTGTTGTACCGTTTGGTGCTTGCACGCCGGCCCTCAGGCCTTGGCTGATGCCGATAATAAAATCGTCGTTGAAACTTTCTTTGACGATGTCTGTCGTAATGATATTGCAGGTATTGAAATCGGGTGTTTCAGTTAAATTAATTGCAGTTTTCGGTGGTGCCGGTGTGGCTTTTGGTGTGACGATATACAGCCCGATTGCACCTAAAATAGCAATCACTATAATGATAAGTTTTGCGATGGTTGAACGTCGCCTTAATGCACTTGCCGCTTTTTTCGATACCATAATTAATTACACCCCGTACATTTGTATGCGCTTATAACGTTGATGCTTGCTGCCGACGATGCGCAGCCAATATTCACTTCATAATAACTCACACGTACACCGGGGCTTGATGCACCTTTCCATTTAATGGAATTGCTTGATGGCCCGGTTGTTTCCCAGTTCGCAAGCGATGCTAATTGTTTTGCTTTGATATTTGCAGTTTTGGTACCACAAATGTTCGTCCAGTTTGCATTAATAGTGCGGCCGCAATATTCATCCTTGCAACTATCTTCGCCAGCACTGAGCGTCAAGTTCATTCCCGCACGGGTATAGGTAATTGAGTTTGTAGATTCAGTATAGCTACTTGCCTCAGAGCCTTTTTGGCATTTCACCGCAGCTTTCAGTGTGACATCTTGGCCATTTGATAATGCGTACGTGGCGCGTACGTAATTTGTGCCATGAACCCACGCGGTGTTATTCGCTTTCCATGAATAATATTTCGTTGTGCCCGCTGGACAGTTTGCCGCCGTTGCTGAACCTGATAACGACATGCTATCGTTCGCGCCAGTAATTTCAAATGCGGCGGGTGCGCCAATTGGCGTGGTTTGTTTGACCGTCACCGAACCGGCACTTTCGACACCACTAGCCGTAGCGTATACCTTAAAGAACCACTCGGTTCCTGGGGTGATGTTGCGAGAAATTGTTAAGCTCGTATTTTTGGTAGTTGCACTATACGTTGTCGCGCCGTCGGTTAAGCCATATTTGACTGTGTAGCCCGTTGCATTTGCTGATGCAGCCCAGGCGATAGTGACTTGTGTCGGCGAATTGGTTGTAGCTGTGACTTCGGTTGGAGTAACGGGCACGATAATGTTTGAAGCGATGTTCGAGAACTCGCTGGTATCATCTGGTGATGTAGCTTGGACTTTAAAGAAGTACGTTCGGCCACTCGCTAAATTACTGGCAACTTCACTGGTGCTTTTAACGCCTTTTGTCGTAACGACACCGTTTGTAAATGTATTGTTTGTTGCGCGCATAACCGTGTAAGTGGTAAGGTCTGTCGCATTAGTTGCCGGGGTCCAATTCAGGGTGACTTGCGTTGGTGAATTAATCGTTGCGCTGAGCGTTGGCGCACCAAGCGAAGTAGTGTCCCCTGCTGCGGGCGCAGTTGGAGTTACTTCGGGCTGTGCCACTTCGCCACTAAACAAACCGTGGCTTTGCACCTCTTTTAATGTACTACTCAATTCGCTGCGATAGATAAGTTTGTAGGTTGAGCATGAACCTGAGCCATTACACGAAGAGCTTCCATCACCTTGGTACTCAATGAAATCGTCCCCTACTAGGGCAAGCTTGTCGCCACAACGAATGACATTTGTTTCAGTAGAATCTGCGCCAGGAACCGTTAACGCTGCTTTGTCTAACCCCTTTAACGTAGTGGTTGTCAGGATGTTTGCATCAGCGGTAATTGCTGCGCAACTTGGGTAGTTTCCGTTTTGGGTAAAGTAGTTTTCGAGGGCATCAGAAATAGTGCCTACATTCGCACTACGCTGCGCATCGCGGGTGTCTGCTTGATAGCGAGTTATGCCTATAACAGCAAGCCCAGCTAAAACACTCATTGCAACAATCACCACCACGAGTTCTACTAGAGTAAAACCACCCCGTTTCTTCATAGGATAATTGTAGCATAAGCAGCAACATTGCCACCAGATATGGTAAAATAATGTACGTTCATGCAATGGGGATTCGCCAAGTGGTAAGGCACTGGTTTCTGGTACCAGCATTCGGGGGTTCGAATCCCTCATCCCCAGCCATAGAAAAAGAGAGTCGTAAAGACTCTCTTTTTCTATGGCTCGCGCTGCAGTGTCGAACCCCCGTTTTGCGCAAGCAAAACCCCACCTTGGAATTTTTAGTTCGAATCCCTCATCATTATGCTTTTTGCTATAGTATGTAGATGAACAAATTCCTCTTCTCCACCGGCAACCAACGCAAAATTACCGAAGCTCGTGCTGCCTGCGACCTCTTCAATATCGAAGTCGTTCCAATCAAACTTGATTTCGATGAAATTCAATCCCACGACCCAATCAACATTACCCTTCGAAAAGTCGAAGATGCCTACAGCTTAGCTGGAAATTCAGCAATAGTTGTTGCGGATACGTCTTGGTCTATCCCCTCTTTGAACGGGTTCCCTGGTGGCTACATGAAAGATGTTGCCGAGTGGTTTACGCCAGAAGACTTCATTAATCTTATTGCAGATAAAGATACGACGATTATCTTCACCGAGACGATCGTATATAAAGATGAAAATGAAGTGAAGGTATTTTCAAAAGAATATACTGGCAATATCGCAAGCTCACCGCGCGGAAACAGTGGCAATTCTTTTGATAAAGTCGCTGAATTTAATGGCCGTACATTTGCGGAAGGTCAGGACAACGACCAGACAAGCCACAAGCCTGAAGACTTTGTTTGGTACGAGTTTGCGCAGTGGTATTCGCAAAAATCATAAATTGACTTTTTGTAGAATTTATGCTATTATATACACCTTATGCAAAGCTTCGAGTTCGACACTCACACCCAGCAGCTCACCCCTGCTATTAACAGCGAACAATCTCGTTTCCGTTCGCTCTTTCCTCGAGGCTCTTCAGAGCTTGAACGACAACCTGTCGATAGAACGAAGTTTTTCACGAACGACGCTGAGCTTGACGCAGCCGTTAATGGCCTTGCGACTATGATTGTTGATAGAAACGAACCAGCTGACAGTCGCGGTGTCATAAAAGCATCCTCATCAATCATAAAACCTGGCGATGAACTTTTCGCTGCTGATATTCAGTCGATTCTCGAAACGAACAACACTGTCGCTATTCGGCTTAACGCCCTCGCGAAAAATGCTCGTTACCAACGAAGCAGCCAGGCGCAATCAGAAGATTGGTGGTCTCGATTCGCTGACACTCAACATTTTTCGCATAACGTTTTCGAACAAGACCCAACCGAACAAATAATTATTGGCCGTGACCAAATTGAACCCGTCACCGTTTATAACTTCGGTGAGAAACTGCGTAAAGGACACATTCAAAGCGTGCTTGGTGCAGTTGCTGCAATGTCTACACTGACTGACGGCTATACCCGCGCGCTATCTCCATACATCGTCATTCACGACGCCTTTCTTGCCCAACATTTTGCACAAAGCAATACATTCGATAAAGCCGCTGGCCGTGCCTGGCTCGGTGAGCCATTTATTGAAGCCCGGCGTTCAACCTTTGATGCGAATGCTAAAGGTTCGCGTGGTCAAACTTGGGTCTCGCAACTTATTGCACACGAAATTTCACATCAAATTGATGAAGACGCAAGCCCGAACTACCCCGACTTTAATAGCTATTTCCACTATATTGACGAAAACGGCGATGGCTTAGTTGATTACGTAAAACCACGAGCGAGCTTCGCAAGTGACTACGACCAGCCAGACCTCACCGCCTCTCGTCCTGTGAGGCAATATGGTTTCACAAATAGCACCGAAGACCTTGCGACAGTTGGCGAAGAAGTACCCTTTGGTGGTGATGTCGACCGGCTTCGAAAAGATGCCTATATGGAAGTAATAGAAGCCTTTAAAGAAAAAGGTGCTAAAAAGTATGGTGATATGCAGCCGCTTCCTGAAAAATTAAAAGTAGAAATTGCTCGTGGCGGTGAAATTAACCTACCGGTTGCTACAGCCCTCTCAACTCCTATTCGACTACGAGTTGAAAACACTAACGCAGGGCGTGTACATGATTTTTTGAAGCAAATTTTTAGCTAACTTTCGAACAGAGCCTTTGCCGTGTTAGATGTGTGCCATAATACACCCATGACGAATAAAAAATACACAAACGGTACCTACAACGCTATTGGCACCTACGCCAAAGGTAAAAACAGTATTGATGTCACTCTGGGTTTGAGTGACGATGCTATCTCAAGTGTCGAAGTTATCCCTATGGCAACCATTAAGATGTCGCTCGGCCTTCAGAAGAAATTCGCTCTCGCAATTGCTGATGAAGTTGTTGGAAAACCAATTGATGAAGTGCATCTTGATAGGCTGGCTGGTTCAAGCCTTACTACCCAAGGTTTCAATGAGGCTGTTGAAAAGATTAAGTCGCAAGCTCTGGGTAACTAAGGAAAAAAGAGCCCGCTCCTCAAGCGGTCGAATGACTCGGTCTTTATAGACCGGGCTCTTTTCGTACCGCGAGGTGCGGGCAGTTGTTGTGTAGTGCGCTAGTAGCGCTGCGGCTGGTAGTTTTCGGCGAAGTACTTCGGGAAGAAGGCTTTGAGGAACACTTCCTTCACTCCCAAAAGGGCGACGCCGACGAGAATCACCGGGACGAGCGCAATGAGGCTCGTCGTGTAAACAACCTTGTCTTTGCGGGACATGTTGTCGACGGCCTCGTCCATCGCGCGGTTATCGACCGCGTAATCCAAGCTCGACCCATACTGGTAAGGGTCGTTAGCACCTGTGGGCATAATACATTCCTTTCGTTAAAGAACAATACAGGGAGTATGAATATATTATAGCATATTTTAGTAAAATGTGGTATAATATAAAAATACTTCAATCGGAGTTGTACCCTGAATAAAGGAGCATGATGTCTCGTTCGGAAGGTCTCGTATTTGTCGAGAAAATCAGGTCAAGACTGAAACATGTCATGGCAATTGAGGGCTTGTCACTCCAAGACGGAATTGCTGGCGGATTCGAGAACCCTCGACTCATCGGCGACCCGGACAACTGGCGAAAGGTGCGTCGTACCTGGCTGCGAATGCTTCGTCGTCGAGAGAACTACAGCGGGTTCTTGGCTGACGGTAAGTTGGTGGCTTTCAAGAAGGAAGGCTACGCGAACGCTGCCGACCGAGTTCCGTCTCACGAGGACGAGCCCGCCAACGACTGGCACATCTTCGCCCTTATCGCATCCGACAAGCTTGAAGAGAGCAAGCGCAACTATGTGCTGTTCGCCCTGCTGAATCGTTCACTGAACGACCCACGGAGCGGTAAGCCACGAACGGTCAGAATTCCCATCTACGACAACGACCCGCTGCTTCAAATCGCGCTTCGGCTCGATTTCATCGCAGTCGGCGAGCTTGAGGAGGTTCCGGGAGCACCTGGCCTGAAGCAGCAGTATTACTGCCGTCCCGCCTCAATGGCATAACGGGTACGCCCGCCGAAAAGGTTTGAAGAACTTCTTCTTCACCGCTTCGGCGGGCCTTTTCTTTTAATTACCTTTTATAAACGATTCTATAGTATCTACGTGCTGATGAGTTAATCCAGAATACGCATCCGGTACTACTGTAAGAAACGATTTACTACTAAGCCTATCGAGGGGTGTATCAATGTTAATTTTGTTTGCATCGTCATCAACCCAAATGAGCTTTGAGCCTATTGGGCTTGCGTCAAACTTGCGACGCTTAAAGGCATTATGTGTTCCATTCTGGTGGCGAATAATTGCGTCGAGTTTATGGTCTGGATTTGCAGGCTCCCACGCATGAACGCTCAGCACTCCAGCGACATTAAGTTCGTCCAGTAGGTTCTTGTAAGCTGGGTCAACCAGTGTTGCAACGCCACGTGAAGACGAAAGGACTATGCGGGTAGATAATTCTCCGAGACGTTTTACGATGCTTGGGCGATAGAATTCATGCTTCTCAACCCACACGATATCGTTTGCCCCGTGCTCAACTCCCTCTTTTCTGCCGGATAAAGGAAAAATAACACCATCAATATCTAGATATAATGTACTGTCCTCAGTTGGCTTACCGGTTATTGTCTCCATGCGCTCATCTTACATAAAAAGAGCCCGCTCCTCAAGCGGTCGAATGACACAGTCTTTAAGACCGGGCTCTTTTCGTACCGCGAGGTGCGGGCGGGTTGGTGTTATGTCTGGGGCTGCGGGTTTTTGATGCCCATCATGTTGACCCACTCTTCCGGGAGGTAGAGGATGTCAGAGCTCTCGAATTCGATGTCTGAGTACAAGGTACACAGGCCGGTTCGGGTGGTCATGTCGTACTCGATGTACGCCATGCAGATGTCCGGGTAGGTGGTCTGGTTGAAGTCGACTTGAATCAGCCAATCCAGCCGAGTCGCGTTTGGGTGATACAGCCCGGACACTTCCGACAGGCGCGGTTCGCCTTTGTGCTTGTGAAGCGTCTGAACAACACCTTCGATTTGGAGGTTATCGTCCAGCGTGAACAGGACCGTCGAGTCCGTGAACATGCTTTGCATGAGGTCCCACTTTGCAGGGCCGGCAATGATTGAGCGCATGGTAGTCATAACGACTATCCTTTCGTACTTCAACAGATGAGCTGCCGAACCTCCTTTACCGAATGGTAGTCCAGTCCATAACAAACTGTAGTAATATTATAACATAATTTTAATTAAATGAAAAGCGCCATCACAAAGATGGCGCTGCTGTACATATACATTTATCAATCAAGTTGGAGGGTTCGTGGGGTGGCAGTTGGATACCGCCACCCCACGAATTTGTCAGTTACTGGATGCGAAAACGCGTCCAGATAAGCGCACTACCACCGAGGGTGAACAAGGCCAGCACAAGGCCAACCAGAGTGTTCACTCCACTCACGCCAGTGCTGGCGAGAGTTGCCGGGCTACTCACGTTCGTCGCGCCATTGCTGGCGGGAGTTTCGTGAGAAACCAGAGGGGTAGTGACTTCTTCACCGATAACCTCAGAGGGGGTATTATCGCTGGGGCCCGAAGGGACCACAACGACTACCTCTTCGCCGGGTGTTTCCACCACAGGCGGGGTTCCCTCGTTAGGAAAATCCGGTGCACCGACGGGCTTCACAGTGACGCTACCGGTGTTGCCGGCGACGTCCGTGAAGGTTGCCACGTGGTCCTTGGTGTTGTAGAACACCTTGGTCCACTTGGTACCCGAACCAGTCCAGCCCTGCGGCAGACCGGAAACGGATTCCGAGAACGTCAGCGTTACCGAAGTGCGGCCGCCGTCCTTTGTCTGCCACACCTGCGACTCATTGACGACCACGGGGGCCGTACGGTCGATGACGAAGGTGTTGCTGTTGCTGGTCGTACTGTTGCCCGCCGGGTCTGCGAAGACCGCGATGAACACGTGCTGTCCGTCGGAAAGTGAGTTCCAGAGAGCCTGGTTCGAACCATTGCTGGTGTCGAAGTTCTTGTGGGCGCTGGTAAGCGACCACACCAGGTTCTCGGGAGCTACTGAATCGACGTAGACGGCCTTGGCGGTTCCCTCTTCATCCGTGATGGGGCGTACCTGGTAGCCGTCACCGATGGCGTAAAACGCCAGCGGCTGCTTCTGCCAGGCGACCTTCGGGCCGGTGAGGTCGACGGTGAACGTGATGTTCTGGGTCGACGACATGTTTCCGGCTGCGTCCAGCGCGTTGAAACGCACGGTGTAAACACCCTCGGCCAGACCGCTGATGTCAACCTCGTGGGTTGCGCTGAGTCCGCTCACTGCCGACTGGGTCGGCTTGACGATGGTGCCCGAGGCGTCGCGAACGTTCGCGACAATCTTCGCCAACCCGAGGTTGTCGTTCGCCTGGATGGAGAGCGACTTGACCTTAGTGTTGTTGAGGGTTGCGGGAATCGATGCTGAAACCGTCGGCTTCGTGACGTCCAGGGTGAAGGTCACCGAGGACTGGAAGCCGTGACCGTCTTCGGAGACGAGGGTGTTGAGGCCCTCAACCGCACCTCCAGCGCCAGGGGCGATGAAGTTGTGGTCCGAGTACGGGTTCGGGGTCAGCGTCTTGACGACTCCGTTCAGGATGGTCTTCGTGACGTTGCTCACGTCGGCGAGCTTGAAGCTGACCGACTGGAACACGCCATTGGAACCAACCGACTGCTCCGGCTTGACCGTGATGGACGGGCCGGTGTTGTCGAGGTTGAAGTACACGGGGTCCGACTGGTTGCCGGCTTCGTCTACTGCGTAGATGCTGTTGAGGCCCGAGACGCCACCGAACTTGTTGACGGAAACGCCGTTCTGGTCGGAGTAGACGTTGTTGGACTTGTCGTACTTCGTCGTGTTGACCACGTCGTAGTCGATCTTACCCGCATCGGACAGCTTGAAGTTGACCGTCTTGTACTGACCGTTGATGACCGCGGTGTCGTTCTTGAATTCGACCTTGGGCTTGGTGGTGTCGATGCGGAAGGTTGCGTTCTCCGTGTTGGAGACGTTTCCTGCAGCGTCGCTGGCGTTGTAGCGTACGTTGTACACTCCATCGGCCAGGCCGGACAGGTCAACCGTGTGCGATGCGCTCGTTCCCGAGACCACCGACGAAGTCGACTTGACCAGTGCACCACTGTTGCTGTCCTTGCGGATGTTGGCAGTGATTTTGGACAGGTTCGTCTCGTCGGTCGCCTGGATGACGATCGAAGATTTGGACGGGTTGAGCGATGCGGGAACCGCCGCCACGAGGACGGTCGGCTTCGTCGCGTCGACCACGGGGGCCGGTGCGACAACTTCCTGCACGACAACCGGTTCGGCTGCCTGCTTGGCGAGCGGTGCGACGGGGGCGTCGACCACTGCTTCTACGGGCTGCGGTGCCGGGGCGACGACAGGTTCGACGACGGGTTTAGCGGCCACAGGGGCTGCTTCGACCATCGGCTCTGCGACGACTGCCGGTACGACAGGGTCTGCGGCAACCACGGGGGCTGCTTCGACGACCGTCGTGTCGACTGGCGTCGTAGTGACGACATCGACCGGTGCTTCCTCTGCGGACGCAAGTCCTGCGGGGAGGGCAACAAGACCCAGCACCATCAAGGTGCTGAGTGATACTGCCGTTACGCGCGAATTCCTCATTGGTTTCCGTTCTATGATTGATGTAAAGGTACGTTGTTGTACAGTTCGTCTTTTTGGCAAGATTTTAGCCCACACACAGCGGGCTTACATCGTTATCTAAAGATGAAATATTATTTTAACACTAAATACAATAGTAGTCAACTAATTCAATTAATAATAAAATGCTTTAAAATGTTTGACACCTGAGATTATTTTGGCTTTAATACAAATCAAATGCATACTCAGCAAAATTTCTTTGTCTATCGTCCCCTGCTTCCTGAAAGCGAAGCTGTAGTGCGCTCGTTACAAGAAAACTACCTAGCGGTTCCCTCTTTTGAACCTGTAGAAGATATTCGCCTTCCAATCCTCACAAGCCAGACATGGGAAAGTATTGAATACGCTCAATTACTCGCAATTATCAGGAAAGCGCCCGATGTTTCCAGGAAGCCTTTTAATAGTGAAATTATAGACGCTAATTTTGGCCCCGCTGTACGCGACATGACCCGACGCGCAATTAACTTGGTGCTTAATGATGACAATAATCGATTTTTAGAAGAACACAAACGATTCAAAGCCGCTGTTCAAAAAGCAGACGACACTGTGTATGTCCGCCCGTTTACTGAACCGTATATTACTATCGGTCATTTAGACGATGCACATGCCTTAACCTCACTGCTGGATAGTGCAAAAGCGCTTGTTGGCCAATCAGTACATATTGGGTCAACGGAATCGACTGTTGGCAAAGTTGATACTCGCCCTCCAGCCGAGCGTATTCGACAGACGCCAAGAGAAATTATTATCAACGAACCTGTACGGACAATAAAACCGGGCGGAATACCGAAGGGTTTATTGAATAGCCTGCGGCCGCGCGAATAAGGGTATATAATAAGTATATAAATTGAGGAGGACAGTATGACCCACAAGCTCAACCCTTATCTCACCTTTGGCGGTGACGCCCGTGAAGCAATGGAATTTTACGAATCTGTTTTTGGTGGCTCGCTCACCCTTCAGTCGTTTAAAGAAGCCGGCATTGCACAAACCCCCGACCAAGAACATCTCATTATGCACGCCGAACTTATTACGAACAATGGGATGACAATTATGGGTTCTGATGACCCCGAACTTATTAGTAGTCCTGCAAGTGTTGCCGTTAGCGGGGATGATAAAGACGCCCTGAGTGCTTACTGGGACAAGCTAAATGTAAACGCGACAATTATTGCGCCGTTTGAAACTGCACCATGGGGTGACACCTTTGGTATGCTGACTGACCAATTCGGTACTCGCTGGATGGTCAATGTGGTTTTGCCTAAAGACTAGCGTCGATAGTAGCTTTAATTGACTTAACATCAATTAAATAGTATAATATCAAAATGAATTCCAAAGAGAATGAGCCAACTTTGGCCACTTTTACTATTACTGACGATGCATCGGAAAAACAATTCGTCGATGAGTTTATTCAGGAATGGTCGCTCGAAGACATTAAAGTTGCTGATACAATTGCCGAACAACTTATTGAGCGGCAGCCCTTGCCGAAAACAGTGGTTATTATTCCTGTAGCGGCACACGCCGAAACGGGTAATATTGTTCATGCCTTAGAGCAGTACGCCAATCAAGATACAACGCAACCGTTTTCAGTACATCTCCATATGAATTGGCCAAAAGATTTCAGAGACTCGGCATCTGTACGTGAGTCTTTTGCAGAAATTACGAGAGCAAAAAAGCTATTCCCCCACCTAGACATCCGAGTATCGGAAATGGAATATGGCAATGAACCAACGATTGGTGCAATTCGGCGTTCGGCTTGGAATGGCACGCTTTTTAAACTGTATCAACAAAATGATTATGAAGAAGCGATTGGCATAAACAACGACATTGATGTTGTAAAACTATCCCCATCATATATAGGCAATGTGCAAACTTTCTATAGCAACTACTATCAACAAGAAATGCGAGAAATTGGTGCGCCGACAGCCGCTACGGTTGTGAAGCACTCTGTTGATGAAAAATATCCAAACTCATCGAAAGCAGTTTTTTGGAAAGATTTCTCAAGCCGTATGTATAAAGGAAGCTACGAAGCAGGCATGGTTGTTCCGATGACCACCTATGCACTTGCTGACGGTTTTGATAGTAGTGCTGCGACGCATGAAACTTCGCGCTTTATTAACCATTCACTCGGCCCATTACCTATGATTCCCGGAACGGGCCTCATTACCTCTTCACGACGACACTATGACAGGTTGCATGAAAATGATTACGAAACTATTTGGACAGAAGAATCTTTTGGTGCTACTGACGATTGTCGTACAGCCGAAGAATTTACCGATATTAGCAACGAAGAAATGATTCGAAAAGTTTCAGAAGATGCAACGCTATTTGGCGCTGATTACATAGCCTATGCATTGTATTGGCACCTAACTCAAGAAGAGGAGGATGCATTAATTTCAGACGATGAAGCTATACGCGAAGCAATGGACGCGGAAATCACTCGTCGTATAAAGAAAACAGAGCGCATGACTCGCTACGTATTAGATGAAGCCTTGCAGGTTCCCAGGGTTGCAGAATTTCTTTCTTCCCAGACATTTAGTGATACAAATATTAACCATCAGCTATATGTTAAAAGGTTATCACTCGAAAAACGTCGCCGCTTAATGAGTAAAGAAAGCAGGCAGGCGTGGGCTCTGAAGATTATCGATTTTAAAGATATGAACTCGAGTAAATCTTAGTCTTTCCTCTGCTATGATAGCTATATGAACTTATTTTCCGTCTGGCGCAGCACTTCTGTTGAAATCCTCCTATCAAAGCGCATCGTCGGGTTTGTATACGCTCTTATGGGCTTAGCTATTTTAGCTGAAATTGCCCACTCGTACTTTCAGTTCTTTCACGCCTACATTACGTTAGGTGAATTTGATGTTACGCCTGAGACATTTATCGGCGTGACGATATTCTTCTTATTTCCGCTATGGTTGGTCGGCGCAGTTATACTGCGTGCTGTGTTGCAGCGCATCCGTATTGCGCTATGGATACGCAGTGCTATTAAAGTCGTTGCATACGACACAAAGCTTACACCAGCCGAAGCCGGATATTTAGTAGATTACAGCTATTCGAACCGCGAACTGGTCGCTACCCTTCTTGACCTTCATTTCCGAGGCGTTATATATCTTTCCATTAATGAAAGTGTCATTTCAATTGCGTTACCAAACACCGATGCCCCGGTGTCTTCATATGAAAATGCTCTCCTCTATACGCTGAACGAAACGAGCGACGGCACTTATTATAGTTTCAACGACCCGCGACTTGTTAAGGCGGCACAGTATGCCCACCAGCTACTCATTCAAGACCTTACTGAGCGGGAAATAATTCAACCAGAGCGTTTGCCAAGCCGCGGCTTCCGAATATTCTTTCGCACCATTAGTGCGGTGTCAGCGATTTTAGCACTTGGCCAGTTAAGTACATTGCTTACCAACCCGAACCAAATACTCGATATTTTATACCCACGCTACCCTATTGAGCCATTCCAAGTCGGCATAATGGTGGTGTTTGCTCTCGTTCTCATCGCTGTACTTGTCAGTAGCCTATGGCCACGACTTACCCGTGACCATAAAACTGCAGGGTATGCGACATGGATAGATGCTGCCGGGCTGTTGATGTACATTCGCGGTGTATTCAAGCGTCGTTTTTCAGAAGAACATATTACTCTACAAGATGCCAACACGCTTCGAGACTATTCAGCATATGCAATTGCCTATGGAATAATTCCAAACTCACCGCGTATGGTTGCGAAGATTATTGACACAACAAGTAATAATAAATAGCCCACAACATTGACTAAATAGCCAAAAACTATTATAAATATATTAGTAGATACTTTAGGTGTAGCCCTTTGACATAGTTGTACGATCCTATAAGGAGAATGAAATGAACGATAAAGATCCTATTTTAGCTCGGTATCGGAAAGCTAACCAACAGCTCGAAGATGAGAAAGCTGCAAAGCTGGCTACCGACGAGAAAGAGCGGCTCCGCCTGCTTGCATCTCTTACTTCTGAAATTGACCGTGCGTTCGATCGGCTCGAAGATAGTGATTACGCTGATGAGGTCGTTAAGGGCATCATCCGAACTGTAAAAACAGATTCGGAAGGTTCCATCGAGCTCGTGACGTGGCCGCTGGATAATGACCGCTTCGGCTACGGAGGGGTTGAAGCCGACTTTGCCGAGTACTGGTTCCTGGGTTCAGATCGGTCACTTCTTCGTAGTGTTCAAGTGGCCCGGGTGCACAACCCTCCACTCGAGCCGCTACAAGAGATGCTGAAGCTGAGTCTTGAGAAGCTTCAGCGAATCGTGAATGGTCTCCAGCGTGTCGGCACGCGCCGCTAAATCTGCACTAAACTAAGGGCGGAGTGATGAAACTATCACTCCGCCCTATTTAATTTCCCAAAAAAGCCCCCATCTCGGAGGCTTTCTGCTAGATTGTTGTTACAATCTTATCTTTAATCTGTTTTGGTTTCTTGATAGCTTTCTTTGCGCCAGTACCTTTAGACATAATAGTGTGTCCTTTCGTTATATATCTATTATAGCAATAAAAGCAAAGGCTCGTGTTATTGTATTATTGGTAATAATGTGATATAATATTATAGTTCTCTACTTGAAGTATGAACGAGTGTACCTCTACTCAACCTTAGAGGTAGTAACGGAAGTGATGCTTTGCCAGTTTCGAAAGAAGACGCTCTGGCGCATGCCGAAGCTCGTGACGCCCCCATCTTCGAGCGACTCAGTGAGTCGCTCGATAGCGCCATCAAGATTGTGACGGGGACCGGAAGGACAGTCTCGGTTTCGGTCGAGGCCTACCCGAGCCACATTCTCACTCGAGCAATCGAGACCTACGAAGCGCTCGGCTGGAAGGCTGAGGTTGTCGACATGCAACAAGACGGCAATTACCTCCAGCTCACCTGAGTACACTTCACCAACCTACGCCCTCATGAAAGGATGCGCACCTAGCGATAGGAGCCCCTCGAATGAGGGTGCTTCTATATATTGATTTAATTCAATATATGTGATATAATAATACAGTTCTTTAACATTTCAAGCGGAGAGCTACTTGTGTAGTATTTATATAGTATGCAACTAGCTCTCCACTGCAATCTAGCGGCGAGTATTCCCAATCCAGCGAATATAGAACAGGATGATGAAGATGAAAATTCGCTTTTACCTCAACCAGTCCCACACCGCCAAACCGACGAACCCGGATGAACCGCTCACGGGCAGTGCGCTCGTGCAGAAGGTCGTCAAGCACTTCACCGACAAGGAGAACAGCGACCGCTACCACTCCATGTACGGCGGTGAGAACATCGGCGGGCTCAAGTACCAAAAGGACGAACAAGGCATCTACGTCGACACCGACACGTTCGTCGATGGTATCCCTCGGGGTATCCTCGCGGCCAAGCTGCCCATCGCGTTCATCACCATGTACGACGAGGGCACTACTGGTATGCCCCAGTTCGGGGTGTACCAGGTCGGACAGTCGCGAGCAATCGTCGACTCGTTCACCAAGTCGCGTCGAACCGGCCGGACAAGCATGATGGGTGACAGCGAAATCTGGGAAGACGAGCGCGCTTGGCGCATTCGCATTACCGGCAAGTCGTTCAACTCCGTCGTCGGCCTGTACCGGAAGTTCCGTAACAGCCAGCTCGACCCCGTCGAGCCCTGGGAAGACCTCGCACCGGTCCTCGTGGCTCTAAAGCACGAGAACGACGAGCTACGCGAGGCGCTTCTGCTGACGAGCATCCTCAACGGAGCCGCGTCGGTCGTCTAGAACAAGCAGTGGAAGAGTGGGGCAAGTAACTTCGGTTGCTTGCCCCCTTTTTTTTATCTTTTTAATAATTTCGTCATCATAACATTTGCAACTGCCACCGTCGGCACTGCAAATAGCGCACCCGGAATACCAGCAAGCAACGAACCGATTGCAACCGCAAACACGACTGCAAGTGGGTGGACGTTGACCGCCTTCCCTACTAGGAATGGTTGGAGTACGTGGCCTTCGATAAGTTGAACAAGCAGCACAACACCAATCATAATAAGGGCAATTACCCAGCCATTAAAGAAGAGTGCAAGCAGTACTGCGATTGAACCCGTAATCACCGCACCAACCACAGGGATGAATGAACCGAGGAATACTAGTACAGCGATAGGAATCGCGAGTGGTACGCCAAGAATTAAGGCACCAAGCCCAATACCAATCGCATCAACACCGGCAACGGCAATTTGAGATTTTACGAAACTAATAAGGGTATTCCAGCCGCTGAAACCAGCATCGAGCAGTTTTTCTTGAGACGTGCGTGGGAAAAGGCCAACAAGCCATTTCCAAATATTCTTACCATCGAGAAGTAGGAAAATAACCGCAAAGAATGCCAGGAAAATGCCTGCGAAAATATGTCCAGTAGTGCTACCTACTGATGAAATAAGCCCAGCGCTTAATAAGTCTGAATTGGTTTGGAGTGAAGTAATGAAACCATTGATAGAGTTCTTTACATCGTCTGCGTTGACACCAAGCGGACTGTTCGCAAGTGTCGTACTAAGGTCTTGGAGTGATGATTGGAACCTATCGCGAAGTTCAGGATAGGCATTTCTTGTTTGGGTAACAACAACGAACATCAGTCCAGCCACGATAACCGCAAATGCGAGCAGGCTAATAGCAACAGCTAAGCCCTTCTTTACTCCTACTTTCGTAAGCCGGGTAACGAGTGGAAACAGAAGCGCAGTTACGAGTAATGCCACGATAAATGGAATGATAATTACTTTAAGCTGAATGATAACGAAAATAACGAGCGCTACCAGTGCGGCAATGGCAACAATGCGCCAAGACCAGCCGGCGGCTTTATCGAGAGGGTGTGTGGTTGAAAATGGTTTCTTAATCATCCCTTTAGTATAGAGGATAGAACGAAGGAAAATAAGGTGTTTTTAAGCGGCAATATCTTTTGATTGCTGTTTTTGCTTTGCATCGTACGCTTTACCCGCAATTTTTCCAGCTTTGTCAGCTTCGCGAGAATTGCGGCGCACTTCCCTTTTAAGGCCAGTAACGGCACTATCTACGACGAATGATTCCATGTGTTTTGATTCAATGTGGCCTATGTTTTGGCTAACACTGTTTTCCCAGGCGGTTAACGCCTTAGGCGCACCTACAACAAGTTTTTGCTCGTTCCAATCTGTTGGCCATGTATTCGCATTTATTTTTTCAGCGCTTTTTACAGCTTCATCGATAAAGTTGACGTACTCACCGGTAGCGCCGGCAGTCTCAACAATAGTTTGGGCTTCTTTGGCGTACTCCGCTTTAGTACGTGCAGGGTTTTCTGCCTTTGCCATTACTTGGGCTTTTTCAGGGTCGGTGATAAAAGATTTTGGGATATTTTCGCTCATGTTGGTTTTTCGTTTAGGTTAACTATAAGCAATAATACAAGAATAATGGCAAACTGTACAATTTAAACTTTGCTAAACTAATAACTATGGAAAACACTTATCTTTTTGCTATTATTGCTCTCATCATTGTTGTGATATTTGTCGTCTCAAAACTTTCCAAGTCTTCCTCTCAGACCCGCAAAGTCTTCAAAAATAACACCTACTCCTACATCGCTAAAGACTTACTTATGACCCGTACCGAAACTGAGTTCTTCGTGAAGCTCGAACGTGCGGTTAACGAGCGCTATTATGTATTCCCGCAAGTCCACCTATCTTCCCTACTCGACCACCATGTTAAAGGCCAAGAATGGAAATATGCCTTTAGCCATATTAACGGCAAATCTGTCGATTACGTCCTTTGTGACAAAAAGACACTTCGCCCTACCTATGCAATTGAATTAGACGACCATACGCACGACAAAGCCGACCGTCGCACGCGCGACGCAGAGGTTGAACGGATTTTCGAAGAAGCTGAGTTGCCGCTTGTTCGCTTTCGCAATAAAGATGTTTCAGAAGTTGAGATAATTAAAGCCTTAATGAATACACGCAAGCTTTCTTAAAATAAAAAAACACCCATTGCTAGGTGTTAATAAGAGGGCGGCCTGGAATAAATCCCTAGCCGCCCTCTTTCTGTTAGTGTGAACCAACAGCTTGTTACTGGTATCGGAAGGTGGCGGTCGAGCTAGACCGTCCGCACTATTTCACCGGGTTTGAAGCCGATGGCCTGAAGCTGAGTTTCCAGCTCGACGGTGATGTCTCCCATGACCTTGGCAATGACGACGTCCGTGAAATCGCTGTCATCTGCGAGCAGCAACGCTATTCGCATATTCAGCAGGTCGTGGTCGACCAACGCACTTCGTAGGATTTCCTTCAGGTCGTCCTCTTCGAGTTCGTCGTAGCCCGAGATGTCGTTGTACCAGTCGGGTTCTCGCGTGAAGCGAACGATCATTTCGTTCCACTCGCTCGCGAGATACTCTCGTACGAAGTCTTCTCTTTCTTCGTCCTTGGCACTGACGAAGTCTTTCAAATCCTCCCAGAGCACCATGACCTTCTTGTAGTCGGCGACCGTCCCGTTACGGGCAGTTACCAACATCTCACGGAAGTGCTCCTTCAAGCTCTTGTCGTAAGTGGCACGGAGCCATTCGTCATCCTCCTCGGTTCCGTATAGTTCCAGCTCGTCGTACGTCAGGATGCCCGTATTGCCCGTTGCGATGCGATGCAGCTCATTGAAAAGCTCTTCGTTGTCGGTCAGGGTCTTGAGGGCACGGAAGCGGACGAGTTTCGGCTCAACCAGTTGGCGGTCTCTTTCGAGCTTCTCAACCTGGTCAATCGCGGACTGCGCCATGTCGGTGAGGCGATCGTAATCCTCTTCCGATAGCCGGCTCTTCTTGTTCTTGACGTCCTGCAGTACATTCTCGTACTCGCTTTTCGACGTTGCCGCCTCGAAGCGTTTGCGGAGGTCTAGGTAGACCGATCGATCTTCCTGCTTGTTGCGGGTGACGGGCACGCCTGCGCTTTCGCGCGTGGCGGTTCCACCCTTGAGTCCTTTACGGATAAGAGCGACGACCAGCGCGACTGCGAGGCCGATTGCTATTCCGAGTAAAAGTTCCATGTCTTGCACCTTCCAATAGTGTCCAGTAAAACAATAAATATATTTTAGCATATTTATGCATAATTGCAAAGTTGTTACACGGTTAGGCGCCTAACACCTTGAGATAATTGACTTACTAACTAAAAATTGTTATAATATGCACTTCTGCTGGTGGTGAGCAGCGCTCTTCACAAGTGAATCATTTTGAGACTTATTACACCCGTAATAAGCTCAACAAACGAAAGGAACACCTTGGCCGATATCATCGGTTTCTTAGGAGACTTCGCATTGCTGGCTGTCGTGATTGTGGTGGTGATTGTCATCGCCATTGTCGCGTTCATCTACATCCGGTCCCGCTACAAGATTGCCAGCGCCAATGAGGCGTTGGTTATCACTGGTGGCAAGGGCGAGCCGAAAATCCTCGTAGGTGGTGGTGCTTTCATTCCACCGTTCCGCAAGGGTGCCTACTTCGACCTCGGTCTGAAGACGGTTGGCTCAACCAACGACGCAACGTTCACGAGCACTATGATCCCCGTGATCGTAGAGTGGACCGCGCAGCTTCGTGCCGACACGTCGAAAGACGACAAGGGTGAACTCAACATCTCGCTTCGCAACGCAATCCTCGGCTTCACTGACTACAGTGGTGACGTCGCAGATTCGCTGCAGCAGACGCTCGAGGGCGATGTCCGTGCAGTCATCGGAGACATGACACCCGAAGACCTCGTTCGCAACAAGGTCGGCTTCGCAGAGCGTGTCAACACGAACGTCAGCGACAGCATGCGGGAGCTCGGGTACAAACTCGTTTCCCTCAACATCGGAAAAATCTCCGACCCGAACGGCTACTACGACAACCTCGCGGCGAAGGACCGTGAAGCGAAGCGAAGCGAATCCGCAAACCTGAAGGCCACGGCTGACCAGGGCATTGCGGTCGCATTCGCAGAAGCCGACGAAGCATCGAAGGCGGCGCAGCAGAAGCGTGACCTCGCGGTCGCGGAGCAAGCTCGCACGCTGGGGTTGCGCAATTCGGCTATCAAGGCCGAGACCGACATCGCAAATGCTGACGCGGAAATTGCTGGTCAACTCCAGCGAGAGAAGCGCAACCAGGAACTCGCCGCACGCGAGGGTGAGGTTGCGGCTATCCGCGAGCAGCAGCGACAGACCGTTGCAGTGGCGCGTCGTGAGGTCGAGGTGACCGAGGCGGAAACGGCCAAGAAGAAGCAGCAGATTGAAGCGGAAGCACAGGCCGAACAGGCCCAAATCCGTGCCAATGCTGCTGCCGAGGTCAAGAAGCGCGAATCGGAGGCCTCCGGTGAAGCCGCGACTATCGCAGCGCAGGCTGAGGCCAGCGCTGTGAAAATCAAGGCTGAGGGTGACGCGAATGCAGTTAACCTTACCACCGAAGCTCGGTCGAGCGAAATCCGTCAGACGGGTCTCGCTCAGGCTGAAGTCGACCGTGCGCAGGGTGAGGCACAAGCTGCCGCAATCCTCGCAAAGGGTTCCGCAGAAGCTGAGGCACAGCGCCTCATGGCAGAAGCGTTGGCGGCAAACGACGGTGCAAACCTTCAAGTCACGCTGGCAACCATCGAGTCGCAGGCTCGCGTCACCATCTACACGGAGACCGCGAAGGTCATGGCTGAGGTCGGCAAAAACGCCAAGTTCGTTGACATGGGCGGATCAACCCAGGGTGGAGACTTGCTCTCACGCACCATGGGGAACATTCCCGAAATGCTCAGCAAGCTCGACATCAAGAGCGATGCCCTCAACGGCTCTTCTTTCGGAGAAGCCATCGGGTCGGTCATCGCCGCCATCAAGGATGGTGCAGCAGCGGACGCGCCGACTTCGGTCGAGACGCCCGCTCCGGCCTCGGACGCGCCGCAATCCAGCGACGCACCGAAGCCGGAACCTGTCGTTGAGACGGTTCAGCCCGTTGGCGAATCCGCCCCTTCGGCCTCTGCGCTGATTGGATGGGTCGACGAGAACTCGCTCGACATCGTCCTTGAGATGGCATCGTCTGAAGGTGCGACGCTCGTCGAGTTCGCCTCCAAGCATGGAGTGACTGAAGAGGCACTCCAGGCCATGCTCCTCGAGAAGTTCACCGCCAGTGAGCTTCGCGAAAAGGGCGTGGTGTTCAGCAAGAAGCCGTCCGGTAAGGACAGCTAACCCTTCATCGTGATGTTGGGGTGTGCCAATTTCGGTTGGCACACCCCACTCACCTGCTTTATCGTGTAGAGACATCCGTTTCCACATAAGCAACACAAACCCCAGGAAATACCTGGGGTTTTTAATTCCTTTTTCCATCCCGCTCATGTATACTAATCTACTTGCGCAACACTGCGTACGTAGAATGAATTGAGTACATTTCGTGGAAATTAAACAGCCTGTCAGCACAAGCGAACAAAACCGACTTGTGGATGATTGGTTCGATAGACGCCCTGTAAAACCGGCCGTGTCGAGGCCGTTAATTATGTTTATTGTCCCCTTCACGCCCAGGGAGAGTGACTGGAAAGAATACGAACTGGCAATGGCCGCCTGGCGATTAGAAGTAAGAACTTTTTTTAAGTGGTGGCCCACAAACGAGCATGTAAGCGAAGTTCTACAAAAGTCCGTTAAGGACACTCACGTCCTGTAAACTGCATTGAGCGAAAGCTCTGCAGTTTGCAGGGCTTTTTCTTTTCCCAACACCTCTTAAATTGACATTTCATACATTTTATGCTAAAATAAGTATGTTGATTCACTCAACGAACTTTTGTTACTATCCGCGCTCTTTCATCGAATGGAAAAATAATGATATCAAGTTTAAATATTAATCCGTTCGGTGTTCCTAAAGAAGAGCCGAAGAACATCATCCAGCTCGAATCGTCACAGTACCAAACTGGTGCAGTGGTATCGACTGGTGGATTCGTAGAACCCACGCCAATGCCCGCCACGCGGCAGACGCCAGGGTTTATGAACTCCTTCCCGGATGATTTCCTGGAAAAAGGGTTCGGTCGGCACAAAGCTCGTTTCGATGGTGGCATTCTGCCGTCAACATTCAGGCCTCGGCCGTAGTGAATCCCCACCGCCCGAGTGTGGCCCTTGACCTAATGGTTCGGGGAAACTCGGGCATTAGCCATAGTATTGAAGTTTTCAATAGCGCGGCTAATGTAGACGCTATGCAAGATTTCTAACGTATTATCACACGCGCTTGTATTTATAATAGAAGTGTTGATATTTCGTCAACACACTTCGCATATCCGAAGCGTCCTTTCAAGAAACGGAGTTTGACGATGCGTCTGCTCGTTGATAACGATGATATTATTCAAGCCGCACTTGGCAACAAACGAGTGAAGATATTTCCTTCTCTCACTCCGGGACAGTCGGTCACTTTCTTTGAAGGTGCGCTGCAACAATTTAGCAAGGCGACAGCCACTGACTTGTCGAGATATCTCGAATACAAGACGGTCGAAGAACATAACCCGGGGAGCAAAACGAGGCAGTCGGAAGACAACCTGACGTCAAGCACTCGAGTTGCCCTTCTTGGGAAGATGATGCTCAACTCGCGAGTAGTAAGGCGCTGGGGTAATTTCTCGGTTGACCATGTTCACAGCCAGGTAAGTAGCAGGCTGTTCATGGACCACGCTGGTAATCTGCTAGTCGTCGCACGGTATCAAACTAGTGTGCACGAGGTCGAAAAACGCATCTTCCAATGGCTGTCGCGCGAAAACCTCGAGGAACTATTCGAAGCCGATTCGTTCCTTCTCAGCACCATGGTAAGGGAGCTCAAAAGCACTGTTACGCACGCCAAAGCTATTGCTCAGGCTCGCGTAGATGCGCTTAACACGCTGGAAGGAAGGTTCGTCGAACTGGGCGATATTCTGGATATGACAGAGAGGTGAAAGCACCCTCCTTATGCGTTTGCACAAGGAGGGTTTCTCATGTTACTTTGCGAGTTCTTTAAACTTCATTACTGCACTAAGGCTCGTTTTGCTATCTATCAGTGACCGGTTTAACCCATCGCCCGCATAAAAACTATTCTCTGGCATGTCGCCGATAATTTTAGGCAAGGCTGCCCACTCTTTTGATAATTGATGCGCGAAATCTTCTGCAGATACTTCATTTCTAATAAAATTAATTGCACCGCGACGTTCCATGAGTGTAATAGCGAGGCTGTCTTGAAGCTGTTTATCAAACTTCTCATTAGTAGTGAGGTTGCGTTCTTCGACTAACCCAAGAAGTGTCGGGCGGATTATTTGGTAGCGGCCTACTGCACTACTGGCATGACCTTCGGTAACAAAACGTTTTTGCCAGGCAAGGACCTCCGCGACGGTCATACGAGTAAAATCGATTTCCTTATTGGCAACATTTCCGAAGTAGGCATTGTAATTACCTTGGCTTTCACCCTTCGCTATCACCTCAAGAAGTGGGGTGTAAGCTTCGGGCGCAATGGCGTTTCGTGGGTGCATAATAGCCCATAATACTATGATGGCAAGAATAAAAATACCAACGAAAACGGCGTTACGCTTTGTGAATGTACGCTTAAAATGTTTCTTGAATTTTCGTATCGATGCCTTCTTAACCATGTATCTATTTTACCGGATTTCGACAGGTTGTATGAGAGTTTGCTAGAATAAAGGTATGAATATTGATAAAACTACCGACTCACTTACTACTGGCATTTATTGGCGTCAAAACCTATGGAACGGCGCAGCTACTGTACCGGCAATCCTTAAACTTGAAAACGGCGTGCTTTCTGCACGTTCAGCTAAGAAAGAAATTTTCTCTGCTGATATTGAACTTGTGAGCGTTCGCTTCTCTGCGTTCGGAACCATGCTTATTTCCGTAGATGGAAAACAATATGACTTTACTGCTGTTGGCTCTGGTGTATCACCTGCTTTCACTGAAGAAATGGTTCAAGAAGTTGAAGCAAAAACTGTACAATCGAACACAACTATTACCCGTATTGGCGCTATCTTAAATATCGGCGGTGCTGCTACCGGCGTTGCCGGCGGACAAATTGCCGGCGCATCTGCAATGGGCGCTGCCTACTTCTCTGGCCTAAATGCCTTTAAAGTTTGGCGCGACGTGTTTACTGCTGCTGGCGTCATTAGCGCGAAGAGTGTAAAGAATTTCAAAAAATCTGCAGCGATTATTTTCATATCAATTATCGTTGTTGTATTTGTTATCGTCGCTATAGCGTCTGCTGTATCTAACCAATAAAGCCGTGAACAAGGTGTCCTGCGACACCGACAACTGCGACACCCAAAAGCAAAAAGACCGGTTCCCAATCGAACAGGGTCTTTTTGTTATGGTTTTCATGGAGGCTGGGAATAATGTCGCTGAGTGCGACGTAGAGCAAGAACCCAGCGCTAAGGCCGAACACAATGCCAAGAGGAAGTGTTTCATTTTGGCCAATAAAGTAGGTGGCGATAGCTGCGCCAGTTGCAACGAGTGAGCTGAAGATGTTTACCATAATAACGCGACGACGGGACATGCCTTTTGAAAGCAGAATGCCAAACTCCCCTACTTCTTGTGGTATCTCATGGGCCGCTACGGCGAGCGTCGTAATGATTCCGGTTGGAATGCTAATCATAAACGCTGCGGCAATTGCAACGCCATCGAGAAGGTTGTGGACGGTATCGCCAATAATAAGCAGCGGCACGGCAGGGCTTTTTTCGCCATGCTGGTGGTGATGGTGAAACCAGCGGATGAAGCGCTCGGCCATGAAAAATAGTAAAATTCCAGCGAGTGCAGATAACATGATAGTATCTGGGGAGCTATGTTCTAGGCCTTCTGCAAATAAGTCTAAGAATACTGCGGCAAGTAATGCACCGGCAGCAAATGGCATAGCGTGTTTTGCGAATGATTTCGAAAGCTTTTTGTTGAGGAGCAAAATCATCGCCAAACTAAGTGATAGTAAGCCGCCAATTAAACTGAAAATAATGATGTAAGAAAGAATGTTCACTAATATTAGGATAGCTTGTAATTGGGAAATTTAAAAGGCGGTACCCATCTGCAAAAAATGCAGACGGGTACCGCCTAGGGTGAGGTCAAATTAATGACACTCGGTTAGTTCTGAGGAGGGTTCCCCAGGTAGATGTTGCACGTGGACTCCTTCGGGCACTTGCCCGTAGCGTCCTGTACTCCCAGCCAGTAGTGCGTCTGGTCGCCGTAAAGCGGGACGCTCTTGTCGTACCGGGCCTGGCTGGCCTCGGTGTCGAGCTGGGTCTGGTTGGTGGTGGTGGTGCCGTTTTGTGCCGCGGTGTTCTTATCGGTGCTTGTCACACTGAAACGAACGTCCGAGCAGGTGAAGTCGTTGCCGTCTTCACCGGGCTTGTCGGGGTTATCCCAGCCGGAGTTGCCAGAACCGCAGAAGAGGTCCTCGTTGTAGCCGGTGGGAATACGGATGGTTTCCTTGAACGATGCCGACAGCAGGTCCTCGAGCTTCTTCGTCTCTACGGGGTCCTTCGTCTTCCAGATGGCGTCGGTGATCTGCGACATAGAGGCCGTCATGGCCTTTTCGATCGCAGGGCCGAAGTTTTCCCTCAGCATGCCGTTCCAGCCTTCGGACGCGAAGTTGCTGCTGCCAGCAGTCGCGTCGTCGGTGTAGCACTCGTACTTGTTGCAAAGTTCTGCAAACTGAGTGAGTGCTTCCTCGCTCTGGTTGAGCTCCCAGTAGGCGGTGACCTGAACCTCTACCGGAGTGAGGTCTTTCGTCATCGCTTCGACGGGAGTGATCTGGTCGCCGAGTCCCTCGACGCTGCCGTCGGTGATGATGAAGTTACGCGGTCCACAGGGGACGTAGTGCGATTCTTCACCAGTCTGCAGGGTCACGCTCTCGCCTGGGTAGACGGTGTCGTGAATCTTGGCGTCGTTGTTGTTCTGGCCGTCGCCGACGACCCACCCGCACATGCCGGTGGGAGTCGATGCAGCCGAACAACCCGTCAGGGCGAGCCCCATGGTAACCACTGCGGTCACCAAGAGGGCAATCTTGCCTGTACTTTTCTTCACTGTTCTCCTTGAGATGTAGATGTTAAAGAGGGATGAATCTTGGCTTTACTGCTGGGTCGCGCTGTCGAGCGTCTTCGTGCTGATTTCGTCGAGCTTCAGCGACGTTTGGACGGCGCGGTCGATGACCGACTGGCTGACCTTGTTGTTCTGATCGGTGAATACCTGGGAGGTGCTCACCGACAGGTCCTCGATGACGGCAGCTTCTTCAGCGGCCTCTTCCAGGACCTTGATGACCCCTTCGGTCTGCACGATATAGCAATCGCGCATGACTTCGAGGGTCTTGGCCATGAGAATAGGAACGCTGGCTGCCTTCTCGATCATCGGAATCTGAATCGACGCGTTGACGGCGAACTGCTGAATGGCCACGTTGGCCATCTGGCGGAACTCCTCCATCTGCTCTGCCATGTCTTGCGACCGGCGAAGCAGCGCGATATTGATCATGACCTCGAGCATCATCGTGAACGTGATGTCACGAGTGCTGACGAACGAGATGTGCAGACTGGTGTTCGTGCTGATCTGCGAGCGAAGCTGCGGGGACTTGGTCCATCCCATGAACAGCCGGGACTTGAAAGCCCCGATGCGGTTCTGCAGGTTCTTGATGAGATCGGCACGTTGACCGCGCTCTTCGCTGGAGTCGTAGTCGGTCGCGGTCGGGTCGCTTGGAGCGTCCTTGCTTGCGATTTCGACGATGTACTCCAGCACGGCGATCTGGTAGATCACCTTGTCGAGCTCGATGTCGTTCTCGCGGTACAGCTCGGTGTAGTAGCTGATGATCTCTTCGGTGCTGATGAGTGCGTGCGCAATTACTTGCTCCGCTGACTCTACCTGCGACTGAATCGACTGGACGTCGCGCATGAATTTGCGCCAGAACGCGGCGGCACCTCCGAAAATTCCGAAGAGGCCGTCGCTCATGTCCTGGTACTTGGCGGCGAACTTAGGGTTCGCTGCGTCGTAGCGGCGTGTCGTCTTATCGAGGTTAGCCCCGAGTTCCTTGATCATCTTGGACACTTCCTGGTCCTTGCCGGCCTTGATGTCCTTGAACATCCTCTTGACGAGGTTGTTCAGGCCCACCAGTACTTCCGAACCGTAAGTCGCGACGACCAGCGGGTTCTCGAGCATTGCCTGGTAGGCCTTGGCAGCATCTGCCTGGGCGACCTGCGACTGGTTGCCGCGAAGCATGTCTTTGCAGACAATCTTTTCGCGGTCCTCAGCCGTCGTGGCGAAGTTCGCCAGTGAAGTGTGGGTCTGTGTTGCGAGCACTGTGCTCATAGTTCTCCTTGAAAGTAGGTCTAGCGATGGGTGTCAGGACTGCGGTAACTGTCTGCGCTCAAGATGTTAGTGTTCACCTTGTAGCCCATAAGAAGGTCGTTGTTGCCCTTCTTGATACTACTCAAGATCACAGTCGAGAGGCCTTCGATTGACTCGTGGCCTCGCTTCATGAGATCTAGTGGCTGCTCAACGTACTCGTGGTTCTTGCACGCATACACGTACTTCTCCACGACTTGCTGAGCGCGCTCGAGTTGCTTGTCGAACAGTGAGATAGTGTCTGCACTCTTCTTTTCCGCAGGAAACATCTTGAAGTAGGCTTCAGTGTGGCGACAGACCAGGTCGATTGCAGCGGACATACGTTCGATGCTTTCTTTCCGGACGACGTTGAACTGGGGATTGTAATCATCCCAAAAAACGTCCTTCAAGTCTTCTAGCTGCTCTCGGTGGTTCATCATGGATTTGACCGGGTCATTGAGATTTCCCGGTGCGGTGTAGTGCACGCGTGCACGAATGCGACGACGTGCCGTTTTTCTAACCATGACAATCCACGCGATTGCGATAAGAATCGTTATGCCGGCAAAAATGGCAACGAACGGCCAAACAGGCGACGCACTTTCTGCCTTTCCAGGCGTTGGTGCAGGCATGTAGTCCGGGTTGCTTCTTTGCCAGTCGTGCACGTTCCGAATGAATGTGATGAGCGTTTCGGCGGAACTCGTCGAAACGGTATCAGCACGGTTCATCAGGTCGTTTGCAGTCCCAGTGGGTAGTATCGAGGCGGCTCCAGCGAACTGGGCGCCAACTGAGATGCCAACGATACGCTCGTCTTTCAGACCATTGCTGATCTTCTGGGCGAGCGCGTTGACGTCTTCGACAGACAGCGTCTCGTCTGCGGGAAGCATTACGATGACAATGTTATCGCCATCGTCGAGCTTTCCGGTGAGAGTTGCTGCTGTGTCCGAGGTGGTGCCTTCTGTTCCGTCGACAACGAACACCGGCGCTTTTTGCAAAGCTCCGACGATGGTGTCGACACTGGTTGCTGCGCTCGCAGGAATCGCCACACTAAGTGCAACGAAGAGCCCGAAAGCAACAGCTATGAGTCGCCTCATCTTTCTCCTTCCAAGGGGTTGAATGTGTAAAGCCAAAAATTTAAAGTCCATACATGCAAAGAAAAAGCACTCGAAAGTGCTGGTCTCCTCACAGTAAAAGTAATTATAGTACAAAACACCTTAAAAGTCAATGATAAATTGTGCGTTTTACACCTTGAGCAGGTCTGATAATTTAAGTAAATAAAAAAATAAATGCGCTCCGCATTGGAACGCATTATTTTTAAATCGTCTGTCTGGACTAAACGAGTTGTAGTTCTTTCGCAAGAACTTCGTCGATAGCAGTCGCAATTTGCGCTTTTACGCTTTCTGCATCAAGGATAGAACCGTCTGGGTTCAAGTCTTTCATGAAGATAAGTTGAGCAACGTCGTGCTTAATATCCGCTTTAAGGAAGTCAAGAACTTCACGAAGGGTTTCAACGGCAAGTGAACCACCGCTCCAACCGTAGGCTACGGCTGTTGCTGGCTTTTCGTTCCATTCAGCACCAAGTGAATCAATAGCGTTCTTTTGGATTGCTGTGAGTTCGTGGTTGTATTCAGGTGTAATGAATAGCACACTGTCGTTTGCTTTTACAAGTTCACTCCAAGCGATGACTGCTGGGTCAGTGATTGTGTAATCAGGTGACATTGGTGAGTTTTCGTTGTTGAAAAATGGCAGGTTTAATTCTGCAAGGTCAGCAACGGTAACTTCTAAATCTTCACGGTTAGTGAGGTCTTCTTGGATGTACCCAAGGACTTTATCGGCAACACGGCCTGGACGGGCGCTTCCTATAACAACAAGGATTTTTGGCATGAGTAATAACTCCTTCTTAAGCATTTATACTATTCCAAGTATAGCAGATTACTATATATTGTATAGTACTTTTTCAGAGGTTATTTGCCCCAAGGGCTGTGACTCTCGGTGCTGTGTCCTGGGTTTTGTGCTTGTTGGCTGGCGTGAAGTGCGCCGATGTAGCCAAACACACCCGCTGGAGCGATGCTGGCACCTGGGCCTGGATAGGTGTGACCCATCAAACTTGCGGTGTTGTTACCTGCCGCGTAGAGACCTGGAATAACTGTGTCGTCTTCACGAAGCACGCGTGCGAACTCGTCAGTTACAAGGCCACCTTTGGTACTTAAGTCACCTGGGTAAAGCTTCAGCGCGCGGAACGGGCCTTTTTCAAGTGCGCCCAAGTTAGGGTTTGGTTTCACGAGTGGATCGCCATAATAACGATCATAACTGGTGCGGCCGCGTCCGAAATCTTTATCAACACCGGTTTTGGCGTAGCCGTTGAATGTCTTCACGGTTGCGAGGAAGGCTTCTTTATCGACGCCCATTTTGTCCGCTAACTTAGCCAGAGTGCTTGCTTCAATTAATTCACCTTGGGCCATAAGTTTCTTTTTTGCGCCTGGAATAATTAAGCCACTGCTTAAAAAGTGCGTTGTGTGACGGTGGTCACTCACTAACCAAGATGGCAATGCTTTGCCGCCGGTCTTTTTGTCGTGTTCTAGTAGGTGGTGCCCGAAATCAACGTAGCTTTCAGATTCATTTAGGTAACGGTTCCCTATTTGGTCAACAACAATGCTCCATGGGTCAGAACGTTCGTTCAGGATAAACCCATGCTGGTCTTTGCCATCTGGGTTGATTGAGGTTGCACCCCACCAAGCATCTTCCATCATCGCAACGGCGCCACCAACTTTTTGTCCAGCTTCAATACCTTCGCCAAGTTGTCCAGCAGGTGATGCTGACCAGCCTGGTACACCTTGGTATTTCAAGCGCCACTCTTTATTGTGGCTAAACCCGCCGGCTGCAAGCATGACGCCGCGACGTGTTTTAATACGAATAAGTTTACCGTTTTTCTTAACGCTTGCACCGACAACGTGTCCGTCTTCAACAATAGGTTCCATAATTGGAGTATTAAGCCAGACAGGAACGCCTAACTTAATGTGCGCAATGTGCATTAAATGACTCGCGAGTGCTGCGCCCATTCCGACTGGTTTTTGGCCAGTACCTAAGTAACCAATGGTGCGGAACACAAATTGTGCACCACGAATAAATCCACTTGGTGTTGACCATGCTCGTGAAAGCAAATACACGTCGTCGTTACGAATTGGAGCAGGAATGCCGCCTTCGCGCTTTAGTTTTCCCCACTCGCCCAGCTTGCGCATATTGAAAGGCTGCGGTTCGATGCTTCGTCCGACCATGCCGCTTGGAAGGTCTGGGTAATAATCTGGATATTTTTTTGCACGCGCCCATTTAACGCCGTTGTTTGAAAGCATATTTAAGTACGGTGCAATTGAGTTAATAAATGCCCATTTGCGCTTTTCGCTTGTCCATGGCCCAAGGTCGCCAATGGTAGATTGTAAGTAGTCGAACGCGCGTTCTGGTGAATCTTGCTCGCCACCTTTAATCATTAAAGGGTTGTTTGGTACCCAAAGGCCACCTCCGGAGATAGCTGTTGTGCCGCCCCACTTGTCCATACTTTCAATAATCAAGACATCAAGACCATTGAGCTTGGCGGTAATTGCGGCACTTAAGCCAGCAACGCCACTCCCAGCAACTAAAAAGTCTACTTCGTAATCCCACTTCTTACTCATATGCGTAAAGTCCTTTGATTTGCATTAAATCTTACTGTCCACAGTATAAACCATAAACGGCATGATATACTTTTATTATGTTTAATTTATTTGCACACTCAGAATCAATGAAGGACATGGTTACCTTCGCACAAATAAAACCAGTTTTAGCAGGCCTTGTACTTATTATTATTGGCCTACTCGTTATTGTTATTTACCTTGTAAATACATGGCAACCAAAAAGCTTTACTGAAAAGCAAAAAGCAGCCGCTGCTGCAAGCAAAAAGAAAACTACTAAAAAGTAGTTCCAAACCAGATTGATGTTTATAGGCCCGTGTTATGCTGGCGTATATTCTATATGAAGCAACGTTGCGAACATTCCCAGTAGCTTGCTCACTTTGCTTTTGGGTGTTGTATCGTCGTTAGCTGTGCTCATCGCAACAACAACTTGCTGTTCAATTACGTCTTCGTCTTCAATTAATGTTTGTTCGACCTCTTCGATAATAGGTACGAACAACATCTGTTTTTCATCTTCGGGTGCGGCTTCTACTATCTGAAGAAGCAGTTCGTTGGTTTCTGGTGATGTTTCGATAGGCTCAGCAACTATCTCTTCAATGGCTTCAGTGGTCTCAATTATAAGTGCAGGTACTTCTGATGCGACGATTGTTTCAATTGGTGTTTCGTTGGCGATAGGTTTATCATTTTTTATTTCAGATGTGATTTGAATTGGTTCGCGTATTTCTACAGCTTCGTGAGCAACGGATGGTGCGGTACGTTCTGGCACATCTTCAATGAGTACTGGCGGTTGTATTGCCTCGACAGTATCTTCATTTTGTTCTACATAAGGTTCTGGTATGAATGTTTCGACAGGTGAAGGTTCTTCAATGGCTTTCAACTCAACGGCAACTGGTGGTTTAGTTTCTAAAACAACCGGCATTGCTTGAACTTCTGCTGGTGCTTCAGGTTGCACGACTACAATTGCTTCTTCGTGCGTGACTAGGTCCGGAATGACAAATGTCTCAATGCTCGGCTCGGCTTCAATTTTTTGTTCGACGTTTTCGCTTGGGATGATTTCTGTTTCATTTGCGACCACGGGTGTAGGCTCTGTAATCTCAGTTGTCGATTCAGGTGCAGGTTGTTCTGCTGTGAAAACAGGGAGCGCTATCGTAATTTCTTGCGGCTCCTTCACCTCAGCCTTAACTTCTAATTTCAGTTCGGGCTTCAATTCAACTTCTTTAGCCTCAACGGTCCTTGGAAGCTCTTTTATTTCGGGAGCAGTTTGCGTCACTTCGCTTTCTGTAACTTCAGATGTGATGACTTCTTCTTTGAATGCAGCTTCAACAATTGATTTCGCGTCACTTGTAAGAATTTCTTTTGGTTCAGCAACCACCTTCGCTTCTTTTGTTACTGCTTTTGCGGTATGTTCTGCAAACGTCTCAAAGAAAGAACGAAATACCCTTGGTTCTGCTGGCGTAAATTCTACTTCAATAATATCTTTATCAACTAATTCAGCGGTATCCACTGTTTCTACCGGCGCAACAAGCTCGTCATAAATACTCGGCATATCAAACATGTCAGCTTCTATAGAATCATCAGCTTGCTCAACCTCGGTATTCTCCGCTGCTTTTTGTTCGGCAATCGCCCGCCCTCGTGCTCCCATCTTCAACATAATGCCCGCTTGTTCGAGTGACATTTGTCCGAGGACTGGGCACATTTTATGGGCCGTTTCGATGTCGGGAGCACGCTCAACAGTTCCGTTGGCTCGGGTATAGGTGTAGCCTTCGTTTGATTCCGCTTCGTTCATTTAATACCCCACCGTATTAAGCATTTATTGTACTTCGGGCGTCGCTTCTTTTAAGCCATCAAGAAATTGTTGGACGTAATTTTGTAAAAAGGCTCGGGTGGTCGCAAAATCAGGGTCATCGCGTTCTGTAGCGTCGAGGCCAACAAGATAATCGGTTGCGTGGTCGCCACACACATCAAGGAATTCACTGAGTGGTTTACCAGATTTCGGCATAATGTGGTTTGCGAGGTGGCCAATCTCAAGTAATTCAAGGTAATGCATCCCCATGTGTACAGGTTCGTGCTCGGTTTTATTGATAGGTGTTGTTTCCATATTATCTCTAGAATATCAGCCTGACCCCGTTTTGTCTAAGCGCTTAAGTTCTTATTGGTTAAATGGTGCAATCAGGCTATTATGTAAGAAGCATATGCATAAAGATAAAAAAATTATCTTGAAGAGGGTGGCTCAGGTTCTTATCTCGAGCTTTGTTGCTATTGGAATCGTCGGCTTGCTTGTTTTTGTTACACAAGGCCGTGATATGCCAGTGCTTAATACGCACGGCACTATCGCTAATCAGCAAAAAGATTTAATTATTCTCGTCTTCGCACTCGGTATGTTGATTGTTATACCAGTTCTTACACTCCTTTTTGTTATTGCCTGGAAATCCCGCGCGTCGAGCCCGAAGGCAAAAGCAAAGTACGACCCGGAATTCGATGGCCACCTTGGGCTTGAGGCACTGTGGTGGGGTATCCCTTGCCTGTTTATTATCGTGCTCGCTATTATTACCGGTATTTCAACCCACGCCCTCGACCCTTATAAGAAACTTGAATCAACCGTAGAGCCAGTAAATATTCAGGTTGTTGCGCTTGAATGGAAATGGCTCTTTATTTACCCCGACAAAGGCGTCGCGACACTGAACTACCTCAATATTCCCGAAGATACACCGGTTAACTTTACGTTAACGTCTGATGCACCAATGAACTCTTTCTGGGTGCCTGCCTTAGCTGGCCAGGTATATACAATGTCAGGTATGTCGACAAAACTTAGTATTATGGCCGATACTGTCGGTAGCTACAACGGTTCATCGGCAAATATTAGTGGCGATGGGTTTGCTGATATGAAGTTCACAGTGAACTCAATGTCCGAAACTGATTTCTCGAAGTGGCTCATTAGCTCGGCGAGCTCGAACACCATGCTCGATAGTACCAGTTACGCAAAACTTGCTGCCCAAAGCAAAAATGACGGCGAGAAAACCTATATGCTTATGGATAACGACTTGTATAATAAAATTGTCATGAAATATATGTCTCACGATGCTTCTGGTACGAAAGAGACAACCGAGCCTAAGCCAACTGAATCTAAACCAGAGGAACACGATATGCACACTATGGACCACGACATGGACGGGATGGATATGTAATGTTTGATGAACTTCTAAAATCAATCTTTGGTCGCCTCACACTCGAAGACTTTATTCACGAGCCAATTATGGCTGGTGCTGGTATTGGAATGGTGGGCGCTTTAGTAACGGCAATTATTGCGGTTACTTTCTTAAAACGCTGGAAATGGCTTTGGAAGAACTGGCTCACCTCACTCGACCCTAAAAAGATTGGTGTCATGTACATTATCGTTTCGGTGATTATGTTGCTGCGTGGCTTTGCCGATGCGCTCCTTATTCGTGCGCAGCAAGTATTAAACGGTTCGGTAGAGTTGCTCAACTCAGATCACTTCCAGCAAATTTTCTCAGCCCACGGTTCGATTATGATTTTCTTTGTGGGAATGGGTATTATCTTCGGTATCTTTAACCTTATTATTCCATCCCAAATCGGTTCTCGTGATGTCGCCTTCCCATTCTTAAACTCAGTGAGCTTCTGGCTGTTTGCTGCTGGTATGATTATCATCAACATGCCGATGGTTGTTGGTGAATTCTCCACTGCAGGTTGGTTGGCGTATCCGCCACTCTCGGGGCTTGAGTATAGCCCTGGTGTTGGTGTTGATTATTGGATATGGGCGCTGCAGATTTCCGGCATTGGTAGTTTGCTATCTGGTATCAACTTCTTCGTGACTATTATTAAGATGCGCGCACCGGGCATGACACTTATGAAGATGCCAATCTTTACCTGGAGCGTGTTGATGAGCGTGTCACTCATTATGTTCGCCTTCCCTATCCTTACGGTCACGCTTGGTCTGCTCGCACTCGACCGCACCCTCGGCATGCACTTCTTTACTAGCATGGCGGGCGGCAACCCGATGATGTACGTAAACCTGATTTGGGCCTGGGGCCACCCAGAGGTCTATATTTTGGTACTTCCGGCATTCGGTATCTTCTCTGAAATTGTTGCAACATTCTCGAAGAAGCGAATTTTTGGGTATACTTCAATGGTAATTGCCTTAGTGGCGATTGCAATTCTGTCGTTTACCGTATGGTTGCACCACTTCTTTACAATGGGCGCGGGTGCTGATGTGAATACCTTCTTCGGCATTATGACGATGGTCATTGCGATTCCAACCGGTGTGAAAGTATTTAACTGGATTTTCACCATGTACCGTGGAACGGTTACCTTTAAAACGCCGATGCTGTGGTTTATGGGCTTTATTGCGACCTTTACTGTTGGTGGTTTGACGGGTGTCATGATGTCCGTGCCAGCGCTCGATTTCCAGTTCCATAACAGCTTGTTCCTCGTCGCCCACTTCCACAATATGATTGTCGGCGGTGTGTTATTCGGTGCCTTTGCCGCCTTTGCCTACTGGTTTCCTAAGTTCACCGGTTTTACGCTTCATGAGGGCTTAGGGAAAATTGCGTTCTGGTTCTGGATTGTCGGGTTCTTACTTGCCTTTATTCCTCTATACATCCTTGGCTTTATGGGCGCGACACGTCGCCTTGATCACTACGACCCTTCAATGGGTTGGCAAGGTTTGTTTATCGTTGCTGGCTTTGGCGTTATGCTCATTGGTATTGGTGTATTGTTCCAACTTCTTCAAGTTGCATACAGTATTTGGAAACGCAAAGACAACATGGTGGGTAATGACCCATGGGATGGCCGTACACTCGAATGGGCAACTACTTCGCCTCCACCTGAATACGTATTTGCAACAATTCCTACCGTTACGACTCGCGACGCTTTCTGGGAAATGAAACAGAGCAAGAAAAAACACATTGAGCCTGAGTATGAAGATATTTGGCTTCCAAAAAATAGCGGCGCAGGAATTATTATTAGCCTATTCGCCATGACCTTTGGTGCAGCCGTTGTGTGGCACATGTGGTGGTTAGTTATCGTAGCCTTTATCGCCATCGTGGTGACTATTATCATTAAACTCAGTGACGATGAACCTGATTACAAATTAACCGCTGCGCAGGTTGCAAAACATGAATTGCACACTAAGCTGAAACTCCAGGAGAAAACCGTATGACCCGTGCCGATGAACTTGTAGCTATCCACGAGAAAAAGACCCTCGGTTTCTGGATTTACCTAATGACCGACTGTGTATTATTCGCAGCATTGTTCGCAACCTTTGCAGTGTTGAAAAACGCTACTGCTGGTGGTCCTGGTGGCTCTGAACTGTTCGACCTACCTTTCGTCCTTGTTGAAACTTTCGTGCTACTTACCAGTAGCTTCACTATCGGAATGGCGCTACTAGCCAGTGTTCGTGGCTTTAAAAAGCAAACCTTCTTCTGGCTATTCGTTACCTTCGCACTGGGTGTGGTATTCCTTTCAATGGAACTCTACGAATTCATGGTGCTTATTGGCGAAGGGCATGGCCCGCAACAAAGTGCCTTCTTGTCGTCATACTTTACCCTGGTTGCAACCCACGGTATTCACATCGCCGTTGGGCTTCTATGGATGGCCGTGGTGATTGTGCGTTTATGGCGTCATAACTTCAAGCAAACTGATATCAACCGTCTAGCGTTGCTTGGTCTGTTCTGGCACTTCCTAGACGTTATCTGGATTTTCATTTTCAGCTTCGTGTACTTGATTGGAGGAATGGCATGAAAAAACCTCAACTAGACCACCACCACTCACAGGTGAAATATATTTCATACTTCGTTGGTTTTGGGCTTTCTATTTTTACGACCCTACTCGCTTATTTCTTCGTTGTGAATGAGCTGCTTCCAAAAGAGATGCTTATATATGTCGTCGTAGCTATCGCTGTTGTGCAGCTGCTTGTGCAATTAGTATTCTTTTTGCACCTAGGTCGCGGGAATCGTTGGAAGGTAGCCACGTTTGCTTTCGCCGTTATTGTGGTACTTGTGGTGGTTGTTGGTTCATTGTGGATTATGCACAACCTTGATTACAACATGATGCAAATGACTCCAGACCAAATGACACAGTACATGAACGAAAATGAGGGAATATAGTTCGTGGAAAAACGCTCTCGTTCATATTTACAATTAATTAAACCGGGTATCACGCTCAGTAACACTATTAGTGGTGTCGCAGGGTTCTTCCTTGCCGCGAGCTTCGTACCGTTTAGTTTAGCAACGCTCATTGGTTCTGTAGGCGGTATCGCCTTCATTATCGCTTCTGCGTGTGTGATGAATAATATTCTTGACCGCGATATCGATAAGCGAATGAAGCGGACTGCCAAGCGCGATGTTGCTAGCGGTGTTATTGGTATTAAGAAAGCCCTTATATTCGGTATTGCCTTAGGCGTCATTGGTTTTGGCCTATTGGCCTTTTTGACAAATACACTCACCGTTCTATTAGGTATTGTCGCCTATGTTTGGTACGTGGCCATCTACGGGGTCGCTAAACGAACGACAGCTTGGAGTACGTTAATTGGCGGTGTCGCAGGTGCGCTGCCGCCTGTAGCGGGCTACACTGCGCTAACAGGGCACGTTGATGCTGGCGCAATTATCCTTTTCTTCATTTTGTTCTTTTGGCAAATGCCGCACTTCTACGCTATTGCGATGTTCCGTCAGTCAGATTACGCATCGGCTAACCTACCGGTATGGTCAGTGAAGTACGGAATGAAAAGCAGCAAAGTGCAAATTCTGCTATTTACGATTATCTTTGCTATCGTCTTCGCGCTGCCGACGGTATTTCATTACACCGGTGTCGTGTACGTGGTTGGTAGCTTGCTACTTTCTGCATACTGGCTATATAAAGGTATCTCACTCTATAACAAAGTTGATGATGTGAAGTGGGCACGTCAAATGTTCGGCGTATCGCTTCTTGTGATGTTATCAATGAGTTTATTAATTGCCGTTGGCGGGTATCTCCCATAGTTTTGGGTGTATAATATACGTATGTCTACTATCGTTTTAATCCACGTTATTATTGCACTCGCGAGTGTTGCGATTGCCAGCTTTACTTTCTTTAAACCAACTATCAAACGCCTCGCGACAAGCTATGGCTTTATTGTCGCGACGGTGGCCAGCGGCACTTTCTTAATTCTGTCATCAACAGGCAGTATTCTGCGCAGCTGTATCACCGGCCTTTTCTACGTAACGGTGGTTTCAATTGTCACTATCGCTACCCACGTTCGGGTGCGTAAGCAAGCTCGACAAGAAATTTAGTGCTCATATAAAAAAGACCTCGCAATGAGGTCTTTTTTTGTTGTTTGAAGTTTAAACTTCAGCTTCAGCTTTTGGCTTTGCTGTGGCGTAGAACTCTTCTTTAATTTTCTGCGCACGCCATACGCCAAGTGCTTGACCGAATGGCAGGATGTCGCTGTAGCCAACGAAGTCAGCAGCACTCCGAATAAGTGAACCGAGGCGGCCACCAAAACGGATTTTCTTATATTCAAAGATTGCCCAGTCTTCGCCAATAGGTACAACAACTGGAGGAAGCTTCGCAACGTACTTCTTTTTAGATGTACCAAGGATGTGCTTCGCAACAAAGATACCGTCACGCAGAGCCGTTTGTGCAAGGCCACTCCATTGAGTGAAGGCGTTATCACCGATAATATACACATCTGCACCAGAACGAAGGTGCGCATCAACAACTACCTTACCGTTAGGTGAAAGTTCAAATTGGTCAGCGTTAGCTTTGAAGAATGGGTTGTTTGCGACGCCGGATGTCCAAATGACAGTGTGGCTTTTAATTGGCTTTCCGCTGACGATAAGGCTATCGGCAGTTTCTTCTTCAACCTTTTTGTTCAGTTCAACGTGAACGTGAAGTTTCTTTAAGCGGGCAGCAACTAGTGCACTCGCCTTTTCTGACATACGTGGAAGTACGCGTGGCGCAGCTTCAATAATACTAATAGTAATACGTGGTTCGTGTTGCTTGTAACGGTTCTTGAGATGTTTCAAGTAGGTTCCAAGGGCTGAAGCAAGTTCAACACCAGTTGGGCCGGCACCGACAATTAAGAAGTCTTTGTCTGCACCATCAGGCTTAGAGAATTCTTCAAGCAAGTGTTCTTTAAGGCGAGTAATTTCGTCGTGTGACTTAATGCCGTAGGCGTAGCTATCGAGGCCGGGAATACCGAAGTATGTCGTAACAGAACCAAGCGCTAAAATAAGCTTGTTGTATTTATGTGTCGCGCCAGATGCAGTAGCGATTGTTTTCGCTGCTTTATCAAGGGTTGTAACAGAGTCGATAATAACTTCAATGTTGTCGTGTCCAGCAAAAATTTCGCCAAGTGGTATCCATGATTGTAAGTGACTGTTGCCGGTAGCGGTGCCGTAAAGTGCTGGGTAATACTGAAAGTCGGGCTTGTCGGTAATAAGGGTAATGTGGGCATTCTTCTTTTTTGACAGTGTCAATGCGGCCTTTACGCCGCCGAAGCCTCCACCTACGATGGTAATCTGCATTGTGTGAATCCTGTTTATGTTTTGAACTATGTCCGTATAATAGGGGTTATTTCGCGAATAATCAAGTTAAAAAAATAACCCCGAGTTAACGGGGTTATAAAACTTTAGGCGAGACGGCCTTTAAGCTTAAGTGATTTTGCTTTCTTTTTGAGCATGCGCTTGCGAGCAGCTCCGTGCCAGTTCTTGTGTTTAGCCATATTAATCCAATTAGTTTATAAGTAATTAAGATTCATTATAACAGATAACATGCCGTTTCGCTAACCCCTATTTGCTATACTTATATAACAATGCCTTTAACGATACTTTTACACTCATCAAAAACGATGGTTCCAGTGCCCCCTACTCGTGAATTAACTACGCCAGTTTTTGAAGCTCAGGCGAATGAGCTCACGGATTATTTGCAAGAACTTACTCTTGAGCAGTACCAAAAAGTTATGCATATCTCTGAAAAACTTGCTGGTCAAGTTGAAGATTTATACCTTGAAAGGCTGGAACTACCCCTTACGGCTGCTGTTGAAACCTTCCGGGGTGATATTTATAGTGGACTGCGCGCTTTAGAGTGGAATGATGCCGAGAAAGACTTTGCTCAAAAGCATTTAAAACTCCTTTCTGGACTCTATGGAGTGCTGCGACCTTACGATGGCATTCAACCTTACCGGCTTGAACTTGGCTACCGGTTACCTGAAGGTCCATATAAAGATTTGTACAATTTTTGGAGCGATAAGGTTGCCGAAGCGATTCCTATGGATGGGCCGATTATTAATGTCACCTCGGATGAATATGCGAAAGTAGTCCTCCCCTTCATCGACACATCTCGAATTATTACGCCAGTATTCTTAACCCGTAAAACAGCCGGCGAAGAACCTGTATTTGTTGTTGTACATTCTAAAATTGCCCGTGGCTCCTATGCTCGTTGGGTTATTCAGCGCGGCCTCGCGACTGTCGACGGATTAGAGGATTTTAACGACTTAGGTTATGTGTATGACGGCGAACGCAGTTCGGCAAAACAGCCGGTGTACGTATGTGAACAATTTGGTGGTATTGGCCTCAGCCAACGACTTACCTAATAAATTGTCTGTAGGCTGAACAGGCGCACCCATTCGGTAAGAGTTACCCGTGATGGTGAACCGCCAACTTCAAGCCCAATTTCCGCAATAGGTAGTTTGGCGAGTTTTTTCGGGTCTGAGAAACATTCAGTCGTAAATGTCTTGTAGGCCTCGAAACGAGATTTCTTCACAAGGGGTACATCGCGGCGCATCATTTCAAGAAAAACGGTATCAACAGCCGGTTGTGGGAAGAAATCAGTTCGAGCAAGAGCCTTACGGATTTTCGTTTCGTAACGAACGCCGACAATCATGCCAAGTTGGCTGGTAAAGTGTTCGCGGTCGGTTTCAGCAATAAGTTTCCGGCCGAATTGCTTTTGGACAATCAGGTACACGCATTGTGGTGGACGGTCAGTTTCGATTAAGTGGTTTACGATTGGTGAGCTCAGGTGAAATGGGATGTTTGCAAAAATGCTATAAGGAGTTGTTGGGAGTTCCATTTTGAGAAAGTCACCTTCGTATACCGTAACGTTCGGGTAGTACTCCATGTTTTCGCGAAGCTTCGTAAACATACGTGGTTCAAACTCGACAGCGATAACGTTCTTTACTTGTCGGGCTAGTACTGAAGAAATAGTACCAGTACCTGCCCCGATATCAATAACTGTTGCACCACGCTTAATGTTGGTGCGCTCGAACAACTCTTTGATGAGTTGAGGGTTGCGAAGCAGGTTTTGCGAATAAGTGTGGAGGCGTTTCATTATAACTATTATCTCACAGGGGTAGCCTTACACCTAGGACGGAATTTTGGCAAAGAAAAAAGGCGCTTCGTGAATAGAATGAACTATTCACGAAGCGCCTGTTATACAGACGTCATTGCTGACGAAAGTACCTTAACGAGAGTTACTCGTTGGTCGCGTTACGGCGACGGCGGATTTGCACTGCGACGAACGCGGCACCTACCAGAAGCAGCAAGGCTCCAATGGTGACAATCCCCATGATGTCCGCGCCAGTGCTGGCGAGAACGTGGGGAGTAGGCGGCGTTGCCGGCGGGTTGACACTCACGGGAGTCGGCGTCGGGGTCGACGTCGGCGTGGGTGTCGGGGTGGGCGTGGTCACTGGCGGCTCAACCGGCGGAGTCGTGCTTTCGCACGCTTCGTCGGTGAACGTGAAGGTCCACGACGTCACTGCACCCTTTTCGAACTCGAAGCCGGTCTTGGCGAATGCCTCAACCTTTGCTGCACCGACACCGTTTACACGGGTATCGGTGGTCACGTAGCGCACCTCATCGGTGTCCTTCGGGACGTTCAGCTCGTCGTTCTTGATACCACACTTGTCCACGGCCGTAGCGGCTGGGAACTTCGTGATGATACCGATGCACGCTTCGTTCGTGAACTCGAAGGTCCACGACGTCACTGCACCTTCGGGGAACACGTAACCAGTTTTGGCGGTTGCCGTCACAACTGCTGCACCAACACCGTTTGCACGGTTGTCAGTCGTTGCGTAAGACACCTTATCGGTGTCTGCCGGAACGTTCAGCTTGTCGTCCTGGACGCCGCACTTGTCAACAGACGAAGCAGCGGCGAACGAGGTGATGACCACCGGGCACGGAACGTTCGTGAACTCGAAGGTCCACTTAGTTACCGCATCCTTGTTGAACACGTAGCCGGTCTTGGCGAATGCCTCGACCGTTGCTGAGCCAACGCCGTTTATACGGGCGTCAGTTGTCTTGAAGGAAACCTCATCGGTGTCCTTCGGGACGTTCAGCTCATCAGCGTTCACACCACACTTGTCCACGGCCGTAGCGGCTGCGAACTTGGTGATGACCACCGGGCACAGGCTCGGGTTCGCTGCTTCGATGGTGTAGTCCACCGTGAGGGTGGGCTTGCCGTTCGTAAACAGGAACTTGTCGTCTGCCTTGAAGGTAACGGTGTGGGCGCCGACCGACTGGTCGAGCACCTGGCCGTCAGCCAGCGAGGCGTGTGCCGTGATGGCGCTTACCGAGCTCGGGAGCTCGCAGGTTGCTGCCTTGTCAATCGAAATCGACGCGACTGCTTCCTGCGGGCACAGGCTCGGATCGGCTGCCAGAATGGTGTAGCTCACCTCAAGGGTGGGCTTACCGTTCGGGAACAGGTGGGTTGCATCTGCAACGTAGGTAACGGTGTGGGCGCCGACCGACTGGTCGAGCACTTCGCCCTTTCCGAGCGTTGCGTTCTTTACGCTCGCCTTGACCGTGCTGGATGCGTAGCAAGTTGCTGCCGTGTCGATCGAAACCGATGCGGTGGCGTCCTGCGGGCACAAGCTCGGGTCTGCTGCCTTGATGGTGTAGGTCACCGGGAAGGTGTCCAGACCACCAGCGAACAGGTGTCCGCGGTCTGCCTTGAAGGAGACGGTGTGGGTACCGACCGACTGGTCGAGCACCTGGCCGTCAGCCAGCTTGGCGTTCTTGAGCGTTGCAGCAACCGTGCTGGAGGCGTAGCAGGTCTCGGCGGTCGCGACGGATACCGAAGCGACTGCGTCTTCCTTGTTGGTGTTGCAGTTGAACTCGGGCCATGTGTCGGTCTCGTTCGTTTGCACGAAGGAGACGGTCCATACGGACTGGGTCTTCTGCAGCTCCGCTCCATACGGCAGCGTGATGATGCCGGCCTTCACTTGCTCGAGCGTCAGTGGAATCGGCGTCTGTTCGACACCGAGAATCTTCCACCGCAGTCCGAGGTTGTTCTGGCCGTTGTAGCTGGCACCGCCGGCGACGTTCTGGTCGACGTACATGTTCACCTGGCTACCCGGAGGGGTAATCGTGGCGTTGATGTGGTCGCCGTTGGTCAACGGTCGGTTGTAGTTGCCCGTGATGACATCACATGTGACGGTCTGCGTCGGCGGAGCCGGCGGAACGGCACAAGTGCCGCTGACCTTCACAGAACCCTTCTGGGTCACCAGGTCGCCCTTGGCGTGGTTCGTCCACTGCACCTTCACCTCAAGGGTGTAGGTGCCGGCGGCCGAGACGCTTTCGGATCCGGTGACGGTCGAAGTGTTCTTGACGGTCTTGTTCACGAGGGTCGGCGCTGTGGGCCGGCTCTGTGACACGATCGTCGCGGTCTCCTTGGGAACGCCGGTGTCGCCACCGACGGTCCACGTGATGTCATACTTCCCCGTCGTTGGGTTGCACTTGACCTCGCCCTTGACGGACGGGACAGTTGCCGACGCGGATGGTGCGGGTGCAACACCTGTTGCTGTGAGCCCAACGGGCACACCTGCCAACAGGGTCGCTACAAGCAGCAGAGGCAGAAGCCTCTTTTTGCTCTTTTTCTGGTTTTGAATTTTCAAAACTGATACCTTCCAGGTTTCAGAGGGAGGTAGACATGCTAACGGAATGCTAGGACATCCTGAAGATGACTGTATGTGCCGAATTTTTGATGTACTTGCAAGTTCACGTCACAAAGACGGAACGCACAGCCAGTGAATAACTATAGCATAAAACTGACATAAAAGCAACTATTTTACTGAGGAAATACTGTCCAAAGGAAAAGGGCGCCTAGTTTTCACTAGACGCCCATGTGTACACGCCACTATATGCGTGCACTTCCTCGACTCACTTACTGCTGCGCGGCCGCCTTACGGTGACGACGAATCGCGTTGATTACGGCTGCAACAGCTCCTGCAAGCAGGAGGCTGAGAGCAAGCGCAACGGTGCGAAGCGCTTCTACACCTGTCGATGCCAGTACCGGCGGCAGCGGGTGCTGCACGTTGGCCACGGGAACCGTCGGCGGGGTGTCCGTCTTTGGAGGGGTGGGAGGTGCCACGTAGCACGGCGCGTTCACATCGGTCGACTGATAACCCAGCGCGGCATCGATGGTGTAGAACGCCGTAGCGGTCGTGGTTCCTTCGGGGAGCGACTGGCTGTGGAACCGGTGGTTCGCAAGCGCAGTCGCCGAGCGGGAGTGGTCGCCGACGGTCAAGTCAGCTTCTTCGTCCCACGTGGCGTTGTAGATGGAGAACTCCACCTTGCTGGGTTCGGTGCAGGTCGCTTCGGTCGAAACCACCAGGTAGGCGGCGTCGATCGTGTAGCAGTCCACCGATTCAATCGGCGTCCAGCCGCTGCTCTTCCAGGGAGTGACATCGAACAGATCCGAAGCGTCACCATCTCGCAAGGAGAGGGTGTACTCGGCGCCATACGACAGTCCATCCGGAAGCCCACCCGTGTAGCCCGCGCCAATGGCGGCGAGGTCCTGGGTGAGACCCTTGGTGTCTGAAATGCTCCAGATACCGCCGGGGACAACGTCGGCTACCGCCTGGTTCTTCGAACCGGGCGTGCAGGACAGCACCTCGAAGGTCGCAGTACCCGTCACCTTTTCAGGAACGGGAACGTTGCAGCCTTCAGCCGAGGTCGCGAAGTATGCGTTGCCGCTACCCTTCAGCACATCGTGCAGGAACGTGGGCTCGAACGGGTTGCCCGCGCCCTTGAGAATTTCCGGCAGGACGAGGGCATCGAAGCCACCGTTCGAGAAGCGAGCAGCGTAGACGTCACCCTGCGAGCAGTCGGACGGCCATCCAGGAATCTGGAAGGTCGTTGTTCCAATGGTATCCGCAACGGTGTCGTTCGTCTGTGCGTTACCCTGTTCCCACAGGCTCGACACATCCAGGAATTCCCAGTTCGTCGGTCGCAGTGCGATCGGGTCACAGACCTTGTCGCCCGGCTTTGCTTTGTGGTCGCCCACGAGGGTGACCGAGCCGAGGCCAGTTGCCCAGTTGAGGGTCCAGGAACCGCCCTTGTCGTTCACGCACTCCGGGGTGGGAGGCGTTGTGGGGTGGGTCTTGGAATCGAGGTCGACCGTGCTTTCCGGGCCATCAACGACGACAACCAGCTCCTCGGGAGGGGCGGGTTGTGTGTCTTCGACGACGACCGGTACGGCAGGAGCGGACTGCTGGGTTGCGACGGGCTCGGGTTCGGCGGTGGCCACGATCGGTTCAGCCGGTGCGGGAGCGGACTCCTGCGGTGCGGCCTGTTCGGTCGTGGTCTCACCTGCCGCGGGCGCCGTCTGCGGTTCGGCAGACGGTTCGATCGTTCCCGAAGAAACGAGTTCGTCAGACGGAATATCCGAGGCGAACGCCGCGGACCCACCGAATGCAACGGGGATGATGACCGCAAGGGCCGCCATCACCGTCAGAAACGGCTTTTTCGATATTTGAGACATTAAGTCTCCCCCTTCTTGATGTGTGGATAGCGCTTAGGACGCTATAAGAAGTGAGTCAAGTTGTTAAAGTGGCATAGGCCCACTAAAAAAAGCTAGCTCACATGCATGCATACATTATACTATAAAACTGTGAATTTGTAAAGGTAAGTGCTGATAGTTGACTGTGTTTAAAATTATACTATTGACGCCCCAACTAATGCCCGATGTATACTATATATAGTCATGTGAGTACTTCCGTCCTGCGAGGGCATAAGGATTTCCACTTACAGGCTTATTGAAGCCACCAATCGATGCTATGCACCCCTTACCCACTTGGTAAAAGAGCCCCTGGTACTCGTCACAATTCTAACGTGATATTTAGTAAAAAGGTCCTGCGGTTATACGGTTCGCACTACCCTCTCTAAATCACTCCTCCAAAACCCGTTGCTGATCAAACTCTTTGTTCGGCTTATTTGCGTTCTACATGCGAGATAGAACGGAAAGTGCAACTAATCTTAAACTTTTGGAGAATTAATATGAATCGTGTCAATGTAAATGAACAAGTAGCAGTAACTCAAATGGGCTTTAAAAAGAACCTTGCAGCGTACCCGCGTCGTATGGAATTCCGTGGAACAATGTACGACTTCCTAGACGCTGGTCTACGTTGCCTTGTTACAACCGGTGGGCGCGTTGCAGAAATTATTACACTCACTGATGGCAACTCACAGTTCCGTCTACGTACAGATAACCATGGCGGCAACTGGACATTACTGAGCATTGTCTCTTAACCACCTTATAGACAAATACAAAAAAACCACCGCAATTCGCTAGCGGTGGTTTTTGTTTAATGAAGCTTGTAACTCTACTCTGCGAGCACTTTTTTAAGCACCAGGTGGCGTCCCACAAGCTTGTGCACTTCTGCTATCAAGATGATAGCTATAAACGCGCTCAGGCTAGCTGTAAGCATGTCTTGGATAGATATCGGTGTGATGTGAAGCATTTCTTGTAGTGGGCCGAACAACGCAAACCATTGCAGGGAGATTGAGATAGCCAAACCAACCCAGAATATGCGGTGTTGAACGAAGATACGTGTGAATGCTGATTGGTAAGTACTTCGTGCGTTAATAGCGTTCGCCCACTGGATTGCTACGAGGGCTACAAACACAACTGTTGAGGCATATGCTGCGCCATGTGTTTCAATGAAGTACGCGTAGATACCGAGCGCGATTGAAGCCATGGAAACGGCTATGAGGATAACGCGACTTACCATGTATTTATTCAAAATGGGAGCGTTTGGCTTCACTGGCTTTTGGCGCATGGCGCTTTTTCCGCCCGGCTCAAGACCAAGTGGAATGACCATTGTTGTATCAGTTACAAGGTTAATCCACAGAATCTGGACTGGCTGGAGGGGTGGCGGCATACCAATGACCAGTGCACCAACCGATGTAATTACCTCACCAATGTTGGTTGAGAGCAGGTAAAACAGCATTCGTCGAATGTTAGCGAAGACAATACGGCCTTCGCGCATGGCACGCACGATACTCGCGAAGTTGTCATCAAGCAAGATGATGTCGCCGGCGTCCTTGGCGATTTGTGAACCGCTTCCCATTGCAACACCAACATGAGCATTCGTTAGCGCCGGTACGTCGTTCACGCCATCACCGGTCATAGCGGTAACTTCTTTCAGTTTAAGGACTTGTAGAATACGGAACTTATTTTCAGGTGTCACGCGCGAGAAAATACGGGCACGGTGTGCTTCGATTGCAAGGTCTTTGTCGGATAATTCGCTCATACGGCGACTATCGAATACTTCATCGCGAGATTTCACGAGGCCAAGCTTCAAGCCAATGCTGTACGCGGTTTCGTAGTGGTCACCGGTAATCATGCGAACAGACACGCCGGCTTTTTGCGCGGTTGCAATAGCAGCACGGGCAGCTGGACGAATCGTATCAGCAACGGCAATTAACCCAGCGAAGCTAAGGTTCAACTTTGGATGCAGTTCATGGAACCCGGTAACTGGTGCTGGCAATGGTGCGGTTGCAACGGCAATAACCCTGTAGCCCTGGCCGGTAAGCTGCGTAAGAGCTGCTTCAACTTCAGCACGTTCAAGCTTGGTTAAGTGGCTACGGTCCATAACGTGCTCTGGCGCACCTTTGACGACAAGTTCGTGTTCGCCTTTATGGTGCCAGACGTTTCCACTCATGGCGTACGCTTGGTCGAAGGGTAATTTGGCAATTGCCTCACCCTTTAGTTGTACGGCTGCTTCAGCTGCGGTGAAACTAATCAGTGCAACGTCGAGCGGGTCACTACTGCGTTCATTATGGCTATTAATAGTTTTATGAATAACGGTTGGAAGGTGGTGTGCTACCCAAGCTGGCTGCCAGGTTTCTTGTACTGATAATTTATTTTCGGTGAGGGTACCGGTTTTGTCGGTTGCAATAGTAGTAATAACACCAATGGTTTCGATAGCGCTCATACTTCGAACTAACGCTTTTTTAGCAGCCATGCGGCGCATACCGAGCACAAGAATGACAGATATGGCGACTGGAAGGCTTTCAGGCACAGCGGATACCGATACGGCGATGACGAAACGCAACGCCTCGGTTAATTCCATTCCCCTACTGAGTGCAAGGAAGAAGGCAACAACAGCTACTGCAGCAACGACGGCAATAATATAGGCGATGAGTTTGTCAATTTTCTTCTGTACTGGGCTTGAAATTTCATCAGGTGAACTACCCGCGAGTTCGGCAATTTGGCCAAACTCGGTTTTGTTACCCGTTGCAACGACAATACCTACTGCTTGGCCTGAAGTAATAAATGAACCTTGGAAAAGGATATTCTTTTGCTCGTACACTTCCTTTTTCGAAGTAAGTGTTTCGTTGTTCTTTGAGACAGGCACCGATTCCCCGGTTAATACTGCTTCATCAGCACGAAGCGAGTCTGCGGTAATGACACGGATGTCTGCTGGAACTTTATCGCCTTCGTTGAGTTCAATAACATCACCGGGTACTAATACGCTGGTATCGACTTCAATAGCTTCGCCGCCACGAATAACGGTGACCTTTTGGGCGGTGTGTTTTTGAAGTGACCTTAAAATACGGTCAGTTGAGAAACGCTGTACATAATAAATACCTGCGCTGGTAAGCATGATGACAGAAATGATAATCGCATCAAAGTAGGCATGGTGCAGAATACTAATAATGACGGCTACAGAAAGCACCGCCATAAATACGTTAGCGAATGGTTCGACAATCTTTTTCCAAAGGGGTTCACCCTTTAATTTGATTTCGTTTGGCCCCAGCCGTTTCAAGCGTTCACCAGCTTCGTAGCGAGAGATGCCATCAAGGCTCGATGACAGGTCTTTGTAAGTGTCATCAACGGATTGTTGGTAGAAAAGCATTAGTACTATTTTAGCATGAGCCGTAAGGGTTTCAAAAAAAGAAGAGCCCCGGTTTTCGCCAAAGCTCTTCTTATTTAAATTTTATATTGCTAAGTGATTCTCACTAGTTTCATAGTGCCCTGTTTAGTGCCGTTACCCCATTCGATAACGTCCTTTACGGTTTTACCTACGAGGCTACTGCCAAGCGGACTTTTTGCGGAGATGCGGCCATCACTTGGGTCAGCTTCGATGCTTTCAACCAGCGTGTAACGGAATAACCGTCCTTGTTGGTCGATGAGGTCAACGACTGAACCTACGGCCACCTTCATTCGAGCGCGACGGCTTGGAATGAGTTTCGCCTGTGACAAAGTTTGTTGTTTTTCAAATAGTTCAGCTTCAATGGCTTCAAGCCGGGCGAGACGTTCGATTCGTTCAAATCGATCATCGTGGCCAGTGGTTTTATCGCTTTCACGTAAACCTCGGATTACCGCCAAACGGTCATGTTCGAGTTGGGCGACGGATTTTCGAAGTTCTTTCATACCCTTTTTACTGAGTAATATGGTTGGTCTTGTTTCGTTTTGTTCTGTGGTGATGGTTGTGTTCATAAAGCTCACTTCCTCCTTTTATAACGATTGCTCGCATTTTTTGTTGTAGCTAGGCTACTGGTTGTAGTATGACAATGAAGTCTGAGAAGACTCTGAATTCCATTGACTATTTCGTTGTAATTTTACCGTCGATAAGCGTAAACGTTCTATCGGTCTTTCCAGCAATCTCCAGGTCATGCGTGACGACAATAACAGTAGTATTGTGGTTCCTTGATAGGTCATGCAGTAAGTCGAAGACCTTTTTACCTGTTGCGGAATCAAGGTTTCCTGTTGGTTCGTCTGCAAGAATGTAGGCTGGGTCGTTTGCTAACGCTCGTGCAATACTGACGCGTTGTTGTTGGCCACCACTCAGCCGTGTTGGCCGCCGTTTCTGTTCTTCTTCGTTAAGTCCGACTGATTTAAGAAGCTTCGCCGCCCTGTCGTAGCGGCTGCTAGCTGGGTAACCCCCAAACTCAAGTGCGAGTATGACATTTTCAATTGCCGTGAGGTTTGGAATTAAGTTGTACTGTTGGAATACAAAGCCGATTTTATGCCCACGGTATTTGGTTTGAGCGTGGCCGCTTAACTTCTCAATGGAGGTGTCGTCAACGGTAATGGTTCCATCGCTGGGAGTATCGAGTGCACCGAGAATACTCAGTAAGGTGCTCTTGCCGCTGCCTGACTTTCCAATAATGCTGACGAACTCGCCGGTCTTGACCGTCAGCGTGACATCTTTTAAAGCGTGTACTTGTCCACCGGGTGTGTTGAACGTTTTGGATACATTAGTAACTTGTAACATAGAATCTCCTATTCTGTCCTTAATACTTCAGCGGGTCGAACACGTGCGGTCAGCCAAGCTGGCACGGCGCTTCCGACGATAGCGATTAAGAAGGTAATGCCAAGGGCCGCCATGAATACTTGTGGAGTAAGGCTGGCTGTCACTTGGGTAAGGTTAGTATTAATTTGCTCGACGCCACCTGCAAATCCGCCAGGGCCTCCAGCGGGACGACCATTACGACCGGTTTCTGTCGTTGTTGTACTTGCAGTGTTATTTTGACTACTTACAAGTGAAGTGGTCATCGGTCCGCTAACGGCAACACCCAGCGCAATACCGAGGATGGTGCCAATCAAGGTGAGTGTTAAGCCTTCAATAGTAAATTGTCCGACGACTTTGCTGTCAGTTCCGCCAATGGCTTTCATGACGCCAATTTCACGTCGGCGTTCGCGGACAACCATCACCATGGCAAGCAGTACGATAGCTGCGCCGGCAATTGAGGCGCCAATTACCCCAGCGAGTGCAAGCGAGGAAATGCTTTCAAGTGATTCAACGCTTGAAGCTGCACTTTCCGCTTCACTCGTGATATCTGCATCATCGCCAAGTGCTGTTTTAAGGCTCGCGACGGTCACAGCAACATTATCGCTACTATTAACGGTTGCGATGACTGTATTTACAACGTCAGCTTGTTCGGTTAGCGTTTGTAGAGTTGTGAGTGGCATTATGATGCCGCTATCTTGAAACGCATTATCGGTTGTATAAATACCACTCACTGTGACGGTTGAGCCGTAAGCCGTAAAGGTATCACCAACTTCTAGACTATTCTTCGTTGCAAGGTCTGATCCAACGAGGGCAACTAATCCATTACCACTGGCGTCAATTGTTGCGCCACTAGTGATGTTCAAATCGCTTCCATCCGTTGAAACAGAGTTTACGTCGTTCGTACCTGTCACGGTAATGCGAGGTGTTGGTGCTGGACGGTTTGTTTGTTCGGTTGTGGCAGTTCCGGCTCCTTCAGGTGCTGTTGTTTCTGAACTTTCAAACCTCATTTGTCGTTGGCCGAATGCGCCAAGTTCTTGCGATGATTCCAATTCGGTGTCGTCTGTTCCTAATTGGTCGGTCAACGTGAGAGTGGTTGAGGCGACGTTCGCCGTATTCTTTACTGTTGCCAATTGTTCGGCGGTTAATGGGTCTCCCCCACCCATGCCTCCCATAACTCCAGCTGGGCGAATAGTAATATTCGTTCCGGCAGTTGCCTTTACTTCATTTATTTTTGCCTGAACGCTGCTTCTCGCAACGAGCATACTTAAAATCAGTGCAATGCTAATGGCAAACATCAACACAATTGCCCCCGACCTTAAGGGACTCCGGAGGGCATTTTTTACACCTCGAGTCAGTACATTCATTTGATTGCTCCTTGTTTTATTTGTGATAACAAGGTGTACTGTACGCGGCAATTATGATATTACGCTTGAGGGTTCCTGAGAATTGGCAGATAAAATGTGAAAGTGGTACCTTCTTCGCTGCTACTGACTTGTAAGTCACCATGGTGAATGTCAATAATTTTTTTTGCAATTGAAAGCCCGAGCCCATACCCATTTTCGCTTCCGTTGGTACGTGACGAATCCAGCCTGTAGAAACGGTCGAATATTTTAGTAAGTTGGTCTTCGGGAATGAGTGCACTCATATTATGTATCTCAAAACCTACCATAAGGCGTTTTGCGAATATCCGTATGGTAATTTTTGAACCTTTAGGACTGTACTTAATTGCGTTATCAATAAGGATGCCGATAAGTTCGCTAATAGCTGGTTCGTTGGCAATGGCAACGGCTTTTTTGCGCGCAGTAATATCAAACCGTTTGCTCGCGGTTTTATATAATTTCATTTTTTCGTCCAACACCTCAACAACATCGATTGGTTCGAGATCCATTTTGTTAAAATCAAGCCGTGAAAGCTGCAATAACATTTGGGTAAGCCCGATAAGTTTATTTACCTCTTCTAAGTTACTCTCCATCAGTTCGCGTGATTCAACGGCACTTAAGTTGGTATCACGCAGGTTCACTTCTAACTCGGCTTTCATAGCTGCGAGCGGAGTACGTAATTCATGGCTGGCATCACTGGTAAAGCGGCTTTGGGCTTCGTGGGCTTCTTCAATTGGGCGCAAAGTTCGCCGAGCGAGGAAATAACTTCCTAATCCACCAGCAACTAGAATAACCAGGTTTATATAGAGCAAAGATACAATCATTTGACCTGCTGCCTGGTTTGACTGCACTGATAATGGACTATTTGGGCCATAACTAAAACGCGGGTCGGCACTGAGGTTTGGCATCGGGTACGTCGATGCATCCATTAGGCTATGTTGCAGGTTTTCTAGCCGAAAACTGATTTCCTTAAAGTTTAACTGGTAAATAACAACACTAAAGGTGATGCTGATGGTAAGCAAAATAGCTAAGTACCAGGCAGTAAGTTTTAAGGTTGCAGATTGGAACATTTGCATAGGGTTTTACGCTTCGAGTTTGTATCCAAACCCACGAACAGTGTGGATGAGCGGTTTCTTAAATGGTACGTCTATTTTCGCACGCAGGTATTTAACGTACACTTCAACAGTATTTGGCAGTACGTCAGCATCGTAATCCCAGACGTGGCTGATAATAACATCTTTGCTGATGGGACGGTTTTGGTTTCGCAATAAATATTCTAGCAACGCGAATTCTTTGCTGGTTAATTGAATTGTTTTGCCGGCACGTTGCACCGTATAGGTAACAGTATCCATAGTGAGGTCGCCTGCGGTTAGTACATCAGACTGTTGTTCAGTGGGGCGGCGTAGGAGTGCGCGAACTCGGGCAAGGAGTTCCTCGAGCGCAAATGGTTTTACTAAGTAATCGTCAGCACCGGCGTCGAGGCCAGCGGTTCGCTCTTTGACGCTATCGAGCGCGCTTAAGAATAAGACAGGAGTATGTACCTTTGCATCGCGCATTGCCTTTACAATACCAATGCCATCGTACTCACCAGGTAACATACGGTCAATAATAGCGATATCATACGGTTCAGTTGTTGCCATGGCATGGCCTTCGTCTCCATCGTAGGCGACATCAACAGCGTAGGTCTCTTGTTCTAAGGCCTTAGCGAGTGCTCTCGCAATTTTGTGTTCATCTTCTACAATTAAAACTCTCATACACCCATTATACAGTGAAGTAGCTTAAAGAAGGCTGACACTAGTTTGCCGCTTAGGCGTACTGCTCGCTCCACGCTTGCATGTCGCGGAGGATTGGGGTGAGCTGCTTCCCTTTTTGGGTTAAACGGTATTCGCAACGGCTTTTTTCAGGAGCGGTAATTTTTTCAATAATACCTTCTGTTTCAAGTGAATCAAGGCGTGAAGACAATGTGCGAGGGTTAATACCTTCGACGAGGTCTTGAATTTGGCAAAAACGAATAGACTCTTCGTTTACAAAGAAACGCAACAATTGAGGAGTCCATTTGTCTCCGAGAATTCGTGTGGCTTCTTTAACGCAGCCGATGGTTTCAGTTGTTGTCATATGTACTTACACTATACATTATCTAGCGTAATTCGTAAAGTAGGTACTTTATTGTTTAATAAGGCCGTTGTCGTTGTGTGAACGGATGTGACTCATACTATATTCCCAAGATGCATCAGTCTTTTTATGGGGGTTAAATATGTATTGAGGGTCGAAAATTTCTTTGGTTTCTTTAAAAATTTCGTACATTTCTTGGCCAAATACCGCTGGGAGCCACGGGCCACGAACCATACCGTCATTATGCTCCCCTGCCATTGTGCCGCCATACTTCAAAACAATAGGAATAAGCTCACGCATAACGGGTTCGAGTTTAGCTTGGTCTTTTGCGCCTGCAATGTCCATAAGAGGGATAACGTGGAAATTACCATCACCAAAGTGACCCTGAATGGTCGCTGGAAGTTTATATTTTCGAATAACTTTCCGCAGTTGCGGTACAAATTCAGGCAAGTGGCGCGGTGGAACTGCCATGTCGTCAATAAATGGTGAGGCATAGCGGCCATGCACTTGGTTTTGGAGTAATGTGAGGGCAGAGCGGCGAATCTTCCAAAAAGGCGCACTCGAACCCTCATCGGCTTGAACGTCCATTTTTAGTTTGAAAGATTGTAAATCATCATGTAGAATCGAAATTTTATCGAGCACTTCGCCGCGAGTCTGGCCATCGAACTCAATCATCAGAAACATACTTGGAATGTGGCCTTTGAATTGAGCGACTGATTTGAGAAGAATACTTTGTTGGCGCAGCCACTCTTTCGTACCGAGCTGTTTGCGAAAAGTTTTAAAGTAGCGAAGTCCAAGGTTGAAAGTAATATTATCAAAGCCTTCAAATGTAGCTGGCTCATGGTGCATCACTGTTGCAATAACATCGCCAAGGTTTTTAATTGATGGCAGGTACACCAATAACAAACCAGAGTGTGGTGCTTTTGGTACAGCTTCAATAGTGATGTCAGTAATAACTCCTAGGGTTCCTTGGCTACCGGTAATTAAACGGGTCATATCGAAAATGCCCGTATCGCGGTCCCAGACACTCCAGAGGTTGTAGCCCATTGAGTTTTTATTCACGTGTGGTCGGGCATTTTTCACGAGGTCGTAGTTTTTTTCGATAAGCTCATACGTCTGTCGGTATAAGCTGGCTTCGTACGTGTTTTCTTTTAGCTTCACGGCCAGTTGTTTGCGGTTTAAGGGTTTGACGATGTATTCGTTGCCATCGCCAAAAACAACCTTCAGTTCACGAACCCAACGTTCAGTATTGCCGTATTGTAATGAGCGTTCGCCACCAGAGTTGTTTCCAACCATTCCGCCTATAGTATTAATTGCTCGGCTGGCAGGTACGCAGCCAAGATGAAGGTTTTGGTCGTAAAGGAGTGGGTCGATGTCGCGCATATACACACCAGGCTGAGTATTGAGTAATGTTCCATTTAATGAACTAATTTTATTAAAGTGTGTCGTCATATTAAGAACAACCGAGCTACCAATAGCAGCGCCGGACATATCGGTACCGGCGCTACGTGGTGTAATAGCGAGTTTTGGGTACGCAAGTTTATTTTTCGCAATGAACTTCACAAGTTTTTCAACATCAGTACTGTCGATTGGGTTGATAACTACTTCTGGTACTACTTCATATACGCTGGCGTCGCGACTTACTGCTTGGCGCGCAAGCGGTTCGGTAGTTATCTCACCTTTAATAAGTTTCCGGAGCTTCGGAATAATGTCATCCATATAGTTCTACTATACGTGAGGCATAAGCAGAATGCTATAACCTGTTCGCTCAGATACGGAAAAGGATGTATAATACGCCATATGAGTACTAAAATTGATATCGATACCCGTACATTTGTTCGTTTTTGGCTTGTCATCCTTGGCTTCGCCCTCGTTGCATTATTATTAGTTAAAGCCCAAGTTGCCCTTATTATTATTGGTGTTTCCCTTTTCTTGGCACTTGCCTTGAATGGTCCAGTCTCACGCATCTCACGTCGCCTTCCTGGTAAAAGCCGTGTTGGCGCGACTGCGATTGCCTACGTATTGGTGGTGACATTCCTCAGCGCATTCATTACACTGCTCGTTCCGCCGATTGTGCAACAGACTGCAGGTTTTGTACAAAGCGCGCCTGCACTACTTGATTCTGCAACTTCTCAATGGTCAGGTTTGAATGATTTTGTTAAACAATACCACCTAGAACCTCAAGTGAATGGTGCTGTCGAATCTATTAAAAATAGTGCTGCTGGTTGGGCAAGTAATGTTGGACAAGGTGTTGTAAGTAGCATCGGTTCAGTCTTTAGCTTCATCACTGCGCTCATCTTGGTATTAGTACTTACCTTCTTGATGCTCATCGAAGGTCCTGAATGGCTTAACCGCCTATGGCGCCTGTACCGTGACAAGAAGCGCATGGAAAAGCACAAACGCGTGCTTGGCAAAATGTATACCGTTGTAACAGGATACGTGACTGGCCAGCTTACTGTTTCAACTATCGGTGGTACCATCGCTGGTTTGGCTGTGTTTATTCTTAGCTTCATCTTCCCTACTGTCGAAGCAGGTCTTGCTATTCCAACAGCGGCAATCACTTTCTTGTTATCATTGATTCCAATGTTTGGTGCAACTATCGGTGGAGCGATTATTACATTGCTCCTTGCCCTTAATAGTGTTCCTGCGGCAATTGCCTACGTTATATTCTTCGTCATCTACCAACAAGTTGAAAACAACTTCGTATCGCCACACATTCAATCAAAGCGAATTAACCTGTCTGCCCTTATGATTTTGGCATCAGTAACTATCGGTTTGTACATGTTCGGTATCGTTGGTGGTATTATCGCTATCCCTATTGCCGGGAGTGCTCGTATTCTTATCGAAGAGTACCTTGCGAATCGTCACAACGACGACGATGAAAAGAAGGCAACTATTCTCGCAAAAGCTAAGAAGTAGTTGTATATTCCCAAATTGGGCCAGAAGCGGTATCACGAACAGTGATGCCGCTTTTCTCTAATTCGCTCCGTAGGTCGTCAGACTTCGCGTAGTCTTTTTGCTCACGGGCGCGTTGGCGTTCGATAATGATACGTTTCTCGTCGTCGGTAATGTCGGGCGTTGTATTAAGCAAATCGAGGCCAAGCAGTTCATCGATAGTCTCGAGGAAGCTTACCAGCGCGTGCTGGTGGATGTCATCTATGCGACTTGAAGCTACGAGGCTAAATGCTTCATCTATCTGTGACAGTGCCTCTGGTGTGTTCAGGTCATCGTTAATTGTCTCAAGGAGTGATTGTTGCGCTGCATACAAAGATACGGTCTTACTGTCAGTCTCATTGTCGCTATCTGTCTGCAGTGTATCGTGGGTTTGGTGGCGCAGCGCAGCAATATTACGCCAGTTGTTGCGGCGGTTCTTGGCAGCGGTGAGGTTGTCGAACGTAAAGTTACCTTCAGTTCGATAGTGGCTTTGCAGAACAAACAAACGCAAGTCGAGCGGGCTGTAACCTTTTTCCTCTAAGTCACTTAACGTGTAGCCGTTGCCGAGTGATTTGCTAATTTTTGTACCATCAACCTTAAGGTGGTTGTTATGCATCCAGAAGTTGCTGAAAATCTTGCCAGTTGCTGCTTCAGATTGGGCAATTTCATTCGTGTGGTGCACTGGGATATGGTCGATACCTCCGGTGTGAATATCGATAGTCTCGCCAAGTAAGCTCATCGCCATTGCTGAACATTCAAGGTGCCAGCCTGGGAAGCCCATTTTGCTTGAGAAACCGTTCGTATCTGCTTCGCCATCGAGTAAGTCGGCAGGTGTTTCCCACTCCATGTCGCGTTTTTCATTTTCAGGAGTAAACTTCCATAACGCAAAATCACTTGGGTGGTGTTTCTCTGGGTTGTACTCAACACGCGCGCCAGCTTTTTGCGCTTCGAGGTCGAGGTCGGCAAAATCGGCGTAGCTTGGGAATTTGAGGGTGTCGAAATAAATGCCATCATCAATTTGATAGGTGAAACCTTTTTCCTGCAGAATACGAATGAGTTCGAGTTGTTGTGGAATGTAATCGGTAGCGTGTGGCATATGCGTTGGAGTAATAAGGTTCAACGCCTTCATGCCGGCTTTGAAATCGTCTGCATAGAATTTCGCTACTTCCCAAGCAGTTTTACCTTCACGCTTCGCGCCTTTTTCGAGCTTGTCTTCACCGTCGTCGGCGTCGCTGACCAAGTGGCCAACATCAGTAATATTCATGACTCGAGTCACTTCATTACCGTTTGCTTGCAGCACACGAACTAACGTATCCCAATAAATATAGGCAGTCCAGTTACCGACGGTTAAGTAGTTGTAGACAGTCGGCCCACAGGTATAAAGGTGGACGTAGCCTTCTTCAATTGGCGTAAATGGATCAACTGTCTTAGTGAGTTGATTGTGAAATTGCAGAGTCATAATCGGTAAGCGCCTTATCTGTAGCATTAACTAATTCTGAAATAAGTGTGTCATATTTCTCGTAGATTTTAAAGCCAGAAGCGTATTCGTGGCCACCACCACCAAAGTAACCAGCTACGGTATTACCAATTGGGATGTTCGCGCGAATCTTACCTGTTACTTTACCATCAGGATACGATTTAATCGCAACAGCAATTTGGACGGTATCGACCAGACGCATTTCATCAAGTACAAGAACGCTTGGGTTGTAGCGGTCGCTAAATTCTTCAATTTCACTCCAAGGAATGTGAACGGTGGCTAGTTTGCCATCAAGGAAGTATTCAACGCGTTCAATAAGGCGACCTTTGTACGCTAAGATGTCCGCAGGTTTTTTCATGTATTCACGGCGGCGGGCTTCAATGACGGATGGAACTGCACCGAGCGCAACAAGTTCAGCGGCAACGCGGTAGCTTTCAGCAGAGGTGTTTTGAGTGGTTAAACCAAGGCTATCTGCTTGGATAGAGATAAACATAACTTCGGCTGCTTGCGGGTTAATACTCCAACCGGCTTCAACAGCCATGTTGTAGATAATTTCACCGGTTGCGACGGCGGTTGGGATGATAAGTTTTGTCGTATTAAACGGCAAGTCGCCCTCTTCGCTTTGGTGGTGGTCAAGAATAACTGTTGGATGTGATTCAAAGAAGTGGCGGACGCCAGGTGTTTTGAGGGCTTTCATAAGCAGCGCTTCGCTCGATGTATCAACGATAATTGCCATGTCAGCCTTTTTTGGCCAGTCTTTTACTACCCTGTCCCAGCCTTGAATATACTGCATGTACTTAGGGATATCGATGGCGCAATAAAGGGTAACGTCTTTACCGGCGTCAGATAATAGCTCTTCTAAAGCTAAAGAGCTTCCGAGGCTATCGCCATCGGGGTTTTCGGCTTGAACGACAACGATATGTTGGGCTGCTTTGATGAGGTCGAGTATAGAGGTAAACATTAGGTCTTATTTTAGCACATCAGGGGTACGGTAGGAGTGATATATTGACTTTTTATACTGATTATGCTATAATGCACATACAAATCGTTTTGGTTTGTTCGAACTTTGTCACTACTCGATTCTCAACAGATGGAGCTTATCATGAACACTGCAACGCAAAGCACGTCGTCCGAACTGCCCCTCGTGGACAGTAGCAAGGTGCCCAGCAAGAAGACGCTCGCGTTCAGAGCCGCCGTGGCCAGCGTTTTTGCTGGCATTTTCGGCGGTCTCAGTCTCGTGCTGGCCGTCTTCGGCCTTGTAGCGAGTGCCGCTGTCATCAATACCTACATCAGCGGTATGATGTATGCGGAGTCGCTGGGAGGATACGGCTGGACCTTTCTTGCCTACCTCCTCGTACTTGTGGTAACGGCTGTTGCCTACGGGCAACTCTCCCGTTTTGCCAAACGGCAGAAATCGCTGATCTCTTTCTACTATGAGAAAATCGTAGGAGAAGGGGTCGTCGTTGCCGTCATCAAGCAGAACTTCAACAGAACTTTTGTTCTGGTGTCGGTACTTGCTGAGGGCAAGAATCGCGCTGGTGAAACCGTAGACAACTACGTCCCCATCGAGGCTGCCGAGTGGCGTGACGACTCTTACGTCGTCGGCCAGACATACGAGTTCGGTCCGAGTACGGTGGTATAAACTCCACCCCAGCCCCGTCCCTTTGCCCTTCAACGGGCTAAGGGCCGGGGCTCTTTCATTTGTAAATACTTTTCGAAAGTGGTATAGTATACCAACTCTTAGCCCTCTACTCGAATGAAAGGAAGTGGCAAGATGTTCGTTGTCAGTAATAAGCGTATGTGTATCCTTGTCGGACTTACGTCTGCCTGGGTGCTTCTGTTGGCGTACTCGTTTTTCGGCGTGCTATTCTGGGCTGGCTTAGGCTTCCTGGGATATATCAAGTCGTTCTCGAGCAGCCTGTATTCAACCATGCATCAGAACTTCAGCGTCACCGTTCACGGAATTTGGCCTCCGCTATTGTTTATCGGAGCCCTCGTTTTGCTGGTACCGCTATGGTTCTTCTCGGTTCGGTTGCTGTTTCGTTATGGTGACCGAAAAAGAATTCTGAAGCAGATTAACGAAGTTATCACTAAGATTCCTTCGCTATCTGCTGCTGGCGGTTCTGTAAGCTATACGATGAAACGTTCATACGGGTCATCGAGCACCGAAATCGTCGCACTCGGCGGTGGCGATTTTGAAGTAAGGTCGACGTACAGGTATACACCTGGTGCCACCTTGAACGATGTTTCTATTTTTGGAGCGTCGACAGATTTCTTTGCTTCCGCAAACGGCTCAACCGAACATGCCATGAATAACATTCTTGGCATGCTGCTGGTTGAAAGGGAATACGGAGTGCAAACCCGATATATAGATGAGGTAAAACAATGAAGATGCGATTCCGTCGTAAAAAGCTTCTCGATAAAATCAACGAAGGGCTGGAAAGCCTGGAGTCATTGGGTCTAAAGACCGGCTCAGTGACACACACGTTAATCGGTCACGAGAACGTGCCGGTGCTGACCAAAGAAATTCGAGGCCTTGGCAATGGCGCCTATGTGGTGAGAACTCGCACGAAGGATGGTCGCGGCAACCCGGTTGTTACAGACCTAACCTTCGCAGTCACAGAAGACACGTTTACTTCTTCGGAAGGCTACTCTGTAGATGTGTTGGAGTCGCTGGCTTCTTTACTTGAGGCAGTAAAGCGATACGCCAAAGATCGTCCGTAAGCGCGTGATGCACTGACAGCGAATAGCCCCGCACCTCTTCCCTATCAATGGGTTGAGGAGCGGGGCTCTTTAATTTCTGCATACTATTTAAGAAAAGCTACGTCGGCCTTCAAGTGCATGGCCCAAAGTAATTTGGTCAGCATATTCAAGGTCAACGCCAACAGGAATACCACGTGCCAAGCGGCTCATCTTTACGTCAAGTCCGGCGTCGCGAATGTGCTTTTGTAAGAACAAAGCGGTCGACTCACCTTCTACGCTGGCGTTGGTAGCAATAATTAATTCTTCTACCTCATCTTCACGAATTCGTTTCAGTAATTCGGGAATGTGAAGCTGTTCAGGGCCAATGCCATCTATAGGACTCATTGCGCCACCTAATACGTGGTACGTACCCTTAAACAAGCCTGTACGCTCTAGTGAGACGATATCAAGTGGCTCTTCAACAACAGCAATTAACTTCTTATTGCGGTCGCTGTCAGAATATAATGTTGATACATCTTCGTCTGCGTCAATTAAAGCAAAGGTAATTGGGCAGGTTTTCACTAAGGTGTGAATGTCATGTACTGCCGTTGCGAGGCTGTCGTTAATACGTTGGTCAGCCCGCAACAAATAATACGCATAGCGCTCAGCGGTACGCTGGCCTACTCCAGGCAAACGTCCAAGTTCATCGATTAGCTTTTCGAGTGCTACTGGTAGTAGGCGTGGCACGAACTATAGTCCTAGGTTGCCGAGACTTCCCATAAGTGGCTTCATCTTTTCAGCAGCAACTTCTTGGGCTTTAGCTAAACCGTCACGAACGGCAATTTCAATCCAGTGTTCAAGCTCTGCAATGTCGTCGAGGTCTACTTGCTTAGGGTCGATGTTGATTTTCTTAATTTTCAGTTCACCGGTAATTTGTACTACAACAGCACCATCACCCGCTTCTACTTCGATAATTTCTTTTTTCAAATCACTTTGTGCTTTACGCAACTTGTTCAACATTTTTACTTGGTCAAAAGCCATGGTCGTTTTCTCCGTCTCTATTAAACTTCTTTATAAATTATACGTTAGTTGGCTGTCTTTTTATAGATGTACAGTCGGTCTGAGTCGTTTGTATGACTATCGGTGATAATTCTACTGACTTCAAAACCTTCAAAAGCTTTACGGGCATCACGGGTAACGACAAACGTATCGCCTGTTGGTTGAGACACTACCGAGATTTCTTCGCGGTATTTGGCAACTGCTTCAAAGAAATCACGTTGGTCGTTGGAGACAATAATTTCTTTTGTGTCAGTTGGTAGTAATGCTAAGTCTTTACTGAATAATGCAGCTTGCGCCGAGCTGTAATGGTAGCCGTATACGTATCGCGCGAGGCCAGAAACACTAAGTGCAAATACCAGAATAACAATTGGGATGAGACCAGTAATGCGTGCGTATGGGTTAAGTGGGAACAATCGGTACCAATAACCGATGAGGCTTGTAAGCCCGGCAGCAAGAAGCAGCATTGATGGTACAAACGTGACGCTCGTAAACGCTGGGTTGAATAGTAGCACTGGAATCAAAAATACAATCCAGATAATAATGAGGTAACTACGGGTTGTTTCGCGAGTACGAATAATACGATACACACCGAGTAAAATTAAGATTACCGAACCAAGGCCGAATACTGGAGTCATGAGTGTGCCTGTGCCCGGTTCCCAGAATGCGAAGTATTGTTTCAGTACAGTAATTGAGTTTGCGCCCAAATCTGGAGGTAGTACAGCCGGTACGCCGAGGAGTGTTAAGCCGAGCTGGGGGTTGATAACGATGCCGTATACCAGTGGTGAAAGTGCTGCAAGGAATATGATAAGAACGGCGGTCAGTCGAACCTTTGAGAGTTTGCGTACCGCGTTTCGTAAATGCGGGTGAAGCACTGTTGCGAGCGCAATAGCAACGAGCGGATAAATACTTAATGGCGTGTACAAACTCAGCGCGGCAGTAATCGCGAATAATACCTTCCAAAGAAGACGGAACTTCTTGCCGCGAGTAATTTGCGTACCAAGGAGCAGTAAAACGACTGGCCAGAACACGTAAAGAATACCTGGCGCACCCTGTTGGGCGATGAACAAGAACTGTCCGGTCGTTATGGCAATCAGTGATGTAAGCACTGCAATGTTCGGTTTAAACCAGCGTCGTAAAAGTAAGATAAACCCAATAGCTGATAGTAGCGCCAAAATAAGCGACGGCAATTTAATGGTAAAAATGGTAATACCGAAAGTATTCAATATAAGTGATTGCAACGCGTAGTACGGCAAGTTGGTAATTGCGAGCGTTGCAGGGTCGCTGAGTGACAGTGCTGAGCTACGTACTACCGCCGTCATTTCAATCGCGGAAAGACCACCCGGGAGGTACACGCCAACGAACACTAATAACCCAGCGAGAAGAAGGCCAATAAACGTATATCCGAGGATATAGCGCCATCTATAGATGAAGTAACTTGATAAATCTAGGCTAGCCATGTCTTTGAATAATTATACCACGAGGAGACGAGCGAAATACTCACTTGTGAGTATTTCCGAGACGACGAAGTGGTACGCGAGTCGGAGACGCGCGATACCACGAGGAGACGGGTTATTCGTCGCCGTGCTTCTTATCCAACGACATAAATCGTAGTCGCTCTGGGTGGAAGTAAAGTTCTACTTTGCCAGTTGGTCCGTTACGGTGCTTAGCGATAATGAGGTCGGTAATATTCTCGCGGTCGGTATCTGGGTTGTAGTATGCTTCGCGGTAGATGAACATCACGATGTCGGCATCTTGCTCAATTGACCCTGATTCACGAAGGTCAGATAGTTGCGGAATTTGTGGTGTTCGAGATTCCACAGAACGAGACAACTGACTGAGGGCAATAACTGGTACGTTTAATTCACGGGCTAAGAGCTTAAGGCCACGTGAGATTTCCGACACCTCTTGTACACGGTTTCCGTTATCTCGGCCACTACCCTGCATAAGCTGCAAGTAGTCAATGATGATGAGCCCAAGTGGTGCTTCGTGCGCTGCGCGGCGAGCCTTGGTACGCATTTCGAGCACACTCACACCAGGGGTGTCGTCAATGTAAATTGGCGCTTCGGCCATTTCACCCATGGCGTCAGAAAGTTTACTAAAGTCATCTTCGCTTAGGTTCCCTGTACGAATATTCCATGCATCAACACCAGAGGCGTCGGCCAACATACGGTCAACCAACTGCTCTTTACTCATCTCAAGACTAAAGAAAAGCACTGACTGTTTCGCAATCGTTGCCACGTTATAGGCAAGGTTTGTTACAAGTGTTGTCTTACCCATGGCAGGTCGGGCCGCGAGGATAATAAGGTCACTTCGTTGTAGACCGGCGGTCATGTTATCAAGGTCGCGGTACCCAGTACGAACACCACGGAGTTGACCCTTGTTTCGGTGTAGCTCTTCCATACGGTCGAAGCTATCAGTAAGAATAGTCTCGATACTTACAAGGTCCTGCTTGAGTGATTGGTCACTTACGGCAAATAATTCTTGTTCAGCTTGTTGCAGCAACTCTTGGGTAGAGCTTTCTTCGTCAAAGCCCATTTCTGAAATTTCGCTACTGGCACGAATAAGCCGGCGACGGACTGCTTTTTGAGCAACGATTTCAGCGTATGATTCTGCGTGCGCAGATGTCGGTACGTAGTTTGTCAGTTCAGTCAGATATGCAGAACCACCAACATCTTCCAGCTCTTTTTTGCGCTTCAGCTCGTCGGTCAGTGTGAGGAGGTCGACAGGTTTTCGTTTTTCGTACAAACGCATCATAGCGTCGTAAATCATGCCGTGGCGCTTTTCGTAGAAGTCTTTTTGAGTCACATGTTCAGTAATATCAGCGAGTGTTTCTTCGTCAATTAAAACAGCACCGAGCAAACTTTTCTCAGCATCAATATTCTGCGGTGGTATTTTCCCAGCTGGGACGGTCTTGTCTGCCATGTTCCCTATCTTCCTCTATTAAAGAGTTTCGTTCACCCTAGTCGAGTGAAACCTCTTCTCCTCCGCCCATAATATCAGCTATTGAGGCAGCCTGCGAGTCTTGCAGTGGCGCACGTGTGGGTACTGTGTGGACGGTTGGTTGAAAACCTCCAAGAGCTTTGATGGATTCAAAGAGGTGGGAGCTGTATTTCGGGTCGTCTAACTTTTTCTTGTAGAATGCGTTGACGGTAAAGATAGTGAGCTCGTCACCATTGAGTTCGTAGCCGCATTTGTTGAGTACACTATATAATGCAACGTTAGCTTTACGAGCTTCCGCGATGAGGCCTGGCCAGTTGAAAGTGCCGTCGTTGTCAGCGCTTTTTGTAACAGGTTTCGCTTCTATAACTTCAGCGATAACTTCAACCTCGGGAGTTGAAACAACGGTTTCGATGACCGCTTCAACTTCTGCAACGATGTCTACAGGAGCAATGGCTGCAATAGGTTCAATATGAGGATGTTTCTTTGTCGCCTGGCGTGAGAGTTCTTCGATTGTTGCAGTGACTTCAAGAACTGGCGCAGCGAGTGCAGCAGTTTTTGGCGGTTTTGTTTGAATAGCAAAGGTGCCAAGAACACTTAATAATTTCATTGCAGGTTGGCTTGATTTCGATACGTCCAACAATGCATCAAGCAGGGGTAGTAGCTGTGGTTTATCAACTGCACCAGTGCGAAGTACATGAATAAGCTGGTCGGTAACGGTTGTTGCGCTAATGCCGCTGGCTGCAGTTTGGTCGAGCAGTTTTGCAATGGCTGTAACATCGTGCTTTTCAACAGAAGTTAATAGTTCATCAACAACAGTAGCCGGCGCCAGGCCAAGAGAGATTTCAATAAGTTCAACGGTGATGCCTTGTTCTTCATCGGCGAGGCTAGAAAGTTGGTCAAGCAAACTTATGCTGTCACGGAATGAGCCGTCACCGCGTTCGGCGATAAGTTGAAGGGCAGCTTCATCAACCTTAATATTTTCTTCGCTCGCAATGTGTTTCAAGTGCTTTACTGCATCCACTGGGCTAATAGCACGGAAGCCAAAACGTTGTGTACGGCTAACAATAGTTGCTGGAATTTTTTCAACATCAGTTGTGGCAAGAATGAATACCACATGCGCGGGTGGCTCTTCGAGTGTTTTGAGGAGCGCATTAAAGGCAGGCTTCGTAAGCATGTGCACCTCATCAATAATGTAGACTTTTTTCGCAGCTGAAGTTGGTGCTACTTGCACCTTTTCGCGGAGTGAACGAACATCTTCAACACCGTTGTTGCTAGCGGCATCGATTTCAATAATATCTAAGTGCGTTGAATCGTCGCTGTACGGCAACTGGTTAATTTCGTGGGCAAGAATACGGGCGATGCTGGTTTTACCAACGCCACGTGGGCCTGTGAGTAAGTACGCATGGGCAATGCGGTCGCTTTTAAGAGCGCGAGAAAGAATATCAGTAATATGATCTTGGCCAACGACATCAGCCAACGATTTACTTCGATATTTTCGATACAATGCTTGTGACACCTAATTCCCCTATTTCTATTAGCAATTATACCCGCGAACGTCGCGGTATACTGCCGTACTTTTTACACTTTTAAAACTTTGTTTATTTCACCCGTGTGATGTACGTAGTGTAGCGCTTGTGGTTGGAAATTTCAAGGAATCATATAAAAGGAAAAGCCCCGCAGCGGTTGCTGCAGGGCGATCCTGTTAGGGGATGTGAATCCCGCTAGGAGGTGAAGGTGATGCTGCCATCTCGCTTGCGCAAGAGGGTGTGGATTTCGATGACGACGTCGTCGTTGTAGGTGTTGCCGAGGTCGTCGGTTCCTGCTCCGATGATTCGGACGAGGTCCATGTTGGAGATGACTTCGACGCTGTGAACGACACGGAGGTACCACGGATGTGTGTACTGACCACCGTCGACGCTGAACGCGAATGGGGTGGGCAGAACGTGGCCGTTGGCTTCGGCCTGACGTGAAACGGTTCTCATCTGGGAGATGAAATCCTCTTCAACGATCGTGACACGAAGTTTGCTTTTTGTTCCAGGCATAACCTTACTTCCCTTCTTAATCATCTATAAAGATGGCTGACTTTGAAACTACAAAAAGTTTTAGTCCGCAAGTAACAGGACACGTCTATTATAGCACAAAAAGCTCTATATGTCTATAGAGCTTGTGTTTTGAATTGTGAGAAGCGACTAAAGCGCTGCTTCGACTGCTGCCCAAGTAGCTTCTGGGTTTTCAGCTGGAACGATAATCGTCACTTGGTCGCCAACGTTAATACGGAAGTATGTCACGCTTGCAAGAAGGATGCGGTATTCGTGACCGTTCGCTTCAACGTAGTACGCACCGTCGTGAAGTACAAGTGTACCGATAACTTGGTGGCGTTCTACTGGGTTGATTTGCTTGTAAATAAATGTACCGTCATCAGCAATAGTCAGTTTTAGAATATCGCCTTCAACGAGTTTAGATTTACTTGCGTAGTTAGCTGGGATTGGGTATTCCTTGCCATCTGGGCCGGCCATTTTTTGACCATCAAAGATACCTTCAACGATTTTGCCACCAACTTCTTCGTTAGTGCCACTTCGTGGAGTAATAACAGTACCGTCGTCGCCGATGATGCTGATAAGTAGTTCTTTTGCTGCCGCCAGATTGGTTTCAGCCTCTTGTATAAGCGCATGTAGACGCTTGGCTTGTTTTTCTGGTAATTCAGACATTGGCTCGCATCCTTATCTGTATGTGTTTTGAAAATAGTATTAGTTTACTTATATCAAGTACAAGAAGCAATGTCAAGAAATGGCCTCTTGGCGGCCCCTATGGGATTTCCAAAGTTAAACCCACCCTTGTGATAAGGAACCGAGTGGTCAGACGAATGTCTGCAGGTTCAACTTAAAACGTGGGTGGGTGCTAGTGCCAATGATCAAGCTCTTCGCCGGTACCTTGGCAAAACGGACAATCGCCTTTGAGGGGTTTGCATATTGCACAATACGGTTCTTTACCTGTGCATACAATTGTCATTGTTCTGTCTCTGGTGTGTCGGCCTGTGCCGTCGCAATATTGACATTTTTTACCAGTTTTCACTGGCTTGCTACCAAGAGCCATGCGGCTCACCTCCTTCAGATATAATCGTGCGGATATGTGATAACTATGTACATTATACCACAAATACTACTATTTGTACAGAAACAAAGCTACAGAACGGTTTACCAACAGATTATTTAATGCTAGTGTTTTTACCTTTAATTCGCTAAGATAAGTATAACTATTATGAAGATAAAATTCCTTCGTCAATGGTCTTTTGGTGGATCTCAAAAAGCGTTCGCACTCCCTACGGTGCTTATCGCATCTACTGTCATGCTCGCGGTTTTGACGGTGACGCTTGCCTCGGTTCAAAATGGCGTAGTGGTATCACTCGATAGCTCGCACTATGACCGTTACGCGAAAAGTGCTGCCCAGAGTGGCCTCGTTATGGCAAAAGCCTGTTTGCGGGCTAATAACTATGTTGCTAGTTGGACTACCGACCCGCTGAAGCCAAACACTAACTGTGCCGGCGTTGTTCAGGGCACATTGTCTGCGTATATACATAACGACACAACGGAAGGTATTCGATCGAGCTTTACTGTTGCGCCACCGACGACACTTGCTAATGGAGTGCAAAAATTAACGGTTACAGCCACAGCCGAACGTATTCGTCAATCCAGCGGTGCTGTCTGGCGAACATATACTGAAACAAGCTATGCATCTATTTCTGTTCAGGCAAGTTTCGAAAGTGTCGCCTTTGGGTATCAATCATCCGGTGCATTCTTTGGTGTTATTGACCCCCAAGGTAACGTGACATCAGTCGGGTATAACGGGAATGGCCAATTGGGTAATGCGAATACGACCAACTCGACTACTCCTCAGTCGTATAAACTACCAAGTACATTGCGGGCATCTAAGCTGTACACTAACTTCCTTTCGGGCGGTTTTAATATGTTTGCTATTACTTCTGACGGACAATTGTATGGCGCTGGGTTGAATAGCTCGGGGCAGCTGGGTAACGGCGCATCAGCAACGACACAGTCGACGCCTGTTAAATTTAATTTGCCGGCGGGAGTTCAAGCCATGTATGTTTCTCCTGGCTCAAACTACACCTACGTTATTGGGAGCGATAATAATGTATACTCTGCCGGAGCGTGTGCTTCAGGAGCGCTAGGCTATACCTACACTATTGCTAGCTGTGCAAATCAAACGTCATATAAACGAGTAGCACTTCCGGCGGTAAACCTATCTGACTTGAATACTCTTCCGGTGCAGACGAGTGACTTTGTGCAATCAACAAATATGACAACCGACCGTGCAAGTGGATTTGTACGTATGCAAGGCGGCAAAGTGTATGGGTGGGGCGAGAATGACTTTGGTCAATTAGGTATCGGCACGACGGTTGACTCTGCAACGCCAGTGCAATTCTCAACTCTGGGAAACTCTGGCCAGCCAAAAGCAACTCAAGTTGCCTTCGATGGTGATTCAACTTGGGTGCTCGACGACCAGGGAAGTGTTTGGGCAAGCGGACGAAACTTGTACGGACAACTTGGTACTGCCAGTCCTATCCAGGCAACTTCTGGTAAGTGTATTACTAACCCAGGCAATACAATTGTTACGGGTACTTCAATAACCATTAGCGATTGCGGCAACTCGTCTACGCAGCTGATTGAATGGACAGAAGACGGCATGTTAAAGGTACGCCCAAGTAGTACGACTGAAGCCTGTCTTACGAACAATAATGGTGTTACTACGAACGGTAACCCAATTAAGCTAGCTCAATGTGATTCTTCTGCAGTCAGCCAAAAGTGGAATTATGTAGACAGTGGTAAATTGCAAAACCCGGCAAGCGGAAAATGTCTTGAAAACCCAGGTAACTCAACAACAAACGGTAATGCATTAACTATCAATGCTTGTAATGCGACTGTAGGATACGCTGCGCAAACTTGGGCAATTTTGCCTAACTTAAACCCAACAAAAGTAGTACTTCCGGCTGGACATGGTGTTGTGACACATATCACTACCGACCAAGCAACGACTTTATTTATGATGACCGATGGCACAGTATGGGGATATGGATCAAACCTTGCTGGGCAACTTGGCTCAGGCACAGTACTGAAAAACAATCCGAAAATTCAACAGTTCATTCTTCCGGCTGGTCGAACCGCGACTAGCTTCTATACAACTAAAACAGGGGCTGATACCACGCTTACTTACACTAATACGTTTGTCGTTACTGATGACGGTAGCGTATACGGGGCCGGGGCAAACCATCAAGGTCAACTTGGCAACGGCACGACAAACGGTGCGCCGGTATCAACGCCTGTTAAGATGACCTTCCCTGCTGGTGTCCGCGCCCAAACCGTTCAAACTGGGTTTGGTTCTACAGTTATTCTGACCGATGAAGGCAAAATTTATACTGTTGGTAACAATGCAAACGGACAACTAGGTGACGGCACGACGACAAGTAGCTCGACCCCACTTATCCGCCAGTATGTAAATAACCGACCGATTGTGTTGTATTAATATGAGTAATGTTATGAAAAATTCATCTGAATCACAAAAAGGCTTTAGTGCGATTGAGTTGCTGGTGACGATGTTTATCGCCCTCCTCTTTCTGTCGATTGGCTATACACTCTACGGTGCTATCGTAAATAGTAGTTCTACTTCTCGCCACCGTGCCCAGGCTGACAATATTGCTTTTGAGTATATGCGTCGGTACGAAGCAACAGTAACGAACCCCTGTGTTACAAGTACTCCTGTAAGTAATGTTGTCGTAACGGGTGCGTCTGCTGAAACGCTCGCAGCGCCAACGGTGACGGTGAATATTACCTGTCCAAATAGTACTGCAACACTACTGTCGCTTGTTAAAGTAACGGTCGTATATAAAGAAGGAGGAGTTCAACGTAATGTTTACCATGAAGTCTATGCTTCAGCGCAATAAAACACGAGGCTTCACGCTCGTTGAAATGATGGTCGTTGCTCCGATGCTTATTATCATTATCGGCACGCTTATTGTTGCTATCGTTACCCTAACTGGTGAATCACTCGCTGAAGGTGGCCGTGCGCAGCTTATTAACGATGTCCAAGAGGCGCTTGACCGTATTGAAACCGATGTTCAAGCCAGTGGTGCGTACCTTTCGACAAATAATTTTAACGTTACCTCGCCCCAAGGTGCTGATGAAGGCACGCAGAAATTCGTGAGTTTTTCATCTGCTGGCAATGATACGATAATTCTTAATTCATTCTTTACAGATGCTAACCCGGCAGTTTCGACACGAAACTTAGTATATCTTCCAGGTACGCCATTTGCCTGCGGTGATGCTAGTATTGTACAGAACCAAGTGATGACAAATAACATTGTGTACTTTGTGAAGAACTCTACCTTGTGGCGACGCACTGTCGTTACCAGTACGTATGCCTCTAAGCCTTGTCCTGGTGTTACAGCTTGGCAGCAACCAAATTGTGCCCTATCGCGCATGTCGAGCAACCCGAGCCTTTGTAAGGTTGAGGACGAAGTGATGCTAAAGGGTGTCGAGCTTGCAAACTTCAATGTTGATTACTATCTATCTGCTTCGGACACTACTAAAGCAGCGGATACTGAAAACACCGACGCTACACTTCGCCAGGTTGCAATCGATAAAGCCTCTACAGTGCAAGTGACACTTAAGGGTAACAGGCTCATTGCTGGACGCGATATCGTACAGCAAGGTACTATTCGCGTTACTCGCACCGGTTCAATTGTGAAGTACGCGACACCGCAGCCATAAGCGACTGCTGGTAATGGTGAATAACTAAGTTGTTCTACTCACTACGCTACTGAAGCGCGTTGTATAAACTAGAACGTACATACAAAAATAGGACTCCTTTGCAAGAGTCCTATTTTCTTTGTTTTCCACATCATTAACAGATGAGAGAGTGAAAGCGTTGTTAAAAATGTTTAGCTATTAGAAGTTCGTAATGACACGGAGTCGGTTGTTGCCAGTGTCTGCTACGTATAGACGGCCATCGCTGCCTATTGCGATACCGGTTGGGCTAGCGAATAATGCATCGGTCTTTGTACCATCGGCATAGCCTGATGCGTCGGTAGCACTACCGGCCACAGCTGAAACTGTACCGTCAGGGGTAATTTTACGGATACGGTTATTACCTGTATCGGCGACGTATACGTTACCAGCAGCATCAACAGTAACAGCGGTTGGGTTTCTGAATCGTGCCTCTGTTCCAACATCTTCCTTTGATCCAGCCACACCAAGCGTGCTAGTTCCGCCACCAGCTAAGGTCGAAACAACTCCAGCTGGACTAATTTTACGAATAGCATGATTGAGTGAATCGGCTACGTATATAGTACCGGTGCTATCTATAGCAAGACCTCGGGGATAGTTGAACCGTGCGCCGGTTCCTGTACCATTTTGAAGGCCACCTGTTGCTTGTTGACCTGAAAGCGTTGTCATGACACCACTTAACGATACTTGGCGAATGCGGTGACTTTGTGAATCTGCAACAATAACCATATTACGTATCGGGTCGTACACTATGCCGATAGGAATGTTAAACTTCGCAGCAGTACCTGTACCCTCTAGGTCACCTTGAGTTGTACCTGCAAGAATTGCAGTCTGGTTAGTAGGGTTAGTGTTTACGCTTCGAATGCGATTATTGTCGGTGTCCGCTACGAAAATTTGGCTTGAAGGACCAACAGTCACGCCCTGAGGACGAGAGAAACGAGAAACACCATAGGCACCATCAGCTGTTCCTGGACCTGCGCCACCGGCAATCGTTGTTACCGCGCCAGATGTTGTAACTTTTCGTATGCGTGAACTAGCACTATCAGTGAAATACAGTTCGCCCGTAGGGCTTCCGACAAGACCCGATGGTGACATTAAGACTGCAGCCGTGCCTTGACCATCTGCCCAGTTAGCTACCCCGCTACCTGCAAATGTTGCAACCTGCGCACCAAGGTCTTGAGCACAACTACCTTCTAAAGGACTCAGGTTCTTGTCGGATACATAATAATTCTTTATGCCAGGATGAGTTGAGATAGCGGTAATACAAAATGACGTTGGTGCGCTGTAGAAGGTGTATTTAATATCTGCATCATCGTTAATACCCTTTCCATTGTTAACCGCCGTTCGAGTTGCTGGATAGATGCCAGATGATGATTGGTCAACACTCATAAGCATTCCTGCAGAGGCAACGTCTGAGATAAGTTTCGATTGGTGTGCACGGTTAATAATACCGTTATATGAAACGATAGTAATCGATGCCAAAATGGCAATCACTACTACGACAATTAGGAGTTCAACGATTGTAAAGCCGGTTTGATTCCCGGTTGCACGTGTATAAGTTTTGAGATTTCGCATTACTAACTATTATATAGCATAAACACAATAAAAACGTTGTAAAAATAAAAAATCACCCCTGATTTAGGAGTGATTTTTTATAACTTACAAAACGGTCAAATATAGATTAGTTAAGCTCTACTGAAGCACCAGCTTCTTCGAGTTGCTTCTTAGCAGCTTCAGCTTCTTCAGCTGGAACTTTTTCTTTGATTGTTGATGGAACACCGTCAACCAAAGCTTTCGCTTCACCAAGACCAAGACCAGTAATGTCTTTAACAGCCTTAATAACAGCTACTTTTTGTGCACCAGCATCTTTAAGGATGATGTTGAAGTCGCTTTTAGCGTCTTCAGCAGGAGCAGCTTCAGCTGCAGGACCTGCAACAGCTACTGAAGCAGCAGCTGGTTCGATGTTGTATTCATCTTTTAGGATTGTCTTGAGTTCGTTTACTTCAAGAACAGTAAGACTAACGAGAGTCTCAGCGAATTTCTTTAAATCAGCCATAATGGCCTCCTATCGGGTTATCAGTAATAATTGGGTTTTGACGCCCGGGTTTGTTCAAAAATTAACTGGTTGCCTTAGCTTCAACACCATCCAACAACGCGTGCAAGTTGCCCGAAAGCGCATTGGTAACGTCGTGAACAGGTGAAAGCAGTTGAGCAATAACTTCTGCGATGAGCTGACTCTTGCTTGGAAGTGATGCAAGGGCTTTAACTTCGTCAGCACTCAATAGAGCGCCTTCGCCAGAAAAACCACCAGCAATAACTAAAGCGGCGTTGGTTTTTGCAAAATCGTTTAGGATTTTAGCAGGTGCAACTTCGTCTTCAGCACTTAAAGCATAAAGTAACTGACCGGTAAGGCTTGATGTATCAACATCCTTGTAAGTAGCGTTACCTTCAAGTACAACACGAACCAAACGGTTCTTGATAACTCGGATAACAACACCACTCTCACGAGCTTTCGCACGGAGTACTTGGATATCTTTAACGCTCAAACCTTGGTAAGCTGCAAAAACTGTTGTTTTTGAGCTAGCCAGTAGTTGGCTCATATCAGCAACCAATTCGTTCTTTTTATCGCGACTAATTGCCATAAAAATCTCCTTGGTTAATATATTTGACCGAGTTGTTAAGTAACGACAACTGGCATTGGTGAACCGAAGGTTCTCTTTAGAATAAAAAAGAGTCTTTGGAACTCGCAATGCCAAAGACTCTTTTTAGATATGCAATTAATTGCATTGTCCTCGGTAGCAAATTAAGTGTTCGGTTTGCGGTTTTTACACCTTCTATCCTAGTACAGCTACTGTCTTTGGTATGTCGTGAGTTAGTATACTTCAGAAGGGTGAACAAGTCAATACTCCCCTTCTCGTTCATCGTGAATATGTCGATTGTAATGATAATCTGGGGTATAATGAATACTTGTTGTTGGCAACGCCGCCAACACGCGACTAGAGGAGTTATACGATGGCGACATCAAAGCCTTTACCGGAACCGAAGCTCACACCGGAAGCGAAGCGGGCACTCGAATCGCTGAAGCGACCTGTCCCGAGGACCTCTGAAGACGAGCATCACACTACGGAGGCTTTAACCAGCCACCCTGTCGGTCACTGGACCGGGCTCGCCAATCAGGTAGACCACTCGGAACATCGGGTCAACCGCTAGAAGCAGCCTCGCGGGGCGACCACCTTTTCTTCGGAAATTTTGGTCGCCCCTGTAGGCAGCTCGTAAATTGTATGACTTCTCGTCACCCTACCCCTGCTTCGGCGGGGGTTTAAATTTGGTTTTTAGAAGAAAATGTGGTATAATTGTATTTGATATTACCGTTCTTATGAATGGTATCGTTTACATCTACTATGACTTACATTGAAACTTATACTACTTCAAGCAACGACTATGCCTACTCCGAGGACGATTTCGATGGTTCAAATGCGGCACCGCTTTTAATTGTTGGACAAGAAGCGAAAAAAATACTTGTTGATTCACAGGATGCGCTTGCCCATAACTTTGTGGAACTTGCACACTCTGAACTGAGTAGTTTTGTAAAACCGTCAATCGTTACGTTTGTTGCTCGATCGGTCGTGTCTCGTATGCACCAACGCGAAGGCCTTAATGGCGTAAGCTATAACCAGCGTTTATTTAAAGGCTTCCCTGACGCAACTGCAAGCGAAGCCTGTGAAAAGGCAAAATACGGACGCGGTACTCCTATTGAAAATGAAATTGCCCGACATGCGTTTGGTATGAAGTCGGTTGAATACGCTAACCTTACTATTATTGGCGATGCAAGGAAAAACCTTGAACCAAAAATGTGGGATCAGGTTGGTGAATTATTTGATATCGATGCCACTCCCAAACCTGACCAAATGTACGGCCTACAAGTACTTGGCTTTGACCGTGACATTCGAACCAGCTCACATATTGGTGCGATGCGTATTGGTATGAAGCGCTACCTTGGTGAAACAAAACTAGGCGCCATCGGTAAAGCTCGTACGACAGCTATTGTTAACCTCAGCCCTTCAACTGGGTTTGATTCGAATTTGGTTGATCTCTTTAGAGAGACTGCGATAAAAGGAAACAATATCGCTGACTTACCCGAGTTTCAATCTGCTGTGAAATGGCTTGTCGAAACCGAACTACCTTCTGGTTTGGTATTGGCGCGTAACGAGACCGTGTACGGCGCGGTGCATTCTAAAGACCTTAAAACTAATTAGCTCGTTCGCTAATATCTTTGTTAATTTGTTTCCAGATTGTATTAGCGACGTTCTTTTTAGGTGGGATTGCCGACACGATTTGAATTCCGTAATCTTTTGATATCGTTCGGTATCCTTGTCGTAAGCTTAACTGGAAATCGTCTCCACGTGATTCGAACGTGTCCGGAGTCTCTAGTGGCCCGCGATCGTTGAGACGCCGAGTGCGTTCATCCTCGTCCTCTAAGTCAAGAATGAATAAATGGTCAGGCCTGAGATACTCATCATCCATGGTGCTTCTTGTTATGTCTCGGATTGTATTAAGGTCAAACCCTTCACCGTAGCCTTGGTACACCAGTGTTGAAAGCCAGTTACGTGCGCCTATAACCCATGCGCCGCGTTCAAGCGCCGGTTTAACGGCTTGTTCCCAATTCTCGAGCCTTGATGCCGAAAATAAGAGTACGTTTGTAAGCGCCGTGCGACCCAAGTCACCATTTTTAATGATTCGTCGTAATTCTGAAGCGATAGGAACAAGAACTTCGCCCTCTTTGTTAAAAGCGCTATCGGGTTCATCGACTCGAATAACTTCGTGACCTGCCTTGCGAGCTTTGCGCGCAAGCGCATCTGCAACGGTGCTTTTGCCTGTTGCATCGGTACCTTCAGTGATGATGTATTCGCCGCGTTCTGACATTATGCCGCCAACATCTGCATCTTCTTATATCGATACTCGCGAAGGTCGTCAGCGTCCTTGAATGAACGCGGCTTCATGTCGCTTGGTTGCCAGTTGGCTTCGAGAATTGCAAGTTCGTCTGATGATACAGATTGGTACTTGCCCGTTGCTTTAGAATACTCAGTTCCTACAGGACCAGTTGCCGAGAAGACAATTTGAGCTATGCGGTAATAAATTGGTAGCGGAACATATTCGTTTTCGTTGAGGTTATTTACTTCCATTGTCCAACGGTTAATGTATCCAGGGTCTCCCCAGCCAGCACAGAAACAGCTGGCAACACCAATACGGCCGGTAGTGCTTCGAGATTGCATACTCGTGGTTCCTGGCGCACGAATACCAATAAATTCTTCAGTGTGCGCCAAAATGCGTTCGTTCGGTCGAAGCAGAATAAGTGGGTGGTCTTCGTCGATATTTTGGAGGTTTTCGTGGCCTTCGAAGGCTTCAAGTTGACGTTTCTTCTCTTTTGTCGATAGAGCTTCGTTTAAGCGAATTTCTTTGAGTACTTTATCAATGACATATTTAAATGGTTTTGCTTTTAGGGGTTCACCAAAATAACGATTCACATCCTCTTCTTCGAATGGGTTGAAGATAGCGGAGATGTTTCGTGCGTCACCTGCAAGATAAAAGTTTTCACCAAGTCGAACATCAATGCTTGAGCCATTTACTTTTTCAGGACGAGGTTCGCATACAATGTGGCCAAGTTCTAATGCAACGCGGAGTTCGCGGTCGCTATAGATACCGCTGCCCATGACGCGGTCTTTTAAGACTTTTACCGGTGCGTCGTTTAAGTCGAGGTCGGTTGCAACAAGGTAGTCATCGAATGATTTTCCAAAGTTTTCTTCAATCCGAAAAACTTCGTTACCAGCAATGGTATCAAGCTTTACGCTGTTTGCGTATTCTTTAAATTCAATGGACTCACTCATAAAAACTTAACCCCGTTAAAAATTGCGTGCCCACCCAATTTGTTTACTGAGATTATAATGACATACTTTCTTTATTCCAACAATAAATTATGTCCTTTACAAAAACCAATGACTATTCGTACAATGAAAGTAACATTTGGGGTGGTTTGGGGGATACATGTCTGAGAACGAAATACAAACGCCACTCGTCTTTAAAACTGAAGAGGGCTTAAGCGAATTAACTGATGCAGGACGCGAGGCTATTGCGCCTTTCGTGACCGATACTGATGCACAAGTATATGGCTTTACGAGTGAAGCCGATAGCTTGATGGTTGCAGCTTCTATGGCTCGCCTATCACGGAATTCTAATGGTGCACGCGTTATTTTAGCGAGCGAATTTATTGGAAAAGAAGATAAAGACAACGCGCTACTTAAGCGTGTTGTGACTGATTTTGGCGATGATTCTGTTATGCAGCTCTACCCTGTTCAACTTGTTTTTGAAGACGTAAGTAATATTGCAACAAAAGCAATTGAACGTGGCCGTCTTGCTGCGTACCTCGAACAGTCTTCACGCTATTTGCGCTTTGATCAAAAAGATAATGAAGGAAACTATCGTTACCTCATTCCTGAAGAACTTGATGCCGTTACCAAAGACGAATATCGTGAAAACATGGATGAGATTTTTGATATTTATTCAAACCTCTACGTTCAAGTTCGAACTCATATTGAAGAAGCTTCTGCTGAAACAGTGCACGATGCCGCATGGCGTAACGCGTGTCATGCACAAGCCTGTGACAGCATTCGCGGCCTGCTTCCATCTGCTACCAAAGCAACTGTCGGTTTTGAAGGCAGCGCGCAAGCACTATACAACATGATTCTCAAACTTGAATCAGAAAACTTACCTGAGCTTCGAAACCTTGGACGTGCAGCACTTTCAGCTGTTCGCCAAATTGCGCCGGTGTTCTTCGAACGTGCTGACGTTCCAGAACGCGGTCAGCTTATCTCTAATAACCGCCGTGAAACCCGAAACGGTAGTCGTGAACTAATAAGCAGGCTTGTTGAGCAACACGCTGGAGATGTTGAACAAGAAACTGGCACCTACGTTAAGCTTATTTCGACTGATGGTGATGAAAACCAACTTATTGCCAAGATTCTTTCAGATAGCAGCCAACTGTCATACGCGCAAATTGAACCTATTGTTGCAGGACTATCTGATGCTGAAAAGCAAGAAGTTATCGATATCTATGTCGGTGACCGCTACAACCGTCGTGTTAAACCGGGCCGTGCGTTCGAGTATCCACACTACGAGTTTGAAATCCAATGTGATTACGGTGCTTTCCGCGATATTCAACGTGGACGTATGGTTGATGGCTTTGAATGGCAGCAACTACAGCCGTACTTAGGCCATGGCCGCCCTGCTATTATCGACCAAGCTGGTGTAGCTGACAGCTATGAAAAAGCATTTGAAATTAGTCAAAACACGTACGAACTATTAAAAGAACGCGGCTATGACGACCAAGCCCAGTATGCAACATTATTTGGCCACAATATGCGCTTTACTCACAAGATTAATGCTCGCTCATTAGTACACTCTGCTGAGCTCCGCACAACTCCACAGGGCCACCCATCATACCGAAAAGTATTCCAAGATATGGTAAGCCAAATTGAAGAAGTTCACCCGCACATTACGCGAGTGATGCGATTTATGAATCAAGGTGAAGACCTCGAACTTGCCCGACTTGGTGCCGAACGTGCGAAACAACAACGCTCTGCACAATAATTTTCTTATCATGCCGCAGGCTACGTAACAGAGGTGAAAAAATGCTTATCTTTAAAATGTTTTTTAAAGCTGTAAGAAATTTCACATAATGCTTGCAGAAGTGCTCAATTTATGATATATTTTGCGCAGAAGACGCGCTTACAACAAACACGCTTTCGTCTACAAAAAGTAAAGAGGAAGGGGCATCGCATGACGATGGCACGCCAAAATGAATTCGAACCAACTTTAAAAAGGGGTGAGGAATCTATCCTCGAGTCGGCCTCACCTGATACAGATGGAACTACTATTGTTCGAGGCTACGACTATGTACCCGAGCAAGAGACGAATGGTGCAGATAGTCACCAAGAAGCAACATACATCCTCGATGCAATATTCGATGAATACGTAAAAGCGCTACGTAATCCAAACCTTGAATATACATATGAATCTGGTACATTTAATACCGAACGGACCGAGGATAACCCTTGGGGAGAACCGATTCCAGTTATGACTACAGTTAGTCGAGATGAGATTCTTGAGCTCAAGCGTGCAGATTTAAGCTTGTATGCTAAAGGCTCAATGAGTAATGGTACATTATCATTTGATGCTGCTGCCCTCCCTAAAAACGGCCCGATTACGTACGATACAATCTGCGAAGCATACGTTGAAGATAGTATTAGCCGTGCTATCGAACGCGCAGACCGGCCTTCACACATTCGTGCTGGTGAAATTGATGAAGAAGCTAATAATAAATTCGTCGAAGCGATAAAGGGTAGTTATGAAAATATTGGCTCTGCTGCAATTAACGCTCTTAAGTGGACAGCTTCCCTTTTCTCAGGCCCAATCACTACCTTTACCCCTCTAGACGACGACCGAATTCGCGAAGCTGCTCCAGGACACCCTGCAAACCCTGAAGATTTAACAGGCGATACGCTCACTGTCACTATGAAAACCGTTAAACCACTATAAATATTCATCCAACAAAAAATCCGCCTCATACGAAGCGGATTTTTTATTTGGGTAATCGTTAAACTAGTTAGCGATGTTCTCAACTTTAATAGCTGGACCCATAGTAGTACTAACGCTGATTGAGCGAATGTAGCTACCTTTAATGCTTGTAGGCTTTTGGGCGTTAAGGCTTTCGAAGAAACTACGAGCGTTTTCGGCAAGTTTGTCAGCACCGAAGCTTACTTTACCAACACCAAGGTGTACGATAGCTTGCTTGTCGACACGGTATTCAACCTTACCAGCTTTAGCTTCAGTAACTGCTTTAGCTACGTCAGTTGCAACTGAACCACTCTTAGGGTTTGGCATAAGACCACGTGGACCGAGTGAACGGGCGTACTTACCAAGACGTGGCATGAATTGTGGAGTTGCAATCAAAATATCGAAATCAATGATGTCTTTATCAAGTTGCGCTAGGAATGTTTCGTCACCAACAATGTCAGCGCCAGCATCTTTAGCAGCCTTGTGGTCAGCTTCAGGTGCAAATACAGCAACCTTGATAGTCTTACCAGTTCCGTGAGGAAGGCTTACTGTTGTACGAATGTTTTGGTCAGCTTGACGTGGGTCAACACCAAGTCGCACGTGGAATTCAACGGTTGCGTCGAACTTAGATGGGTTAGTTTCAGCTGCAAGTGCAATAGCTTCTGCCATTGGGTAAAGCTTACCAGCTTCAACTTTTTCAGCTACCTTACGGTAGTTTTTGCCACGACGTTCGATGAGTGGACGAGTAACAGGCTTTGGACCCTTAGCAACAGATGCTTCTTCGTCGCCATCAACTGATGTAGTATCACCAGCTTCTTTGCGAGCTTCTTTTTGTTCTTTCGCTTCAACTTCAGCGATAGCTTTTGCACTACGCTTACCAGCTTTAGCAAGTTTTGGTTCTTCAGTAACTTCTTCGGCTGCTACTTCTTCAGTAGTGACAACTTCAGTAATTTCAACTGTATCGTTTGAAGCAAGTGCAATTTGAATTGCGGCTTCAAGTTCAGCGATAGTAGCTTTAGAGCTTACTTCAAGGTTTAGTTCAGTAGCTTTTTCAAGCAGTTCGGCTTTTTTTGCCATAGGTGTTAACCCTTTCTGTGGTGCAAACGGCCCAAGATAAACTTGTGTAGCCTCCCAACATTGATTGTTATTCCATCATTATAGCACATATTCGACAGTATTACTAGAGGTCAGCAACAAACTATTGCACTCACCCCTTATTAAGCTTATGATAAATGCATATGGATAATTTGAAAGAGAAACTACAGCAAACTTCTTTTAGTGGTGAGTTGGATAACAGTGCAGAAACCAAAGAATTTTACTCACACGACGCGTCGATGTTCGAAATTGTGCCAGAGATCGTCGCATCTCCTAAAACGGCCGAAGATGTTGCGACGTTAGTTAAGTTTGTAGCAGAAAATAAGAAAGATAACCCTGAGTTATCTATCACTGCTCGAAGTGCCGGTACAGACATGTCTGGTGCCGCAATTAACGATTCTATTATCGTCGATTTCAATAAACACCTTACACAGCTCATTAATATAGACGCTACCCAGGCAACTGTTCAGCCTGGTATGTTCTTCCGCGACTTTGACGTTGAAACTATCAAGTTTGATGCAATGTTGCCTTCATACCCTGCCAGCCGCGACCTGTGTTCTGTTGGTGGAATGGTGAATAACAACTCTGGTGGTGAGAAATCACTGCAGTTCGGCAAGACTGACCAGTACGTACAAGAACTGAAATTTGTATTCGCAGATGGCATCGAGCGAGTCGTTAAGCCACTTAACAAGACACAGCTTATCGCTAAGATGGGCCAAGATGATTTCGAAGGTCGCGTCTACAAGCAACTGTTTGAAATGATTGAAGCAAACTACGACCTCATTAAAGGCGCTAAGCCGAACGTCAGCAAAGACTCTACCGGTTATCACTTGTGGAACGTTTGGGACCGTGAAACCGGCATTTTTGACCTTGCTAAGGCAATTGTCGGTGCGCAAGGTACACTTGGTTTTGTCACTGAAGCTACCTTAAGCCTCGTACCGCGACCGAAGCACTCTGGTTTGCTTGTTCTCTTCCTCCGCGATATTGATGACCTCGGTGAGTTAATTGCAACTGTTGTGAAGCACAAGCCTGCATCATTCGAAGGCTTTGATGACCAAACATTGCTCCTTGCAATGAAGTTCATGCCAAGCTTCCTGTCGTTCCTCGGCCCTGTGAAGTTCATTCACCTCCTCTTCACTCTTATTCCTGAAGGCTTCCAACTCCTTCGCGGTTTCCCGAAACTCGTTCTTATGATTGAGTTTACCGGTGAGACTGAGCACGAAGTTCGTGAAAAGGTAAAAGCCCTTCACCGCGAGTTGAAGCCATTTAAGGCTCGTTATGAAATTAACGGCTTTGAAGAAGACCCAACTGAAGGTTCAAGTGAGAAGTTCTGGATTCTCCGTCGCCGTAGCTTCCAACTGCTCCGAAGTAAGGTGAAAGACAAGCACACAGCACCTTTCATTGACGACTTCATTGTTAACCCTGAGCACCTGCCTGAGTTCTTCCCGAAGATTCGTGAAATCATCAAGAAGTACAAACTGTTCGCAACAATTGCCGGACACATGGGTGATGGTAACTTCCACATTATTCCACTGATGAAGCTGGAAGACCCTAACGACCGTGCGAAGCTTGAGCCAGCTATGCGCGAAGTAAACAACCTCGTGCTTAGTTACAAGGGTTCAATTAGTGGTGAGCACAACGACGGGTTGATTCGTGGCCCTTGGTTGAAAGACATGTATGGCGAAGAGGTTCTAAACTTGTTTAAGCAAACAAAGGATATCTTTGACCCAGAACACATCTTCAACCCTCGTAAGAAAGCGTACGCGACTTGGGAATATACGTTCTCACACATTCGTGAACACTTCTAGGTAAATAACGGATATAAAATAACCTCCTTCATCGGGAGGTTATTTTAATGCAAAAAAATAACCCGCCAGCGATGACGGATTATTTAAAGTGTCGGTTAAGACTAAGCTACGACTTCAACGCCCATTGAGCGTGCAGTACCAGCGATAACTTTTACGCGGCCATCAACATCGATTGCATTGAGGAAATCTTTCTTGATTTCAGCAATTTCTTCGAGTTGTGCACGAGTAATTGTACCAACTTTATCAGTGTGCGGCTTGGCACTACCTTTAGTGATACCAGCTTTTTCGCGAATAAGGTCATCTACAGGTTGGCCGAGGCTGTTCCATGTGAATGAACGATCTTCGTACACTTGAATGTGAACGATAACGTCTTTACCCATAAGGTCTTTAGTAGCGTCGTTGAACGGGTTGATGAATTCCATCATGTTCAAGCCCCATTGACCGAGTGTTGAACCAACAGGAGGACCTGCAGTCGCACGACCAGCTGGGATACGTAGTTTTAAATTACCAATAATTTTCTTAGCCATAAATCTCTTTCTTGTATCAAATGATACGGTTGCTTACCCTTTTCAGGCTCGCGTTGTACTAAATATTGTTGAAGCTATATTTAGTGCGTAACTTATGTATTATAACAGAATAGAGCCCATTTACGCAAGCGTGTGCCGTCTACGAGCCTACTCATTTCCCAGGTTAAAGCCTTCAAGTAGGCTTTTAAGCCGTTGTTCACTTTTCGAGTCAGAACCATCAAATATCGATTCAGTCATTCTTTCATCTTGGGCGTGAAAACGCACTCGCCGTTCTAGTTCTACGATATCATTGCCTCTATCCAAGCGCTCTTTAATTTTTTTAGCTAAAGCATCGATAAGTATACTATTTGCCTTTTTCGATTCGCCTATAAGTAAGCTATTTCTTTCAGAGGCAATAATTGCTATCTCCTCAAGGGTAGCGGTAGGCACAAACCGGTTTAGTACATGCATAAGTAACTCATCCGAAGATTGGTTTCGAAGCGTAATTTCCTTTCGTTCAGGCTGGTTTGAAAATTCACCTTCCATATTATTGATAATATACCTCTCAAAGCGTTTGTCTGCAAATAAATAAGAGCCTGCCAAGCGACAGACTCTCATTAAAAGCTTATGAGAATTAAACTTTTGTAACTTGCAGTGCGTCAAGCTCTACTGAAGTGTCACGGCCGAACATACTGACCATAACTTTAACTTTACCCTTTTGGTTGTCAATCTCAGAAATAGAACCATCGAAGCCCTTGAATGGACCGTCGGTAATGCTGACAACTTCGCCTTCTTGGAAGTCGATGAAGTGCTTTGGCTCTTCAACACCCATACGCTTCTTGATTTTACGAATTTCGTCGTCGTATACAGGAGTAGGTTGCGTACTGGTTCCTACGAAGCCGGTAACACCAGGAGTGTTACGAACGATGTACCATGTTTCGTCAGTCAGTTTCATTTCAACAAGGGCGTAGCCTTGGAAAATCTTCTTTTCAACAACTTTACGCTTGCCGTTTTTAATTTCAATTTGCTTTTCTTTTGGTACCATGACGTCAAAAATTTTGTCAGCCATGTCGACAGCGTTAATACGTTGGCGAATGCTATCAGCTACTTTTTCTTCGTAGCCACTGTATGTGTGAATGGCGTACCATTGGCGGGTTGAGTCATATCGGTTAGTTGAAGACATATTTTTCCTTATTATTACTTAATCATTAATTCAAAGATATATTTGAAGAAAGCGTCGAGGAGCAGAATGAGCACTACGAAGAATACACTAAACAGAATAACTGCGAGTGTAAGACCCCAAGTAGCTTTACGGGTTGGCCAACGAACTTGCTTCAGTTCAATCCAGGCACCCTTAAAATAACGACCAATGCCGAAAAGGGCTTTTGTGAACCAGTTTGATGGTTCTTTAGCTTCTTTGTACGGTTTAGCTGTTTTCTTTGGTAATTTCTTTGCGTTTGCAACTTTTGTAACAGCGCTTTTGTTGCTTGCTGTATCTGTCGCTTTAATGCGGGTGACGTTTTTTGGCTCTGCCACTTTTTTCTCCCAAAATAAATAGTCTGCTTCTGCAGACTGTCAAGTAAACTATACACCATCACTAGGGTACCGTCAATATGGTGTATTATAAAGACAATGTTTGAAGGCATACTATATATCTCTTACGGAGTACTCGTAATTGTGGCTATTCTGATGATACGTCAGCTTGCTTTCGCAATGAAACACTTCACCCCTCCTGTATACAATTCGAAGCTCATAAAAGAGGCTGATATGCCCAGCGTTACAGTATGTATTCCGGCTCGTAACGAAATGCACGCGCTTACTGAATGTCTGCAACGGGTCATTAACTCAGATTACGAGAAGTTAGAAATTATCGTACTAGATGACGCGTCTGCTGATAATACTTCATCACTCATTAAGTCGTTTGCAAAAGACGGCGTGCGGTTTGTTGAAGGCAAGGCATTGCCCAGTGAGTGGCTTGGCCGTAACCATGCGCTCCAAGGGCTGCTACGCGAGGCCAGCGGCTCGTACATCCTATTTATGGATGTCGACACTCGTATTTCGCCGACAGCCGTCAGCAACGTCGTACGCTATGCGCTTTCGCAAAACGCGGGCATGGTTTCGGTACTACCACGACGTGAGGATAGCTTACGGTCAAGTGTACTTTTTTCAACCTTGCGTTTCTTCTGGGAGGTTATCTTTCATAGTAAAGCCTCCCCTGCTACTGTCGGGAATGCCTGGTTAATTAATCGCGAACTTTTGCTGAGTCGCTTTAATGGTTTCGAGGCACTAAAAAGCACTGTGCAGCCTGAGTCGCAACTATCTGCTAGCCTCGCCACTACTGACGAATATCGCTTTTTAATGGGGACATCGACCTTTGGGTTCGCTTACGAAAAGAAATGGCGGTCGCAACTGGTAACGAGCACGCGCCTTATTTTCCCGTTGCTTGAAAAGAAACTTGTATTAGCCGTTGCAGCGATTCTCGATTTATTTATTCTTCTCATTCCTGCGGTTATGGTTATAGATATGGTAGTGAGCGGAGTATCTACACTCCATATCATTGGTGTAAGTATTGCTGTGCTGTATGCGGCTATTTATGGCTTTTACCTAAAGCGCGTATGGAACATGGGCAGTATTTTAGGTGCACTACTATTGCCTGTTCTTTTGTTACAAGAAATCATCCTGGTAATAGCAAGTGTGTATCAATATACGCGTCGTACAGTACGCTGGAAGGGCCGCGACGTTCTAAGCCGTCGGTAGTTCGAAACTGAATGCTGAACCGTGGTTCAGGCGGCTCTTTAGCTCTACAGTTGTGTGCAGCTTGTGCGCAAGCTTCGTTGATACGTATAAGCCAAGGCCGGTGCCGTTTGTCTCGCGGATACGGTAGTCTTCGCTACGGTAAAACTTGCCGAATACTTTCGCCTGGTCGCCACGGCTAATACCAATGCCGGTATCTTGAATAGTGAAGCGAACGACGCCTTTGGTGCTTTTAGCTTGTAGCGTAACGCCACCTTCTTTGGTGTATTTGAGGGCGTTAGTGATAAGGTTTTGTAGCAATTCTTCAAGGTAAAGTCGGCTGACATTTACAGTACCGAGCTTTGTGCCAAGGTCGATATCAAGACGGAGCTTGCGTGTTTCTGCTTCTTTTTGGTATTTATGATGTAGGCTGTGCAGCAGTTCGGTAACATTAATTTCTTCTGTACCATCAGCCACACCGCGTTCAGCGCGAGATAACGTGCTGAGGTCGTTCACCATCTTTGCAAGATACAGCACTTGGTCGTGGGCGGTCTCAACAGTTTTAGCAAGGGTCTTAGGGTCAGGCGTTTGTGAGCGTTCAATCAATACGCCGAGGTTTGATAGCGTGCCTTCGACAATTGTGATTGGTGTTCGCAGTTCGTGGCTGACAACACCAATAAATTCATCACGTTCCTCTTCGAGGCTTTTTTGCTTTGTAACGTCACGAAGGATGATTATATAACCACCGTTCTCATCAGCTTTTTTGAACGGTGTGTAAGAGCTTCGAATAGGTGCGAAGGTAATTTCTAAACGAATTGATTCGCCATCAACGTAGGTGTGGTTAAGGTCATCACGACGGGTGGCCTTTTTTGTTTGCTTCAAGATATCGACAAGGTTCGTAGGGTTGTTTTCAACGTCAGTTAAATTAAGCAGTTCGGAAATGTTTTTACCCTTAACGCTATCATTTGTATCAAGAAGGTCAAGCGATGCGGCATTGTACATAAGTACAGTTCCTTTGTCGTCGGTGCTGAATGTTGCATCAGTCAGGTTGTTGATGATGGTAAGAATGCGGTCATACTGCAAGCGTTCACGGGCACGGCTGTGAATAAGGGTTTGGCGACGGGTTTCTTGTACGGAAATAAGTGTCACGGTAGCAATACCTAAGAATACGATTCCGGCAATACTGAGGAACATTTCTTGTTGAACGGATGGATATAAAGGAAAACGAATCAGTGCATCTAAAGTGCCTACGATAATAATTGAAGCAATACTGAGGACTAACGCAAAACGGCCGAAGTACAAGTTAGTAGCGATAAACAGAAGTACGAATAGGTTTGCAAAAGGTTGTGCGAAACCGGTAACGAGAACGAGTGTTACTAGTCCGATAATGTGATACACAACTATGCGGCACGCACGGTCAAAACGTGATTTTGCAGGGACGAAGAAGTAATAAATACTCACAGCCATCCAAGTCAGTGCCACTGCGATGGCAATTTCAGGGCCAGCGTAGTAAATATCTGGAATCATGTTAAACACAACGAGGTAGCTATAAAATGCCAGAACCAAAGACGAAAGAAGGCCAACGTAGCGCATAGCTCTGTCGGAGGCTTTAGTGTATCGCGGGTGACCCTCATCCATATTGGTTATGATTATAGACCCTCGATGTGTATTTGTATATCGTAGTTTATATTGTTGGCGCTTCGGCCTTAAGAAGCTTGCGGTGGAGGCTATATTTTGGGTCGCCCTGCCCAACAAGCTTCCAAAAATCTTGGCTGTGGTTCATTTGAACTGTGTGTGAAAGCTCATGGACGAGTACATAATCAATAAGTTCAAATGGGAGCTTCATAAGAGCGATGTTTAAACTAATTGTTCCGTTGCTACTGCAGCTTCCCCATCGTCCGCTGGCGTGTGAAAAACGTATCCGTTCGTACGAGAAGCCAAGTTGGTTTGCTAAGTAAGCAAGACGTTTTGGTAAATAGCTCTTAGCTTCAACGCGCAGAGCGGCAATAATACTGTCTCTTACGGCTCGGTTTACCTGTGGGTCGCTCAGCGTGAGGTTTGCCGGTAAATCAATAAGTATGTGTTGGCCCTTAACCTTCGTAGAGAACTTGGCGGCTTGGCGAACGATAATAGTGTGGCTCTTCCCTATTTGCTGGCCATCTTTAAATTCAACCTTAGGTTGCGATTGCTGTAGTAGTTCATGTAGTTCTTCTCGAGAGTTTTTTAATAGCCGCTTCAGTAAAAAGATTGGTGCGTACATCGGCATTGATGCCCGCAAGGTGCCATCGGGCGCAACCCGTAAACGAACTTGCGTGGCTTTCGCGCTTCGACGTACTGTGATTTTTCCAAACTCAGCATCTTCGATGATTGGCATGAGTTACCTTACTACTATATTACCAGGTTGGCGTGTGCTGGGCGGGGTGATAGGTTCTTCAGGGCGACTGCCGGCAAGTTGCTTTAAAACTGCCTTAAGTTGTGTTGCATAAGTGTGTCGACCGCTTAAAACGGTTGGCTTTTCTTGTTCACTTGGTGCATGAAACTTTCTGAAGGCAGTGTCGAACTCGGCTTCGCTTAAACCTGAACCGGTTGGCAATGGGCGCATTGCGCGGCGTTTCGCTTCGCCTGGCTCAGTTTGTACCCAAACGGTCAATGAGCGGTATCCGGCCTTTGCGAAGGTCGCAATAAGGTTAGTACGCTTTGTTTTTGTAAGGTTGGCCGCTTCGATAATAAAAGTACGGTTCGCTTTAAGAATTTCGTGCAACATAGCGTTTATTACCGCTTCGGTTTGCGCGGTGTTTAAACCAGCCTCGTAAGCAATTTTAGATTCGTTAATAATTGGCGCCTTAAAGGTGTCAGCAAAGTGTTCAGCAAACGTACTTTTTCCAGAACCAGGGATGCCAATCATAATAATGGCGTGCGGACTCGCAGGGGTAATCGGCTTCATATATGACAGTATAACAAATAAAGGGTCTGGTTGTCAGGCCAAATGTTAATTTCCGTAAAGTGTTGTGTCAGAGAGCGAAGAATCGTCGTAAACCGTGTCGTCAATTGCGTTGGTTTCGGTTTGTAATAAGTTGGCGCTATTAGTAACGCTGGCTTCGGTGTCGGTAGTTGTAGGTTGTGTTGTTCCGCCCGGCTGGTCGCCTGTAGTATTAGTTGCTTCAACTGGTGTACTCGTTTGCGATGATTGCCATACGAAGTAGCTTGCAACTCCCCCACCAATAAGTACGATAGCGGCGATAAGAATGATTATAAGTTTCTTTGAAGATTTCTTTTTCTTCTGTTCAGCAAATGGGTCAGCATTTGTTTGGACTGGCGCTTCGCTCAGTGCAGAACCAAACCCAGTAGAACTTACGGTCGCTGAAGTTGGGTCATCTGGGAATGCCTTAAATGGTGTATCGCTACTGGAAAGCTGCTCTTTTTGAATAACTTCTTTTGGAATCTCCACTACAACAGGTGCAGGCGGTGGCGTGGGCTGTGAAACAGGAAGTGGTGTTGGTGCCGGTACGTCTGAAAGTGTTGGCACGGCGTGTGCTTCTTCTAGTATCTTGGCGGTACTTTCTTCGGCTTCGAGTACACCAATAGCTTCAAGGGCAGCTAAATCGGCTTCAGGTGATGACTCTTCAGGTACGTACGATGCTGGATCGACTTTAGGGTTCATTATATGTTCTCCTTCGCAGTGTCGGTACTTGCCTTCAACCAGCTTGCGTAATCACGAAGTGCGGGCACAGCAGATTGCGTGACGGTTGTTTTGACAGTAAGAGCACTACTTCGAACGCTGGTAAGTTCAGTACGGGCTGACGCAAGTAGGTCGGTGAATTGCCCCGCTTCTTCTCCGCACACGGATGATTGCACTTTTTCAAGTGTCGTTGAATACGTTTTCGAAACAGTTGCGTAGTTATTAATAGCGATTGTGACGTTGTCTCGCGCTGTGGTAAGGGTAGCAATATCAGTATATTCAGCGGCAGTAGCAGAAGACACAAGTGTATCGATGCTGTCTTTTATTGCTGCATATTTCTTCACGTGATCAGTTTGTGTCGCGGTTACAGCGGTAGCGTGGGTGGCAATTTTTGCTTTTGCCATAGTGCAGCCCTCTTCGCTGACTGGTTCTTCAGTAGTAGATTGTGCGTACGATGACACCGGGAGAAGCGCTACGACAAGAGCGAGACCAAGTACAAGCATACTGGTTTTTTTCATTTTCATCACCAACAGAACTCCTTAGTGCTTACGTTTTTATTAGTATAGCACTCGAAGGTTTTGTTTGGCAAAAGCTAACCGCGTTTTGCTTTTTTCTCGAGAAGTTGGTCATGCATTGCTTTAAATTGTGCTTGCATAACATCAAGTTCGGTATCAGTTAGGTCTTCGATGTCGACAAATTCTGTGCGGGCACCACGGCTACCTTTGATAAGTTCGTTAAGCTTAATTTGCATAGCACGAGCATCACGGTTTTGAGTGTTTTGAATCGCGAATACCATTAAGAATGTGACAATTGTCGTTGTAGTGTTGATTACCAACTGCCATGTGTCGGAAAAGTTAAAGAATGGCCCAGAAGAAATCCAGACGATAATAAGAAGAATGGCTAATAGAAACGCTACTGGTGACCCGAGCTTTGCTGAAACTATCATTGAGACACGGTGAAAAGAATCTTTTGATGGTTTGACGACAGGTTCAGTGACATCTGGGACAATATGACGAACAATTTTTACATGTGGGTGGCGCGGTGATAATCTTTCGGTTTCTATATTCATGGCAGTAGTATAGCATTTATGCTATGTTGCGTGAAATTTAATAAAGCACCCATTTCTGAGTGCTTTGGTACCCCGCGAGTGGGTCGCTCACCTTTCGGGAGCGACCCACTGCACGTGGTTAAGGGCTTTTGAGGTCAATACCACGCTCGAGCATGAAGTCGAACGGATTAATCTTTTTACCCTCTACGGTTATTTCAAAATGCAAGTGGTTGCCAGTAGACCCGCCGGTAGTACCGACGTATCCAATAACTTCACCTACATCAACCCGATCGCCCTTCGTCATGGTTGGCACGAAACCTACCATGTGGCCATAGCCTGTAGTGATGTCTTCGTCGTGAAGGATACGAACGTAATTCCCTAAGGAACCGTTCCAACCGATGAAGTCAACAACGCCTGCATGAGCGGCGTAAATAGGTGTACCGCTGCCGGTAGCCATATCTACACCCCAGTGCATACGAGGCCTGGGTTCGTACGAGAGCTGACGCATGCCGTAGCCTGCGCTAATCGAGTAGCCGGGACCAAGTGGCGATTGCCAAGTGGTACTTTGTTGACAGCTTGAACTTCCGCCCTGACCGATGGTCATTTCGTATAGTTCGGCCGCCGTTCGATCCCATTTCCACCGACTTGTATAAGCCGACTTGCTAGGAATTTGAATTTCCATTGCGACATCAATCAGCGGAAGCGTTTCGGCGTTAGCTATTGTGTCGTATCGATCCAAGAACTTGTTCGTTGCGGTGTAGGGGTCGCGCACTTCTTCATACGTTCCCCAGTTTTGAGACGGACGTTGCTGCAAAAAGCCAGCGCTGTCACGGTCTCCACCGGTTAGGTTAACAAGGTTGCTTTCCTGGATACCGGTCGCAATCACCGTGATAACCGCGTGGGACGAAGCGGGTGTTGGCCGTTCCGCCCCTGCGCGGTAGATTTCACTAATGAGTGCGAACTTGGCGTTCCGTTCTTGCTCTGTGAAGTCGGCGAGGTAGTCTTGCGCGGATTCGCCGGCAAGCTCGGTCAACTTAACGTTGCTTGCTGTGTCACAGGCTGACGTACTAACGCCACTTACTGCAACTGCGAATACTAGCGGAATTCCAAATACGAGCGATAAGCCGCCCATAGCAAGAACCCCAAGGCCTAAGCCTCTAGATCTACTCATTTCTCACCTCTTCTCGAGTTTAGCCGTACACGGATTGGTCTAGTCCAACGTTGATGACACCTTTCTTGCCGATACGCTCCGTCCACTCTGCCATTTCTGACAAAGGCGTCGGATTGTTCATCTGCTGACTCGCTTCGGTTGTGTTAATCAACGGAATCTCGCTTGGGAGCAAGAAGTGGTTGTACCGAAGGGGCATTTTTCCGGGGACATACAGGATTGCCTGTCCCTTGTTGAGCTTCGGAAGAAGCTCAACGTATTCGTCAGGTAGCCCACGCTGGCTGTACTTTTCCAAGTACTTGCTGTTGTCGGGCTGCTTGAAGATGACGTAAGCACCAACACCGAATTCAATTTCATCGGCGTACTTGCGGTGCTCGCTTCCTTCGTCTCCAGCTTGTGTGCCTTGAATGTGGTACTGCTGAGCCTCGAACAGTGCAGTCGGATACGACCGCAGCTTGTTGACTTTCTGTGCTTTGAACCGCGCATGGAATACGCTGTTCATCGCTTCACCTTCTTCGTCGCTAAAACTGGCGTGAGGGATGATTTTGGTCAAATCGAGGCCATCTTTGAGGTCTTCTTTTTTGTAGCTCAGCGCGTTTGCTTCGGCTTTCATCAAGGCGGACTCGATGATTTCCGCAGCTCCTTCTGGTAGGTTGTACCAGTCGAGGCCAACGCTGGCGTCACAGAGGACATCGTAAAGGTCGTCGGTGCCCCTAAAGACACCATTAAAACCTCGTGTGAACTCCAAGAAGATATCTGCGGCCCGCTTCGCCGAATGAAGGTGGCGCGACTCGAATGAACTTACGGTGTCTTCTTCGGGTCGGTTGTCACCAATATCGGTTGGTGCGAGCTCCAGCTCGTTGATTGTTTTCGGGAATGCTTCCGTCTCCTTTTCGAGGACTTTGTGCATAAGTTGGCTGTCGTTCCTGTAGAACTTTTCAAAGTCCACCAGGGTGAGGCCGCGGAGTATTTCTTCCAGAATGACAGGGTGCGGGTTACGCGTACTGTCTTGGAACATTTTGTGCACACCAGCCAGGATTGAAATCCTTTCCGATGTGGTCAGATCGTCGTTTGTCAGATGCCGTGCCAAGTAAATGGCGAAGAGGGCAATCTCACCTTCAGACTTAAAAAGACCGAAGATGTTGATGCCATTTCCACCTGCAAGGTCATGGGCAGTGGTTCCGAGCAGATTCAAAATCGGCTCGTATTCTGCTAGACCCGCATTCGGCTTTCGGCTACTCACACGAGTACGGAACGTCTCAAGATTTTTGTTGACGTCACGTGCTTGAAAAAGGGGCAAACGAACGATGAGCGACTTGAGCTGCGTGCTCTTACCCTCACCTTTCATCCCTTCAAATCGAATGTAGTGAGCATCTGCGTTGAGGCTGTACGGCCAAATCTTGACGAGCTTTCCAGTTACTTGCTCGAAGCCAAGAACGGCTCCTTTTCTCTGTAGCTCTTCCGGAATAATACCCGGTTGCCACATCGCTGCTGCTTCCGTGGTTGCACGGAAAGAACGACCGCTCATGTGCGGCTCCTCTCGGGTTGTGAATGGATTTAAGGAACAAGGCATCATAATAACGCCTCTGAGATTTCATGCTGAGCATAAGATTTCAGAAAAGTTATTTAGGGTGGGGCGCGTGATGCGCCCCACCCCATTTGTGTTAATTCGTCTGATTACTTCTACGGGATGTGCGTGATTGCCGACAGCACTTCATTGAACTGCCTGAAGCGACCCGTCACTTGCACGGGGCCTAGACCTTTCTCTTTCAGCTGGTCGATGGTTGCTAGTACCTGGAGATCCAGGTTGTCGCGTCCATTTTCGTCGTCGGCAGCAAGAATTGCCACGGAGGGTTTGAAGTCAATTGTGTAACTGGCTCGTAACCTCCGCTCTTCTGCTTCACGCTCTGTTTCCATCTCCTCTTGGGCGACTCCTCGTTTCTGCCTTCCGGTCATAGTACGAGCAGCATCCGTAAGGGTGTTGGTTGTCTCCTTGGTGAACGACTGTACGGAGCCCTTTTTAGTCTTCCCGGTAACATTCACCGAAAAGAAGGGCGCCGGCAGGTTGAATACGGAGCTGTATTCCCTGACGTAGTTGACGGGCGGTTGGTCGAGTGGGAATTCGGTAATCCGAACTACCGAACCCGACGTTCCGTCCATCGTCAGAGAATCTTGGTTGGCAATGATGTGCTCGTTCGGTGCGTGGAGGATTTTTACCTTCTCCTCGTCCGTCAAAAGCTCATCTTGTTCGCTTCCCTCTTCACCAGCAGCAAGCTGCTGGTTTATCAGCCCACAGTACTCGTAGTAGTGCGCGATGTCTCGGCATTTTCTGAGGTACTCCTCCGCTTGGTCACCGTCGTACATTTCGATGCCCTGGGCAACGGTGCGAAGAAGCGTCGTCAAAGTTTCCTTGATGCGAATCAAGCTTTGTCGACGAACCTGGTGACTATAGAACTCTCCGCTACGAAGAATCTTACGGAACACGCGGTTGTTCTGCATTGTGATGACGTACACCATGGTGACGGAACTCGCATCGAGTGCCATCATTTCCATCTCATTGGCGATTTGCCGCAAAGCTACTTCCCGCTTATCTTTCGCGGTGTAATCTTCGACAGGCTTGTCGTTCATGAGCGCCTCGGGCAGCATGACATTAATGTCACCCATTTCCGAGAGGATGTAGCGTACGGCAAGCGGGTTTTCAGGCCGAATGTCGTAGCCGAACGTCACTTGCAGGCCGCGAAGGCCTGTACTTGCTGAGGCGCGTCGAAGTATCTCGGCAATTTGAGCGTTGTGCCCGTACTGACCCAAAAGGCTCAGTGTACTTGCGGCACTACCCGTCATACCGAAGACCATCGAGTAGGTTTGCTTCGACGTGTCATAAATGAGACCCATCTTACCAAACTCGTGCACTTCATACGGAAATTTCTCTTTTTGACCGTTTTTCCAAATAACTCCCTTTTTATACATCTGGTATAGCTCCCTGAAAGGAGCTATAAAAACGAGGTAGTACAGGCGTTCTTCCTTGCTAGGGACGACTGGCCACATCGTGATTATCCAAAGGACAAAACCGATGAGCCAGGCGAACGCTCCGAAGTCCTGCCAGAGTGCGTTAAACACAATAGACAGGACAATCAGAATGACTGACCATACGTAGTCTGAAGCTTCATCCATGGGGAAGAAGTTGACCCGCATACGCGTGGGATGGGAAACGAAATAGTTCCCCGTCTCGGCGTCTTTAGCCATGTTAACTCCTTGTCCATTCCTTCGCTCGTGGCATCGGCTTGTTACCTACCGACCTGATGAGCGAATTGAGAAGCGGAGCGCCAATCGAAACTGCCTTGGCGACGGGATGAGGTATAGCTGCGACAGCCGGAGCGACTTTAGCCGCCACACCAGTAACTGGTGCGATGGCTTTCGCTGCTGGCTGCACAACTCGTGCTGCAGCCTCGGTAATCCGATTGGTGATTTGTGCGACTTTCGCACTCTTCCACTTGTCTACCTGATCCATGCCGCTGTTAACGGCTTTGACACGCATCTGGTCAAACCGATGCGTGATGGTCGAACGCTGTGCGCCGGCAAGATGTGAATCAAACCGGTCTTTGTTCTCGTTGACCGAGCGAATCCTGTTGTCGACACGCGCCACTACCCTTCCAACCACCCGGTCTACTCGACTGTAGGCGGCAAGGAAAAGTATTGGCTGTGCGGCGAGGCCCGCAAGTGCAGCGAGGAACAGCAACATCGTCGTCCAAACTCCACCGGTTGCTTCTCCAGCAATGCTACCAGCCAGAAGCTGGGCAAGCTGTGTAAAGAGCAGAGCAACGGGAAGTCCAATGATGGCGCTCACGATAAACAAACTAATGATTACCGAGAAGACCTTCCTTGTGCGATCACCCAAACCGTACATTGCAAAGACGATGAGTCCAAGCACGATCAAGGCGACGTTAAGAAGCTCGTAGCCAACCATCAGGAACAGGAACTGGCTCCCTGCCCATGCGAGCAGGAACGTCAGGAAAACTGTGATCAACACCTGCTGCACCGGAAAAATGGGCAACGTAATGTTGGCCATCGGACCCGAGATTATCGAGTCGTCCGTCGCAGGGGGTATCTGAATCAGAAGAACGAGTTGCTTCAGGAGGTCGCCCAAGTGCTGGGCTTCATCGGCGACAACGAACCACATAGGGATCACTGCACCAATTATTACTACCTGAAGCGTTGCGATTGCGCCGTTTTTTCGCATCCGGCGGATGAAGAGTGAAAAAACAATCACTCCGATGAACACGTAAAGTGTGACCTTATAAGCCACGCCCGCAGTGTTACTGAACACGTATTGCACAATGTCCAGCCCGTTGAAGCTGATTGACGCTGCCAACAGCATCTGGATGAAATCCCACACCCACTGAACGAATTCATTCAAGGATTTAGAAAAATCAAACAATCCAAGCATGGCTAACCCTTTCAAATAGAGGGGCCAGCCGGGCAGCAATGAAGCTGCCCGGCTGGTTAATTCAGCAGGGGCCCGCGCTCAGCGAACCACCCAGACCGATGAACGACGGCAGCAGGAAGCCGACGGCGCACACCGTGATGAGTGCGATGAACGCACCCTTCTGCATGTTCTTCTTGAACACGAGAGTGAGGGCGGCGCCGACGACGAACACGATGACGATATACACCCAGTACTCCTGGATGAAGCCGATTCCGTTGCCGAAGATGTTGTTGACCTGGGTCTCGGCACCGCTTGCGCGGAACTTGTTGACCCAGTCGCACTTCGCCGGAACGACGTCGGACGTGAACGATGGTGCCTTTAGCAGCCCATTTGAGATGCCTGTAAACAGGGTGTTCATGATGCTCCTTAGGATGTGTGTGCTGATTCGAAATGTTCGGACTGGTCGTACGACGGCGCCACAAAGAGCGGCTCGGCAGGAATTTCGTTCCATGACGATTCGATAGGGCGTCGTTCTTTGTTGAGCTGAATTGCCAACTCGGTGACCGCACGGTCAAGGTCGGACGCAGCGTAGCGCATGCGCGCGTCGAGTGCGTCGATCTTGATCTTGTTGATCTTGTCGAAGTTTCCGTTTCCCTTAATGTACTGGGAGTACGGAAGCAGGACAATCTGGTCGAGCGTTGCGTTGTAACGCTGCGCGAACAGATATCGAGTGCGGAGGTTGAACTCCTTACGCTTCACATTGCTGATAGCAATGATGACGTGCGGAGCCACCTTACCTTCGCTGTCGCGAAGTCCAAATGGAACGTAGTCCAATGTTGCACTGACGGACTGGAGTTCCTTAGCGCTTGATGCGATTCCTGGAACGACGACAATGTCTGCCGTCTGGACGATCATGTGTGTCTGCTCGTCTTCGGCGGTGCCAGGCTGCGTGTCGCAAATGAGCGAGTGGCAGCAAGGCTGTAGCCGATCCAGGATGAGCTTGGTCGACTTGGCATCGATAGGCGCACCACGTTTTGCGTGGATTGCCATGACACCGGAGTCGTACTCGATTGCAGCGCTGTGGGTCAGCTCATTGTAGGTCGGAATCCAACCGAGGTTCAGTCTGCCCAGCAAGCTTTCGCCTGTCAGCCATTCTTCGTCCTGGTTGAGGTCGTACCACATGAACACGTTCGGGTCGCTGGTGTCACCATCGTAAACGATGACACCAAGGTCGGTTGAAATCCTTCGTTGGGCACCCAGTAGTGTCGATGTCGTGGTTTTACCCACTCCTCCACTGGCTGCTGGCATGCATATCACTGCGCTCGAGTCCGAGCGAGTGTTACGCACAAAAGCGTTGTTCGCGGTTGCTCCGATTCGGAAATCGATGAAGTTCGGGACGGAAACCGTCTCGGGGTTTTTCTTTACTGCCGGAAGTGCGAACACCATCCGAGAGTACAGATACCACTTCACCCACAGACCGGAGTGCTTTGACTTGGGCTCGCTTCTTTGCAGCCAAACGGGAAGAGCAAGTCTCCAGTCTGGCTTTGCCGGCTTGTTCGATGCCACCTTGTGCGGCTTCGGCTTCACCACTTTTTCTTGATTCGGATTGGCAGCGCGTTCCTGGCGTCTCGTCAAATAGCTGGGTGGTTTACCCGACTTTTCGTTGATGCGCACAGTAGGCCTGCCCGATGAGTTACTCATGGTTCTCCCTAGATGTAGGTAGTTATATCAGACAAGATATAAGAGACAAATCGTAAGTTGTAATCAGACAAATTGTCAATGTACTGCTTATCTGACAGCTCAAGCCCTGGTAGGGCGAACGACAGACCCGGATCATTGCCCGGTTCCAAATTTGGTGCATAACATCAAGCCTGAAATCGAGTAATCATTCATCTATAAACACTAAATTATTTTGGTTATATCCTACCATTTTTTAAGACATTTTGCAATGTAAACCCTTACAGACAAATGCCCAATAATACAATAAATCTTATATAATTTTTGAGATTTTCCTGGCGTGGTTTTTACACCACGCCAGGAGCAATCTACCTCCGGTTGAATAGGGACTTTTTCGTGCGCGTGGCATGAGGACTGACGATGGAGACTACGTAATCACCATCCTTTACATTCTTGATGATTTGAATCTTTTCGTCCTTTTGGGAGGCTGTATCCATTTCCAGGACCCAGCTGTTCCATCCAGGAAGAAAGTTCCAGAACGATTCGTAGTAATTCGTGACGCTGATTTCTGCTACTTTAAAAGCAGATTTCGAGCCGACAAGTCCAAGCCACAGAATTCGCGGCTCGGCAGGGTCAAACACCTCCTTGTCGACGTACAGAGTGCTAAAAAGTGCCAGAGCACCCTGCCTTAATACAAGCCAACCGCAGACAATCATCAGTACAACCCCTACGGTCAATGCATTTGCGGTCTGGGGTGAATCGGCCTTTATCAACGCTTGTTGAACCAGGAACGAGACGATGGCAATGAGGATAAACCCCAGAATCGGCGGCGCAACTAAAGGGATAGCCCTTGTGAAGAAATACCGCTGATGATACGGTTCGATTACCACGGGCGCCGGCTGGTTAGCCAGTGCTTCTGCGGCGAGTTTGTCTTCGCGCTCGATTCTCTTGTCTTCAATAATCTGCGCCGCTTGCGCATACGCAGCCGCATGAATATCGATCATGCGCTGTTCTTCCTCTGAAAAGCCCGACACAGACTCGGGCTCTGTTTCTGGCGTCTCCGATGATTCGGCGGCTTCCTGAGTAATTTCCTCAAGTCTTTGGTAGTCGGTTGGGTCTTTATCGCTATCAAGCGAATTGTCCATTGCTGAACTCCATTCTACGAAGGTAGGTTGTTAATGTGGCGGTGCCACGACGAACCTACATATGAAGTGTAAGTTTAAACATTGTTATACTCTTTTTTTGCTTTTTTTGCAAGTTTTGTAATTTTATAATGAAATCATCCTAAGTCACGTAAACCTCCTAACTGGATTCACATGTTAAAAAAGGCTATACTAACACTAGTGAAACATGTCAAACGCAGTCCCGGCTTCCCTCTTCTCCCTAATCCGGCTTTATATTGTTTGGTTGGTGAAAAGCGAAAGCGTAAGTACCCTACCCAGCTTGAGGCTGAGTTATCTTCGCCTGCAAAAGAATTGCAGCAATATGTATGTGAGTATTGTGGCTTTTGGCACAATGGCAAAAGCAGTCGTAAGCAAGTTTAGGTGTTCTTTTGGGCGCGGATTGCGCGTTTGAATTTCTTTTCGGCCATAGGGTCGGCGTAGCGAGCGATAGGTTCATATACGAATACGCGGTTCATCTTGTTGCGGACGGTCGAATCAACCTCTTTAATAGCGTTTACAAAGAAATTTTCAATCAGCCATTCACGGCCTGGTGCTGTCTCGCCAGTAATGGTGATTCGGTACAGTGAGTTACCCCATTCTTCAGGCTTCCCAATTTTCAGCGGTGTCGCTAACATCATTGCACCAATAGGCACTGCCTTAGCGAGCTCTTTAAGGGCCTTAAGGCCTTTGTCTTTGTCTCGTACGAACACGTCAACAGCAATAGTGCGAAGGCCGCGAGGTGTAACATGGGCTGCTTGAATTTGTTGGTTATGTATCCATACAATTTCGCCGCTTAAACTTCGCAAACGAGTTGAACGTAATGTTAAGCGTTCAACGACACCTGAAACATTAATAAATGGTTCAATTTTTACAAAATCGCCCACGTTGAACCACTGTTCGATAATCATAATAGAACCGGCGGTAATGTCTCGCAAGATAGTACCAAGGGTTTGGCCGGCGAACACAATAAAGAAGGCACTCGCACCGATTGCAGCAGCGCCACTACTTGCAACAGGGCTAATCATGCGCCAAACGACGTAGGCAACAACAGCAACAACGGTTCCCCGGATAACAGCTACAGCGACACTTAAGTACGTTTCTATTTGTCGCAAGCGGATGAAGCGCTCTTCGTTCGATTCTTTATCAGAACGCACTGAAACTGCTTGGGCAATTTTAATAATGGCATCGGCTAAGAATTTACTTAAGATGTACGATACTATAATTGCTGCTACCAAAATGAGAACCGAGCGGTACGCGTTCGGTTCGGAGAAGAATTCAGTTACTTCTTTGAAAAGTGGGTCGATATTCATTACAGCGAGTGTCCAATCAAAAGCCCAATACCGTAAGTAATCGCCATTGCGAGAGCGCCACCGATAAGGACTCTCATAGCTGCTTTACGCTTTTTGCCACCACCCAAGTAGGCACCAACACCACCTGAAATAGTGAGGGCAACAAGTGAAAAGCCGACAATCATATATACGCCATCTTCAGTATTAGATAACAACGCAGCAACAATTGGCACTATTGCCCCAATAGAAAAGGCTGTTGTTGAAGCTAAAGCAGCTTGGGTCGGGTTTGCAAGTATGTCTTGGTTAATATCAAGCTCGTCTCTGGCATGCGCACCTACGGCATCATGGGCATGTAATTGGGTTGCCACTTGAATTGCCAAGTTCTTTTCAACACCGCGTTTTTCGTAAATCATCGCGAGTTCAGCAAGTTCTTCGTCAGGATTTGAGGCTATTGATTGACGTTCGATTTCAATATCAGCTTTTTCGGAATCTTTTTGTGAACTCACTGACACATACTCGCCTACACCCATAGATATTGCCCCTGCAACGAGGCCGGCAACACCAGCAGTAAGAATAGCTTCTTTACTCGCCGATGCACCTAAAACACCAAGCATAAGGCTTGATGTTGAGACAATGCCATCATTGACGCCAAGTACCGCGGCTCGAAGCCATGGTGCGCGTTGTGATTTATGTTGGGCTTGGTGTGGGCTTTTGTATGTTTGTTCCATCTTATTCAATGATAACAAAATTATCGATCATCTGCTTAAGGGTTTGCGCATTTACGTGTGCACCAAATACCGCACCACCCGGTTGCAGTTTACGACCTTCGGAAAGGTTACCGATAATTAGAGGGTCAAAGCCAAAGCTATCGACTACTTGGGCAACCGAATTCACATCTTGTGGGTCATCACCAGCTATCGCAACACCTTTTCGGTCAGGTGCACCGAATGGTCGTGTTTCATTGTGTAGGTCGTGGTAGCCAATGTGGTTAAAGGCTTTCACGATACGCGCTCCAGAAAGGAATTTTTGAACAACTTCACTAGAAGAGATATCTGAATCGGTCAGGTCAGGGCGGTCACCGTCAATTTCCCACCAATAGTTCATTGAATCTATAACTAACTTACCATTAAGTTCTTCGCGAGGCAGTTCCTTGTAGCGACCTAAAGGTATAGCTAATATAATTAAATCGGCCTGCTCGGCTACTTCGGCACTTGTTAATGCTTCAGCGCCCGGCACTAACACTGAGACAGTGAGAGCGATTTTCGAAGGGTCACCCGAACCAGCAATCAATACTTCGTAGCCAGCTTTTATCGCCAGTTGGGCAAGTACAATACTCACCTTGCCAGCGCCGATAATCCCAATTGTTCTTACAGGGTCGTTCATATTATTTCTCTGCTAAGATTTCGCGAACTCGAGGAATTACTTTTTCGCCATAGAGTTGGATGTGCTTTAAACGGGCGCTTGCTGGCATTGGGCCACCGCCGTATACAAGGTCGAATCGTTCAACCTTCAACGTTTTGATGGCCTTAGCAATTTTCTGTGCAACGGTTTCAACTGAACCGATATACAATGAGCCGTGTTCAACTTCGTCAATAAAGTGGTCGCGTTTCATAGGTGTCCAGCCGCGGGTTTTACCAATGCGGTCAAAGTTAGCTTTATGTGCAGGCCACGCAATATCGCGCGCTTCTTTGTCGGTATCGGCAATAAAGCCTGGTGAGTGCATGCCGACCGGGTGAGCCTCTGTGCCGAATTCTTTCGCAGCTCGTTTATATAAATCAATATATGGAACAAAGCGGTCAGGCGAACCGCCAATAATAGCCAACATCAATGGAAAGCCGTAGTGAGCTGCGCGGACAACAGATTGCGGTGAACCACCAACACCAACCATGGTTTGTAAGTGGCCAGATTCAGTTTTAGGATACACGTCGGCATTATCGAGTGGCGCACGCATCGTGCCTTCCCAGGTGACAGGCTCTTCTTTTAAAAGCTTTGAAAAGAGTTCAATCTTTTCTTCGAAGAGTGTCTCATAATCAGTCATTTCGTAGCCGAATAGTGGGAATGATTCAGTAAATGAACCGCGGCCAAGAATAACTTGCGCACGACCATTTGAGAGTGCATCTAAGGTAGAGAAACGCTCAAACACGCGCACTGGGTCATCGGAACTTAAAACAGTAACACCCGAGGCGAGCTTAATATTTTTGGTTACAGTCGCAATACCGGCAAGTACGGTTTCAGGGCTGGAAATTGAGAAGTCTGGACGGTGGTGTTCGCCAAGCGCAATAACATCAATACCAAGCTTATCGGCAAGCACCGCTTCTTTTACAACTTGGCGAATTGCTTCGGCGTGTGTAAAGAGTTTGCCGTCTTCGTCTACGGGGATGTCACCAAATGAATCAAGGCCAAATTGAATTTTTGCTATTTCTTTATCAGTCATACGTTACTTCTTTATTTAAGATTTATTAATTACTATATTAAGTATAGCAAAAGATGCACTAATTGTGAAGGGCTTCAACGGGGAGGCCGTCTACAAACTCTTTCATGCGTGCCTTTAAGCGTTCAACTCGCTGTTCAATACTTAAATCCTCGCGTAATTGTGCCCGCGAAGTATGCGATTCCGGTGTTTTGTTACGTACATGCATACTGCACTTCAGGTCTTCACAACAGAGGTAGCTGACATTCGAAGTTCTATCTTTCGCAAAGCTAATACTGCCCGATTTATTACCATACTGCCATGTTTGGCAGAAGTCACAAATAACCGACTGCGAGCGACCCGTTGAAGAGCTGGTTATTCCCGACTTTAGTTCATATGGCAACACATACATGTCTTCATCTAACGCTACGAGCAACACACCCCTATTGCTATTTCGGTCAGTTATCGCCAGTAGTTCCCTCTCGTGCCATTCTTCATCGGACAGTTTTTCTGTACTTTGAATAAACCTCAGTTCACTCTTAAGGCGAGGTTTGATGCCAGCTTCGGTAATAAGCTCGTTAAAAGTTTCGAGAGTCAGTTTTTTCATAATTATTGTTTCACAAATATTGCGCGATTATTAAAATATTCAAAGAATCGTTCGATTGGTTCTGCATGGAGTGTTGAGCCTGGTTTATGTTCAGGATCCATGATGACAAATATTTCACCGTCATCTGTAAATTCCCTACCGACAATGACCACTTGGTGGTCACGGGTGTTTCCGCCAAAGCCACCCTTCATACTCGCAATAACAGGGTTTTCGGCACTCAAAGCATCATTAATAGATACCAGTTCGCGGTCGTGAATACTATCAAAAGCAAGTTCTTCAAGTTGCTGAGTGTTAATTGCATCCGCCTGTTCGTCAGAATAATGTTCGTTTTCAATAAGCCACGAACTATCAGAGCTTGGTGCATCCCAATTTCGGCGCCAGGCAACGAGGCCTTGGGTTTTTAGTAAGTCTACCTCTACGGCGTGGCTAATACCATTCGGCTTAGCATCGTCCGCTGTGTGAACTGTTTCGAGTAAGTCGCTAATATGCGGTAAATCAAACCCAGACTGATTATTGTAATGGTCAATGATTGATTTTACGCATACCAGCCCACACATAGACCGCTCGGTACCAACTTCAAAACCCCATGCAGGGTCAAGTTGTGAGTAGTGTGAAAACATGAGTCGCGATACTGGAGCGGACAGTCGTTCAACGTTAGAAGTAGGTATTTGCGTCATATATGTTTTTATTATAACAATAATTCTTACGGTTGGTGTATTGTAAGGACATGAATAAAAAACTCTTCAAGACAATCAAGAAAAATAAACAATTTGTAAACGAATTACGGCGTGCCCATTTTATGATTGCGCTGCTTGCAATCGGTATAGCCCTGCTTGTATCAATTAACTCTATGGCCTACTTTGGTGTCGGCACGTTCTTAACTGTCAGTTTGATTGTACTTTCGATTATTATTGCCATTACATCTATTGCCGTTGTTATCGGTTTATCTGTAAAGAAATAACTATTTAGCCAAACGGCCTTTTTGTCGATAAATCTTAATGAACCGTCGAGACCCTGAAATATACAGCGATGGTGAAAAACGGTAGAGCAGCCACCCTAAACGCGTACTCATTGCAGTATGAATGATTGCTTTGTTGCTGGCAGTTGCCTTGATGATACGACTCGCAGCTACTTCGGGTGTTTGAATGCTTGGGCCTTTGAAGAACTTCAAAGCTTTTGATGTATCGACGTTATTATAAATAGCCGTGTCGTAAAGTGGCGTATTTACAACTGTCGGGCAAGCGGCACTTACCTTAATATTTAATGTCTTCGCTTCAATACGTAGGCCAAGTGTCATTCCTAAAATAGCAAACTTAGTAGAGCCGTAGATACTCATAATAGGCACCGGGAACAAACCTGCTGCTGATGAAAAGTTAACAATATGACCATGGCCGTTTTGTTGCATGATTTCATACATTGATGTCGTTCCATTAATAATTGGCTGTAAGTTACTTTCCGTAACGGTGTGCCAGTTTTCTACTGGTGTGTCACGCATTTCGCCAGCCATAAAGATACCTGCGGCATTAAAAAAATAATCAATTGGGCCGTAGTTTTTATTGAGCTTTATTAATAACGTATTAAGCTTCTTGCTATCAGTCATTTCGATTGAATCAAAGATAACCTCAGCGCCAAGGTCATTTGCTAGTTCCTTGGCTAGCTGAGTGCCAGCTTTTTTGTTACGGTCAAGAATAATAACGGTCTTACCGAATGAAGATAACTGACGAACTAGATGCTCGCCAATACCCGATGCACCGCCGGCAACAACAATAACTTTGTCTTTAAATGCTTGATAAATAGTCATTTATATATAGTAGCAAAAAAAACAGCCCCGATGCCGTCACTTTTTAGGGTGATAGCATCGGGGCATCCTGTGTTCGCTTACTGCGAGAAGGTGTAGGTAGCGCGGTTGTCGCCGGTGTTGATTCTCTCGAGAATCTCTGATTTCTTTCCGAAGCCGAACAGCTCCAGAATTGTCGCCGCGGTTGTCGGTCCATCGCCGACGTAGCCGCAAATTGCGGTGTTGAAGTGCCATGTTGTCGCTCTACCGACGACCACTAGCCCGTCGAAACGGTCAACGACAGCCTCCGAGAAGGTGTCGCCTTTCGCGGCGATGGTCTTCGCCTGCGCGATGGCTTCGCCAGTGCTTTCGTCGTATACCGGCGTCACATTGAATGTTCTTCCGGAATTGCGTAGTTTGACTTGCGTCAATTATCTCACCTCAAGTAGTAGGTACACGTGTTTGGACATATATATTATAGCATAAAACTATAATAAAAACAATAAGACACCGAAGTGTCTTATTGGATGTGGAGGAGGGTTTAAACTAGCGAGTGCTTCGTTTTACGTCTTCAGCAGACTGTTGTGCTTTGTCTTTTACGGCGTCAGCACGAACGGTCGCTTCTTCTTTAAGACGGCTTGCAGTACGACGTGCGTCGCCAGCTGCGTCATGAGCAATATCTTTTACAGAATCAACACCTTCAAGAACTTCGTCCTTTACGTTGTTAACACCTTTTTTTGCTTCACGAAGGCCGTTAGAAGCCTTTTCTTTGTATTCATCTGCTTTAACTTTAATGTCTGCGCGAGTTTCTTTACCGCTTTTAGGGGCAAGTAAAATACCAGCGATGAAACTTCCTACTGCTAGTAATAGTACACTTTCAAATTTCTTCATATAATTCTCCTTAAATAAATATTATCGGTTTTTAAATTTTGCAATTGCTTTAGCGAATTCAGTAAATACTTTAACTGGTGAAAGCCAGTCGGTAATATGAGCTGCATTCTCAGTCGCTTGCTTTACGTTAGCTGCTATTTTATTTAGCTTCACAATAAGTAGAATTCCTACCACGATTATTACAATAATAACCAGTGAAAGAACAATAAGGTTTATTGTGAGTAACGAAATTGCTGTTGTTACTTCCATATTATTCCTTTATTACGTTTGCTGAGCTATGAACTCTTTTTCTAGTATATGAAGTTATATCCATTAATAATGTAATTTATATTACATTATTGGGTATTTCTTATAAGTTTCTTATGACCGATGGCATATGCTATACTTCTTTGTAATTATGTCACTCAATTCATTTGCCCATTTTGACCAACCACCTATCAACAGCGAACACAAAGCTGAAACCTTCGAAGAGGCGCGTGAGCGAACTAAAATCCTTGGCGCTAAAGCCGCAGAAGAAGCAATGAAGGAACGAGAACGTATTGTACGCGGAAAGATTGAAAGGGGCGAAGAAACCTCAGTGATTGAACGTGCGCAACACCACATGATTGGTGGAAGAGAATTTGTATTCTTACCGATGCCACCAGCTCCAAAACAATAAAATTATCTTTTTGGTTCGAAAGTCTTGAGCGCTTCAAGATTCAATAGAGCCTGCTGGCTAAACGGCATATCGTGAACATCGATAGTCGTATCTTTAATATCAATCAAATGCTTAGTAGATTCGCAGTCGTGTTCATCTGCGGTCATCTTTATAAAACCTGCAGCGCCATCGACATATTTTTGCCAGCTTAAAGGCTTACCTGTAATGAATTCAGTTTCATCGCGTAGCTTCAGGCTATTTTCAAGAAACTCATCAGTCGGGCCACCGATGTTTGCAGTGTCAGAACGGTGCATAATCAGTTCGTAAGGGGTGCGAAGCTCTTTATGCCCTGCCCAGGTTGCGATAATTGCAGTGCGCATAATAGCTTTTTCTAATTCACCAACGGGTTTTTCTTCAAGGAATTCATCAAGTAATGCTGCAGAATAAAGCTCTTTTGTCTCGAAACCTTTTGTTTTGTGGTCTTCGTGATATCCGGCATCATGCCATGCAGCTGCTACAGCGAGCGCACCCCTCGCAACAGTTAAGCCACGCGTTTCGAGCTTGTTTGAAATAACTTCTGTGCCATGGGCAACTTCTAAGGCATGGTTCCAGTTGTGGTACGCAAAATCCGGACGATAGTGTTTTTCAGCTTGAGCAGAGTATTCAAGTACTTGTTCATCGGTGAGTGTTAAATCGCGTTTGAATACTTCGAATCGTCCGTATGCCATACTGTTACGCCTGCTTTTCGTCTTCAGTTAATAAACGACTCAAGAGGTCCTTGAGTACTTTGCGCTCATCAACACTGAGAATCTTTTTCAAACGCTCGTCTTCATTTTGTAGTGTTTCATTCATAATAGCTTCTTTGATTTTCAAACCTTCGTCAGTGAGTGCCAATAGCTTCACCCGGCGGTCAGTTGGGTGGTTAGCGCGAGTAATTAGGTGGCGCGCTTCCATGCGGTCTACGAGGCCTGTAACAGTAGAAGCGTCACACATAAAGTAATCAGAGAGTGTGCGCATTGCCTTAGGATTGTCTGGCGTCAGCATAGTCAAAGCTGCTGATTGCATTGTGGTAAGTTCGTATTTTTCGGCAATGTCATATATACGATGTTTGTTTTGAAACATCAATTGTAGCAACTGCCAAGAAATCGTTTGGTTGTCCTTACTCACGTTCATGTTACTATTATAGTCTTTTTGTAAATAGTTGACAACACCAACTATCTTGTACTACAATTATGTTTAAATATAAGTAAATCTCTTGAGGGAAAATAATTCAATGAAAGTTCACAAAAACCTATTGCTAGGTATTCTGGCCTTGGCTCAGTTTATGGTAGTCCTAGATGCATCAATTGTTAACGTAGCCTTACCAGCTATTATGGAATCACTAAAATTTAGCGTCGAGAACGTACAGTGGATTGTCACTGCCTACACCCTCGCCTTCGGTGGATTCTTGCTATTCGGTGGTCGCGCTGCTGACCTATTTGGCCGTCGCAAGATGTTCCTCACAGGGCTTATCGTATTTACCGTTGCTTCAATGTTCGTTGGTGCAGCTCAAAACGAAATAATGATGATTGCCGCCCGAGCAGTACAAGGTTTAGCTGCAGCCTTTATGTCACCTGCTGCCTTATCTATTGTATTAACAGAGTTCAAAGAAGGCCCAGCGCGTAATAAAGCACTTGGTGTATGGTCTGCCGTCGCTGCCGGTGGTGCTGCTGCAGGGCTACTTCTTGGTGGTGTTCTTACTCAATACCTCGGTTGGCGTTGGGATTTCTTCATCAACGTACCAGTAGGTATCATCCTTGCCTACCTTGCTATTAAATATGTTCCTCTCCACAAATCTGAAAGCAAGCACAACAGCCTCGACCTTCCAGGCGCAGTACTTGTTACTGGTGGACTTGTTACGTTAGTATTTGCAATCACTAAAGCACCTGAATGGGGATGGACTTCAATTGCCACTATCCTTTCGTTGCTTCTTGCCGTTGCTTTGCTTGTCGCCTTCGTATTCAATGAATCGCGTGCAAAACACCCACTTATGCCACTTTCAATCTTTAAGATCCGTAACTTAAGTGGTGCAAACCTTGCACAACTTCCAGTGACCGCTGCTATGTTCTCAATGTTCTTCTTCGTTTCTTTGTACCTACAAGAAGTACTGAAGTTTAGTCCATTGCAAACTGGTTTAGCATTCTTACCGTTTACTATTGTGATTGCGGTGGTGTCTACCAACGTTTCACGTTTCTTCGGAAAGATTGGCTACAAGCCATTCATGGTTGCTGGCCCACTGTTCATTGCTACAGCACTGTTCTTCCTAAGTAACATCAGTGTCGATGGTGCCTACCTTTCAAGTGTCCTCCCTGGTATTCTATTGCTCGCCTTTGGTGCAAGTATGTGTTTCGTGTCAATCTCAGTTGCAGCGACTTCAGGAGTGCCTCAGCACGAATCTGGGCTTGCCTCTGGTCTGCTTAATACTGCACAACAAATTGGTGGCGCACTTGGGTTAGCTATTCTTTCGGGCATCGCTGCAACAACTTCTGTTAACATTTTTGCTAACGACCCTACAACTTCGATTGCAGCGGCAACCGTTGGGGGTTACCAAACTGCGTTATTCGTAGGTGGCTTTATGGCTATCGGCGCGTCACTTATCGCCTTCTTTGTTATCAAACAGAAAAAGGACGTTAAAGGTAGTACCGAACCTGTTGTTCTTGCACACTAAGATTCTATTTAATAAGTAACCAAGCTGAAAGTATCTTGGTGATGTCCGCCTGTGAACCGGCGATACCATCAAGACTACTGAACGTTAACGTTCCTCTAATATCAGAATTCCATTTAATTAAGCCGGTCTCATCATTCATGATAGGGTCGGCTTTTTTGGTTTCTTTACGCGTTGCACCCATGTGAATAAGAAGCATTGTTTGGTCGGGATAGTGCATGTTAAACGTAATACGGTCTTCGCCGTTAAGTATGTAGCTTGGAGAATTCCATTTGATATGTTCGGTAAGCTCAGGGCATACATTCTTGATAATAGTGCGGAGTGCCTCAACTTGTTGCCGACGGTCATCGGATAAGTCTGCTAGGAATTCATCGACGGTTACGTATTTGTTCATGTCTTCATCATAGCAAATAGTAAAAGCCCCGCAACAACGAGGCCTCAACTATCTAAAGTGGGTTACGTTGTGCGAGGCTTGAAAGCACTGCTTGCTACTTCGAAACGACCTTCACCGTGTACCAGGCGATGCTAAATGCACGCATGAGGTTAAAAGGTTGTTCTTCAAAAGGAATTCCCGGCAGGTTTGAACCAGGGAAGAGTCCACTCTCGAACTCACCGTAAATATCACCAGCACTGATGATACGACGCTCAAGTAGTGAGGTGAACATCAGGCGGGTTAGGTCGACGATGTAGGCGTTGTGCGTTTGTTCGATAATCTCCTCTATCTGAGGAGGTGGTGCGTACGACGGCTCGATTGAGATGGTGTCGCTGGCTTTCACCGACTGGAAGGCCGGCTCAAGGCCGACTAGTGAGTACCATTCACCGTGAAGGTGAATGTGTCCATTTACAACCGTGCCCTCATTCGCTTCGAAGTCGAAGACGGTTGCGGGCAGTTTTTTTGCTGACTTAATCTCTAAGAACGGAGATGACATGATGCTCCTCTGAACGAAGTGAATTGTAAGTAGTGGTCTGTGCGATTACGAGACATTGCTATCTCTGTAATGTAGGCTAACAGTATCATTTAACAGAGTGAGCGTCAAACTAGTCTTGTGCGGGGTTCTTAATTCCGATTGCAGAAACAATACCGCCAGCAATAAGGAGCACGGCACAAATAAGCATTCCGGTATGGAAGCCACCAAGTGTCACGCTGGTGCCGACAAACACACCGATAACCGCAACCGCTAGTAGCCCAGCGATACGAGACACTGCGTTATTGATAGCCGAACCAATCCCCGCCTGTGCTGATTTAATTGAACCAAGGATTGCTGACGTGAGTGGCGCGACAGTAATAGAAAGCCCGAGTCCGAACAAGATAATCCCCGGAAGAAGTTGTGTTAAGTAATTGGTCGGAATGGTGACATTCAACATATATAGTACGCCGAGGCCGGCTATCATTGGCCCCGCTGCCATAAATAGCCGTGGCCCGTATTTACCGGATAACGCGCCAAACTTCGATGACAAGAAGAACATAATGAAGGTTATAGGCAAAGAGACCAGCCCAGCTGCCGTCGCAGAGTATCCTGCGACCTGTTGTAGGAATATAACCATAATGAAACCTTGAAGCGACAGCGCGGCGTATATAAAGAATGTCGCGACGTTCCCAACACTAAAGTTTCGGACGCTAAATAAGTTCAGCGGCAGCATTGGTTGTTTTGCTTGGCGTTCATGAAGTACAAAGGCAATTAACAATGCCACGCCAGCTGCAAATGTCCCCCATATAACTGGGTTATTCCAACCCAGACTCCCTTGTTCAATAAGTGCATAGACAATACCACCGAGCCCTAATGCTCCAAGAATAATTCCCAGCACATCAACTTTCGCACGAACTTTGATTTCCTCTTCGAAAGTCAGTCGTTTTAATAATATGAGTGCAATAGCAATTGGAATAACATTAATGATGAATATCCAACGCCAAGAGGTGTAGTCAACGAGCAATCCGCCAACAAGTGGGCCGATAATGAACGCAATTCCCGTCCAGGCAGTCCAACGGCCAATAGCTTTTGCCTGCTCGACGCCACTAAAAGCACTAATAATTAATGCGAGTGAGCTTGGCACAAGCAGTGCGCCGGCAATACCCTGTAGCGCACGTGAGATAATAAGAATTTCAGCAGTCGGTGCAATTGCGCAGAGCACTGAAGTTACTAAGAATCCGTACAACCCAATGGTAATAATTTTCTTACGCCCAAAAATGTCAGATAACGACCCCGCTGCAAGTATTAATGTACCTAAGGTTATTAAGTAAGCATCATTCACCCATTGCTGAGTGAGCAAACCACCGCCGAGATGTTCGCTAATTTGTGGTAAGGCTACTCCAACGACCGAACCGTCGAGGAAGGCTACGAATGATGCAAGGATAGCAATAAGGAGTACAAGTTTTTCTCGGGTTTTCATTCCCTCAGTATATAATAGATATATGACTAAACCAGACAAACTCAAAGGCACATTATTAGAAGACTTTATTCCCCTTGGTAAAAAGACCAAGGTTACCGAATTGCAAACCATCGATTTCCTCGTTGGAACTGGTGAAGAAGCTCCAGTTGGCGCAACTATCACAGCCCACTACACTGGCGCACTCGCCGTAGACGGTACTATTTTTGAAAGCAGTAAAGATTCTGGTCGTCCTGCTACCTTTGGTCTTCACCAAGTAATCGACGGCTGGACTATTGGTGTTCCTGGCATGAAAGTTGGCGGACGTCGCCGATTAATCATTCCATCAGAAATGGCATACGGCCACCGTCGTGCTTCTGCGCAAATTGCGCCTAACAGCGACCTTGTGTTCGATATCGAACTTATTGACGTTAAATAATTTCATTCTGCAATAAAAAAGACCCCGTAATGGGGTCTTTTTTGTGAAGTAACCTAGATTGAAAGTTCTAAACTATTCAAGTAATCCATATCTTCCGCTGAAATTTCGAAGTTCAAATCAGTATTCTGGATAATACGAGCTTCATTCGTTGATTTAGGAAGTGGCAATAAATCATTTTGTAGTACAAAACGAAGTGAGATTTGCGCAACAGTTTTGCCGTACTTCTCAGCAATAGCAATTAGCTCTTCATTGTCGAGGAGTGCACCTGTAGCGAGTGGTGAGTAGGCTTCAGTTAAAATACCTTTAGCGTTCGCAGTTCCGACAGTATCGCCTTGCGTGTTGCCGATAAAGTAGCGAATTTGGTTGACTGCAGGTATAACTTCGGCAGTTTCAAATAATGCTTCAAGGTCGGATACGACGAAGTTTGATACGCCAATTGCTTTAGCACGGCCGGTTGCGTAAATTGCTTCCATTTCAGCCCATACTTCTCCGTTTTCTTTACGGTAATCAGCCCCACGCTCAGCCCATGGCCAAGGTGCGTGCACTAAGTAAAGGTCGACATATTCAAGGTCGAGATTAATCATTGAAGTCTCGAAAGCATCTTGTACTTTTGAAGCATCTTTAATTTCGGCGGGTAGTTTAGTGGTGATAAACAATTCGCTACGGTCAATACCGCTATCGCGAATAGCTTTACCGACACTTGCTTCGTTACCATAAACAAGTGCGGTGTCGATGTGTCGATAGCCGTTTTGTAGGGCAAGGAGTGTAGATTCGTATGCTTCTTCACCGTTAGGAATTTGCCACGTGCCAAAACCAATCTTCGGGATAGTTGCGCCAGTGTTTAATGTAAAAGTTTCGTCTAAAATATTCATATACTTATTATAGCAAGTGATTCTTAACTTTACTTGAAGAGTCTCATAAAGAAAGATTTAACACGGCTGACAACTTCAAATGCAGGTGTTCCGAAGACCCCTGATGCTACAATACTGCCAGCAACGGCTGTTGATACGAGCACGGCAACAACTACTGTCACTTCAACGAAAGAGGTTGGTGTATTTTCTGCCTCATGTAATGGAACAGCTTCTTTGTCGGGGTTCGGTAATGAAGGCGCGACAATACCACCTATTGCATCAATGGTTTTCGTAGGATCGACTGTCGGTGACCCTACTAATGAACCGAGTAGTAGACTATCGTAAGACGGCACAATCGGCGCATTAGGTTGCGGCTCTAATATAATTGGCATTTCAGGCAAGCCTTCGTCAACCGGTGTCGTCGTGTCCGGCGGCTGCGGCGCGTTATTACAATAAGACGGAGTGATAACGGTTGATGGGTCATTATTGCCATACAGGGCTTCTAGGTCGCATTCAATGCCATCTATTTCAAGTTGTAAGTCAGCGCCAACGGCATATGCTGATGGTGTGATTGTCGCCATGATACCTATAGCAACCACCATCGCTATGCATAGGTATGCGAAAAGAAAATTACTGCTTAGTTTTAGGCTGTTTCTTTGCATGTGGTTTACCGGGAACTTTAATAATTTGGTCAGCTTGGAGGATATATGGTGCTTTAATACCATTCTCGCGTGCAAGTAGTTTCCAGCCAATAGCTTTCTTGCTTGCAATGACTTCAAGGTTATCACTTGGCTTAACTTTATAGTCTCCCCAGGTTTTGACATTCTTTTTATGTACCAAGTAGCGGTATAAGAAGTAAGCTCCGACAATAATGCCAACGAATATAATAAATTCAATCAAAAATGCCGCTAAGCTTGGAGTTACGAATAGTAACTTTGTCTGTCCATCAATCGTTTTAAGTTCTTTGTCGGTCGTATCGCCAATGAAGTTAGTACTGGCGTCATAGGTCGCGCTGAATGATACATTGTAAAGTCCGCCCCAAAACGGTTTACCCATTTCAAAGTTCCAGTTTGTCAGCTCGCCACGGAGTACTGGGAATGTGCTTGTTTGAGTGGATTGCACTGTACCGAATAATGAGCGTACAACAGTAGTAATGTCAGCGTCGACTGATACATTTCCAGTATTTTTTATTGAGGGGCTCACCACAAGTTTGTCGCTCTTTTCAACAATCGCTAAGCCTTGAGGTGTAATTTCTTTTTTAATATCACCTGGTATCAATATTGCGACGCGAATTGCTGTTCGAAAGCTAAGCGCTACCCCACTTTGAAATTCAGTGTTCTTTTCTTCCTGAATATTTATACAACCGTTTTGCTCGCCGGGTTCAGCGTTTGACGGCGCTGTAATAGTAAACGGTACTTTGATGCTTCCATAGGCAGGCACTTCAATAGAATTTTGCGACAGTGTAATCCATTTACCGACGCTATTTGAACCATCGGCCATCTGCGCACACGCAAAAGCTCCGCCGCTAGATACGACGGAATCGGTTGCATAGACAGCAATCGTCTTTTTTACGTTGGTGTTATTTACAACTTCGACGACGTCATCGACCGTCGTACCTGGTGTAATTGTCTTTACAAATATAGACTTCGTTCGAGCGTTTGAAGGGTCTGGTTGTGCAGGACGTCCTCCAATACTCCCTGACTCAGCAAAGGCAGCGGCCGGCATTGCAAGGACAATACCAATCGCTAGTAGCCCTGCTAAGACATTTCGCATTATGAAGCCGTAACAGTTGCAGTCAGGTTGATTGTGTAGCTATCATTCGGTTGCTCACCTGGAATAGTTTGGCTAAGACCGATACCCGTAAGGTACCATCGTCCAACATCGTCAGAACCAGCTGCGGCAGTCAATAGCGTGACACTATCTACAACACCTTGTGAGTAGGCAGTTGAAGCGCCCTTCGTAATACCAGTAACCGTACATGAAGAACAGTCAGCAGTAAACGTAGAAGCCGCAGGGTTAACAGTCAATTGACCACCCTTTGCGTCAGCATCTGCGCCATCTGCACAACCCGCTGTTGTTGGGTCGTTAAAGTCAAACGACTGTGTGACACCCGTATTGTTCCATAAGCCTGTTGCACCAGCGGTCGCAGCCAATGTAAGCGTGTACCCTGCGTTTGCAGCACCTGGATTATCAACGTAAAGGCGTTGGCTCGCAGAACCAATGGTGCCTGTTGTTGTCTGACAGTTAAACGAGAACGTTGTCCCAGCCATTGCAAAGGTTGGGCTTGCGACTGTAACACGGCTTGCGTCTCGTATGTCGGTCACAAGCGTACCGCTGTTAATTGTTTGTGTGACGTTTGCGTTATTGGCTGCATAACTGACAGTTGTCAAGCTTAATGCAACACCAAGAACCACAAGGCTGCTCGCAGCAACCTTAGTAAATTTATTCATTTATCCCCTTCCACTAATACTATATTAATTCTAGCATATTGAAGCTCTAGCACAATGAAAAATGTCTAAGAAGCTACAGTAGTGACAGTAAAGTTGAGGTTATAGCTATCGTTGCCTTGGTTGGTTGGAATGTACTGGCGTAAGTTCACCCCAGTTAAGTCCCAGTAACAGTTAGTCGCAGCACCACTCGCTGCACTCATTAACGTAATAACATTTGTCGTTGTTTGGTCGAAGTTTTGGTTAGCGCCAAGTGCAATATTAGCCGTCGTACAGCCGCTTTGAGGTGTTATTATCCCGGTAGATGGTTCAATACGCAGCTTTCCAGCAACAGAATCAGCATCAGAACCATCATCACACCCAGCAGGAGAGCCACTTGATTCGTTGTAGTCATACTGCTTTGTATCGTCAGCATTACGCCACAATGCAGCAGCGCCAGCTGTTGCAGCAATTGATGTCGACCATGTCGCACTTGAGCTCGTATTAGAAACACGTATACGCTGAGCAGTCGTTCCGAGTGTTCCAGTAACTTCCGTACAGTCAAATGGAACACTGGTATTATTCATGGCGAAAGAGGGGCTCGCGACAGTACTCCCTCCGCTATCAACAATATCCCCTGATACAATGCCTGCCGAGACCGGCCTTTGCCAGGCCATGTATCGATACGTATTTGCTGAAGCATTAACCTCTGCTGTTGTTCCAACCGTAAAACCATCCCCCGTGAGTGATTTAATCCTTCCGATTCCATTCGCAGTATTAAGGAAGAATTGCGAACTGTCACCTAGTAGCGTCGCTGGTCGCGAAGTACCGGCCACTGCTGTAATTGGCTTTACCCACACTAAGTCGGGTTGGAAACCAACACTCGCTACTGCTCTATCGTTCGTTCCGTTTCCCGTGTATGACCCAACCTTAAACGTACTACTACTTTTGAAACCGAACCATCGGTATAGTCCTCCAACCAGTGCTACTGACTGGTTTGTTCCTACCTGAAAGCCTGTAGGGGTAATGTTTTGAATAGTGTTCGATGCCTCTACTGCTGCAGAGAAGAAACCTGATGTATCAGACGGTTGTTCGCTTGTACGAAACGTTCCTACTGATGCCCCATTTCGTTTCACCGCGACATAATCCATTTGGAAGGGCACCCCGCCTATATTTGTGTTATCTACACCTCCCGAATAGTATTCGCCAACCGCAAAGTCGGCTGCACCTTTTTTAGTATCTGGGCGATAGGCATTCCCAAACGCTTGCCAGTGGTATGTATTCCCGGTTGTGTTGAGGAGGGCACCCGTACCTAATGTAAAACCATCGCCTGTCAGTGAAGTAATTGCAGCAGTGATATTTGCCGCCGCCACCGACAAATATGCAGTACTATCACCCGCCATCATACTCGTACGAAATAGCATATAGTTCGCTGCACTGTCTTTTACGATAACAAGGTCAGGTGCAAATCCCACACCCGATATAGGCAGAGCTGCACCCGTGCCAGTGTATGTACCAGTCGCCATTTTGTACGTTCCAGTGCCTGTTGGCTGGGGTGGTACACCAGAAAATGCAAACCAGTACATTGTCATACCTGTTTCGTTTACTCCCGGCCCGGTTCCGACCTGAAAACCGTCACTGCTTAGTTGCTGAATATAATTTGGCAAGTCTGTCACAGGGTCTGATGGAAAGCTTGATAAATCACCGTTATGTTGGTCGGTTGACATGACGGCACGCCTACTTGTATCGGTTGCGCTATTATCATTTTTTACAAATAAAGTGGCTGGGGCTATACCAATACCGTCAATATTTCGATTATCCGTTCCATCGCCGACATAACTTCCTTCTCTTGCAGCAGAAGTGCCTGTGGCAAACGCGATGAAATAATGGAGAACCGCATTCGCGTTATCTGACGCACCTATTTTGAATGAATTGCTTGCAAAAGATTTAATAAGCACACCCGTAGTGTCGTTGGCCGTACTCGTAAAGTAATCAGTCTGATTTACCGGCATCGATGCTGTCCGAAAGTGCGCAGATGTCGACGGTGCCTTGTTGATAAGGATACCAGGTTGAAAACCTGTCGAAATATCACGATCCGTAGCAGCATTCCCCGTATAGGTTCCGACGCAAAATGTACCAGATAAAGTACAATCACTCCCACCATACGCTGTCCATATGTAGTGGTTATTAACACCGTTAAGGTTAGTTATCGTGCCAACAGAGAAACCATCGGCGTTAAAGGTAATTTGAGATGCAGTGTTTGTTGCTGTCGCATTAAAAAAAGCCGTATTTGCAGCTGGCATGGCACTTGTTTTAAACACACCTACTGTATTTAAGCTTGTGGAGCGGATTGTAACGTAGTCCGGCATAAACCCAACTCCACTAATAGTGTTCCCTGCCACGCCCGTTCCGTTGTAATAGCCAGTTTGCATAGTAAAGCCTGCTGCTTTAGCATTTTGGGGGATAGTAATAAGAACGCTCGTCATCGAACTTAAAATAAATAAAACGGCAAAAAACAGCCGTGTCTTGATGACCCTACGAAGTTGGTTATGCATTACCCTTTATTATACATGGTATAGCAAAGTTATTGAGTTAGAATCAGTGTTACGAAGTCTGTTTAGAAAGCAATTCTATTAATACTTCTCGCGTATTGGTATATTTAAAGTACCCAATGAAGATAATTCGCCCCTCACTCCCCGCCTCTTTAAGAAAACCTGACGATGTTATGGAGTTATTTAATAACGAAGACGTTATTGATGGCTATCATATAGAAGATACGTGGCTTACGAGTGCAGACTTACAAAAAACGAGCTTGTCAGAATCGTTATTATCTAAAGTCGATTTCACACAGGTAACCGTTACAAGGTTTGATGTAACCGATTGTGATTTCAGGGCATGTAACTTTACAGCCAGCAAGTTCCCCGAAGGCAGTTGGCATCGTGTTTCTATCGATGGAGCGCGTTGTAGTGGCTTACAAATTACTAATGGAACATTGAAAAACGTTGACTTTAAAAACTGTAAGCTAGAAATGGTTAACTTCCGTTTTTCTCATTTAGAAAATGTTGCTTTTGAAGATTGCGTCATTGATGATGTTGATTTTTACGATGCGAAATTAAAGAATGTCGAATTCGTAAACTGTACCATTAATAAAATCACCTTTGCGAGTGCCCGAATGATGAGTGTTGATATCTCAGAGTCTACGGTTGATGGCATTAATGGCATAGGGAGCCTTCGTGGTGTGACGATGAGTTATGACCAGTTGATGCAGCTAGCCCCGACTTTTGCAGCTGAAGCGGGCATAAAGATTAAATAGTTTATTTTTATCTCACATTACCACGCTATACTAAGGTTACTAAATAAGGAGTAACTATGAATAAAAAACAGCGCTGCTATTGGTCTGAAACAAACGAGCTGTTTATCCCGTATCACGACGAAGAATGGGGTGTACCTGTTCATGACGACCGCCTCCTCTTTGAAATGTTAAACCTCGAAGGCGCCCAAGCAGGCCTCAGTTGGCTAACTGTCCTTAAGAAACGGGCTACGTACAAACAAGTTTTTAACGATTTTGACGCAAACATAATTGCTGAATATACAGAAGAAAAGCGTGCTGAGCTAATGGCAAACCCAGGTATTATTAGAAATAAGCTCAAAATTAATGCTGCAATTGAAAACGCAAAGGCGTATCTTCAAGTTGTCGAAGAGTTTGGTAGTTTTGATAATTACATCTGGCAATTCGTTGATGGCAAAGCACTCACTCACAAACAGCAATCAGAAGCTATAGAAGCCAGCGAGCTTATGAGTAAGACATTAAAGAAACGTGGCTTTAAATTTATTGGCCCAACTATTTGTTTTGCGTTTATGCAGGCAGTTGGTATGATTAACGACCACGAAGACTATTGCTTCAGAGCTACAGAAATTTAATTAATATCTTCAAAAGCTTTTGCGACACTAGGACTATTTGACGTTAAGCGTTTAATACTCAAGTCTGTCGCTTTATTATTAGCTAATCGAAGGTTATTATCTGACTTCAGCAAGTTATCTTTCACTTTGTTAAGGTGGTCGATAGTTTTATCAATCTCGTCAATTGCTTTCGTAAACTGGTCAGATGCCAAGTTGTAATTACGGCCAAACGCTTCTTTAAAAGCATTCATATTATTTTCAAAGTTCGTAACATCAATGTTTTGGTTATTGAGTACATGAATTTCTTTGCGAAGTTCCTGTGATTTCATGTTACCTTGACGTAGGAAGCCAATAGTCGTAATGAAATGCTGAGGACGAATTGAATACATGTTTGGATATTCGTGAACGGTTACAATATCGTCATAGTACTCATTGTCTTTCTCGAGGAGGCTTACAAGTACAGCAAACTCACAGCCCTTCTCTTTACGGTCTTTGTCGAGTTCCCTAAAGAAGTCTTTATTCTTGTGCTTCGTAGCAGTGTGGTCATCTTCGTTCTTCATTTCGAACATAATAGAAAGGATTTCATTGCCGTTCTCATCGTTCTCGCGGTAAATATAATCGCCCTTTGAACCTGTCGCAGAAACTTTATTATCTTTCGTAAACTCAGCATTTGGGAAAGCAAACGGACGAATGCGGTTGAACTCATTTTCACAGTGTAGCTCTAATGACTCACCAATCATTTTGGTGCTCATCTTCGAGCGCATTTCTTTCAATGAAACCAAGGCAGTTTCACTTGAACGCAATTGTTCTTTTAGCTTCTCTTCGTCAAGTTCTTTCTTGTGTCGGATATCACTAATTTCAGCCTCTTTGTCGGTAAGCTTCTGACGGTACTCTTCTTCAATGCGCTGTTGGTCTTGGAGTGCTTTTAATTTAACATCAGCTTCAGTTTGGTTCGCAATGCTTTCAATCTTTGAAGTAAGCGCAGCAATCTCCTGCTCTTTTTTCGTGACAGTATCTTTAGCCCGTTCAAGAATTTCTTGCTCTTTCAGTTTCGCTTCGAGTTCTTTTTCGCGTTCAATGTTAAGTTTTTCTTTATTGAGCTGAGCGTTAAACTCATCCATCTTGATTGAGTTAACAATACTTTTAATAGATGCTTTATCAATGTCAGTTTCGTGGATTGATTTAAGGTCAATCAAGTCACCCTTCTGGGCATCTTGTTGAAGGACGAGGGTGTTTTCATCCTGAATAGATACTTTAATTGTCTTCATATTATCCTTATTATACAACCAATTACTTAACAGATGGGAACGAGATATTAATTGAAGCACTTCGATGTAGCGTTGAGTTGCTTGCAGTGATATCGCCACCCAGGTGGTTCATAATTAACTTATCGAGGTACAGACTGAGGCCCATGCCTTCAACTGTTAAATCGTCTTCGTGTGTGGCGTGGTTGAATGGTTCAAACATAGCAGTCAACTTCTCTACCGAGCCGAATGAGCTGTCTTCGTTCGTAATAGATACTTGAGTGGTCTTGCCATGCTTTGAGGTATCAATATCGATGATACTGCCAGGTTTCGAGAACATCACCGCGTTATCAAGCACCGTTCCGGTTACATATTTGAGGAGGCGTTGGTCTTGCGATACGGCAGCATTTTCATCGTACTGCTCAACAATAGCCAGCTTCTTATCAGAAATAGTAGCTTGTAGCCTTTGTACGCTTGATTGTACGAGGTCTTGTGGCGTGAACGATTCAACAACTGGTGCCATGCCGTTAATTTGCGCAACGAGTGTCAGCTTCGATACCAGCTGCTCAAGGCGCTGCGTCGCATCAAGGATGATGGTCTTTACGTTCTCGGGAATCATCATTGGAGACGACAGTGTAATGCGTAGTTGCGCAATTTCATTCGTAAGGTCATTTTGGATGGCTATAATGAAGTTTGATTTCGCGTTAAATAGTTGTGCACGGTGAAGTTCCATGACTTGTTTTGCTTCCGCCACTTCTTTATTGATAAAGAATGTTCGAGCACCGAAACCAACCATGAGTGCAAGTGCGACAATGACAATCACAACATATACTACCCCGCTATTTAGGTCAGCTCCGCTTGTAGCCACATTAAACAGTACTGTGACGGCAATTGTTAATACAATAGAGATGATAATCGGTAACCAGAAGTAGATTGATTTAAAAGCACTGCGGGTCACCTTTTCAACATCTGGGCTGACAATTTCTGCAAGTGACGATGCCGCACCGTTTTCAAGCAGAACATTCGCCTTGTTACGCAGTGAACTTGCGACCGCACTTAATGTTGCACTGGTTGGTACCATGCTTGAAGCTGCGTCCAAAATAGTAATTGGTGTTCGCAAGTAGTGTGATGCTAATGATAAGAACGTATTCTTATCGGCGGCGAGTTGTTGTTCGCGTTTCAAAACTGAACGGATACGCCGAATACGCGCCCATTCCTTGTATGATTCACGAACCAAGAACACTCCAACAAAGATAGTCGCTGCGTACGTTGCCACAACCCCGGCAGCAATGGCAGTGTCACGTGCGCCTTCAGTCTCGGATGGATTAACTGTCTCTGGAGTCGTTGGTGGTGTGACTGGTTTGATTGGCACAACAGGAGGAATAATTGGCTCAATAGGTGCTGTAGGGGTCTCTGTGTCGTCTCCTGGAACAGTTGGAGTCTCACCTTCCTCAGGAGTTGTTGGAACAACTGGCACAACCGGTGGTACTTCATCAATAGGCGCAGTTTCAAGTACTGTAAACGGTTCTGACACAACTTGTGATGTTGTATTGCCGTTTGCGTCATACGTAACAGCAAGTAACTTGTACGAACCACCCAGTGTCGCTATACCTGCGGGGATACTATATTCAAGGGTTGAGTTTGGTGACGCGAAGCCATTAACGTTGACCGCATTTGTCGTATTTGTTGCATCAGCAGCAAGTAAGAAGATTGTTGCCGTCGCGGGACTAGTAAGAGTGTTGCCGTTTCTAAAGTCGATTGTCGTCTCTATATCTGCGTTATTCAATGCATATTTTGGTGCGGTAATGCTAGTCTTCCAGTGCGATACCATTGTTTGCAATTGCTTACTTACGACACTATATGTATCAGCAAACGTAGTTTCGGTCGTTTCGGCAACAGCGTAGAAATCGCTTGCACCTGCTGACGTCTGCACCGGGTCGACATTTACAGCAAAGCTCGATAGATTGCTAGCTGTATCGCTGTTGATAAGGTTCACACCTTGGCGCCATTGAGTTCGCCATTCAACGGCAACCAACTGGTCATTCACTAAGTTACGCGAAGTGAAGTTGTTCGATACCTTTCCAGTAATTGCGCCGGCGCTGTTTCGCGCGAACAACTGTGCACTTGTTTCGTATTCACCAAGTGCGTTCAGTGTTTGTACGGTGCGTACACCATCAACATAAGTACGGTGAATAATAACATCCAACGTCGCGTTATCAATAGCGAGGCTATCGAGTGCACCGTCCCAGTCGGACGCAGTAATTGTCGCATTGCCAACCGCAGAGTCGCGGTAGTATAGGTTTGCATAGCCAATATTTTCAGGAACAGTCAATACCAGCGTACTTACCCACGGCCCACCAGTACTTGTTGCAAATTGCCCAGTAGGTGTGGTGCTCGTAACCCGAATATTCATACCACCCGCGGGTGCATTGGTAGGTAATCCGGCGCCATCACGAAGTTCAACGGTAATATTCGGTGATACTGCATTTGGCGCAATAGTCACTGGAGATTCAGGCTGTGTAATAACGAGTGCAGTCACGGGGTTAGTATTTCCCTCACCCACTGTAATATCAGTTTGTTCGCCAGTGATTCCGTTCACATCAGTTGCTATGACTGTCTTTTCGCCTTCGCTACTAAAGGCAACTTGGTTTGTGAACACTCGTACACCCTTATCTCGAGCAGGTTCGAATGTGTACGTTTCTGGAAGTTGCGCATCAGGGTCGTCACTGCTGAAAGAGACTGTCCCAGCATACGTTTCAACAATATAGCCATCAACGTCCCGAGCGATCAATACGAGCGAACTTTGAGTACCCTGGGCCTGAGGGTCAGAGATATTTGTTACGAGGAAGTTGTTCACTACCCGTGGAATATTTGAAGATGGTACAACGCTTAGTTGTTGAGTTGCATTTACCAGTAATACATCAGGGTTAAGCGGCAGTGTATCGCTCGCTGTTATTGTTCGTTGACCATCGACAGTATCTTGGTAATAGAAGGTAGCCGTTGACGACTGGTTGTGCATAACGATGCTAGCTACGTCCCAGTCTACTTTAGAGCTGCCGAAACGACCCGTCGTAGCATTGCTATTAAGGTAAATTGTCTTGTCTTCAGTTGTTGGTACGGCAATACCATATTGGTTTTGTTGCTGAACAGTTAATGCGGCAGACGGACTGAATTGATCAACAACAATTGGTTGGGAGATGAATGCCATCTGAGTTGGTTCGCCATAGCGAAGTGTCACTGTACCTGCTTTACTTTGTTGCACCCCCTCGAAGGTAGAGAAGACAGGATACGCAAGTACGCCTGGCGCAGATGTATCGTTTCGATAATAGAATTCAATTGAACTTTGGCCACTTGGAATAGTGACTTGTATTTGGCTCGCAAAATTACCATTCTTTGTTGTCGCAAACTTTGCAGCACCATTCACTTGACCTATTGTTATCATTTGCCCACTTCCAGTTGCAGCAGTGAGTTCGCTATTTGCATTTAATAGTTCAACCTTAATTGCATCTGTTACACTACCTCGCTCAAGTAAGGTATTTGTCGGACTAATCTGGAATGACTTTGGATTGCCTGCGACAGCTTGGCCAGTATGAACAATTGAATCAATCGCACCACTCGTGCCGGTCGGAGAATCGTCAACCGTAATAGTAAACGGCCCAACTGTATTTTGTTTATACACGAAGGTTGCGTTTGAAGCGCCCGCACTTATAGTGAACTGGCCATTATTTGATATCACACTTGATGCATTTGAAGTTGCGTACAATGTTAGTGAGTTAGTAGTTGTAGCAATATTACCAAATTCGTCATATAGGCCAACTCTGTACGTACCGTTTACGCCAACGTCGAGAGTCGTCGGTGCAGTCATGAACCTAATTTCAGCAACACTATCTCTTGAGATGACATTGATGGTTACGTTAGAGCCCGTTAAACCTGACGATTGCGCTGTGACTGTTCCGTTGCCTAGTTGTGTTTGTCGGTAGGCGCCCGTTGCTTGCAATTGACCTGCTGGAATAGTGATTTGCGTTACAACATTACCATTTGCATCATATATCGTACCGCTTTGATTATTAGTGCTTAATGTAACAGCCGTGTTAGCAACCGCGCTCACAGGCAACCCGTATGCGTTTAATAATGCAGCCGTAAGAGTTGTTGACTCACCTACTTGAGCAGTAGATGCTGCCGCAGTAATCTTTACCGAAGCTGCTGCACCATCAACATACGTAAGATTAGCACTAGTGTCTATCAAGCTTCCTAATTCATCAGCCGAACCCGCTTGGTCTCTTGCGTATATAGTTACTTGCCCAGCAACGTTGTTGCGGTACGTGACTGTGTTTGTCGATACACCCGGGTTAAACACGACAGTAGTTGTATTGAACACTCCGTCAGATGAAGTAGACATCGTAACAACAGTTCGTACCTTCGCGGCTGAAATATCACCATTTTGGTCAAGTAATGCCACTGACATACTTCGCGTCTCACCCTTTGTAAGGGTTGTTGATGGCGCTGTTAAGCCAATACGGATTGGGAAGTTACTATCCGTAATTGTCATATTTTGTGACGCTGATGTCAGGCCGCTTGCCGATACTGTCAAATTACAACTGCCCTGAATCATTGCTTTATAGAAGAACGTTGCGTCAATGCTTCCCGTCGCAAGTTCTATTGATGCAATAGGCTCCCAGTTGGTAACATCCTCCGAGAATGTACCAGTTTCACAGCTCGACGCTAGATTTAGTGTTTTATCACTTGTCAAAGCCGATGTGTTGCCGTAGATATCGCGGATTGCCACATGAACTGCAGCTGAAGGTTCCCCTTCACCAATAGTTTGAGGCTGTGTAGTAAATACTAACCTCGACGCAGTTTCTGGTGTCACCGTTACCTGTTGTGTTGCCGGAGCTGGAAGTCCTGACATAGTTACGCTGATATTTCGTGAACCAGCTAGCGTGCCAGAATAGTAGAACGAAGCTGTTGATTCGCCATCTGCAATAGTTATAGTACTTACAGACGAAGAATCACCGGCGTTTAGGTAGAATTGACCGCTTGCTGCGCTTAATTGTACTTGCGTAGTACCGTCTTGCACTGCGGGGCTGCCGTCTGCTTTGCGGAGTTGGACAGTGATAATGTCAGATGTATCACCAGCTTTTATGGTTCGAGCTGGAGTTGTATAGACAATAGTATCAACAGAATAACTTGTAATAGTAATCGGTTGCGTCGCAGCTGTAATACCCGAAATAGTAGCAGTGATCGTACAATCATTAGGTACTGTATCTTTGTAATAGAATGTAGCATCGCTCGAATCTGCTGGAATATTAATTGATGTAATTGATTGCCAGTTTGTAGTACTCAGCGAAAACGATCCAGTGCCACAGCTCGATGCTAATGTTAATGTTTTGCTAGTGTTGAAAATTGCTTCGTTATCGAATGTATCGCGAATAATTGCGCGGATGGCACTCGTTGGTACATTCGGTGCTACTGCTGCTGCTTGTGATTCATACACTACCTTGCTTGGTGCGGCCGCTTGAACGGTTAATGACTGTGTAGTTGAAGTGTTCACGCTCGTTACCGCCGCTGTGATGGTTTGAAGTCCTGATTTTTCACCGTAATAATAAAACGAAGCGGCTGCAGTTCCTTGAGGAATTGTAATTGAACCTATCCCAGCATCTGCAGGGTTGGTTGTTGCAATAAACTTACCTTCAGCGATAGAAAGTGTGACGCTCGTAGACCCATCCTGAATTGCTGGGCTGCCATCGGCTTTGCGAAGTTCAACGTCAATTTTATTCGAAACATTGCCAGCAGCAACAGTTTGCGCTGTAGAAGTAATAGCGACACTCGCGACATCTTGGCTTGTAATTGAAAGGTTTGCCGAGGCGTTAGCGATATCAATATCAGGGTTGTCTAGTGTTGATTTATCACTTGCAGTAAGTTGCAATGCGCTGCCATAAAATACTGTATCTTTTGCGAAGAATTGAACTGATGATTGCCCGGCTAGAATTGCGATTGGGTTCAAATTCCAAGGGCCCGTAGCGGACGCAGCGAATCGTGTCGTAGGCTGGTTACTGTAAGGATAGACATTCAAGTCTGTATCTTGAATAACAACATTACCGAATACATCGTAGCTCGTAACTGTGTATGGCTCAGAACTTTCATCGAGTGCAACAGAACTCGACAAAGGTGTTATACCGAAGCTTGCAGTATCGGATGAGGTAATTTCAACTTGATCAGGTGTCGATGTCATACCTGCACGGCTTGCGCTAAGTGTGCTCGTACCCGCAAGGGTATCGCGGAAATATACCCGTTTAGTGTTCTCACCCTGTGCGAGTGTTACCGAACTAACTGGAGTGAACGGATTTTGCGTAAGGGAGAATTCACCACTCGGCGTTGAACTACCAAGCCCAATAACAGTCGTTTCAATAGCGGGTGCGGCTTGGTTTGTGTTGTCAAGAAGTTGCACATCAACGGCAGTTGAATCCCCTGCTTCCATAGTAGCCAGTACTGCAGAGACTGAGATTTTGGATGGTAAGGCTGCGACAATTTGCACTTCTTTTGTTGCATCTTGCAAACGAGCCGTTTCGGTCATTGGTCGTCCATCAACCAATGTAAGTGTCGTGAAGTTCGTGCCAACACTTAACGTAGTGTCACTAAAAGCAATGGAGGTTCCAGTTAAGCCTGATGGAATAGTAAATTCTGTCGGGCCTACGACACCGGTTGTTTCTGTTGTTGGGAAATAAAAGCGTGAAGTTGATGTGTCTCCATCGATGCGAATAGTAATGTCCGAGTCAGCACTCACGAGGTTGCCGGCATCATCAAGGAGCTCAACCATATAGTTAGACTTTTGGCCACTTACCATTGCTTGTAACCCGGTTACGCGCATTTTTGTTGGTGGCGACAGACCCGTCGTAATAGATTGGTTCGCATTTAACCAGCCGAAATCACCACCGGTTGCTTCGCCTGGATTATCCATCGCTTTGATTGTTGTCGTATGCGCCGCGGAGTCGCGGAAATAAACGTTTACTGACGACGAACCGGCTTTAATAGTAGCCGTTACAGGCATTACACCAGACCAAGTTGTACCGTCAAGACTGAACTCACCCGTTGCTGATGGCGAGTGAAGATAAATTTGCTTATCGGCTGAAACAGGAATACTCACGCTGTCTGTATCTTGAGCCTGGATAGTTACCGGAGAACTGAATTTACCAGCGGTGATGCGTTGCTCGGGTGTAATAATCGCTAATTTACTAATTGTTCCTGTATTTGGTGCTTGGACGGTAATATTACATTGTTGGCCGCGCGCGATAGCGCCATCGACAGAATCTTCAGCCGTTATACAATAGTCGCCAATACTTCCCATTACAACACCGTTTGTAAACGTTTTGATACCGTAGTCGGTTGATTTCATTGTATAGTTTGCAGGTACTGTCGCGGCCGTATCATTCGAGCTAAACACAATTGTTCCTGTATAGTCATTACGCTGATTGCCGTTTTTATCGGTAACGCGAATCGTAACAGAGCTAGCAACGCCGGCTTTAATAGGGTCGCTTACACCACTTACGACAAACCTAAATGGAGAGCTTATTGTGGCCGTTTGAGTAAACAATGTCGCACCAGCAACCGTACCTGTAATCGTAGGGGTACCTGAAACTGTATCTTTGTAGTACACATTGACCGATGATTGACCTGCGGGAATAACAACTGTTGTGTATGTCCAGCGAGTTGTAATATCTTCCGCGAGGTTTCGTGCAAATGCTCCACCTAATGAGGTAGTAGCAAGCGTTACAGTTGTCGCAACTGGCGAGACCACAGGATTGTTGCTTGCATTACGCGCGGTGATGGTGAGCGCACCAGCCTCGTCTTTTGATAAGTCTAAAGGTGCATTAGTAAAAGCGTATGATTGTGCGGTGTATGTATAGCTATTTGCAAGCGTTACAACGTTTGTGTGAGTACTTTCAACCGATACGCTCGTTATGCCAATATTTCCAGCCGGTGTCCGAGCCGTCAAAGTTGTATCGTTCACGTACGTAACGTTCGTTGCAAGAGTACTTCCGACACGTACTTGATACCAAGTTGCGCCGTCTGGATTATTTATAAACCCAGTTCCAGTAATTGTAATCGTTGTGTTACCACCCATAGGGCCTGATGCAGGCGATACAGAGCTTAAGGTTGGGTCACTAAGCCTATATGTAAATGCATTTGTAAGCGTAGACGACTGACCGTAATCATCTTCAACTGCAACACTGTAGACACCTGGTTTTAAGCTCGCAGGAGTGACAAAAGTAAGCGTCGTTCCATTCACTACGCTAACTGATGGTGCATATACACCATTAATTTTCACCTTTAAGGTTCCCGTGAAGCCTGAACCTGACATAGTAATCGTATCACCGCCGGCAATATTACCCGTTGCAGGTGAAATACTGGAGGCAGCTGGAGGGTTAACATACGTATACGCATTTGATTTTGTTACTACTTGATCGTCATAGCTTGTCGCGACAACATTTGTTACGCCAGCAGCGTGTGCAGGTGTAACGGCTGTCATTTGATTTGGAGATAAAATTTGAACATTCGTTGCTGGCGTACCGCCAAAAGTCACTGCCATTTGTTTCGGTATCGCAAGGTTAGACACTGCAACTGGTACGAGACTATCGGCTACTGAGTTGTCACCAAGCCGACCATTACCGTTCCTACCCCAACAATATGCTTGATTATCAGACGCTTGCGCACACGTGTGATAATACGACCCAGCCATTGCTGTAATAGATTTACCTGCCAAAACACCACTCATATCAACTGGAGTTGCGACGTTTGAATTCGTTGTAGTACCATCTCCAAGCTGGCCATCCGTATTCCTACCCCAACAATATGCTTCGCCTTCAGTGGTTGTGACACATGAATGCCAATCCGCTGAAGTGAGCGTCGAGAGCGTCTTTCCTGACAACACTCCTGAGGTGCTAACAGCAATAGGCACAAGCGACTGACCATTTACTCCATTTCCTAACTGGCCTTCGCTGCCGACTCCCCAGCAGTAAGCGGTATTGTCAGTTGTGAGTGCACACGTATGGTCATAGCCAGGTGCGATAGTTTTAACACTCTTGCCCGCAAGAACACCAGCAGTATTCACCGCTACAGGAACATTTGATTGAGCGGTACTGTTATTACCTAGCTTTCCGCTGTTTTCACCCCAACAGTACGCCTGATCATCAGACGCAATAGCACACGTGTGGTATAACGTGATTGCAATTGACTTTACCGTCTTACCCGCAAGAACACCAGCGGTATTCACTGCTGCAGGCACGGTTGATTGTGTCGTTGAGTTATTGCCTATTTGTCCACGTACATTGTATCCCCAACAATACGCTTGATCGTCAGATGCAACAGCACAGGTGTTGATATACCCGGAATCGAGTACTTTAATTGTTTTACCGCTCAGAACACCCGATGTATTTGTAGCCGCAGGTACCAGCGAGCGTGTCGTAGAACCAATACCAAGTTGACCATAGGTGTTATCACCCCAACAATATATTAAGTTATCAGACGCAACAACACAGGTATGCTCAGAGCCTGCTGAAATTGATTTAATTGTCTTTCCTGCAAGTACTCCAGTATTCGTAACTGCAACTGGTACTAGTGACTGAGTTTGCGTGCCGGTACCTAGTTGGCCCGAACTGTTGTTACCCCAACAGTACGCTTGTTGGTCATAAATACCACACGAGTGGTTCCAACCTGACGTTACTTGAGATAACTGTTTAAAGCCGGCGAAGAAGTTACTGCCCGAGAAAGTAACTGTTTGCCCGCCAGCAGTAGGGCCGCCTGTTGGCGATAGCGAATCAATAGTAACTGTGGCATTTTGGTACGTTAATCCATTTACAATCGTTGCTGATTGATTGAACTCATCCTCTACCGTTACATCAACAGTGTTAACTGCCGACGAACCAGGACTTACAACTGTCATAGTTGTGCTGTTTATAAAAGTAACGGGTGTAATATAATTTGTGCCAAATTTTACTTTTGTTGCCGCAGTAAAGCCTGTTCCGTTAATGGTAATAGTATCTCCACCTATTTTCGGTACTTTGTTTGGTGAAACCGCGCTCAGAGATGGGCCCGAAGAATATGTATAGCTATTTGGCGCTGTAACTGTCGAAGCATCATAACGAGCAACAGTTGTATCTGTCACACCCGCCGTGTGTGCTGGTATCGTCGCAGTCATTGATGTATTGCTGACACGTTGAACATTTGTTGCTAAGTTACCGCCAATTGTAATTGTCGGGTCGGCAGACACAACAGAGCTCATTACAACTGGAATATTAGAAGAAGTAGTTGTATTGTTGCCAAATTGTCCGTTGCCGTTATTCCCCCAGCAGTATGATTTATAGCTCGTAGTCAACGCACAGGTTTGGTTGATTCCCACTGAGATTGAACGTATTGATTTATTAGCAAGCGCCCCAGATACACTCACAGCGGCTGGTACGTTTGAATTTGTTGTCGATCCAATCCCTAGCTGTCCACTTGAATTAGCACCCCAGCAGTACGCATTATTGTCAGAAGCAACGACACAGCTACTATTTCCACCTAACGCTACTTGTTTTACTGTTTTTAACGATAATACACCAGAGCTCAAAACGGCTATTGGAGCATTAGCGCCTGAATTATTTCCTGCACCCAACTGTCCGACACCTCCATCGCCCCAACAATACGGTAAATCATCAGATGCTATAGCGCAGACGTGTGACGTACCTGTAGAAATGGTTTTTACTGTCTTGCCTGAAAACGCACCTGATGTAACAACCGCAATTGGTGTATACGATAAGTTAGTATTTCCTGTGCCTAATTGGCCAGAAGAGTTATTTCCCCAGCAGTATACTTGGTCATCGGAAGCGATTGCACAAGTGCTCACGGATGATCCCGATATCGACTTAATAGTTTTTCCTGCTAGACCACCGTTAGCCACGGCAATCGGTACATTTGTTTGTGTGGTTGTACCTGTCCCTAATTGTCCAGAGCTATTAAATCCCCAACAATATGCTCTATCATCTGAAGCGACTACACACGTATGCGAATCACCGGCTGCTATCGTCTTTATCGTCTTATTCGCAAGTACCCCAGCTCTACTGACGGCTACTGGTGCTGTTTGAACTGAACTGTTCGCGTTCCCTAGCTGACCATTAGTACCAATGCCCCAGCAATATGCTAAATTATCAGATGCAATAACACAGGCGTGGCTTCCACCAACCGAAAGCTGTTTAATTGTCTTACCTGCAAGTACACCAGTCTTTACAACGGGTGATGGTATGTTGGATTGAACAGTCGTTCCATTACCTAGCCTTTGCGCAAAACCCCAACAATATGCATCACCAGCATAAATTCCACAACCGAAACTAGACCCAGAACCTATCTGTGTCATATTCTTAATACCGACCGAAAAGTTTGTTCCTGCCACTGTCACTGTTCCGCCGCCGCTTATTGGCCCGCTGTTTGGTGTTACAGCTGATATCGTCATAGGGCTTTCTTGATAGTTGTAAAATACCGATGGTGTTTGTTCGCCAAAGCCATTTTCAACCATCACCTCAGCGTTAATAGCAGTTGTTTGTGATGGTGTAGTAAATGTAATCGTCGTACTACTAACAAGTGTAAATGAACTAAGATATACGTCATCGAAACGTACCTTTGTATTAGCATCAAAATTAGTTCCTGTTATTGTTACCGTATCACCGCCTGCGGTAGACCCTGAGGTCGGAGAAATTGATATCGGACTAATTTGAGCTAGATATTCATAACTGTTCGTCGCTGTAGTGGATTGCGTGTCGTATTGAGATACGGTAACGTTTTTCATACCGGCTGTATTCACAGGGGTTAGTGCCGTAATAGTTGCTGGAGACGCTACTTGCACGTTGCTTGCTTGAGCACCTCCTATCGTAACGACCGGTACGCTTTTTGGCATGACAAATGTCGAGACAGGAGAAAGTGAGGCGTTGGTGCTATTGTCCCCTAGTTGCCCGTAAGCATTCGTTCCCCAACAATACATTTGATTATTTGATGCAATGGCGCATGAGTGATTCGCGCCATTCGACAAAGCAATAGTAGCAAAACCGTTCAGGGCACCCGACGTCACAACTGGCTTCGGCTGGGCGACAATCGTCGTAGCAACTCCATCTCCACGTTGTCCTGAAGTACCAAGTCCCCAGCAGTATGAATTGTTGTCGGTAGCGATACCGCAGGTGACAGAGTTCTTTGCGGTAATCGTAAGGAAGGGATGGTTTACGAGTTCTCCTGTAATATCAACCGCTACAGGAACCGAAGAGCTTACCGTACCGGTTCGACCAAGATACGTTCCAGCACCCCAACAGAACACAAGGCCGTCGCTGCTTAAGGCGCATACGTGTTGCTGTGTGGCCACAATTGAGGTAAAGATTTTACCGGCTGATACGCCCGATTGATCAACAAGTACTGGAGTAGTTGAGTTAACAGTACTATTATTACCGAGTTCACCATTTGTATTTCGACCCCAACAATATGCTTCACCTGACAGTGCCGTTGCACACGTAAAGAAATAACCGGGAGCAATTGATGTCATTGTTTTGCCTGTCATTACACCATTTGATGTGACTGCAACTGGCACACTTGAACTTGCTGATCCACCGTTTCCAAGCTGACCGTTCGTTCCCAGCCCCCAACAGTATGCCTTACCGTCAGATGCTGTAACACACGTTGTAGATGAATTAACATTTACAGAAGTAATTGTTAAGCCAGAAAGGACGCCTGTCGTCGTCACCGCTACAGGCACAAGTGAACGCGTCGTTGAGTTGTTACCAAGCTGGCCAGCGCCATTTGACCCCCAACAAGCAAGTGATCCGTCAGTAGTGAGCGCACAGGTATACCCCGCACCAGAACTTAACGACTTTATTGTTTTGCCAGCAAGCGCGCCATCGGTATTAACAGCTACCGGTGTTGAAGAGCTAAGCGCTGCATTGTTTCCTAGCTGTCCACTCGTCCCTAAACCCCAACAGTAAGCAGCACCGTCAAATAGTCCACATGAAAAGAAATCACCGGTAGATACCATCGTCGCCTGCTTTTTGCCTACTGAAAAATTTGAACCGCTAATATTGACCGTTTGATTACCACTATAAGGGCCTTTGTTGGGAGTTATGCTCGCAATTGTAGGTGCTGGTTCTTTAAAAGAAATACCCCCTTCAAGGTTAAATCGTTGGCTGTCATTATTAATCACCGTAACGCGTTTTGCACCAGCAACACTTGCGGCAGTTGTAAAGGTAAGCGTTTGAGCGTCAACGTAAGTAACGCTGGTTGCAACACCATTTAATTCAAGTTTCGAGGTAGGTTCGAACCCAGTACCAATGATAGTTACCGAATCCCCGCCTGCCACAGAAACCGAAGCTGGCGCAACGCCGTCAACAACCGGCGCAGCAAGTGCTTCAACAGGATTGGCAAAGATACTCACCGTAAGAATACTGAGTACAAACAAGAATGCAGTTACGACTGCGTTTCTGGTCATCTTGGCGTACCCTTGCTTAATATTCCCTATCACCCCTGGCCTATCTTTTATAAATTTATAAACGTGCGCTAGTAATTGTGGCTAGCTATTTCAATCGCTCGATTGCCGCTTTCGCAGCTACGTTCTCCGCATCGTGTGACAAGATATCTTCATACGTCTTCTGCGCATTCGCGGTGTCTTTCGCTTGCTCATACGCAACAGCTAGGAGTTGCTGCAGCTGCGTGTTGTCTGGTAGTTCTTCTAGCCCAGATTTATATGTAGCAATTGCATCTTGTGGCTTATTCTTGCTATAAAGTTGAACGTTAGCTAAGTTTGCATATGCATTCAACGATTTAGGACTTAGTTCAATTGATTTCTTATAAGTTTCAATTGCTTTGTCTACTTGTCCAAGGTCACGGTAAGTGTTCGCAAGATTGTTAAGCACAACAGCATCTTTAGTATCAAGCTTTGAGGCTTCTTCATACTGCTTCTTTGCACCTTCTAAGTCACCTGTAGCGTAGAGAGCGACACCATAACTCTTACGGGCACTGGCATCCTTAGGTGATTTTTCAACTGCATCTTTAAGCTCAGGGAGCTTCTGTTGGTATTCAAGCCCAATTGCTGTCTGTTTTACTTCCGGCGTGTCATTACGAGACATAATTGCAACTGTCACGGTTACTGCAATGAATATGAAAATAACACCAATAATGATGAGACTAATAATTTTATTCTTTTCAGCCCAAGTTGCGGCTAATTTCACTTTGCTACCAATTTGTTCAATAAGCACTCGCAGTGCACGGGACACAATATTCCCTTGTGAATTTTTTACGTTCATATACCCCCAATGTATTGCGTCTATAGTATCAAAAACCGTAACCCTTTTCAACGGGTTACGGTTGTAGATAAAACCTATTTCCTCAGGGTTTACTCAAGTTAGGCTTTGCCGCCTTCATTCAGCACAGATTTTCCAATAACTTTGCCATCGTCACTAATTTCATAAATGACAACTTCACCGGTACCGATTTCCAATTCATGGACATTACTATCGTCAATTTCATCCAAATGCTTCATAAGCGCCCGGAGTGAATTACCATGTGCTGCCACAATAATATTCTTACCTTCTTTAAGGTCTTCAAGAATTCGCTCTTCGTAGTAAGGAAGTACTCGTGCATGTACATCTTTTAGAGTCTCGCCGTTTGGTACTGGGTGATCCCAATTGCGACGTAGTTTCATAAACTCATCGTCACCAATTTGGTCTTTAATTTCCCATTTGTTTTTCGCTTGATAATCGCCATAATGACGTTCATCCAAAGCTTTGTGTTGAACCGTCTCTAAATCTGTGTGACTTAAAGCACTTTTGATTTCTTCGAGTGTTTGGTGTGTCCGGCTCAATGAAGAAGTGTGCGCTTTATGCAGTGTAATATCGCGCAGATGCTCTGCTGCCTTACGAGCTTCGGCTTTTCCTTGTTCAGTCAAAGAAACGTCCTCCTGGCCTGTCCAAAGGCCAAGAGCATTCCATTCAGATTGTCCGTGTCGTACTAATACTAGATATGCCATGCTTAACCTCGTTTCAACGCGTTACGTCCGGCGAACACAGCACCTTCACCAAGCTCTTCTTCAATACGAAGCAATTCGTTATACTTCGCAACGCGGTCAGTACGTGAAAGGCTACCAGTTTTAATTTGGCCAGTATTCAAACCGACTGCCAAGTGCGCGATAGTTGTGTCCTCAGTCTCACCAGAACGGTGTGACATAACCGCAGTCCAACCAGCATCGTGGGCCATTTTGACAGCCGCAATTGTTTCAGTGAGTGAACCAATTTGATTTACCTTCACGAGAATTGAGTTAGCCGCTTTTTCGTCGATACCACGCTTTAAGAATTCAGTGTTCGTTACAAGCAAGTCGTCCCCTACTAACTGCAAAGAATCACCCAGTTCGGTCGTGAGTGTTATCCAACCAGCCCAGTCGTCTTCAGCAAGCCCATCTTCAATTGAACGAATTGGGAAACGGCTCGCAAGGTCTTTGTAGAATGCGGTCATTTCTTCGCTATTTAGCTTCTTACCTTCAGTGTTAAGTACATACAAACCATCTTCAAGAAGTTCAGAGCTTGCAACGTCGAGGGCTAATACTACGTCCTCACCAAGTGTATAGCCTGCTTTAGCGGTCGCTTCTGCAATAAGGTCGAGTGCTTCAGCATTACCGTTCTTCACAGCTGGTGCGTAGCCACCTTCGTCACCAACAGTTGTGCCGTAGCCTTTATCATGAAGGACTTTACCGAGCGCTTGGAAGATTTCCGCACCAATTTGAATACAGTGGCTAAAACTCGAGGCACCCACTGGCATAATCATGAATTCTTGAATATCAGTACTACCCGCAGCATGCTTACCGCCGTTAATGATATTCATCATAGGAAGAGGCAATGTAAATTCAGTGTTTCCTGCTAAGTTTGCAACGTAACGGTACAATGGAAGTTTTTGTTCAAGTGCAGCAGCTTTAGCGACCGCTAAAGATACGGCAAGAATTGCATTTGCACCAAAACGGGCTTTGTTCGGTGTACCGTCAAGGTCAATCATAATTTGGTCAATACCGGCTTGGTTGGAAACGTCTTTACCAATAAGTGCTTCCTTGATTTCAGTATTTACGAAACCAACAGCCTTTAAAACACCCTTTCCACCATATGCTTGGTCACCGTCACGAAGTTCAATCGCTTCGTGTGAACCAGTACTTGCACCAGAGGGTACAGCGGCGCGGCCAATAGTGCCATCTTCAAGAATAACGTCAGCTTCAACGGTAGGATTACCTCGGCTATCTAAAATTTGTCGAGCTTTAATGTTAGCAATATTCATTAGGTTCTCCTTTTTAACAACCTTCTTATTATACGCCGATTATGAGGAGATGTCTGAATATGTGTTGTTATGAGTAGACGTTTAGGGAGGTAACAATGGCTTTCTTCGTCCACTTGCCATCAATAAGACACGCCGGAATATCTTCTTCGTTCACAAACTTAATGTCAGTTCCATCGGTCGAAACCTTATATACCCAACCGCCTTTTTCTTTTTCTTCGGCGTTGATAATTTGCGCGAATGCCTCTTCACCTTCAATGATAATCCATTGCAAGGGCAGGTAAACTGGTAATGAAATCATGAAAACTCCTGGCTAGCTATTTCTTCTAGTATACGCATATGCTTACAATATCCAAAGGTATGTCTGTATACTAACTATATGAATATATATACAGATTGGTTACAAACAACTGGCGTTGCTATCGCCTTTATTTTGGTGGGTGGTATTATTACCTATATTGTCGGTACAAAAGTACTCAGCGCCATTACTAAACAGATAGTTCGTGGCCACCTACGAAACTCACCAAAAAAAGATATCGAGAAACGTCAAAATACCCTCGCAAACCTCGTTACGGGTATTTGGCGCATATTAGTGAGCGTCACTACCTTCGTTGCTATCTTTAAACAATTCTTCCCTGCCGTCGACCTCTCACCACTCTTCGCCGGTGCCGGTATTATCGGTATTGCCGTCGCCTTTGGTTCACAAGCGCTCGTAAAAGACTTTCTAACGGGTATTTTTATTATTACTGAAAACCAATACCGTGTAGGTGATTACGTCACAATTAACGATGCCGATGGTCGCGTTGAATATATCGGCACACGCTCAACGGTTATTCGCGACGATAGCGGTAACGTACACTATCTTCCAAATGGCTCAATTATTCATGTCGTTAATAAAACCATGGGCTTCAGCAAGGTAAAATTCTCTATTATGCTTGATGCATCAACTGACCTCGACAGCGCTATTAGCGTTATCAACCAGACTGGCGATGCGCTTGCTGAAAACAGTAAATGGAAAGATAAAATCCTCAGCCCACCACAGTTTAGTTCAATTGGTGCATTTACCGGTAGCTCTGTTGAAGTAACCATTTCCGGTAAGACCCAACCGTCGGATCAATGGTCAGTAACAGCAGAGATGCGTAAACGACTTATTGGTGCATTCGAAAAACACGATATTAAATTGGCGTAGTACCGTGATAATAGACGGCATCCTTAAATACATCTCCGAACACAAGCTTGTTAGCCTAGGTGTCTACTTTTCCGTATTCATGTTGCTCATTGTGGCCTTTGTTGAACTAGTTGAAGAAGTGTTCGAGGGTGAGACACTGTTTTATGATGAAGCCATACTAAACGGCATCAACAGCTTCTCAACGCCATTGTTCGACAGCTTCTTTGTTGGTATCACACAACTTGGTGGTGTGTTTGGCATTATAATACTCACCACGATACTGCTCGCCCTTTTACTCCGTCGTAAGCTGTACCAGAAAGCACTCATTGTTGGTGCTACCGTTGCTGGCGCTGGAGTACTTAATATTGTGCTGAAGCTCATCTTTGAACGTGCTCGACCTGACTTATGGGAACAGCTTATTGTCGAAACCAGCTTCTCGTTCCCTAGCGGCCACGCAATGATTACCGCAGCACTTGGCCTATCACTCATATTCATTTGTTGGAACACCCGCTTCCGCTGGCTTGCCGTAGCACTCGGCAGCTCATTCATTATTGTCATTGGCTTTTCACGCCTATACTTAGGTGTCCATTACCCTACGGATATTCTTGCTGGCTGGGTTGTGAGCGGCGCGTGGCTATCTACTGTCGTGACTATCGTGAACGTAAACCTGCTACGAAAAAACTTGGCTAAATAAAATATACCCACCGTAATGATGGGTATATTTTGTATTAAGCAGTTCTATTAGAACATGTCAGGCTTTGATTCAACGATACCACCAGAGATTGCTTCAGCACCTCCAGAGATTTGAACAAGCGCTTCATTTTCAATTTCGTAGGCTTTTTCGAAGTTACCAGCTTTGTATTCAACTGCAGCTTGGTTAAGCAAGTCTTCGTGAGCACTTAAGGCTTCATAAAGAGTGTCAGTTGGCAAGCTTGGGATAACACTGTTAAATACAGTTGCTACCTTACGAAGTTCAGCGCGAAGTGCAGTTAACGCAGTTGCCTGAGCCATTGTGTCACCGTCAGCTACAGCTTGTGCGTAGTTGTTTGATTGAGCAATGTGCTCAACAAATGGTGCTGTAATAGCGTCTTGGGCGTCTTTGCCATAAATACTACCTACAGCAGTTGCGATTGCTACCGCGTTAGCAGTTTGTGCTGCCTTGGCGCCATCAATCTTCTGTTGTGATGCACCATCGACAATATTTCGTGTTACAACGAGGCTTGAAGTCACGTGCTCACGGAGCATGTTGTTCATAGCGACGCGAAGGTCAGCCTGCTTTGTTGATTGTGATGTTGTTGCTGCTGATTCGTTTGTATCCATGTCGTCCATATTGTTACCAATCATGTATCCACCGAATAGTCCGAGGCCGAGTGCAACCAGTACAGCTACAATGGCGACTAATTTAGATGTTTTTGATTCCATATATTCTCCTAATTGATTTGTTTACTATCAAACAATATCAGTTAGTCCAGTATGTAATTGTAAGATAGCTTACAGACATTTTTGGTCATAAATTAAGTAAGCCCCGACTCAAGGAGCGAGGCTCACTTAAATCGGGGCTATGTCCCAGGCCGCTACCCAGCAAAGCTTGGAATGCTGGCGATCTGGTTGTTGATGCTTGAAATCATCGGGTATGACCACACCGTGATGGCAGGGTCCCAAGAAGGAACCGTCGCCGTAGGGATATTAGCATTGGCTTGCGCCGTTGCTCCCATGTTTAGTATCTGCTGCAACGTGTACCAGACGAGCTGGCCGTTTGCATCCAGAATGCCAACCGAATAGGTATCGGCTGTTAGGTTAGCAATTCCGGTTGGAAACGCTGCCCATTGAACAGTATTGAAGATGGGATCGGTCAAGTCACGGTACGTCGTGTAGCCGGCATAGCCGGTGTACAGCTCAAGCACCATTGGGCCGATGTTTTCGACTTTCGTAGGGTCGTACTTGTACACCAAGAAGTGGTCTGGTGAGGCGGTACCATTCGCCGTGGGCGCTGAACGAACGCAGGTTTCACCGTACGTTACCCCATCAGTGCCGACAAAATAGTGACACCAATCGGACGCCCAGTACGTGGCCGTGAGGGACGTATTGTTGGTGTACGCCCCTTGGGTGTAGTTAGCCGCCGGCTGAAGCTGGGCAGTAGGAGTTTCCTCTGCGGCTTCTGCCTGAATTGCGCCATCGTTCAGCCCAGCTAAGCCCTCGAAGAGGCTCTCGGTGCCAGTGCCGCTGTTTGGCGCCGGCGTACGGGTTTCTTCCGTTGCTTCGTCCGGCGCAGTTGACGCATTCGAACAGGCGGTCATGCTTATTGCGAGTATCAGCCCTATCGCCAGGGACATCCCTCGCTGAGCGATGTTCATAGTAAAACCTCTCTTGGGTTCAATGTTAAGTGCCTGTATGACACGACTACACAACAATTGTGTATGTCTAGCAACATAGTAGCACCACAAATATATCTTTTCAACAACGCATGAAAATTGTTAACCTAATTTAAATCGGATAGTATAATGTCCACAATTTCATGTTGGGACTTCTCTTCATAGAACACTTTTTCTCGTTCAATATCGAGTAAGTCTTTTTCAATCCACCATTCGCGAAGCTTTTCTATCCCAAACTCGTCCTTGTCAGGTTTTGTATTATGGCGACGGACTGTCTCATCAAAAGATATATCTAAATAATAAGAAAACACATTGCCGTCGAAAGCTTTGACAAGCTGGTTTATCAACGTATCGTACGTAGCCTTCTTGAATATACCTTCAAGAACAACATCATAGCCAATCTTCTTACCGTAAAGGACGGTATTAGCAATAAGTTCGATCGCAGGGTTATCAGCCCTATCCTTAACATTGAGAATGCCCAGCCGTAGAACATCCTGCTGAACGAGCATAGTATTCTCGCCCATTTGCTTTCGAAGCTCCTTAGCAATAGTAGACTTACCGCTTCCCGAGTTGCCGCGAATAATAATGAGCTTAGGTTGCATGTTTATAGCATAACAAAAAGCCTCAACAGTAGAGGCTTTTTGTTAACAATCAATATAGGAAGTTACGCTATATCGACTGTTTTAATACATGCCTTACGCGCCTTCATAAACGCTCGCATCCGTCGCTTCAAGATGCGGTCGAGTTTCACCGGCGAACCACCTCGCGGTGAAGTTTCTAAGTATTGACTCCAAGTGATTCCATCGTTATCTGTATACATATCATTACTCCATAGTTTTAAAAATAAAAAACAACTAAAAGAATATTTAGCTGCAACGGGTTTTATTGTATGAAGCTATCCGGTGGCACTACACAGACCGTTTATCTGTTGTACGCGACGGAGAACTGAAATCGTATATAGTTTGCAAGTGGAAACACGGTGTGAGTACTCACATAACTACCTTTATTATATACCGCAATTGATATATTTCCGTACATTAATTACTAATTAATTATACGATAAAGACTATTAGCCAGTTACTCCCTAGTTTCAAGCCAAGTAGCACCAGCAAGCAGCGCATTCATCTGTTCAATCTCTTTTACCTCAGGTCGACGCGTCTCAACCTCTTCACCCATATAACCAGTTATAGACATCGCCCCGTCTGGATATTGGTCAACGTGCAACTGACCTGCGCGAGGTTCTTTTTCCATATTTATACCAGGGACAAAAATAGCAGATTTAAAATACATATCTTGATCGCCTAAAGGAATATGTTTACCTTCCCAGAAATCAATATGATACGAAGCAATCGTTAATGGACCATTATCAATTTGAGCATGTTCAGCTATATGTTCGACATTTCGATAGATACTCTTCGTATCAGGGTCGTACTCAGCAGGATCAGCTCCCCATTCAATCGTAGTATCGATAAAATGCTGTGGAGCCCTTTCAGACTCGAGCGTTGCAGTGATTTCCGCAGTTATATCGCGTGCTTCATTATAAAAGGCGATTCTGTTTGTCGAAGAATACATTCTAGCTACTTCATTTCGGTCATGGAACTCAAATGCATTTTCTAGAAGCGGTAAAACAGTGTGTTGTATAAAACCACTAGTCGTTTTGCGCAACCGCTCTCTATTCATTCTTTCTTGTACTTCAGGTGGAATAGGCTGTCCAGTAACTATTGCCAGTAATCGTTGCGCCGCATCGCTACCGTAAGCGTCGCTACTCTGCTTGGTGCTTTTTTCGCTCTCGGACTGTGTGTTTTCAAGTTCGTTCATTATGTACAAATTGTACTTCACTAACAGAAAGTAATCAAACCGCTTGTGCGCTCTAGTTGGCTTACCTATTATCACCTATGCAAGAACGGTATATAAATAAGAGGCACCGAAGTGCCTCTTAAATAAACTGGAAGATTTGCACCAACAGACGTAGCCTACGAACTAAATAACTGAACTATTGAACTTGTTTGGCTACATATAATGATCTTGTGCTGTATCACTTGATCTTCCATGTATAATTTTACCAATGCCTAAATAGCACGTCAACAGTTTTACGAAATTCGTTCAACTTGGCTATATATTTCGTCGTATATTGCCCTTGTCCGCTCTTTATCTTTCTTATTCAAGTACCAGGGTTTGGTCATTACGAGTACTTTATCCGCCGGGTTAATAGCGTGGAGCGCGTGAATACCGATAAGTCGAGACGGTCGAGGCAATAAACCAACAGAACCCTTTCTACCCTCAACAACAAGTTCATCGTGCAGCAATTCTGTTTCTGCGTCTTCGATAGATGTCATATCTACGAGCCTTGCTGCTAATGTACGCGTTCCATCATGAGGGCCAGTAATATACAGGTCGTTCCTTGAAGTAATCATTGAACCAATTTTCTTAATGCGGTCTGTAACTGCGCCATTAATCATTGAAGTATAGGTTTGAATTTCAGTTTCGAAAGGTGTTAACGACGCAGCGTTGTTTGATGCAAGCGATATAAAAGTATCTTGGGCCTTACGAAGCTCTGCAAGCGCCTTCTGCTCACGGGTTGGTTGCTCTAATAAGAAGTTGTCATCAAAATTATGGTGCAGGTCGTAGCCGAGCGAATTTATTGTTCGTTGAACTGTTCGAGATGCGCCTGCTATCGGTACGAAGTCTGTGTGGATTCCGATTTTATCATCGGCCATAGAACCTTCTGCATTCATCAGTTTCAAGGTAGTTTCATCGAATTCGGCTGGAAAAAGTTGTTGAGTTGAGAGACGTTCAAATGTTTTCATGTTCGAAGTATACTGTATTAGTGTTTAATATACAATAAGCCTCTATCATTAGTAGCTTAGGTCACTATCCTTGAGCTTAATCATCTGCTCAACGTCGTGTATGACGGCATGTAGGGTTGTTTCGTTCGCGTGGTTAACGATAGCCTGTAACAGTACGTTATCTATCGATACGTTGTCATCAGTAATCTGCATAATCTCTTGCAGCTGCTCAAGCCTAATGATAAGTTCGTCTACGAGTTCTACTTTTTCCATGCACCTATTATAACAAATAAGCCCCAGAGCGGAGACTTTCTATCGTACTTACAAACAACAGTCACAACTATCTATTCACAATAAATAACTCTGGTTGTTGCCCGAGATTAAACGCTCTCGGGCGGCGTATAGGATTTAGCAGTCGACAATCTCGACCTTGACGCACTCGCCGAGGTCAAAGGCGTAATCGAGTTTGCGAGGGTCGATCACGCGAGGGACAATGCTGCCGTGCTCGATGCGCTCAACGGTCAACAGGTTGACCGTGTTTCGTGCTCCGACATAATCGTCGCCGGGCTGAAGTTCTCCAGGAATCTCCTTAACGAAGATGCCAGAGTTCTCGAGATTGACCGTTTCTCCATCGTGGAGACGGGTAAGGACGGTGTATCCAGGGTGCTGGAGTGTCATAGCGTTCCAATCAATAGAGACGAATGTGAAGTTGCAAAATCCTAACTCGGAGTAGTTCTCACAAGTACGCTTAAATTATAGCATAAGTAGTATGAAAAGTCAATACCACCCTACTCGTACGACTCATGGCGATATTTACCTAGCACCGCGTCAAGCTCATTACCATCAATCCATCGATAAGGGCAGTAGGAACATACATCTAATATGACGTCTGTCATCTGGTATCGAGTCTGGTGCATGACATGTTCGCAATGTGGGCAAAATAGCTCACCGTGCTTAACATCACTTATTTCTGAAATGACTTTTGGTGGCCTGCCAAACACTTCAGAAAGTTCTTTAATGATGTGCGTACTGTCTTGACGCACATCTAACATATCGCTGCCTTGAATTAAATATCCATGCCCCTCTGGGCACGCCAGCCATTGTTTACCTTCTTTCAACTCTGTTTTGCATACTGGACATTGTAGCTTTAAGTAAGAGTCTTTAAGCTCTTCTCCTACTTGCGTAACAAAGAGTTTGACGTCACCTGTCGATGTGACTTGTGGAAAGGCGGGTTTAATAAGGCGTATAAATTCGTCAGCAATAGCAAGTGACGGTAGCAGCCCTTCATCCAGAAAATATAGTGTATTATTAATAATTTCCCAGTGGAACTCTTTGCAGAAATCGATATTAAACACCATCGCTTGAGGGTCAAGATGGTACCTACTTAAAGATTGTTGCCCTTCTTCGGCATAAAGAGAGAAATATGTTTGATAATTGCCTTCAAGAATAACTGGCTCCATAGTATTGTTCGTCAACCACGCCTTGCCTGTTTCACGAGAAGGAATACCGATAAGATGCAGCTCTGTTTTAAAAGGAAGAGAAAAAGCATAAATACCCTTAACTTCACGAAGATTAGTTTCGGAGATGTCCCCAACCATATACATATACGGGTTATTAGCAGCTGTGCGTCCGCCGTTACCGAATGAAACAAGGTTAGAGATTCCGTGGGTCAAGAGGATTGATTCTTTTTTGTCGGTCATAGATTAACTATAGCAAAAAGCCTCCGAGATAGAGGCTTTTATAATGTTTATGTTTGGTAGTTATTTGCCGACGATATGCGATCTATTTCGAATAGTAATAAGAAGAATACGAACCATTGTAGTTTTCAATGTACAACTCATCTTTTATATATCCTTTTCCGAACGTTCTATCTTTCGAGAAACCTTGGTTCACAAGAAAGGAATCTACCTTACTGTCACTAGTGGCTAGCGTAAAGTAACAGGTATTCCTTAATTCAACATCGTGGCAATCATACGTACTAGGTGCAAAGCCGGAAGTTCTGAATGTACTTACGGTATCATCTTCCAATCGTCCAAGCTCTTGTCCGTGAGACATCGACAAAGAGACTAAAGAAATGACGATAAATGCAACAATTATAAGTGGTATCAAAAGGATGATTGTCAGTACATTTACTACAACGGACCGCTTCTTTTTAACCGGAGGTGGTGGTGATAGCTGCTGTGTATTACTTGAAGCATTAGAGGATGAATCCATTTTCTGACCTGGAATAAAATCAATTGGATCGGGCATAGAATCATTGTTGTTGTTTTGCATGTTTTAATCATAGCAAAAAGCCTCCGAAACGGAGACTTTTCTATAATACTTAAGCCTGGCGGCACTTAATGGAAGGATTGCGAACTTCAACTTAAATCGGGTTTAGCACCTAGAGCTCTACTTAATTCACCTATAAGATAGATATAGTACTGGAATTCATACTCTCCGCCCACACCGCCGCGCATACTGTCATAGCGGCTTTTAACTTCATTCAATGAAGCTTGTAGCGCTTCGGCGTTGTTCATTGTAAGCATTTCAGCGATATAATTTCTTGCCTCTTCAATGGACATGTGCACAATATCTGCGTTGCTCTCTTCAGAACTTGGTTCTCTCGATTCAATATTTTCCATAAAAATAAAATATCATAAAATAAGGTGTTTGCAAAATTGCTAATGCTTGTCAGCCCCTAGTGGTCGAGCTCCGAAAATATATTTTGCTTGATATTTTAATAAAAAATATGATTATAATTTTGTACTAGTAACTACACTTCATCTAAAGGTAGTCCCGTAGGCTCCCATCCACCGGTTGCATTACGTTCGATGTGAGCACGCAAACCCTCAGAATGTTTGATTTCACGATTTCTTTCTTTACTCAGGCTTTTAATCATTTCATCTTTCTGTGTGATTAACGAATCGTAACTTTCGCGAATGGATAGAATAACGAAACCGAGCACTCCAACAAATACAGAACTAGCTATTAGTATTATTCCAATAACAGAATTAGCATTATTATGAAGGACAACAATACCTCCTATCAAAAGAGATAAAAATATCAAGCTAGACTCAAGCTTCAATCGACCTGTTATTCCAGCTAGTTCTTTCATAGTGCTAAAATTCCATTAACCTTAGCCTCAACTTTTTCGATATCATCAAATTCACTAATATTCTCTTTAAGTTTTTCTATAACAGTATTAATTTTGAGCTTAGGTTCTAAATATTTGAAATTCAGCATTAAGCCATAGTTACTTTTGGACTTAACGACAGTAGATACCTTCACGAAATAACTATGATCATCATCTGGGTAGAGTGTTAATGACCCTGCTCTAAAACCTTTTACAGGACTAAGCCTTTTTGATTCCTGATCAATTTTCTTTTTGGCGCTGAAAGGCTTAACTACTTTCACTTCTAAACTATAGTTTTTCAGTTTAGTAGGATTCAGGTTCAAGAGTAATTTTTCTACATCATCCCAGGCAGATTCTACACTGCCTGTCTTAACTACTTCTTTAGAAAAAATGACACCAATCTTTGATTTAGATATATGTATAAATTTTATTAATTCATTAGGTTCATATAGATAGAGTGTCTCATCTCGAACTTCTGAATTTTCCAAATCTGGAAACAATTCATCTGCTATTGATTGCAGTACATCAATTTCAACGCTTGAAGTATAGCTTAGATGTAGCTGACTAGGAAGGTAAACAATATTCATATTTGAAGTATATCACCATATGATATGCTACAGAACCTGAAAAAATGTTACAGTGTCTCATAAGACCTGAATAGACCTTAAACGGTTGGGATAAAGTATAGAAAGTTGAATATTCACATGGCACCTCTAAGCTACTACTACTCATTGAGTCTCATCCTTGCAGGATTAGGAATATACCTATTAGCAAATTTTTTATCCTTAAAGTTTCTTGGGACCATGGTTTTCGGCCGCGTGTACAAAACCAACACTCCAGAATACAAAAGGATGCTGGCGCAGGCGAGCAATAAGGCATTCGTTATATCATCAATACTAAATGTGATTTTCATAGCCAATTTAGTACTTAGCATCATAATTGTCATCAACTCTAACTGGCCAGACAAGTACGGATTACTGATATCTATGCCTATAGTCGTAATATTTATGTTCTTCATTGGTATTGCTGTTCAGAGAAATCATTACAAAGTGGACGATGATGATATTGATGAGAAGTCGGATAATGACGAGGATGAATCGAGGACCATACGATTATACCGTTGGCAATCATTACCATTTTCACTACCTACCTGCTTTACGTTAGGTTCAAAGAAAATAAACATCGGCGATTAGATAGTAACCATCAGGAAACGAAAAATCACCGGCAAATCGGTGATTTTTCTTGGCAACCCCTAGTGGACGAGCTTAGTACTTTCTCATTATAATTTTTTGGCAACAACCATAATCCAAGTTGTACCAGAACCGTCTGAAGAATCTGTCCATGTGTCGATGTTATCAAAACCTACGCTACTTAACACATTAGCAATTCGCTCCTTAGACCAGAAATTAAAGAATCGCGGAGCCATACCTTTATTACTTTGCCAGGTCTCACCATCCCCTTCTTTTAGAGTCAAAGAAAATATTCCACCTGGGTTTAGCGCTTCGTATACCTTAATTGTCGCAATGCGAGTTTCGTCATCACTAAAATGAAGAAAAACAGCATTCGCTATAACTAAATCGTAACTATCATCAATTTCATCACTGAGGATGTTCAAGACTCGAGCAGTTGGATCTTCCTCTTGAAGGATTTTTACAAAACCTTTTGTAGCATCTGTTTTTTCTACATAAAAACCTTTTTCTTCAATAATCTTTGCGTCTCTTCCGTAAGCCGACCCAATTTCAAGAATCTTAGCATCTTGAGCTAGTGCTTCGACACTTCTATTGATCCAATCTTCGACTACGCCCCCACGTTTGTTTGGGGCATTTTGTATGTATTCATTAATACCCGTTTCGTATGACTCAATAGTCTTTTTGTTCGTTTCACTCATTAAGGATAGTATAGCAAAAAGCCTCCGAAACGGAGACTTCTCTATAGTGCTTATGCTTGGCAGGGGTACGTGGAATGCTTCGCCACTTCGTCGCCGATAAATATGTAAACGCATTTATCTTACTCCTCGTGTTCGAACCACGGTGAAGCGTATTGCTAAAGCAATCCGCAAACCGTGTGCTCAGTTTCACGCTACGCGGGCAAGAAAAAAGACGAACACAATGTTCGTCATTTTTCTTGGCAGGGGTACGTGGAATCGAACCACGGTTTCAGGTTTTGGAGACCTACGCACTAACCGCTGTACTATACCCCTAAGCTCCACAATTGTAACAGATTGAACACTATATAGTCTATACGTCTTCACATAGGGGTATTAGTCTTTACGCTTACGCTCTGCCCTGTTACCATAAACATAACAAGAAAAGGGAGTGGTGAATGCATGTAGTTGTCGTTGGTGGGGGTTTTGGTGGCGTAAAAGCCGCGCTTGAACTAAGCAAAAAACAAATTGGAAAGATTACGTTAATATCTGACGAGTCTTATTTTTTGCATCACGCTACGTTGTATGCAACCGCAACCGGCAAAAACTTTGCCGAATCTATCGTTCCCCTAAATACAATCTTTGCGAACCATCCGAACGTTGAGTTAATACAAGATAAAATTACCAGCTTCGACCCTAAACGCCACCTTATTACGGGTAAAAAAGATTACCACTACGATAAGCTTGTGCTCGCACTTGGTTCAGTAACGACGTACTTTGGTATTGAAGGCATGAAAGAACATTCTTACGGTATTAAAAGCGTAGAGCAGATTAAAGAATTCCACGAACATATTCACGATTCACTCGTCCACAAACAACTCGACAAAGAATACTTTGTTATCGGTGCTGGTTCGACTGGTGTCGAGATGGCCGCGGCCTTAAATGATTATCTCAAAGAATTAAAACTCACCTACCGCCTTAAGCAAACTGCTTCGAAGGTTACGTTGGTCGAGGCTGCACCGCGTATTACTCCTCACCTATCCAAAACAGCTTCTAATAAAATTCTCGGACAATTAAAGAAGCAAGGTATTAAAGTGCGAGCAAACCACCGCGTAGGTGCGCTTGAAGAGAATAAAATTTTAGTAGATGGCAAAGCCTACTCTACAACAACCGCTATTTGGACATCGGGTGTGGCGAACAATCCGTTCTTCAAACACAATGCAGACAGTTTTCACCTTGCAGCCGATGGTCGGGTGAACGTAAACCCTTACCTCGAGGCGCTTGATGATGTGTACGTTATTGGTGATAACAACACGATGAAATACAGCGGAACGGCGTGGCCGACTCTCAAACAGGCGAAGCATGTTGCAAAAAACATTACACATTTATCGACTGGTCGCGCACAGCAGCACTTCCGCCCAACTTCGGCACCTTCAGGCATTCCACTTGGGCCTAAATGGGGTTACGTTGAATGGCATGGAATCTACATTTCAGGGCGCAGCGGCGCGTTCGCACGTCGCTTAATGGAACTGTATGGCTACTGCCAATTGCTGCCTTTAAAGCAAGCAATTCCAGTTTGGCGTGCACACGAATTACCAGCTGTGGAAAAATAAACAACAAAGTTGCATTTTAAGCGTAAGAACTGTTGTAAAAGCCTACGCTTAGAACTATAATCAGGGCAGAAAACGTGGCCAGAAATATAAAGGAGCTATCGAGACGCTACGGCATCTCGTAAATAGGGGTTATGAAAATTTTAATGTTGGGCTGGGAGCTTCCTCCACACAATAGTGGCGGCTTGGGAGTTGCATGCTATTACCTCTCAAAGGCTTTAGCTCTTAATGGCGCCGATATTGATTTCGTCGTTCCTTACGCTGCGAAACATGAAAATGTCGACTTTATGAAAATTCACCACGCAACACAGCTTTCACCACTCCATAAATTTGGTATGGGTGCGTATGATTCTAACTTCCTCCTTGAAGAAGAAGGCCACGATGAACTTGGTGAGCTTAAAACCATTCGCGATGTCCAACACCGTTACAACAAATTCGTCACAAACTTAGTACCCGGCAAAGAGTACGACGCTATTCACGCTCACGACTGGTTAACTATGGAAGCGGGCATGATTGCCAAACAACTTACCAACGCACCGCTCATCGTCCATGTGCACGCTACCGAGTTCGACCGTTCAGGCGGCAACCAAGGTAATCCAATTGTGCACGAAATTGAATACCAAGGCTTGATGATGGCCGACCGCATCCTTGCCGTCAGTGCTATTACGAAAAAGATTATCGTTGAGAAGTACGGTATTCCTGCAGATAAGGTTGAAGTGGTTCACAATGCTATCGACCCTGAAAGCCTCAACGACGGCTACGAATACGACAACCGTACCTACCGCTATCTTGAAGGCCTCAAAGACGAAGGCTACACCATTATTAGCGCAGTAACGCGTTTTACTATCCAAAAGGGCTTAGCGAACCTCGTACGCGGTGTTGCGAAAGCATCTAAAAAGTACGACCGCTTCGCATTACTCCTAGCCGGTGACGGTGAACAACGCGATGAACTGATTCGTTTAGCTGCCGACCTTGGCATCTCTGATAAAATCTTCTTCACCGGCTTTGTCCGTGGTAAGCAGTGGCGCGACGCGTACAGTGTATCTGATGTATTTGTTCTTAGCTCAATCAGTGAGCCATTCGGTCTTACGGCCCTTGAAGCTGCACACCACGATAACGCGCTTATCGTCACCAATCAATCTGGTGTTGGTGAAGTACTGCAAAGCATCTTCCGATACGACTTCTGGGACGTGGAGCGACTTGCCGACCAACTGGTTGGTATTGCAACATCACCTGCTCTGAAAGATTCTCTCCGTAAAAACGTCCTTAACGAATACGCCCGCCTTTCTTGGCACGATGTTGCGAAGAAGTGTATGAGCCAGTACACCAAAGTGGCTACACCGGAAAACATCTTAGTCGGAGCCTTCGCATAATGACAAAACGTGGCATCACGCTTTACATGCACGTTCACCAACCGTACCGCGTACGGGAATACAGCGTGTTTGATACCTCTATCGACCACAATTACTTTGTCGATGCAGATAACCAGAGTAACCGAAGCAACGAAAAAATTCTTAATAAAGTTGCCGACAAATCGTACCGCCCAATGAATGCACTTCTCGAAAAGCTTCTAAATAAGCACCCTGATTTCAAGGTATCTCTTAGCATCACCGGCACATTCATCGAACAAGCTGAACAATGGGCACCAGACGTTCTTGAAAGCTTCAAACGCCTTGTGGCTACTGGTCAGGTTGAGATTGTCGCTGAAACGTACTACCACTCACTTGCCTTCTTCTACAGCCGTACAGAATTTGAACGTCAGGTTGAAATGCACAAAGATAAAATTCGTGAATTATTCGACGTTGAGACGAATGTATTCCGCAACACCGAGCTTGCGTATAATGACGAACTTGCGCAATGGGCAGATGGCTACGGCTTCAAGGGTATCCTCGCTGAAGGTTGGGACCCAATTCTTGATTGGCGCAGCCCTAACTTCGTTTACAAGCCTGAAGGCACAAAAGACATCGCACTTCTATTGAAGAACTACCGCTTAAGCGACGACCTCGCGTTCCGCTTTAGTAATCAGGCATGGCAAGAATGGCCACTGACCGTCGATAAGTACAACCAGTGGATGGAAGCATCTATTCAAGACCAACCACTCGTCAACCTATTCATGGACTACGAAACTTTTGGTGAACACCAATGGCAAGATACCGGTATCTTTGATTTCTTTGAAGAGTTTGTTGGACGATGGTTAGAAAATGAAAACAACACGTTCTACACTACTTCTGAAGCAATCGCCGCAAACGAACCAGCTGGCGTTATTAGCATGCCAAACACGGTCACTTGGGCTGACGCCGAACGTGACCTCACCGCTTGGGTTGGCAACAGCATGCAACATGAAGCCATGAAGCACATTTACTCACTTGAAGCCGATGTTATCCGTACTCAAGACAACGAACTTATTGCTGATTGGCGCAAGCTCCAAACATCAGACCACGCCTACTACATGTGTACCAAATGGTTTACCGATGGCGATGTTCACGCCTACTTTAGCCCGTACGACTCTCCGTACGACGCTTTCTTGTATTACATAAACGCAGTCCGCGATGTCCGTTGGCGTTTACACGAAACACACCGAACAGGAGGCTTAAGTGGCTAGATCAATTGTACTGAGTAACGGCGAACTACACGTTGGATTAAATAAATATGGCGTCGTACACGATTTCTATTACCCGTATGTTGGGTTTGAGAACCACGTTGCCGGCCCATCACTTCGCCATAAAGTCGGTGTCTATATTGACGGCGTTCTTAGCTGGACCGACGACGACACCTGGACCTTTAGTCACCACTACCCAAGTACTAGTTTAGTTGGCCACACTATCGCGAAAAACGAAGCCCTCGGTATTGTTATTGAGTTTGACGACACTGTCGACTCTGACATGAGTGTCTTTATTCGCAACATCCACGTCGTGAACACCTTCGAACAGGCTCGTGACATTCGTTTATTCATGTACCAAGCTTTTGCAATTGGCGATTCACGAAGCAACACAGATACTGCTCAGTATTTACCTGATAGCGATGCAATCCTTCATTACCGTGGTCGTCGTGCATTTGTCATTTCCGGTACAACAGCCGACAACAAACCATTCGACCAACACTCTATCGGCTTATTCGGGATTGAAAACCACGAAGGTACCTACAAAGACGCCGAAGATGGTGAATTAGGCGGCAACGTTGTGGAACACGGACGCGTTGACTCTATTTTAAGGTTCTCACTTCACATTGAAGGTCGTTCATCTGCTCGCGTTCACTATTGGATTGCCGCTGGCATGAGCAACCGCGAAGCACTCTATATTCACAAGCAAGTTCAAGACCAAGGTATTGATGCCCGTATTCACAAAACCGCTGCGTGGTGGCAAGAATGGCTACAGCCAAGTATCGACTTCGCCCAAGGCCTACCAAAAGATCACCAGGACCTCTTCCTTGAAAGTATGATGATTATTAAATCGCAAATCGACAAACGCGGTGCGGTCATGGCTAGTACTGATACAACTATGTTGAACTACTCACGCGATGCCTACGCCTACTCATGGCCTCGCGACGGCGCAAATACCATCTGGCCACTGGTCCGCCTTGGTTACTACCAAGAAGCCTACCGTTTCTTCGAATTCTGCCAACGTGGCCTTCACCCAGGTGGTTACTTAATGCACAAATACCGTGCCGATGGTGCGCTTGGTAGCAGCTGGCACCCCTACGTTCACGCCGATGGTGTTGTGTCGCCTCCAATTCAAGAAGATGAAACTGCCTTGGTACTCTTCGTATTCGTTCAGTTCTATCAACTCAGCAAAGACAGTTCACTCATTAAAGAGTTTTACCACTCAATGATTCGCCCGATGGCCGATTGGATGAGCGAGTTTGTCGACCCTATTAGCGGCTTACCAAAACCAAGCTACGACCTATGGGAACAAACCTTCTCAACCAGTACGTACACGACTGCGGTTACCTATGCAGCCCTCATAGCAGCTTCAGAGCTTGCTATTGTTGTCGGTGAAGAAGCAAATGCTGTTAAATGGCGCACTGCAGCTGAAGATATTCAAGCAGCGGCTCACAAACACTTGTTCAATAAAGAACGCCAAGTGTTCTACCGTGGCATTAACGTCGTGAAGGGTGAAATTCAGTACGATGCTGTACTCGATGTTTCGTCTACTTATTCTGCATTTCTCTTCGGACTGTTCGACGCTAATAGCCCAGAAATCCAGGCTTCTATTGCAACTATCCAGACAAAGTTCAATACGACACCCGAGAACCCAGGTCTGCCACGTTCTGAAGATGACGATTACCGACGCACTAAGCAAGGTATCGCTGGTAACTACTGGTACATTACTACCTTATGGCATGCACAATACCTTATTGAAAAAGATGATAACGAAGACGCTTTGAAGATTCTTGACTGGATTAAATCACACGCAATGCCAACTGGTATGTTGAGTGAGCAAATCGACCCTGTAGATGGCGCCTTCATTTCACCAGCCCCACTTACTTGGTCACACGCTGAATATGTTTCTACTCTTATAGATTTCGTTGGAAAAGGTAAATAATGCCAGCAAGGGTGGCTACTTTTAAGCACATGGTGCGGCGTTTTACGCCACAGCTTCGAAGCCGCGCCAAAGTTTTAAAAACATTCGCAAACAAAATGGGCTTTGTACATTTTGGTATGGTTGACCAACACGACGACGATTATGACGCGATTCGTGGCTTTACTGCATCACTCACCCACATTGACTCAGATTACATGGTTGGTACCTATGAAGGCTACAACTTTCGCATTGTTGACCGTTTCGATAGCTACAAGCACGGTGGGCACTCACACGAGCAGCTGTGGTGCATTATTGAGATTGATTTACATGAGAATCAGGTTCCCCATGTTTTCCTTACACCGACAGGCCGTGAAGCCGGCGAATACGACAAACTGTTTACCGTTCAGCCATACATGCAGCCACTAAATACCATGCTGCTTCAGAATCGCAGCTCTGAATTACATGGACGCTATCAAATTCTTGCCCGTACCACCCACACTGCCGACGTAGAGGAATTATTAACGTCACCTATGGTTGCTGGCATATCATCACGCTTTTGGCCACACGGCGTTGAGTTTAACAATGACAAATTATATCTTTATATAACACAACACCGCCTTACAAAGACGGTGTTGGAGACTTCACTTGCATCTGGGCTATGGTTAGCCGAAATGCTCGATGAGTTGAAAGAAGATTAGTCGAAAGACTAGCCCTTACGTTGTTTAACTTCGTTGCGTCCAAGGTTCTTCTTGGTTTCAACGTAAAGCGCGTGAGTACGAGCAATAGGGTCGTACTTACGTAGGCTAAGTTTTTCAGTAGTGTTTTGAGTGTTCTTGGTAGTGTAGTATGTACGGTGACCACTAAGTTCACTAACCAATCCAACCAACTTACGCTTTGTGTTCTTCTTTGCCATTAGATATCTTTCAACTTACTTTAAATAATGTTTTGCCTGTTGAGGCTTTCAGAGGTAAATTATAACAGATTGCCTCACCTCTTACAACCACCTTAACGGAAGTTAGTAAAAGCGAGCGGAAAATCAAAGTCTTGAGACTCAAGTAACCGCATAGCAACTTGCAAATCATCTTTGCTGCCGCTTGTTACGCGCACTTCATCACCTTGAATAAGCGCTTTTACCTTTGGTACTTCGTCTCGTAATACTTTAGTGATTTGCTTTGCTTTGTCTTGAGTAAGGCCAGCGATAAACGGAATCTCTTGTGATGATTTCAAGTTCGTTGTCACAATCGGCTTCGTAAGGTCAAGTGTTTTACTACTTTGGTTGCGAGACGTCAGCTTCTTGCGAATTATATCAACGATACTTTCGATTTGCCATTCGTTCGCCCCGATAACCTTGAATCCCACCTTATCAGCCATGAATTCAATTTGTGCTGGGGTGTTTTTAAAGTCATAACGATTAGAGATGTCTTTTTGCACAAGCGCAAAAACGTTGTTCATTTCTGCCTTGTCGTATTCGGATACAATGTCATAACTAAATGTTGCCATAGGCCTATTATAACAAAAGAGACGCCGAAGCGTCTTTTTAAATACTTGTGGAGCCACGACAGGGATTTGAACCCTGGACCTCATCCTTACCATGGATGCGCTCTACCAACTGAGCTATCGCGGCATAACTGTTCCCTGCTCGTAAGCCACCGGCTAAAGCTCTACATAACTTAGCGTGCGCTCTACTAATTATTTGCGTTCACGCAGGAGCTATCGCGAACCTTTTTCAAGCTACATCAACCTTGGTCAATGCAACTTGAAATAGTATACTCGAATTACTTTCGTAAGTCGAGGATAACAAGGTTCTCAATGTGCGGTGTTCGTGGGAAGAAGTTGTATCCCTTGTGTGAGGTAACGTTATACTTTTCAGCAAGCAATGCAACGTCGCGGGCTTGAGTAACTGGGTTACATGACAAGTACACAATTCGTTCTGGTGTCACTTCGAGTAAACGGTCTACGACGTCCAGGTGAAGGCCTGCACGTGGCGGGTCAAGGATAATCACCTTATCTTCCGTAATATATTCAGTGACGTCTTCACTAGCTGCGAGAACGGCTGTCGCCTTCTTACCAAGCTCGATAATGTTGTTCTTCATTTCACGAACGGCTTCTTTGTTAAGCTCAACGAGTGTTAAATCATCTCCACCAATCGTCAGGCCGATAGTACCAACGCCACTGTAGAGGTCGAGGACTGGCTTGCCTTCAGGAATGAATGTCTTCATGTCAGTAAGTGCTTGTTCATATACTGGAATGTTAATTTGGAAGAACCCTTCAGTTGCGTAGTTAAACTTCACACCAAGGATAGTATCGGTGAGACGTAATGTGTGCGGCGTAAGGTATTCAGTAATAACACTCGCAGGGCTGAGGGGGTTAGAAAAGATAACTTGCCCCTTTTCACCCTTATCGAAGTAGTTAATAAATTTATCATGTGCAAATTCAGGGTCTTTGACGTAAAGCTGCCAAGAAACATCGCCTTCAGCGTTTGAACGGATAAGTAACGTTTTAAGGTCACGGCCAATAACTTTCATTTCGTTCAGTACGGCGAGTACTTGTTCGGCCTTCTTGTTAATTACTGGTGCAGCAAGGCTTGTGCCCTTTACGGAAATTTTGCCGTGTGTACCGCGACGGAAGAATGCTAAAGAAAGTTCTTGAGTATCAGTCTCAAACCAGAAACTAAACTCAATTTTATTACGATATTCGTATTCGTGGCCATCAGTAAATACTTCAACTGGGTTTGGAAGTACAACGTGGTGCATTTCAAAGGCTTCAACAATTAAAGCGGCTTTATAGTGTTGCTCGGCGTCCATAGTCATAATTTGCCAAGGGCTGGTAGAAAGGTAGCTTTCAGGGTCACGTGGTTCAACACGGTCTTTACTTGCTTTAATTACCTCTGTTACATAGCCTTCAACAAGGCGAGATTTCTTTTTTGTCAGTTGCACATTTGCTTCTTCACCAGGAAGCGCGCCCCATGCAAAGAGTTTTTTGCCGTCTTCAAGAGTAGCCAAAGCTTGGCCACCGCCGACGATTTTATCGAACTGCGCAGGTACTGTAGGGAGGGGTCTCATAGTCATTCCTCTAATTATACCCCGAAAAGGCTGGTCACGGGGTAAAAATATGATAAAATAGTTCAAGTGCCGCCTTAGCTCAGCTGGTTAGAGCAGCTGTTTTGTAAACAGCAGGTCTACGGTTCGAATCCGTAAGGCGGCTCCAAGATATAATAATGAAGCAATTCGTTACGATATCTTGGACATGCTGGAATCGTGTAGTGGCAATCACAGGAGACTGTAAATCTCCCACCGTAAGGTTTCGTAGGTTCGAGTCCTACTTCCAGCACCAAGTAAACTACCTCACGCAAGTGGGGTATTTTATTTGATATAAAAAAGCTCCGCGTCGATGACCGGAGCTTTTTCTTTTATAAGGAGTTTATTCTTCTTCGAGTGATTTTATAATATCAACAAGCAATGCCCAGTCCTCATTGTCTTCTTCAGCTTCTTCGAGCTCACTAGCGAATGCGAGAGTAATAGCAAGGACGTCTTCTTCATCCAAGCTCTGTGCGTAGTCGGTAGATTCTAGCGTGGCAATGTTAAAGGCAATGTCTTGTCGGGCCTCAGGGTCGTCTTCAAGCGTCTTCACGTAAGACAAAATATAGTTAATAATCAGCTGTCGTTGAATTGCTGGCTCTTTGGTCTCTTGTACGGTTTCGTAAACTTTATCAATATCCATATTAGCCTTACATTACAACACGTCGTGGTTGACGCACTTTATTTTGCGCTTGAGGGATAATCATCTTCGCAGCACGTTCACGTAAGTTCATAGCAAGTTCAGTATCACCGGTGCGTTCGTAGGCATCAGCAAGGATAGTAAGCGTTTGAGGGATTGGGTCGAGTTCAACAGCACGTTCAAGTGAATCAATCATTTTACGGTTGTTGCCAAGCTTTTCTTGCACCTTTGCATACGCAATGTGGCGTGATGGCAAATCGCTATCCATAGCAAGTGCTTGTTCGAAGGCAAGGCCTGCCTTTTCGTAGCTTTGGGTTTCGAAGTAAATTAAACCAACATTGTGGAGGCTACTGGCACTCGGCTCGAGGCTTTGGGCAATTTCGAAACATTCAATCGCTTCTTTGAATTGTTGTTGTTTCGAGTAAAGAATACCGAGACGGTTGTAGGCGCTGGCATTACGTTCGTCGACACGAAGAATAGTTAAGAGTGCTTTTTCAGCACGAAGGTACTTGCGCTCCTGCAATGAGGTTTGCGCAATAGACCATAGTTGGTCTAATTTATCTGAGAGCTTTGAGGTGAGGTCACTCGACACTTCACCAACGGTCTGTTTTTGAAACAGTGCCCAAATTCCAAGAATAACAATTACAAGTAGTCCTAGCATTTTATTAAGTATAGCATATGCCCTATATCGAGGCGAGTTGTAAACGGATATTTCCGTTCCCTAAAATACGTCCATACACCTGCTCTAGCTGGGTAATTGTCGCAATACTCGCAGCGTCACCCCCGTTCACTAGTGTCTTCTGTAGTAACTTCATCGCATCAGCAAGGAGCATAAGTGCCTGAGTACGGTCATCTTTATACTTCTTCGCTATCAATAAACGAGCATAGGCATTCCCTACTACGTATTCACGGGCATCTTTAATAATCCCCGATCGCAGCTCAAAATACTTCGTATCAGTCGCAAGACGTGTTAAATCTGCAGGAAAACCACCAGCAATAAATAATAACTGCGACTTCAAACGTTCATCGCGAACCTTCAGCGCATCAAGTAAGTCGTTAGATTGTTCCAGAGTAATCGGTCGCATGTCTAAGCGTTGCGCCCTTGAAAGAATAGTTGGTAGCAGCAACCCAGGTTGGTGTGTCAGCAAAATAAAGTGCGTCCCTTCGCTCGGTTCTTCAAGCAGTTTCAAGAAAGCGTTCTGGGCAGTTTTCGCCATGCGCTCTGCGTAATCGATAATGATAACCCGGCCATTCGGTTCAACAGTTTTAGTAAGCTCATATAATCGGCGAATACTATCAACCGTAATACTTCCCTTCTCAATATCAACCTTCTCATCCTTTTCAGGCAGAACGGTATGTGTAACTGCTTTAGAGTGAATAGCAACCTCTTGAGCCGCTGAGGTAAGGCCAACGCCTTCTGAACCAGTGATAAGCAACGCACCCGGCAAATGTAGCGCAAACTGCTCAAGTTGGCGTTTCGTTGCTCGGTTGAAGACGAACTTAGTCACGAACGTATCCTGGGAAGTTTTCAGTAAACACCTTTGGAAGTGGTGCTTCGAATTTTTTACGAGCAGAAATAGGAATAGTCAGTTCAAGCGTACTTGCGTGAAGCATAAGGCGTGGTGCAGTTTTTACATTACCGTATACACGGTCACCAGAAATTGGCGCGTTAATATATGCCAGGTGGACACGAAGTTGGTGTGTTCGACCAGTCTTCGGGTTAAGGGCGATAAGTGCATTCTTGTCATTCACCGCGAGTACTTCGTACTTCGTTAGGGCATCCTTACCAGAAGGCTCTACACGGAACATACTTGGGATAGACGGGTTTCGGCCGATTGGAAGGTCAATCATAGCTTCTGTGAGCTTAGGAATGCCGTCAGTGACAGCTACGTAGTGCTTCTTTGTCGAACGGTCAGCGAATTGTTTCTTAAGAAGCAGTGCAGTCTCGTCATTACGGGCACCGATGATAACACCACTTGTGTCGCGGTCGAGGCGGTGCACAATACCAGGACGAGTTGTGTCGAGGCCGTTGGTTGTATAGCGACGGAAGAAATCGGCAACCGTAAACTCATCATTCAAGACACCTTTACTATGTGTCAGAACACCAGCAGGTTTGTTCACCACAATAACGTTGTCATCCATATAAAGAATAGGAAGTTCAAGCTCAGTAAAGTCAGCCTTAGCTGGTGGTACGAGGGCAAGCTCGTCGTTTTCAGTAACATCGTACTTGGTTTTCTCAACAACTTCGCCGTTTACCTGCACGTAGCCATTTTTAATATACTTTTGGATAGTACTGCGAGTAAATTCTGGGTAACGCTTAGTTAGCTCGATATCAAGACGAACTTTATCAGTTGTAACGCGGAAAAGATAGATTTCTTTAAACTTGAAACGGAGGCCGTATGTTGAAAGGTCTTGCGGGTTACGAACGAAGTGTCCCTTAAGTTGAGGACGATCTAAACGAAGCTCATCAAGCAAATACTCCATGTCATCAGCAGCAACGGCATTGTAGTTGATGTAGTACGGTGTACGTTCGAAGATAAACGCAATTACTCGCCCACCGGGACGAAGTTCAAGCTCACGCACGTGAGTAATAGAAGCGCGGGAAGTTAATTCACCGGCAACTTCAAATTGACGTAAAACGCCAAGAATTTCTGATATTGAGCCTTTAGCCACGAGTGTTCCTTTTGGTTTGTTTGCTGTAGTGTGTCTATTATAACAGATTAGGGGTGGATTAGCTCTAGGGAATGTATATTATGTCCTGGTTTGGGTGTTTTGCAAATAAAGTGTATCAAGTTTATAAATTTATATTAGGTAGCATCCATTCAAAAATCAAAAATTTAATTTTACGACGGAGAATTCTAAGCAACAAAAGTTTTATATAGCATTTTATATATAACTAAAGCAATATTATTTGATATTGCGTTACGGAGTTTAAGAACTGATTTTATAATTTTGAGCTCTTTTCCAAATACTGTCGCAGCACCGATCGATAGAATATATATGCCCACCGCAATCCATCCAATAAAATCGTTAAGACCGAGTTTTGTTAATAGGTAATAAATTACATAAGAGCTAATAGCTGTAACTAATATACCTAAAATAATCGTAAGGACATTACTAATTTTAGTAGAGAAAATACGTAGTCTCTCAATGATGCCTTCATTTTTTGTCTCTGCTTGACTTGAATGCTCTTTGGTCTCATTGAGCTGAGTTCCTAATTGTTTGATTTTTTTATTATTTATTATGTTCGCCGAGACAAGATTTTTGTGTTCATCCCTTAGCTTATCTATGTAATCTTGGTTAATGATACTTTTAACGACTTTTTTATCGTTTGTAGATAGAAGTCTTTCGGTTTCTTCTGATGCCATAATAAAGTTTATGTCACTATCACTAATAGCACCTTTATTCAGAGCTTCTTCCATTTTTTGAACAAAATCTTTCCAAAGAGCGTTATCTATAAGCCGCTCCCTTGCATAACCCATTACGGCGTGTCGTAGAAAAGCCCCAGTTACTTGATGGTCATTCTTACCCAAGCTTTTTACCCAAAGTAAACTCATGATATCAACGGGTCGTATAGCTAGTAAAAATTGGTGATTTATATTCGAAACTTGCTTAGCATATGCAATCAAGCTCCTGTCCTGCGTTACAAATATCATCTTACATTTTTCCAGTAATGTAGTTCTTACGCCTTTTCTCTGCAGCCTTACATTTTCTATTGCTAGAGCATCGTGCTTTAGAGCTGGTGGTGTTTTTTCCTGTTCTATTTCCTGCGACAATTTTGATATTTGTGAGTATGTATCTTCGTATTTTAATTGGTCAACAAATTTTGTTTCTAATATCAAAATTCCCATACCACTTACTTTTTCTTCAAAGTTCTCTATAAGTAAAGCTAGATCGGTCTTATTGATATTTCGCAATTTTAAACGAAAGCCTTCGGTGTCGACTTTCATGTGTTTTACATATTCAGTCTTATCTTGAGAATGAGCATGTATTACACTTATAGACTCATCTATGGTTATGTCTAACACTCCTACATTTATATTTTCTTTGTAGGACAATAGTATATCAAGTAACTCATGAGCAGTTGTTTCTGAAGATTGATCATGCAGGCCTAGCAAACTTAGCATGACGTTTGTATCTAAAAGCACCGTAAGTTTTTCAAACTTAGCCTTTGAGTCTAATTCTGTTCTGGTTTTCATTAATGTTAAATAGAGTCTACCGAAGAATATATTTTGAAATATTTCGAAAAGCCTAGGTTCGTGCTCTGCAATATGCAATATATATTTAGCCACCGAAGATGCAGGGACGACCCGAGTTTTCTTGGAAGAGTCTACAGCTATTAATTCTGAGGTAAACCCAATGTTATCATCAATAAAATTAAGCAGTGCTATTTCAACATTCGTAATACCAGTAATTTTTTCATCACTTAGATAATTGGTAAAGTTCTCATGTAGCGACTGGTAGTCTTTCCTGACATCTTTGACAGAATTATCAAGGGATGCTTTTCTTAGTTCGCCATCTTCTGTAAGACTGAAGGTTAGCTTCACACTTTCGATTGAACCGTCCTTTTTTAATCGCGCAAGTACAGTGCGTAGTGTTTCTGTTGGGATATCAATTTCGTAAAAATCACTAAATGATTTCTTAATTACTTCAATCGTTGCTGTTTCGTCAATCGTTAGCAGCGTAAGAGCGGAAACAGTAGCCCATATATCGTTACCGTCTGCATGAAATGTTTTTATTGCTGCATATAATGCAATGTTGTTACGCTGAGATTCCATTTACTTTTACATTACCCCTAGATTTAATTAAATTATAACATAACTAGACGTTTGAATTTGCTATAGTGTTAGCATGCACAATATAGCAAAGCAGATAAAAAAGGAATTAAAACAGACGAATCAAATTTTGAGTTTTGATAAAAAATTCTTGCATCGGAATAAATCTATAGCTAAGACAGCAGATGACAACCTAGAGCTAGCCTTAGCCATGATACAGTCTGAAAGTCACGAATATCTAAGAGGGATTAAATTAAACGTCCAAGAAAAAAATTTGAGAGTCGCAGGCAGCACGCTCCGCTCCTTACTCGAGTCTACCGCAAATGCACAATGGCTAGTTGAAGACAAATCGGGTAAAAGAGCAAGTCGGTACATAAACAGCACCAAGGGGTTTATTGATTATGTAAACAAGACAGGTAACAAGCAAACTTTGACTATTGAAAAGCTCCCAAAGGAAGTTACTAGCTGGACAACCTCATCCGCCGAAGATAGAATCAATCTATTTAGCCCTCAAGCAGGAGTGGTATGGGACTATTGTTCTATATTTACCCACGCAAGTCCCTCTTACATCGCCTTACAAGATGGATTGGACAAAGTACTGTGCTATGTAATTTCTCAAGCAAATACATATGCACTGACTGCTAGGCTGATTATTAAACAAGACTCAAACATATATGATACCCGTGAGAGAAAGTTCTTAGATTCAATGGCGAATGAAATGCTTACAAGACTCGGAATGATAGTTTAATTAAAATTACAAACAAAAACACCCAGCATAACCGGGTGTTTTTTGTTTCGCATCTCGCAACGATATTAACGCTTTGAGAATTGTTCGCGCTTACGTGCAGAACGAAGACCGTACTTCTTGCGTTCTTTCTCACGTGAGTCACGTTTCAGTAGGTCGGCCTTCTTCAAAGTAGAACGAAGGTCAGAGTGTGCAAGTGTTAATGCCTTAGCGATAGCTAATTTAATAGCATCAACTTGACCGGCAGTACCACCACCAGCGACACGAACAGTTACGTCGTAGTCTTTTTGCTTGCCTACAAGTGCAAGTGGGTCAGTTACTTCAGCGAGGTGAGTCTTGTTGCCGTCAAAATATTCAGCAGCAGGCTTCTCGTTGATGATAAGGCTTCCCTTACCAGCGTAAAGACGTGCACGTGCAGTTGCACTCTTGCGTCGTCCAAGTCCGTAGAAATATGTTCCAATAGGTAGTGCCATATTACTTCATCTCAACTTTCTTAGGAGTTTGGGCAGTGTGGGTGTGTTCTTCACCAGCAAAAATGCGAAGACGGTTCATTCGACCGCTTGCAAGCTTGTTTTTAGGAATCATTCCCTTAACTGCTTCTTCAATTAGACGTTCTGGGTTCTTTTCACGTACTTCTTTAACAGTAGCGTCGCTAATTCCACCAGGGTAGCCACTGTGACGGTAGTAAATTTTACCAGTTTCTTTGTTACCAGTTACAACAGTCTTGGCTGCGTTGATAACTACAACGTAGTCACCGTCGTCAACGTGAGGTGTGTAAGTAGGCTTTGATTTACCGATAAGTAAACCTGCAATTTTAGTTGCAACTCGGCCCATTGGAGCTTCAGCAGCGTCAATAATGTACCAAGAACGTGATACGTCTTCAGTGCGTAGGCTAAAAGTTTTAGCGTTAACCATTATTTAGTCTCCTTTGCTTCTTTAGTTGGTGTTACAGCTTCAACAGGTTTAACTGTTTCGCTAATTTCATCAACAAAGGCGATAGTAGCCATTTGAGCACCGTCACCAACGCGTAGACGAGTTCGTTCAACACGAACGTGTCCACTGTTGCGAGCGGTAAGCTGTGGTGCAATTACGTCTACAAGACGGAAAGCCATAGCTTGTGTACTCAAGCCAGCGATGACGCGACGACGATTCGCCAAGTCACCTTTTTTAGCCTTAGTGATTAGTTTTTCAATGTAGCGGACGAGTTCTTTAGCTTTAGGGAACGTAGTTTCGATTTTACCGTGCTCTACGAGGCTTGTTGCCAAACCTTTAAGTAGTGCACGACGTTGGTCGCGTTCTCGGCTAAATTTTCGTCCTTTATATCCGTGTCGGTGCATGTCTAAACGTCCAATTCTGCCAGTTTATCTTTGACTTCATCCAACGCCTTGCTACCAAAGCCCTTCAACTCACGAAGATCTTGTTCTGATAGTGTGACTAGGTCACGGACAGTACGGATTTCGTTGTTGATAAGTGCGTTAGCAGTACGAGCACTGAGGTTCAACTCTTCAATAGGAGTGTTGAGTTCACCAGTTTCGTCGATAACATCTTGTCCAAGAGCCGGAGCTGCTTCAACAGTAGTGCTACCTGCAAGTGCAGTATATTGGTTAACCAAGATAGCTGCTGCTTCTTCAAATGCTTCACGTGGGCTTAGCGTGCCGTCAGTTTCAACATTTAGTTGGAGTTTATCAAGGTTTGTTTCTTGACCGACGCGAGTCGAGTCAACTTTGTAACGTACACGAAGTACAGGTGTGAAGATTGCGTCGATAGCAATCATGTCGCTGTGAAGGCGAGTAACACTCGAGTCTTCGATAGTTTGGTAACCACGACCAGCTTCAACAACAAGGTCAAATACAACAGTCTTCTTTGGGTCGTCAACAGTAGCAATAACGTGCTCTGGGTTAACGATTTCAACGTCAGCTGTAGTTTTGATGTCACCGGCAGTAATTGTGCCAGCGCCCTTTTTCTCGATGCGAAGTTCAACTGGTTCGTCGCTTGATACTTTCACGCGTACACCCTTAAGGTTGATCATGATGTCAACGACATCTTCTTTGATTCCTTCTACAGTAGTGAATTCGTGGCTAGCACCTTCAATTTTGAAAGCAACAACTGCTCCACCCTTAACGCTTGAAAGCAATACGCGGCGAAGGCTGTTACCTAGTGTGTTACCGTATCCGGCTTGCAGAGGTTCGATAACGAATGATGCACTGTTCGCGCCTGTTTCGTCGACGCTAGCTAGTGCTGGGTTGTGAATAACTTTTGACATATATATATCTCCTATACCCTAACGAGAGTAATACTCTACAATTAATTGTTCGTTAATCTCAGGCTCTGCTTCTTGACGAGTAGGAGCACCAGTGATTGAAATGGTCATTTTCTTAGGGTCGCTTTTCAACCAGCTAAGAGGAACTTGAACGCTACCTTTAACAACTTCGTCAAGTTCAGTAAAGTAACCAGACTTAGTGCTCTTTGGACGAACAACAAGTTCGTCACCAGCTTTAACGCGGATAGACGGGATGTCGACACGACGGCCATTTAACATAAAGTGACCGTGGCCAACGAGTTGACGAGCAGCACGACGGCTAGTAGCAAAACCAGCACGGTATACAGCATTGTCGAGGCGTTGTTCAAGGAAACGAAGGAGGTTTTCACCAGTCATACCATCTTGGCGTGACGCTTCGTTCATTAGTTTAGCGAATTGCTTTTCCAAAAGACCATACAAACGACGGACTTTTTGCTTTTCACGCAACTGTGTTAAGTACAAGCTAGGCTTGCCTTGACGACCGTGTGCGTGTTGGCCTGGGATACCACTTTTGTGGGCCATAACCTTGTGCGCTTTAGGGTGAAGGGCATAACCTTCACGTCGGCTTTGTTTAACAATAGGAGAAGTATCTCGTGCCATAATTAGCCCCTACGTACCTTTCGTGGTCGTACACCGCCGTGAGGCACGCCGGTAACTTCCTTGATGCTTTCAATAGTAATGTCAAAGCTGCCTAACGCGCGGATTGCAGCGTCGCGGCCTTGGCCAACACCTTTAACGAATACATCCACTGACTTAAGACCGAAGCCCTTAGCAGTTTCTGTAGCTTTTTCAGCGGCAACTTGGGCTGCATATGCAGTACCCTTTTTGCTTCCACGGAACCCAGTAGCGCCAGCGCTGCTTTGAGCGATAACGTTACCTTTTTTGTCAGAGAAACTAACAATGGTGTTGTTGAAGGTTGCTTGAATGTGCAATTGACCAGCAGGAACTGATCGCTTTTGCTTCTTCTTAGTTGAAGTTGAATCTGCCATTTTGTTCCTTTCCTAGGTCTTACTTGCTGATTTAGGTTGTGATCCACCAACGGCAATCGCTCGACCCTTACGAGTTCGTGCATTCGTACGAGTACGTTGACCGTTTACCGGCAAACCAGCTTTGTGGCGTAGTCCGCGGTATGAATTGATGTCTTTCAACCTTTTAATATTATTTGTCACTAGACGCTGGAGGTCGCCTTCCACGGTATAATCACGATCGATTAATTCACGTAGTCGTTGTTCTTCAGCCTCGGTGAGATCCTTCACCCGAGTGGTCGGCTCGATACTAGCCGCCGCAAGGATGGTCGATGCGAACTTCGGACCGATGCCGTATATATACGTCAAAGCGATCTGAACTTGCTTTTCAGCGGGTATTACTACCCCAGAAATTCGAGCCATGCTTAACCCTGCCTTTGCTTATTTTTAGGTTTCTTCTTGTTGATGACCGTTAGACGCCCTT